>Ga0247727_10002992_pt1 | contig 37990 bp, 47 predicted proteins | sample WisWelCaveWW1625_FD_202498 | JGI IMG/M metagenome (GOLD analysis project Ga0247727, IMG submission 202498) | Biofilm microbial communities from Wishing Well Cave, Virginia, United States - WW16-25 | ecosystem: Environmental > Aquatic > Deep subsurface > Groundwater > Cave microbial mat | place...
AACTCTGTACCGCTGGAATCAAAAGCCGCCACAGTCTCCCTGGGGACTCTGGCGGCGGGGGGGGAACTTGCGCTAATCGTGCGTGCAATTACTCCGCTCGACTGGCGTATGCTGTAGGCCGCCCGCCGCCGCTTCCGTTCCGGGGTGAACCCGGTTATTACAGTTTTCTCCACGCTCTTTTTATGTCACTTTTCGCCCCGCTTGAGCGATAGGGTTGGGTCATGGTCTATTCCTCCTCTGCTGGATAAACACGGTCAATTGTGTCGAAAAACGATTGTTTGCCTACTATGTCCAACTTCGCAAACGCGAGTCGGTATTTGGCGCGTAGCCATTCCGGGGCGTGCATCCTGTTACATCGCCCCTCGAAGGCGATGTGCTCGCGCCGGTCAAATATGGATTCCTGCCTGGCCTCCTCTGCTGGAGCAAACACCTCCAGCGTTGCGGGTTGAGGCGTGCCACTGAACAAGGGCAGGTCGTCGGCAGCGGCGCTAAAGGCATTGAGTTGGCGGCTGTGTTTCATGGTCTATTCCTCCTTCGGGGCGATCAACTCGCGGATTTCCTCAAGCGTCTTGGCGGCTTGAGTGTAATTCTTCCCGCCGAATCGCTTGCAGTTTCGGCGCTTGGTTTGCGGGTAGTACGCCTCTACCCATGCAACAGGCCGGGGTGTGAAGTCGGATTTGTACCCGTCACTGGCGCAATCGGTGTACAACCTTACCCTCACGGGCTGATTGTCAATGATGCCGTTCAATTCCTCGCGCATCGTTGCGCCTTTGTAGGGGTGGACTCTGGCGGTCATGGTCTGGCTTCCTTCTGCTTTTTCTGCGAATCACTTCGCCTCAACCTCAATGAATTTGACAATCTCCTCGACTGTCTTGAGGGCCTTCATAATCGCCTTGATCGGGTCTTTGGGGTTGTAGACCTGCACGTATTCCCAAGTATTGCCCGTTGTGTCCTCGCCCTCATAGATTGCCATCAGCACGCAAGCGGCGAAGTCGGCCACGGTCTCTACGTGCGACTTGACTCCCTTCAATCCCTCAATCCGGTTATGGATTGCGTGCGCCAGTTCGTGATAGAACGTCTTGGCGTAATGTGTGCCTAACCTAATCCGGTCTTTGCTTGGCGCATAGTCGCCGTAGCGGTCTGGCGGCAATGGCTGATACGTTACGCTGATACCCAACTTCTCTGCCATTAGCGCGAGGGCGGGCAATTGCTCTGGGCTGTAGTCGGGCGGCGGGGGAAGCGGCTCACCCTCTGTATCAGCCACAGAAAAAACCGGGATGGGGGTAAAGCCGATCACAATCGTCTTGTCCTTGTCTTTCGGGTCTGGTTTGACGCATGGCCCCCAAATGTAAGCGGCCTGACTGCCCTTCTTCACGTTGCGCTTTGCCGCTTCCCATTGCCGGTATCCCCGACAATCCAATTCGGCAGTTTGCATGTAGGCTAGCACGCGGTTGCTGAAACTCCACTTCTCACTTGGCATGTCTGTTGCTTCCGACTTGATCATAACCGCCCGAAATGCCTTTGAGATGTTTCCTGATTTGAATTGCTCTACGATGTGAGTAATTGCCTCTTCCGATTTGGTAGACATGGTGACTCCCTTCTGGTATACTGTGTAAGGCAAGGGTGACTCCCTGCCTTCCTCGTAACGTTCGCGCGTTGCGAGGTTTTTTGTTATGCTGCGCTATGCCTCCTCTGGCACGTACAGCGGCCAATTCAGCCGCGTCTCCTCAATAATCCGATACCCGCCGTTCGCAGTGGCGGCCAACTGGCGCGCTAGTTTGCGCGCTTTCTCCATCGTCTCAGCCGGTATTGCGCTCACCCTCTCGGCGTAGCTGGTCACGATGTAGCCCTCTCCGAGCGGGTGCGGGCTGATCACGATGCGGCTGGATTGCGGCTGGTTGTTCATCCGTATATCCTCACTGAGGCCCCAGTCATGCAATCCCACGCCTTGCCCCGACGCATGTATAGCCCGTCGCGCTTGGCCTTGAAATAATCGGCGTGTCCCGGCTTGTCAAATTGCCAAGCTTTACCGTAGGTTGAAACGATAACCGTCTTCCCGGCCTGGAGCGCGCTCACAATCTCAGCCTGCCCCTTGCGCGCTCTGGCCCATCGCCCGTATCGGTCTGCTATCATCTGGTCGTTGCTCATGACACACACTTTCCTCTCTCTGAGTATGCCAGCATTATCCCAGATTGTGGTTACATAGTCAAGTAGCTCGTATCTCCTATTCCAGCCTCGCCATCTCTGCTGGGTGAACTATCGCCGTCAACCAGTCCGAGAACGACAGGTTGAGCCGCTCTAGCTCCGTGTGTAGCGCGTCCCGCGTTGCCGGTGTGATCCGCCCGGTTGGTATCAAGCAAGTCCTACCCCCCTTGTGCGCTCGGATGATGCGACCTTTCCAATTCCTTTTTGTTTTGATTCGCGGTTTCATAAATCCTTCCAGTACTTCAGCAAGCGCATTTGGGACTTGCTGTTTGCAAAGTGGACAGCCTTCTTGTTATATCTTTGGTTGTGTAACCTACCTTGTAGAAACTGCTTCCTTCTTGTTGAATAATGTAGACCATATAATGAATATACTACTGTATATTCATGCTGTCAAGAGCGTGTTCAATGCCTCGCCGGTGTGATGTGATGTGCCTGGTTGTTCTGCGATTGTCTCTCTCCAATTCGCTCCCCTACTCCTCACCTATAAGCGCCTCTTGCCTTCCCGTGCTATACTATCCGCAATACCTATGGATACTATGTCAAGCGAAGATGTCAGACAAGACACGTACCCTGCACGTATCAAACCGTCTCATGGTTTTGGTGAGCTAACGCCGGTACGAAGTAGCGAGGCAGGCCGGGAGCTGGTGCGCAAGCGTTGGGACAACATGAGTCGCGCTGTTCGCGCCGGTGTCGCTAAAGCTGGCGAGGCCCTGCCTGCTGTCAATGCTCACTCGTCGCTCAAGGTCATCGAGTACCTGTCCGAGGAGCACGCCAAGCACGCCAGTGTACCGGGTGCGCGGGGTGCGGTGTCGTCGTTTGATATGATCCTGCGCCATGGTTGGCCGAGGCCGGAGCGCGAGCAAGGCGTGAGCGATACCGGCGAGGGCCTCACCATTCACATGGACGGCGAGTTGGCGCAGAGACTGCTCGAGCGGCTCGCGGGGGGTAAGGTTGAAAGTTCTGCGGATACGCCTTGAATTAGGGCATATTATCAGGTTCGTATAATTACACTTATACACACCACATCTGACATGACGCCAATCGAATTGCTCACGCTGTGCGTGTACGCGGTGCTGGTCTACTGGCTTGATGTCATCGCCGATGCCGTTCACTCACTGCTACCCTGACCCGACTATGACCACTGCCTCTACTCTCCCACTCTCTCCCTCTCTGTTCTCTCTGCCGCCCCTGGATGGTCTGGTCTGGTTTGTCTTGAACGCTACTAACATCATCACTACCACTACCGATAACACACCCACACACCCCCACCACCACAAACACAACAACGACCTCCACCGCCCTGACCCCACCCACAAAATTTTCGTCAGTTTCACCTGACGCTTACAGATTTTCACAGAGGAGATGAGGCAATGGTAAAGAAGAAGGCAAATTGGATCAGGGGGGCAATCAAGAGGCCTGGTGCGCTGAGGAAAGCGCTGGGGGCCAAGAAGGGGAAGCCGATACCGGCGGGGAAGTTGAGGGGCGCGGCCAAGAAGGGGGGGAAGGTAGGGGCAAGGGCGAGGCTGGCGCTGACGTTGAAGAAGATGGCGAGGAAGAGGAAGCGTGGGAGAGATAAGAAGTAATGGCAAAGAAGAAGGTGAAGCAGTCAGCAGTTGAGGAGGAGGCAACACCGTCTCGCGTGGTAGACCTGAACGCAATGAATGACGAGGAGTTGGATGCGTTCATTGATTCTGCCCCGCCTGAGTTCGTGGTCGAGTTTCGGGAGGCGCTGTTAGCCGCCAGTGCCAGGGATGCCAACAACGCCAAAGCCGTATGTGACTTTGGGGAGTTAGTCTTCGGCAAAGTAGCGGCCAAGCACCACCGGGAATGGTTGGAGGAGGAGACGCAGAGCAACCGGGTGTGCATTCAGGCTCCGCCGTCATCGGCCAAGACTACCTGGATTACTATTATCAAGACGGCCTGGTTCATCGGCAAGCATCCTGAGAAGTCGAACGCGATCTGCTCTGCGGCAGACGATGCCGCAGAGGACATGGCGAAAGCCATAGCTGACACTATCGAACTCAATCCGAACTGGAAGAAGGTGTTTCCTCACATCATTCCCCATCCGGCAAAGGGCTGGAGTGCAAACGGTTATCACGTCCGGGACGCCCGCTACACCGTCGAGGAGTGGGAGAAGGTGATCGGGGGCGATAAGAACCCGACCTTTCTGGGCGGGGGTGTGGGGAGCAAGCGTTTCAACGGTCTGCGTGTGACAGGCCGGTTCGTCATGGACGACGGCCACGACCGCAAGAGCAAGACCAGCGACGCCGATTGCAAGGGAGTGGTTGACTTTCTCAAGGACACGGCAGAACCGAGAGTCGAGGGCGGCTCACTGACCATCATCCAGACCCGCTGGAATCCTAAAGATGTCGTCAACCACTGTGAGACTCTGAAACGGGATGACGGCACGAGCATCTACAAGGTCTTCAAACATCCGGCGCTGACTGAGGCGGGCGAGAGCTATTGGGAAGAGGTCAGACCTCTCAAGGAATTGGAAGATACTCGTCTTATCGTGGGTGAGATTGACTTTCAACTCATCTACTTGGGCAACGACACGGCCACGCAAGGCCAAATCCTCAAAGCCGAAGCCCTGCGCTGGTATCCCTATTTGCAAATCAAGTCTGAGTGGGAGCGATACTTCGGCGTAGACTTCGCCATGAAACTACAGGAATTATCCGCCGCCGACGAAGCCAAGCACAGCCGCTTTGCAGTGGCAATTCTGGCTTACAACGGACGGCATCTGGTGTTAGAGGATGGCTACGTAGGTGTCATCTATGCCGGTGAAGCCGAGGAGACATTCTTTTCACTGGCTGACCTGCATCGCCCCGTTCGATGCGGTATTGAAGTCAATGCCCAGAATCGCCGCTTCTACAACGACCTGACGGCGAGGAAGATCACCTCGGGCCGAGCCTGGCTCAACCTGATGAAAGTGGACACGACCCAAAACATGGGCGCGAGAATGGCGGAGATGGAGCCTGACTTCCGCTTGGGTACGATCATGGTCTCCGATAGCGGCTTGCCATTCCTTGACGAGTTCAAAGCGGAGTGGTTGGGCTTCGGCAACAAGGGCGTCCGCAACGACACCCTAAGCGCCGCCCACCTCGCCCGCCACGCCGCCTACAATCTGCTCCCACGTGAGTCACCGGAACAGATACGTAGGCGGCAGAACGCCAAGACGCCGCTCTCAATTGGTCAACAGATTGAAGCGGCCTATGGACTGCGATAACTATGCCCGCCCGTAATCAGAAGCCAACCGATGCCAAGTGGGTGCTCGACCAGCACGAACATTCTTCTGGTCTATTCTCCGACTATCTGGAGAAATGCTACGAGGTCGAGAAGGTCTTCAAGGCCGAGTGGAACATTCCGAAGGACAAGGCGGACAAGGATTACATTTCCTCCCCGGATGTGATCAAGCCAGCCAGGCCTCGTGCTGTCGTAGACAAGTTCCTCACCATGCTGGCTGTCCGCTCCTCAATCTCGATGCGGGTCATGCCCAAGAAGGTAGGCGAGGAAGAGGAACGCAAGTGCAGTCTCATCGAGAACTGGCTACAGGGCTACCAGTGGCAATATCAGCTTGAGACGAAGAAAAGGGTCTGGAGGGATTTCGTCTACTGGTCAATCCTGCGCGGCAGGGGGTGCATCGAGACCCGCTACGACCCGTCCTATCTCAACACTGACTATCTCCCCATCCGTACTCTCGTCCCTGACCCGATGACCGTCTTTCCAGTCTGGGGCGAGAACGGCATTGGCTGGTACACCAAGCAATACTCACGCTACAAGTGGGACATCCTCTCTGAGTTGAGTGAGAAAGAGGCTAACCTGCCTGATCTGTCAGACGTGGACGACAATGATATGGTGAAGGTGGTGGAGTATTGGAATAAGGAATGGTGTGCGCTTCTGGTCAACGAGAAGCTGGTGTGGAACAAAGAGCATAACTACGGTTTCGTCCCGCTCTCTGAGGCGCATATCCGGGCTACGCCGCTTGAGTCCGCCGACTGGTCTGCTCAGTCCGTCCTCTACCCCATCCTTAACACCCTCAAGAATCAGTTCGCATTGGTTTCCAAGATGGCGACTGCCGTGGACGTTGGCTTCTGGCCGAAGGTGCTGTACCAGTCCGTATCCGGTCTGCACATGATTGACACCTCAAGCACTCCGCCCGGACTGGTGGATTCTGCCGCCGCCGATGCCAAGCTGACAGTCATCCCCTACCAGCCGAATTATCAAGTCCTCAATGCGCTCATGGCCTGGTTGAGAGGGGACGAACAGGTAGGGGGCATCGTCGACATCGCTTGGGGTAGTGAACCGAACCAACTGGAGTCCGGATTCGCTATCTCCCAAGTCCTGGCCCAAGTCCAGGACAAGATTTGGGATGAGAAGATCGCCATTGAGATGGCCCTCGGTTGGGATGCCTCTCACAAACTGCAACTTATTGAGAAGTACGGCGATGTGGAGGGCAACAACCTGACTGTCCCCATCTCGTCAGAGGCGTATGCTGGCTACCCGAAGGCTACACGCCGTCCTACGCTGTTGGCGATCAAGTCCGCCGACGTCGAAGGCCGCCATCATGTTGAAGTTACCATCACCCCTGACATTCCACAAGAGCGGATGGTCAAGTCGCAACTCGCCGCCGCCTACCGCACGCCGGGAGTGGACGGCCTGCCTCTGCTCGACGACATCACCATTCGGGAGCGAATCATCGAGGACGACCACCCTGACCAGACCGCCCGCCGCATCCTCCATCAGATGTTAGCCTCTAGCTCGAAGGTCGTGCAAGAGACGCTGATGTTAGCGGCTGAGAAAGAGTGGCTGGACGAGAATAAGGAACTGGTGAAGATGGCCGCCAAGCGACAGGAAGAACTGACCAATCCCGACGACGAGGAGACGATCCCCGTCTCTCAGGTGAAGAAGTTGATTGACCTGGCGGTGAAGGATGCGCTATCGGGCGGCGCAGTGCAGGAGGCCATCGCTTTGCAAGACGCAACGGAAGCAGGCGAGATCATGCCCCCTGTGCCTCTCCCGTCTAGCGTAGCTCCCCCTGGCGGCCCAAGCCCACAGACCATGCCCTCCCAGATGGGCATGATGCCTCAGGAAGAGGTAGGCAATCCTGATGAAATCCAGATGATGCAACAGCGGCGGATGCGCCCCCAAAACGGAAGGTGAACCATGCCCCAGAAAAGTAAGCCTCAAGGACAACGTCCACAGCCCAAGATGGGCGGCCCTACCGTAAGGCGCAATCAGCCTGGCCGCCCACAGCCCAGAATACAAGGCCCGTATCGCTCCTCTCCCCGGCCTAATGCACCTCAGTCGCCATTCAATCGGCCTCCTCAGCGCCCGAACTATCCGCCTGGCCCGATGCCGCCAAACCGTCGGCCGCCTCGGCGACCCCAATGGCGGCCCGGTGGACAGCCGAATGGTGGTGGCCCGAAGGTATTCAACATGCCAGCAGCTTACCAGCACCTTCTCCGTGAGCGTTCGATGGGGGCAGGTCGTAGCGTAGGCGGCCCGGCCTTCCCTCAGCCTCCCGGTGGACAACTCCGCACTGTCCCCGGTGGTGTTCCACAGATGCCTCAGCGTCCCTCGATGGGCGCAAGCAGTGGTGCGCCGCAGATGCCGGTTGCGGGTGGTGTGCCTCGACCTCTGCCTGTTCGGCCCCAACCTGTTGCCCCTGACCAATACATGCAACAGTTCACTGATCCGCGTGACATCTACAAGGCGCAATTCGAGAACCGGGCAAGATGGGCGACCGGCTCACTTACTCCTCAAGCTCAACAATACGTGTTTTCCACACCGTTTTACGTCGCTCCCAATCGTATCAGCAGTTACAACCCCGGCACAAACGCGATCTCATTCAACAATGCTTCGCCCTACCTCATGCAACACGAGTACAGTCACGGCTTAGGCTGGAACGCGGGACAGAACCGGTCTTTTCCATCCGGCTTTGACTCTGCCCTTCAGCAATACTATGGCGACGGACGCGATCCGGTAGAGTGGTATGCGTTCATGGCCCAATCGCCATCGTTTATTCCGTCTGAATTACGCCAGTTCTTTCCGCAGTTCAAACCGTCCGTGTACGGCCCATAGGAGATCGCCATGCCACGTCAACCCCCACCCGGCTGGCAATTGCCGCCGTCCTTCAATCGGCCTCCTCGTGGCCCGAAGGCGTTCTATACGCCCCGACCGTATCGGCAACCTCCGCCAATGCGCCAACCGCCTCAGGGTTGGACTCCTCCACCTCCCTTCAATCTCCAGCAGGGACAGGTGCGATATCGATCTACTCCTCAATACGGATGGGCGTCAGAAGGGTGGGGCAACTTCCAAACCTCTCCGCCCGTCTCTCGCTTCGGCGCATTGCCAATTGCTGGTGGATACGGCGAATGGCTTCAGAGACGGCAGGCTGGCGTCGTTGCCCCTGGTCAGTTCGGAGTGAGTGGCGGCGCGCCCCAAGCGATACACGCCGGTGGTGTGCCTCGACGTATCCCAACTAATCCGATTGACGCCACGAGTTCGGCTGAGGCGAGGTCTGATGCTTACAAGCGAATGCAAGAACATCGGATAGCAATGATGGCCGACCTCTCGCCTTACGGTCGCCAGATTGCTCTCCAGACACCTTTTGAAATGGGAGGACACGGCAGACGTCCGACTGAGGCGGATGCGTATTACTATCCCAACGTGAACCGGATAAGAGCCTGGTCGACAAATCCCGGCCTCCTTCGTCACGAGTATGGACATGCTTTCGGTTGGGCGCAAGACCCTTCGGGTGTTCCGCAAGGTTTTCAGAATGCCGCAGAGAATGATATTGTCTGGGGCGGTTTCAATGGCCCTGCTGCACCGAATTTTCCGGGCATGTTCGGCAATCCCCAACCTCCGGGGGTTTGGGGTGGGCCAGCAGAATTTTATGCTCATCTCAACACTGCTCCTGCATACATCCCGCCCAAATTGCGCCCGTACTTCCCGCAATTTAGCGAACAGACTTTTGCGCCTCGACCTGGTTGGGACTGGAAGTATGTCACTTTTGAGGATGGGAGTCAGGGTTGGACTTATACTCCCATCACAAACCCATAGGAGATCGCCATGCCACGTCAACCCCCACCCGGCTGGCAATTGCCGCCGTCCTTCAATCTCCAGAATGCGCCTTATACGCCAGGGTGGACTCAAGGCGGGGCAGCTTCACCCCCGCCTAACTATCAGTCCTACAGCGGGGGTGCGCCGTCCCCGGCCAGCGGTGTCTACTCCGCCCCGCCCTCGTTCTATAATCCATCTTATGGCAGCTACTCAGCCTACTCTGCCGAACCAGAGCCTGCGCCGGAAAGCGAATCTGATTATTGGGATATGCCGAACCCCGGCGATTGGGCATTTCCGCCTGAGGGTGGGCCGGGGTTTCGCTGGGAGCCAACGACGGGACAATGGCTTCCACCAAACTTTTTCTCCGATCTCAATTGGATGGACTATGACCAACCTTCATCGGGAGATGGTGAAGGGGAGCCTCCGCCCTGGTGGGGACAGACTGCTCCTGCCGTTCCCAAGCCAGTCAAGCCAAAAGCGCCCGGTTTTCTGTCTGTTCCCGGCACATCTCCCTTCCTGGAGTTCTCCGACCAGACTCTTGGCTACGGCTCGCCGGCGTTCCAACAATACCTGCCGCAGTTCCTCCAGAACGAAGGCTTCACTGGTGTCGGCAACATCGGCCAGTACGGAGAGCGAACCTACAAGCGACCCACGCCCTACAGCTTCACCGAGGAAGACTACGGCGCGGTAGCTGACCCAACGCTGAGATCGTGGTTGAGATACTTCCTCGGCGGGGGTGTTCTGCCCGGAGTGTAGGAGTGTAGTAATTGCCTGAGCGTCGCCAGCCTCCTCCCAGGTACAAGCCCAAGATCAAGCCTAAGCCATATACGCGGCAGAGGCCTCAACTACGTGGTCCACGTGTTCCTGCTCCACGTTCTCCTCTCTCTCCCGCTACCCCTGCACCCGGCTCGTCTCCCATCACGCCTCCGGGGGGGAGTGCCCCCCGCTACCCGCGTCAACGGCCACAGCCACAAGCCCCACGCCCCGGCCCTGGTCAGCCACAAGCCCCGCATCAACCCGGCCTCCCGCCCCAACTCTCACCCTGGGCGCGGCTGGCCATGGCCAGACGTGGGCAGATTGCCCTCCCGCAAGCGCAAGGCGGCCCGTCCGAGAGATCACAGGGGCGACCGTCCCGCCCTTCGTCCTTCGACACGCTCAGGACGCTCAGGGCAGGCTTCGGCCCACCTCCGTCCATCCCCGGTGCGATCCTCCCTGCCGTTGCCCAGGCGGTCATCCCACGCATCCCGCGGCCGCCTCAGGCCGTCGTCCAGCAACCCCCACCGCAACCACCCTACCAGTATCAACCTGAGCAACCCAACCGCATCCTGGCTGGCCTCGACCGTCTCAGCGAGATGTTTGGCAACAAGAGGGTTGCACCGGCGATTGAGGAAGCGATTGAACCGGGACTTGAGAACGTGCGTGAACTAACGGCTGAGACGTTGAACCGGATAGGGCGATGGGCGACGGAGGCTCACGAGCGAGTCTACGCCCCGAACTACGAGGAATATCTGCCGCCCGTTGCTGGTGCGACACCCGTCGGCGCAAAACATCCTGCTGGCATTCTCAGCCAACAGCAAGGACAGGTGACGAGCATCGTAGACATTCAGCCTGACGAGAAGAAAGGCATCTTCTCCGGCACGGACTACGTAGTGGTTAGACCTGATGGGCAAGCCGAGTTTGCGCCCCGTACCCGCGTCACTCAGCCTACGGTGCTGAGACGGGCGGGCAGGCTGGCCCAAGAGGGGTTGATGGGCCTTCTGCAAGGCACGTTCGGCGTAGCGGCTGAGGCGGTGGAGCGTACTGTCATTGGGCCGATGGGGCGGCAGGCGCAGATGCCAACCACTCCCATTGAGTTGCCCGTCAGACTTCCAACCGGACAGGGTGGAACGGTGACTTATCAGCCGCCCACTCAGGCCAATGCTCCTCTGACTCCTCTCCCCGAAGCCGCTCAATCCTTCCAGACTGAGACGCTGGAGCAGGCCGCCCTCCGCACCTTCGGCAATACACCAGAGGTAGCCGAGGCTCTGGAGACAACAGATCGCATTGCCTTCACCGGGCCGGAAGCGAGGCTCCGGGCTGTGGCCCGCCTGCTCAACGGCGAGGATGTTGAAGATGTCCTCTATGGCAACGGCGGCTACGTCATGGACACCCTCATGGACTTGGGTTTTGCCGATGATCCACTGAGGGCAATCCAATCCGATCCGCAGACGAATTACTATTACACCCGCCGCAAGGCTGAAGGCGCTGAGGATGACGAGATTGTGCAGGAGGTGGCAACGCAAGGGCTGCCGGGTGAAGCCAATCCCTGGGCGGAGGCGCTTGGGCAAACGGTGTTTGACCCGACTAACTTCATTGGCCTTGGCCTCATGGATGAGGCAGTAGAAGCAACCCGCGTCGCCAACACGAAGAAATGGTTTAGCGGCTCGATGGAGTTGGACACTGCCATCTCACTCGCCCGCAAGGAGTACGAACCGGCGCTCAAACTCGGAAGCCGAACGCTCCCTCTCGACTGGATGCCCCACGTCCGTACTCCCTCTGCCGCCCTCGCCCGCACTGCTACCCTGGCTGCCGATGGCATGAATGCAACCACGATGGTCTTTGCCGAGAATGCGATCAAGCTCACCCCCGAAGCGCGGCAAGCCCACATCCTTACCCAGCTCCAAGCCTACGTTGACCTGGCCGCTCCTGCCCCCAGGTTGGCCGATTTCAGAGGCGCGGCAGAGGCGGCAGAGGAAATTGCCACGCAACTCCTCAAGGTAACACCTGAGCAACAGTTGGCAGAGGCTGCTGCCAAGTGGGAGAGCAAGCGTCGTTTGGCCGAGACTGTTCTCGGAGACGTTCCCGTATCCCGCAGTGGCGCGGGTCAACTCGGAAGCGCCGTCCTGCGCCAACTCGTCACCGACCCGGCGACGGGTAAGATTTCCAAGAAGCTGACTGAAGCCATTACCAGCGGCGAGAGTACGGGCAAGGTGCTGTCCGAGGTGATGAACGGCCTCAACGATGCCACTCTGCAATTGCTTCAACCTGCCCGGCGCGGAGCGAAGACCATTGAGCAATTCGTAGAGCTAGGCGGCAAGGCCCAGGACTTCCCGATATTTGAGCGAGGTCTGGCGGGCGCGGTGGAGCGGTGGACAGTTCACAAGGCGGCGGCTGAGGCGGGCCTCAAGTACGATGTCTCACCCGTCACCCGCGCCATTGCCGGGAGCAACTTCCTTCGCAAGCACGTTGACAATGCGTTGTGGACAACCTTCGCCCGGATGTCTCCGGCTTACACCGTTCGCAATGCGCTCAACAACATCACCACTGCCATTGTAGACAACAAGCTGTCAATGGTGGCGGGTAAGGACATTGACGCCTTTGAACTGCTCCTCGGTTCGCCTTCTGCGGCCAACAGGGGTATCGGGCAGGGGATTCAAGTCGGCGTTGGGCAAGAGGGCTTTTGGAAGGGCGGCTTTGCCGGTGAGTTCAAAGTTGGCGGCGTCCCCATTGGCGCTCAGGCCGTCGAACGCGCCTTCTCCCGCAACATCTGGTACACCGGGGCCAAGCAGTTCCTCGACCGCCAGATGACGCTCGGTAAGGCCATTCCCAATCTCCCGGCTGGTGTCCGGCTCAAGATGGGCGAGGATGCCGCGAGGCAGTTCACTCAGATGGTGGCCCGCAACTACGGCAACCCGGCTGAGGCGATGGAGTGGTTAGGCAAGCGGCTCGGTGGTGAGGCTGAACTGTGGCGAGTGCTGGATGACGAGGACTTCAAGTTGCTCCAGCAACACGATCCAGCCCTTGCCAAGCGCCTGCAAACCCTCGCCCACAAAGCGGCTACCCCTGATGACTTCCGGCGCGGGATGTCAGGTCTGAGAGGTCAGACTGCTACCAAGCTGAACCAGATTGACGAGTCTATCCCGGCGATCATTGACCCGGACGATCCGCAGTGGGTAGGCATTGCCGAGGATGCGAAGCTGGCCGATGCCTCAGGCGTGGAAGTCCCGGTAGACGATTTCAACAAGCGAGTCAGTAAACAGCGTGAGTACGTGGACGCGGCGCGGGGCAACGCCCTGGACGCACTCAAGAGCAAGCAGGGCGCAAGCGCCGAAGACGTATCGCGCTTTGTGGACACCGAGAAGCGAGTAAGCGGCGTTGCAGTGGACACCCGCAAGGCGCATGATGCTCTGCGCGATAAGGTGAAGCGTGATGATGCTCTCATCCACAGCACGGTGAGAAACCCGGCCCAGAGGCAGATACTCCTCGACAACCTCTGGGGTAACTACTTTGCCGAGCGGGATGAACTGTGGACAACCTTCCGCCACAATGCAACCGACGAGTGGGACAAGATGCGGGCGGCGATGACCGGGACGGAATGGCAACCCCGCGTCTACGCTGATACGCCTCGTCCCAAGACGGTCTCGCCGACTGATCCGTATACGCCTACCTCCAACCCGACGCTCAACTCGAAGATACTTCGCGACTACGCAAGGAGCTTTGAAGAGTTCCCTATTTACACCGCGACCAAGATCGGCGCACCCAATGACAAACAACTGCTCAACGCCCTCAACTTCAAGGACTACCGCCTGGCCGCTGGACTGGAAGAGGCCGCTCCGTTCACGGTGCAGGAGCTACGCGCTGGTCTCTCCCCCGAACGCTTAGAGGAAGCCGAGTCGATCCTCTCCACCCGTTGGACAATCAAGCTGGCTGGTGGGCAACTGCCGCCGGCATTGTTGGAGCAACAGGCCGCCGAAGCCGCCTTCCGCGCCTCGCCCGAAGCGGCGCAGGCGCAACTGTCAGCGGTGCGGCAAGCGCAAGAGGCGGGTAATGTGCTGGTGAAAGATTTGCGCCGCCTGTTCAACCCGGACGGGACGGCGAAGGCGTGGGAGGCCAATAACCCTGGCAAGTGGCTGGAACAGGCGGAGGAGTTATTTCGTGGCACAGGTGGAGTAGACATACCGGAAGATGCAGGGCGCGAGTTCTTTGAAGGTCTGGCGCAGAGTCAACTCCGCAACGTGGCGGCAGAGCGGACTGGGCGCGGCGTCGCTGGCCCTGCGCCCAGGATGAAGCAAGACAGACTTGGCGAAGTCCCGCCCCGACAAGGCCCGCCCATCCCACGACTAGGGGAGGAGGTAAGAGGCGTACACGGTGAACTGCCGCTGGCCGCACAAGGGCCAGACGTGCCGCGTTTGGGGGAGGCCGTCTCAGTCCCCAAAGTTCCCACCGTTGGCAATGTTCAACTCGGCCTGCCTAATGTCCACCTCCCCCCCAACGATCAGCACTCGCTTCTGCCCGTTCTTCAACGAGTCGAAAGCAAGGTGCTGAGCAAGTGGGGCCAGACCGCCCCCATCTCTCTCGGCCAATCCGATTGGGCGCTGATGCAGGCTTGGGCGGAGCAGGCCGGGCGGCAGGGGCAGGAAGCCCGGATCATCGCCGGGCAGGTTGGAAGTCAGGCCCGCGACTTCGCTCTCCTCAACTATGCTGACCGACGCAACATTGACCAGTGGCTCTCGGTAGTGTATCCCTATCACTACTGGTACACCCGGACCATGGGCAACTGGGCCAAACGGCTGGCGATGAACCCCGGCGCGATGGCAACCTACGGGCGTTACCGGGAGGCGCTCGACCAGATGCACGCCGCGCTCCCTGACTACTGGAAGCAACAACTCTCTACTGAAGACCTGGGAATACCGCTTGACAACCCGCTGATGTTCAACCTCGAGCAAACAATGTCCCCACTTTACGGGCTGATGGGAGAGGACTACTCCGACGAGAAACGCAGACGAGCACAATTGGCCGGGATAGACAACGCGGGCGGCCTGGTGGAAGACCTCGGCCAGTTCGGGCCGTCGCTGTGGGCACCCATCACCTGGGCGCTGGTAGCCTCCAACGCCAGAAGCGACCCAGAAGCGGCGATGGCCTGGGGCAACAACTACCTCGGCGGCGGCTTCCGCGCTCTGCGAGGTGCTACTGCACTGGCGGGTGAGGCAGGCGTCCCCGGTATCCCCGCTGGCGGCCTCAACCTCGACCCGCAGATGATCCTCACCAATATGGCGGTTGGCAACGGGGCATCTACGCAGAACATGACGCAGTGGGAGCGCAACTCACTGGCAATGCAGTTCCAGCAACTCTACTCCTCCCCGCCTCCGCCCGGCGTCAATCCTCAGGACTGGAAGGCCCAAGTGATGCAGGCCGGGTATACCGAGTCCGGGCCGCTCTTTGACCAGATGTTGCAAAGCCTGATGGTCAAGACTTCGCCCGCCGTCCTCACCAGCTTCGGCCTCGGCCTCGGCTTCAAAGGACGCGGACAGGAGCAGGTGGAGATTGCTAACATCTGGGCTGAACTAGCCTCCATCCGTTCTCACTACGACGATTGGTCGCCGGAGGAGATTGCACTTGCTTACAATGACCTGGAGCAGAGACACCCCGGCTACGACACGCTGGTGTTGCTCAGGGCTTCCGGCGCAGAACGTGATGACCAATGGACGTGGGAGGCAATCTCCCGCGTCGGCATTGGCTACTCAGACGCCTGGAAAGCGGCGGGCGTCTCCCAAGCCGCCTGGGATGAGTTCTACAAGCTGAAGACCACGGCCGCCATGTCTCCCGCTCTGCGCGACGAACTGCTGATGGGCGTCAACGCCGTCAACAGCATTGCCCGCGTGACAACGGTTGAGGAGGCAAGACGGCAGATTGAGGCTCGCAACACCTACAAGCAGATTGAGGCGCAGTTGCAAGGCGAGTTTGAGGCCGATACCTTCGCTCTGCAAGACGAGTATTATCAGGTGCGCGATACGCAAGGGCCTGACGCGGCTGACGAGTTCCTGGCTCAACTCCCGCCCGACTCGCCGTTGTACGAGTTGTGGGATAGACGCACGGAGCTTCTGGCCGCTGACCCGGACGCTTCCCGCTACTACCTTGACCCGGAACGCTACAAGTCCTTCCTCACCTCGCAGTGGTACGACACTCAAGACCCGGAGTTGGTGGAAGCCGCCCGCCTCCGCAAGGAGTACAAGGACAATGGCGACTTCCGGGCGGTGGACGCGGTGGACGCTCGCTATCCGCAACTCAAGCAGTTCTATCGGGAGCGCGATGCCTTCTATGACGCCCTTCCGGGTGAGGTGGCCTCGTGGCTGGATACCCTGCCTGAGGCCGACCAGTTCCAACTGCGAGAGGACATCGCACCTACTACTCAGCTACAGAAGAACCTTGCCGGAGTGAAGGCGAAGGAAGAGGCGATGTTCAACCCGCTGCCTGAGGAACAGCCAACGCCTGGTCAGGGCGGCCTGCGTCAGGAGATTGAAGCCGAAGTTGCGGCGCAGTTGGACATCGAGACCAAGAAGAACGGCTACCTGACTACTGACAACCGTAACGTCTACGAGACGACGCTCTACGAAGCAGTGCTGAGGGAGGCCAATGACGATCCGCAGATGGCCCAGGCGATGTTCGAGGCCACTCACCCCGGTGGCTGGCAGGTCTATGGCGGATTGAACTCCCCTGACGAACTGATTGCCTACGTGGGCAGTGCCAGCACCGGCCAGCTACGCGAGTCACTCCTCACCGACACCACCAACGAGTGGACACGCGCGCTGGCCTATATCCGCACTCTCGACCCGGCCACCATCGCTCAACTCAAGCGTTCCATCCCCGACATCGAAGTGGTAGCTCAACATGCGCAACAGTGGGGCTACGGCCCAAGCGAAGAGGCTAGGGCTGACATCGTGGGGGTCAAGGTGGCGTTCAATCTCGACGGGTCAATGACCATCACCCGCCAGAAGGTGAATGACTACCTCGGTAAGACACCAGCGGAGGAAACAGCATTGGATAACCTGCTGGCCGGGATGCTTGGACTGCCAACGACGCCTGTAATGTCTCAATCAGGTTATCAGCCTGCGCCAGTTCAGACTCAACCGGGATACCAACCAACGCCGGAGTCTTCGCCCACTGGCGGCCCGCTCGACACTTCCGGCGCACAGGCAACTCCCACCCAGACCGCTCCCTCCGGTGGTGGGGCAATGAAGTGGTACGACATGGCCGCGCAGTACGGGCAGGCCAATGGCGTCCCGCCTGAGTTCATCCTGGCTCTCATTCAGACTGAATCAGGCGGCAACCAGTATGCGGTAGGTGATGGCGGCCACTCCGTAGGTCTCTTTCAACTCTACGACAAGGGCGGAGTTGGCACAGGTTACACAGTTGAACAACGGCATGATCCGAAGTTACAATTCGACCTGATGATGCCGCGCATTGCCAGAGCGTATCAACAGGGAGTAGCTCAGGGATTGGCCGGAGTTGAGTTGGCAACCTTCGTCGGCGGCAAGGCCGAGGGAAGCCAGCCGCAGTATCATTTCCGCTATGGGCAGAGCTACCAATCCATCCTGTCGAAGTTGGCGGGTGGTGTGCCAACTCAGGCGGCACAACCTGCGCCTGCGCCTGGGCCAACACCTTCGACAGGGGCACAACCCGTCACCCAAGTTCCCGGCGCGCCTGACTATTCTGCTCTCGGCGAGCTATCCTCCTCTGACATCCAGAAAGCTCTCTTCCGAGTTGGTGAGCGCAAGTGGCCCGGCATCAAGCAGCTCTGGAATACCTTCGTCAACACGACTACCTTTCAAGGCTACGAAGCAGGCCAAGCCTTCTACGAGCAATACCCAGAGTTGTCTGAGTTTGACGACTTCCGAGACGAGGTGATGCAGAGGTTTAGTGAAGCCAAGAAGGGCGTAAAGGATAGTAAAAAGTTCAAGGGCGGTGCGAGTGGTGGAGGTTTTGACTATGGCGAGGCCCATCCTGATCCATCTGACCAATCTTACTGGAACTGGTCAGGGCGTGAACGTATTGATCAGGAAAACCTCCCGCCTGAGTTACTGCAATCCCCTGATGGCCGCTTCGCCGTCGAGGATAAAAAGAATGGGGCGCGTTACTACTTCGACAACCAGTATCAGGCTAGGGCTTTCCTCGCCGGCCTGGAGGGACAGATTGCCCGCGTCTCACCTGACGTTATCAATGCCGCTATCCAGTACGTCAACTTGCGGGGCGATGTTGGCTACGAGCAAAGCGTAGGCGGTAAGCCCGGCTGGATGCCTGATGTACCCGATCTCGGTTCAGAGGCGGCCAATGCCGCTTTGTTGAGGCTGGCCGATGCGATAGATGTCCTTCCCGGCAATCATCAACCAGCGTTCGAGATCGTGACGAGCTATCTCAACTTCATGGCGAAGGATGCCGACTATTTGAACGATGCGCTGGCCGATGCGCCGGAGTCTATCAAGGCTGAACTGCAAGCATTGGGCAAAGCACTGGCGAAGCCGGACAGGAAGCGTAAGAAAGAGGACTTCACCACCGACCGGAACAAATACTACGGCGGGGAAGGGTCGCTTCGCCGAGGCAAGCCGCGTCGAGGCCGGGGCGGCGGGTCTGGTGGACGTAGCAGACGTGGCGGTGGGCAACAACCAGCCGCCACTGGTGAAGGAGCGTACCCCGCTCCCGCCGACGTGGGGGCCTGGACTTCCTTCGTCCAGGCGATGGGTGCCAACCCGCTCATGATCACCCGCCTCTCGGACTACTTCGACTCCGACAACTTCACTCGTCAAGCGATGCTCGCCCGCTACCCCGAACTGGCGGCGCTCATTGCGCGATTGGGAGCGAACCTCACTAACTTGGAAGCCGCCTACTTCGCCTGGGTGGAGGGTAGAAGGCCAGCGGCTTATGGCGGAGGCCGCCGCCGCACTGGTGGCAACCTCCTCCGGGTCTACAAGAAACGAAGTGGAAAGGCTGGACTATGACTCAAACTGTAGTGGCTGCTATCCCTATCGGCGACGTGATAATTGTCGAGGCCCAGTCTATCCGCTGTCAGAAGTGCGATCAAATCCTCGGCGCGATTTCTCGTCGGCAGGGTCGGACTCTGCTGATGATGGGAGGAGCACTTCTCATCATGGCTGAGGGAGAGTGTAACCACTGCGATGAACCTTTCCGCTGGACTGCCTCCAAGCGCGCCCTGGACAGGCTACTACGGCACTATCCGAAGTCTTAGACGAGTTGTGCTAGAATAACCCCAATCGAACAGGTACACGGAGTTTACCGCCCGGCTGAGTCATGCGACTTGGCCGGGCGGATTTGTTTTGAAAGGATACTAATCACGATGGAAACCAAGGTTGAAACTACGAATGCCCAGGGAAACGCGACGGCTACCCCCGTTGAAACTCCCGTCATCGTACCCGCGACCACTCCGAAGGTTGATAAGGTCTACACCGAAGTTGACGTGAAAGCCGCCGAGGAACGCGCCCGGCGAGAGGCACAGTCAAAGGCAGATCAGGAGAAGGCTCGTATCCATCAGAACTACCAGCAACAGCTTCGCAACCGTACCGGCGCGGCCAAGCAAGCCATTGAGCGCGGCGACGACCCGAACCAGTGGGAACAGGGTGTTGCCGTCTGGGAGAAGGCACAGATGTATGACCAGATGGCGCAAGAGCAAGCGCAGTTGGCTGAGTGGCAAGGATTCGTCTCGCGTTCGGCGGCGAACGCTGGACTCGACGCAAGCGATCCGCGCCTGGCAAACATCGCGGACGCCGAAGACCTAGCGGCCAAGATTGCTCGCGCCGTGCGTGAGGACGCCCGCAAGGAACTGGAGGCCGAGCGCCTGGCCGCCGAGAACGCCAGACAAGCGGCCCTGCAAGCGAAGGTGGCCTCGGGCGATCTGACCGTCCTCGGCGGCACTACTGCGGCCACCTCGCTTTCCTCTGCGGTTGACCTGGAGACGATCAACGCCGAACTGGCCGACCTCCTCCGCGAGCCGACGAAGAACAAAGACCGGATTGCCAAACTTCGGGCGAGACGGGACAAACTAAAAGGATAAGGTGAAATATGCCTCAGACTACCAGTAATCTGTCCAACTCTCTCAGGACTCAATACATCGAGACCTATCAGGGCGCGGCAGATTTCGAGAAACTGTACGACCAGTTCGCCACTCCCGCCGGGAAGGATATGGCGATGCTGGAAGAGGGGAGTTCGGTGCAAGTCCCGTTCCTCTCCGATATGACTCCCGGCACAACCGTGATCTCACAGACCACTGATGTTACGCCCCAACAGTTGCGTGATGCAGTCGCAACCATTACTCTCACCTCACGCGGCGAAGCCCTCCAGTGGTCACAGTTGTTGAATATTCAGACCTACACCGACTACGCCGACAAGCGAATCAAGGCTATCGGCAAGAACATGCAGGAGTCGGTGGAGCTTCTGGCGCTGGCGGCGGCTCTGCAAGGCGGTAACGTCTTCCGGGCTGTAGCCCGTGCTTCGCTCGATGCGGGTACGGCTGGACATCGCCTGACCGACCTCATCATCAGCGAACTGGAAAGCCGATTGATGACTCTCAAGTCGCCTCCATTCCTGATGGGCGGTGGAGATCGCAAGTGGGCGATGCTTGGGCATCCAGCAGTGTTCCACGACCTGCGGCAGGCGGCTAACGTCCTCGCCGTTGGGCAGTATCAGCAAGGCCGGATCATTCTCAACTTTGAACTGGGCGAGATTGGTTCGTTCAAGATCGTCCAATCCCCATGGGCAAAAGTTTTCGGCGCGGCTGGCGCGGATAACGGCTCAGTGGCCGCTACCACCATCGCCGCCGCAGTGACCGCAGGTGACAACAATGCTCTGGCGAAGTTCATTGAAGTGGCCTCGGCGACCAACATCACTGCCGGCAAGTGGCTCACCATCGGCACGGAGGAGACAGCCAACACTTTCCAGCCGACCAATGAGCGGGTGCTGGTCTCTGCCGATTACGTCTCTGGCACGCGCATTGACATCATCGGCGAGAGCGCCAATGGCGGCCTGCGCTTTGACCACGCGGTTGGCGCGGCAGTCCGCAATGCCGACTCGGTCTACCCCGTTGTCTTCGGCGGCCCGATGTCCATCGCCAAAGTCTACGCAACTGAAGTCGGCGAGTACGGCGAGTTTGTTGAGCCAAACACTCAGGGCTTGCTCAACCAGTTCACCTCAGTGGGTTGGAAATTCTACGGCGGCTATGGCCGCTGGTCTGAGTCTTATATCCTGCGGGGCGAGTTTGCCTCAGTCCTGGACGCATAGGAGGATACGAATATGCCTAGCTACGGAATTGGCGGGGATGCTGTCCGAACTATTGAAGCCAAGACAGCAGACTACCGCATGACCTATCTCGACCTCGGCAAGATCATCACCAATCGCGGCGCATCGGGCGCAGTGGTGTTGACTCTGCCGCCTACGGCTGACGTTCCCACCGGCTGGTGGGTGGATACGTTCGTCATCGCCGACCAAGACCTGACGATCCAAACTCCGGCAGTGGATACGTTGATCTCGCAGAACGACGCGACGGCGGACTCCATCGCCTCCTCAACCGCCTCGCGACGGATTGGGAACGCAGTCCAGTTCGTCTGGGACGGCACAGGCTGGATGGCTTTCCAACACCTAGCCGTCGACGAGTTGGCGGCGACGGCTCTGGCTGGAGCGAACAACTTCAGCGTGGCGACCTAAGATGTTCAAGGGCAACAAAGGGAAGGGGATGGTCAAGTCCCCTTCCCCTCTTAGGGCAGGCCCTTCGTCCTTCGACACGCTCAGGACGCTCAGGGCAGGTCTTCGCAATCCCCAAGCGTTAGTGGTCACTCTCGACCCGCTCTACGCCGCTAAGTACGCTTCCATCATTTACACCCCTCACGGTTGGATTGGAATCAACCGCAGTAGCGGCGGGGAGGAACTGCTCCCGCGTGAGGCGTTCAAACTGCGCCGGGTGGATGAACTGGTAGGCGATGATTAGGCGGGTCAAGAAGTGGGAGATTGTGAAGGCCACTATCCGCCCGCTGAAAGAGCTAGAGGTAGGCGGGCGGCGTATTCGCTTCAATCGCAACGGGATAGCAGAGACGTTCGACGCCGGCCTAGCCCGTGACATTGAGGCGAAACACGGCTGGAAGAGGACGGGCGACGTGGTGATCAACGAGATTGACTACGAAGACCCTTCCAGGGAACGCGGCCACGTCTATACCTTCACCGTCCCCGATCTTCCCTGGAAGCGCAAAAGGAAAAAGTAATGGATACCAGTCTTTCCCTCATGCAACCGATTGTCACTTCTGTCGCCGGTGCTTACGCTTCCGGCGATGCGGTAGGGACGAAAATCACCTTCGACAATGCGCCCCGTTCAGGAGTGATTCATGCAATCTCGGTGACTGATCTCGACAAGCAATCGTTGGCCCTGGACATCATCTTCTTCCGTAAGAATCCAGCCGCTACTACCTTCACTGACAATACCGCTCTCGACGTAGCCGATGCCGACTTGCTCTACATCATCGGCCACGTGGCGCTGGTGGCCGGTGACTACGCGGCTCTTGTGGATAGCTCATTTGCTACCAAGTACGCTCTCGGCCTGCCGTTCCGGTTGGAAGGGCCGCGCGAAGGACTGGCCTTGTACGCCTGCGCGGTGACTCGTGGTACGCCGACCTATGCGACTGCAAGCGCGCTCCAGCTAACCGTTCACATTCTGCAAGATGAATAATGAAGGGTAGAGGCAGTGTGCTGGTTGGAGTACGGCGGGCGCTCTTGATTGGCCCGGTGGTAGCTGTCGGCGGCGATGTCACTCCGCCGGCGTTCTCCTCAAGTGAAGAGGGCGACGTGACTGACCCGACGCTGAAGGTGGTGTTCTCCGAGGCTGTCAATTCCGACACGAGCGATTATGCGACGGGAGCGACGATCAAGATCAATGCCGTGCCGGTGACTATCTCCTCCGCTACTCGTCAGGCTGACCAATCCATTGTCTACTATGTGATAACTCCATTTGCGGACGCAAACGACGTGATCACCTACGAGTACAGCGACGTGGCCGGAAACATCGAAGACCTGAACAACAATCAGCTAGGCGACATTGCGGCGCAGACGGCGGATAACAACGTCGGGGAGCATTTGCGCTTTGACGAGATCAGCGATGGCGTCCATCTGCTGACACAGTTGACATGAGACTCTTCAAGCTGACTATGGCCGTCTGGTATGAGCCGACTTGGGCCAAGTTCTTCCGCAAGTCCTGGCGCAAGCGCGGCTACTGGCTCGCTCACCAACCGATGCAGTTCACTCTCGGCCCGATCCGGTTGGACGTGAAGCTGGAAGGTAAGCTATGAGTAATGTGACCGTCAAAAACGCGAGCGGCACAACCGTCTCCTTCAAGACCGATGGGGCGGGAAGTGACATTGATCCGCATATCTCGCACCTCGTCGTAGATGCTCCGCTCCCGGCGCTGGTAGCCGGTACGGCGAACATTGGCGACGTAGATGTGCTGACTCTGCCAGCGCTCCCGGCAGGCACAAACAACATTGGAGATGTAGACGTTCTGACTCTCCCGGCTCTCCCGGCTGGCACCAATAACATAGGTGACGTAGACGTTCTGACCATTGCCGCTGGCGACAATAATATCGGCAATGTGGACGTGGTGACCATGCCGAGTATCACCATCGGCACGATGGGCAATCTGACCGAGTCGCTGGTGGACGATGCCGCGTTCACTCCGGCGACAAGCCGTGTTGTGCCAGTGGGCTTCGAGTTTGACGATACCACGCCCGACTCGGTGAACGAGGGTGACATTGGCGCGGCCCGGATGAGCGCCAACCGTAACCTATACACCACACTCAGAGACGCGGCGGGGAACGAGCGGGGAGCGAACGTTTCAGTCGGGAATGCACTGCTGGTGGATGCGAGTGCGACCACTCAGCCCGTCTCCGGCACAGTCAACGCTAACCTTGCGGCGGGGACAAACAACATTGGCGACGTTGATGTTCTGACTCTGCCAGCCCTGCCTGCCGGAACCAATAATATTGGCGACATTGACGTTCTCACCCTTCCCGCACTTCCTGCCGGAACAAACAATATCGGAGATGTGGACGTATTGACCCTCCCGGCCTTGCCAGCTGGCACGAACAACATTGGCGACGTGGATGTTCTGACCATCGCCGCGGGTGACAACAATATTGGTAATGTGGACGTGGTGACGCTTCCGGCACTGGTGGCCGGAACGGCCCTCGTCGGCTCAGTCAACGTTCAACTCGATGCCTCGACCATGCGCGACGGGGCGGGGACGGCGCTGACACCCAAGTTCGCAATCATTGACCATGCAACGAGCGGCAACAATACTTTGGTAGCGGCCGTGGCCTCCAAGAAAATCCGGGTGCTGGCCGGTCTTCTGATAGCGGCTGGCACAGTCATCGTTCGCTTCGAGTCTGGGGCAGATGGGACAGCCCTTACCGGCCAGATGAATCTCGTCGCCAACGTCGGCTTTCAAATCCCGTTCTGTCCAGTCGGCAACTTCGAGACGGCGGCCACTACCCTGCTCAACCTGGAGTTATCAGCGGCAGTGAGTGTAGATGGCTGGATCGTTTACGTGGAGGTATAAATGGCAATTCTAATCGCAGATGAACTAGCCGAACTACGGCGCAGTTGCGCGAGTGAGCGGGCGACGGTGGACTATACCAAGCCGCAGATCAACGCCGCGCTTCAAGCGATTGAAGACTGGTTTGAAGCGAACCGGGCCTCGCTCGGAGCGGCGATTGAAGCGGCGGCGCCAACGAAGTTCAACGCAACCGAGAAGCGGCGGCTGGTAAAGTTCTATCTCCAGCAAAAGTTCACGAGGGGAGGTTGAGATGGCAACCCATCGTATTCCTATTCTCGGCTGGTCTGCTGTTCCTGATGGAAGCGGTAACGTCTTCTTCGAACCTTATGACGTGAAGGCCACTAACGACGTGTGGGACAGGTTGGTATTGACGTTCAATGACACCGCGACCCGCATCGGTATTCATGGCGGATTCACTGTTCCGAAAAACTATGTTGGAAGCGCGAAGTTGGTTGTCGTTTGGACAACAACAGCGATAACCGGGGACGTAGAATGGGACTTTGATTATCGAGCCGTTGGCGGCGATGACACCGAGTCACTCGACCAGACTGGAACTCAAGAGTCAGTCAACCTCAACGACACTGCGCCAAGCGCGGTCAACGAGCGGATGGAAACTGCCATAACTTTGACGGCGGGAAACTTTGCCGTAGACGACGAGGTTGAGTTTACTGCGTTCCGGGACGGCACAGACGCCGGTGATACTATCGCGGCGGCAGTGATGGTCTTCGCTCTGCTATTCGAGTACAGTGACGCCTGATGGCTAGAGATTTCGATAACAACACGGCTAACAATCTGTCCGTAGACGTAGCGGCGGTGGCTGTTGCGCCGCTGACGATGGCCTGCTGGTTCCGCTGTGACCTGAGTAACTCAGTAGACGGGCTGATGTGGGTTGGGGATAAAGATGTAGCCGACCATTTCTGGGTGCTATTTGCTGATGGCGGTGTGGCAGGTGATCCAGTCAGGATGCGGGCAATTGCTGGCGGTACGGCCCAGACTGCCAGCACTTCCACCGGGTTTACGGCAGGTGTCTGGCATCATGCTTGCGGTGTGGAGGCATCAGCCACCAGCCGCTCGGCTTACATTGATGGCGGATCGAAAGCGACGAATACCACCAGCGTTTCTCCGGCTAACGCGGATCGAACTGCCATCGGTCTGTTCAACGACTCAACTCCATCAGGGCCTCATGATGGAAGAATTGCCGAGGCCGGGATTTGGGATGTGGCGCTTACCGACGCCGAAGTGAAAACGTTGGCCGATGGAGTATCTCCGCTTAATGTCAGGCCAGCTAACCTCATTGCTTACTGGCCGCTTCACGGCAATCGCTCGCCAGAGCCGAACTTGGCTGGTGACCCGGCGCTGAATCTGACGATTGCCGGGACGGTAGCGCAAGCCGATCATGCGCCGGTGGCGCCGCCATTTGCTGAATTGGCTGGATGGCCGGGAGCATATACAGCGCCAGCCGCTCCAGGTGGACTCACACCCCGTCTGGCCCTATTAGGAGCAGGTTGATGACGACCGGCACAGACGTAATCAACGCTTGCAACGCAAATCTGCCGAACAACGCGATCTTCAACGCAGTGGAGAAGCTGGCGGCGATCAACATGGCGATCCGGGGCGGCTGGCCGCATATTGTCGAGGTGGGTGTGGACTCGTCGCTAACGATTGCTTCCACCACTTATGAGTACACCCCGACCGAACAGCCTCAGCTAGAGAAGGGTTACGCGATTGCCTACGTGACTATCCCTAGTAATCCTAAGATGAAGCTGACGCGGGTGACGCAGAGACGGGATGGGACGGCCTGGACGATCATTCTGCCGGTTGACATCGTTTCCGGTCTGATCGGTCAAGTTCTGCACCTGCAATACTTCACGACCTACGCGGCGATTACGGGCTTGACTGATACAATCAATATGCCGCTCGACTATCTGGAGAAGTACACGACGTATCGGCTGTGCCTGATTGGGATGGCGCGGGCGAGCGAGTTCGATCGGGAAGTGTACGAGCGGCTGGCAACTGTCTATCAGCCAATGGCTGAGCAAGCGAAGAGGGCGAACGTGACCGAGGGAGTAGAGTTCCTTATCCGCTCGGTGACGGAACACGGTGGGAACCTGTCGTCTGAACCATCAAGCGGGATTGGGGTGTATCTGTGACTGTAGCAGCTACCTTCACCCACCATATCACTCTGGAGTCTGGCGGCACCCGCTACGGTTTCAAGATCAGGCCCGGCAGTTATCGCCGGGAGCGGGCTGATGACTTCGCCCCGCGCATCTCGACTGGCAACGACCCGAAGACGCGGGAAGGGCTGTGGGACTCCTGGGCGCAGAACTCGGCGGCGGAGGGTATTGACCAACTGCTCGTCACCAACGTTAACAAGGTGTACAGAAGCGATGGCCTGGTCTTCCTCAACAAGCCGGAAGCGATCATGCTCGATGCGGCTTGGAATAGCTCTGATGCGGGCAAGGTGGCAACTGCGCCGATGGCGATTGATTTCCTGACGGATACGGTACTGGTGGGGGTAGGGACGAAGGTGAGGAACTACACCGTCTCAACCGGGCTGTGGGCCGACTCGACCACGACGCTTGGGGCGAATGTAGTGTGGCTTCATCGGCACGGCGTGTACGCCTTCGCCGGTGTGGGCAACACGGTGGAGATGTACCGGACAGCAGACGGGTTGACCTGGACTCAGGTGGCGACTACGCCCGCCACCCAACCCGCCTCGTGCCTGACCACCTGGGAGAATACAGTCACGGTCAATCTGGTACTCGGAGTGGACAGCACCATCAAGCTGTCTACCGACTCGGGCGTTACCTGGGGTGCGGCAATCAACGTTGGCAATGCGGCCTCGAACGTCACTGGATTGGGTGTCGCTTTTGGTCTGCTCATCATCGGCAAGGAGGACGGGCTGTACTCCTACGATGGGACGGACGTGGTGACGCTGTTGGAGTTCCCCAACTCAAAGAATGTGAACAACTGCAAGGCACTGGTGTACCACGAGGGCTTCCTCTACACTCATCTCCTCGGGCGTGTAATCAAACTCTCCTACTCCTCAGGCGCAGTGACCAACATGGTAGACATCACTCCCCTCATGGTGGGTGATGAGAACAGGGACTTATATGGACACGGAACGATTGTCTGGATGTGGGCCGGAGTCAACCATCTCTATACCTGTTTCGACGACGGCGAAAGCGTTTACCCGGAGGTGCTGTACTACACTGGCTTGGGTTGGCATCAAGCTTATCGCGGCGCGAGTGGCGATACGATGCGGGCCGGAGGCTATAGCCAACTGGCGGCGAGGACTTTTATCAACGATGGCGCGACTCGTGCCAGACGACATCTAACGATCCGGGATGTGCCATTCCCGGATTACCCCGCTTCGGCGCAGTTCGAGACCAGCGACTTCGACGGCTCGCTCCCGTTCATGCTCAAGGCGTTCCGGGACATCTCGCTCGAATGCCGCAATCTGGACACGGCGACGGGCAGGAAGATCACCGTTGACTACTCCACCAACAAGGGCGTGACTTGGACGGCAATCGGCACAGTCGTCGCCGATGGCAAGACGGAGTTGAGCTTCGACACCTCGGCAAGTGCTGTTGCCTCACAACACGTCAGGCTGAGGTTTACTCTGACGAGAGGAAGCACAACTACCGAGACGCCGGTGCTGGAGCGGTTCGCCGCGTCCTTCCTCAACCGTCCTAACCCTCTCTATATCCATTCAGTAGAAGCCCTCTTCGGGCCTAACCAAGCTTTGCTGGACGGCACAGTTGAACCAGATACGACAGCCAAGAAGATGGACTACGTGAAATCGTTGGAGAATACTGCCATCCCGGTGCGATTTGTGGACGACGTAGGGACTAACTTCCTCGTTCTTATCTCCAAAACTTCAATGGGCCAGCCAAGTCTGCAAGAAGTAGCGAACGACCAGCGAGTTATGCAAATCGTCATGGTAGACGCCGTGACCGGACTGTGGCCGCAGATTATCCAAAACCTGACTATCACCGTTGCCATAGAAGCTACATTGATTACCAAAACTCCGGCTCTCTGGGGAACGTTCGTCTGGGGTCAGGCACAGTGGGAGCCATAGATTATGCCAGTCACCACCGTAGGCTTGACTAATATTCTGACTCTCTGGGCGGCAGACCTGACCCATCTGGGCGTTGGCAGTGGCGCGAACAACCCAGCCCTGTCTGATACGGCTTTGCAGACGGAACTGGATCGCAATGAGATCACCCTGGAGACTCTGACCGGTAATCAATACATCGTCGAGTCCTTCTTCGCCACCGGGGAAGCGAACGGGACGATCCGGGAGATCGGCTTGTTCGATGCGGCGGCGGGCGGCAACATGGACTTCCGGGGTCAGCCCACTTCGCCACAGGTCAAGACGAGTACCAAGCAATTGCGGGTGACGATCACATTCACGTTAGTCAATGGCTAGGACACTTCGCAATCTTCGCAGATGGGGCAAGCACCTCTCGGTCAGAAGCCGTAAGTTCGGGTACGCTTCGGGCGGGTTGCTAGATTCAATTATTCCTGCGCCGGGGATGAACAAGCCGGAGACGTTCATCACCAATGCTCTCGACGAGTTGAAGATTGAGAACATCCCACAGTACAGCATCCTGGGCGGGGACATCCTGGGCGGCGGACGCGCAGACTGGTTGCTCCCCCAATACTTCATAGACTTGGAGTACGCTGGCCCGTTCCATTCCACCAACGAGGGCCGCTACCGGGACTCGTTGCGCAATCAAGGATTCCTCAGCTTGGGCTATCGGGTGGAGACGCTGTACGAGCGGGACTTAGTGCGGGTCAAACCGCGTCTGCTGGAGATCGTCGGCAGGCCGACAGGTTAGCCCGGAGCGAAGTCCTGAGCGACCCTGAGCATCCGTCGAAGGGCGAAGGAGTGTGAGATGCCAACAATTCTCAATGGACAAGTAGCCAGTGCAACAGATATTCTGAGAGGAATGACCTCAAGCGGATTCATCCGCTTTGACGAGCTTATTTCAGACACAAACAAGACGATTGCCGGCGGAGTGCTGTTACCGACGAGCAATATGGTGTTCATCTCCCCGGAGAGTGGAACGAGAGATGATCTCGATACGATTACGGCGACGAGTCCTCTAGTGATAGATGATGGATCACTTATGTTGGCCGGCGTTTTCGGTTCGGCGGACAACGAAATTACTCTCAAGCACAATACGGGTAATATCATCTGTCCTGAGGGGCGGGATATTCTTTTGCACGAGACACCATCCGGGCTAAGAAACTCTCTGGCGATTCTTGTTTACAAAGGCACGAAATGGATCGTCGTGGCCTGCAACACCATGACTCCTGAGCAAACCTTGTTCAATCATATGCATTTCAGCTAAGTTCCCCTGATAGGAGATTTCGATGTCCAGTTTTCCATCCTTCACCGCAACACCGCAAATAGACATTGCCCAAGTCACGACGGCCAATACTGCCAGAGACGGCACAGGAACGATTGTGGCTGTCATCACCGGCGCGGCCTCACCTAACTTCGTCAAGCCGGAGGCGATCGCCGTCAAAGCAATCGCTACCTCGCTCGATGGTGCAGTGCGGTTCTTCATCTCCTCAGATGCAGGTGTGACCTGGCGGCTACTGCACGAGATGGACGTGACGGCAATCACCGTTGGGGCATCTACCAGCGCCTTCGAGGACATCTGGTACTGTCCAGATGATTTGGTGCTGCCTTCGGCGTCGTACAAGATTGGCGCATCCACCGAGAAGACCGAGACGTTCAACCTGATTGCCATGAGCGGCAAGTTCTAGGCATGTCCATCGAAGGAAGGCCGGGATGAATAAGGGACTCAACAGCGGTATCAGCGGGCCGAACAACGGGCCGAGACTGCACGCGACTCGAACGGCGGTTGTCTCGCTGACAACCTCCACCTTCACCGACATCGTGATGGATGGAATCTCGCAAGACAACGGCGGCATGAGTCAACTGGTCAAGAGTACGGGTGACGTTCTAATTACAAAGGACGGAATGTATAAGATCATGACCCAGGCCGGATTTGCCGCGAATGGAACCGGGATACGAATCAGTGGTGTGCTGATCACTTACGCTTCCGGGATTACCGAGCAATTTGCCGACTCTTCCGGCCCGGCCAGCGCGGCGGCAGTGACGGGTGTTCCAGCAAATGGGAGCATCTATCTGCACAAGGGTGATCGAGTTAAGCTAAGGCAGTGGCAGAACAGTGGCGGGGCGTTGAATACATCAGGGAGTTATATCAACGTGTCCTGGATTGGGCCGTAAGCGGTTTTTCGGTCAATGCTCCGCCGCGTAGCCCTCGACGGCTGTTTTTTCTGTTCGCCCTTGCTTGCCGCTGTTTTTGCTGTTATTTGGGGATGTTTGTCGGAAAGAAGGTGGTTCGCCTATTGGGGCGGGGGGGTAATTGCCGCGCCCGATCTCGGCTAACATCCGGGCCGCAGACCAACCCTCAGCGGGTGAGGTGCTGGCCCGTTCAATGCTCACCCTCAGCCAGCCCTTGTCCTCCAGCGGTTCGGCAAATCCGCCCTCGAAGGCAGGCCAGGTCAGGAGTGCGCGGAGACATCCCTGATAGGTGAAATTGTCGCTATTGACGGCGACGTATTCCAGACAGATCGTCCAAAACTCTACCCAGCGGTAGAGGCGCTGGGCGTTCGGGTCAATGACAGTTTCGGCGCTCGAAGATTGCTCTTTCTCTCCGAGCCATAATCCCCGGTACTGCCTGGCCTCGGCCTTCACCCGCTCGGCCTCGGAGAGGTGGGTCATCAGTTCCCGGTAAACGGAGGGCCAGCACAGAATGATGTAAGTCAATGAGGATGCAATCCCCCACGTTGGCAGAGCGAACCAGTAATCTCCCGGCCTCGCAGTAGGATGAAAGGGGGAGTATCCGAGTGCAATCAGGCAAGCGGATAGAAACCCCACAATCAACGATAGCCTAAACATAGCCTACGATTTCTTAATTCTCTTTTCGATCATATCGGCAATGCCACCCATCGCCAGCACGATGCTGACGACGATACCGGCCAGAGCAATAATAATGATCGTCTCTTGCATTGTGAATGGGAACATATCTCCTCCTATTTGAAACTATCGTCCAGCCAGAGTTTTGATGCCTCAAAGCCGTGATAGACAATCACGGCGAATGCAATTTCTCCCTTATCGTAGCGAAAGTTTTGTTCGGCGGCAGCTTTTTCCATCAGCTTTCTAATTTTTCCACTTTCTTCGTTTTCGTAGTGCATCGTAATCTCCTAAAAGTCTATCGTATTCACCGGCCAGATGGTGTTGAGCGGCTTTTCCTCAGAGTTGAATTGCTTGAAATTATCTAATAAAAGAATCAGTTTTTCTATTTTTGAATTTATTTGCAACCGGTAACCTAATGAAGATATTGGCATTCCAGGTTTAGAGTTGTCTCCAAGAACAAAATCGTGGTAATTGAGGCCAGCGTTAGTAAGAATGTCTAGATAGAAAGCCCACGTCATCTTGCCGCTATTTCTAAGATATGGCCCGCCCACGATGAAAAATGTTCCATCGCCTAGCTTCTCCAAACCCCGCGTTTTTACAATCTCAACAAATTCGTCGAAACTACGTATTCCTGCTCGTCTCAAATTTTCTCGCGCTTTTGCCGGCAATGTGCTTTTCATAGTTTGTACTCTACTCGCTCCACCAGCGCCCGCCGCAGTTCGGCCAGCGGCAGGTCGCGCCAGCGGGTCGGCGGGTTGGCGCGGACGAGGCGGATTGTCGAAAGGCCGAGAGCGCGGCGAACGGCGTTACGCTTAGGCTCCTTTCCGGCAATCACTCTCTGTATTGTAGCATGAGAGATTTTCACTCCCGACTTGCTAAATTTTTCGGCAATCACCCGAAGCGTTTTTGTGGCGTTCATGTCCGTTAGCACGTTTATCAATTCCGAGAACTTGTACGCGGCGGGTACAAGGTTTCTGGCGCGATTGGCGGGTAAATTTTTCGAGTTGGCGGATGTCATTTCAACTCCATCTCGCTCTGCTCGGCCCTCTCCCCTCCAGACGGCCACGAATGCGAAACAAACCGACAGCACGAGCATCGTGATGAACACCGCTTCCCAGGCGCGGCGCTGGCGGCGGGTGCGCGAGTTGTTGCGGGCGATGTGATTTTCAATTTTCATTCAGCCCTCTTGTGTAGAAACAAATTAGTGGCCCGGCAAACGACTTTCCCGCCAGAGGCAACATCCGCAATGTAATACCATGTACATTCGACGATTTGAACGACGTATTCCTCTGCCGGTTTTTCAGATTTGCAATCCGGACACTGACAACCAACATAATGAGTATGAGTTATCTGATTTGATTTCTTCATTTTTTTCATTCCTTCTGTTTATCCTCTTTAGACGGGGCGACCATCCATGACAACGCGAGTGGATTGGCCCGGCCCTCTCTAACTTGCGCCTCGTCAATTGTTAGGCCGCCATTACTCCCGCTGTGTGTTGCGCTGATGTCGTCTCCAACATTCAAAACGACGATCTCCAATCCCGTCGAATAGCCGATGATGATCCGCCTCCGGCAGGAGGGGCAACCCCACTCCTCCGCGCCGGATGGATAGGTGCGTTCAAGCGTCATCCGATGGGTATTATTCATTCGTTAATCTCCGGGAGCGGCAGGGCACGCAGTTCTGAAGCCAGGAGCGGCCAGCGGGGATGACAAATCAGATCGGAGATTTCTCTGGCGACTTCGAGCAACTTCAATTCACCATACCGCTTGCCTTCTTTCTTTGATGCGAACCGGACGCCGTCAATGATAACTGGCTCGGCCCTGTACTTTGCTGTCACGCCTTCACTCCTTCCCCAAACAGCGCCAGCGCCTTCTCGATGGCGGCGTGGGCCGCCGACAGGAACGGGCGCGCGGCGGGCGGGACGTTATCGCTATCGGCCAGGTCTTTCAAGCTGTCATCAATGCGCGAGAGTTTATCCGCCCACGTCCGTTTTTGTTTGGGCGGTGTCTCATCGGCATACTCGGCGGCAAACTCCAGCGCCCGCTCCCGGTGTGCCGGTTCAATTTCATTTCCGGGCCGCCATCCGCTTCGCCGCCGCGCTTCGGACAGTTGATGCCAGGTCACATTCTCCGGCAGTTGGTCGTGCATCGTCTGAAAGAATTCCCAGTTCCAGCACATCGCGCTAATGCTCTCGCGCCGCATTCCAATATCGTCAGCAAATGCCGAGAGCGTGCCGAGCGTTTCGCTTTTGCGCGGGCGTCCGCCGATAGGCCGCGACGTTCTGACGAATGACGCCAATTCGCCAAGCGCCCATGACCATTTATCCCGCTCTTCCACAAACATCACGCCCATTGAAATGGCGGCTTCCCAGTCGGACAGGGCCGCTATTTGCGGAGAATAATCGGCAACGGAAACTGTTTTTTCTGGCACAGTATTCATTGTGAAATTAGCTCCGTCTGCAATTGCCATTCGCCAACCAAATAGATTCTACCCGACTCCACCCGGCGCGAGTAGGGCTTGCCGGGCATCTCCGGTTGCCGCTCGATGTAAGTCGTTCCGCCCGGCGCGCCCAACAGTTCTGTCACCGTCTTCCACTCTGACGGGTCGGGCGCAATGTCCACCCGCGAGATTTCCAGGTGACACATGTCGTCACTCGTGACCCTGATATGAATAGACAAACCGCCCCGGAGCGGTTGGGCGAAGGCGCGTCCCCGGTGGGCGCGGGCGTCGGCCAACAGGTCGGTCAGGATTTCTTTGAGGGCTGTTTTCATATCACCTTCTCCCCGCCGCCCCACTCGACGCCAAAATAAACATTGAACACAATCAGCCCGCAGTCGCCAATGTCACCCCGCGTTTGCCGCCAGCGGATGCCGACGATGACCACGCCCGACACGATGACGCCGAGCAGGATACCCCACAGCGGGTAATCGGCATCGGTGACGTTGCCGATGAAAATTTGTGGCTGAAGTTGCTTTATCATTTCGCCGCCTTTCGCTTCGCCAGCCACTCGGCCCGGATGCGGGCGTTCTCGGCGCGCTCCTCGTCCCACTCCTCAATAGTCCGGCCCTCCAAATAATCCACCGGTTCGTTCCTGGATAGTTGCACCGCCCGATACGCCTTGATGCGCCCGGCGATGCTATACGCACTCTGACATTTTTTGCACGGCCCGGCCCACTCTGGGTCTGATTTCATTTTCTCTATCAGCCCTTCAACCGCCTCGATGTCTCCGTCGCATTCTATCAGCACTTGGCGGGCGGCCTGCCGCATCGTGCCTTGCACTCCCGGCCCGGCGGCCAAGTAATTCACTCCCCACAGTTCGCCTATCAAATGCGCTATCCGCCGGTTGGCCTGGGCATTTGCATGATGCTGGCTGTAGAGAGCGCCGGGTGATTCTGTTTCTCCGGGCCGAAGCTCATCCAACGCCTTGCCGTCTTGCTTTCGGCGCGGCCCAAGCCATTTGCTAAGGTCATTGGATTCGCCGGGATAAGGTGGAGAGAGTGGAGCGGTTGTCATGATTATCTCCTAAGCGAATGTTTGTAACAATAAGTGCCGCCGCGCATGGCCCATGACGAACACCTTTTTCCGTCCGACACAAAGGCACATCGTCTGCTATCTCCTTCACTGCCCATCGTCTCTTGTGGCACGCGCCAGTCATAATCTTTGGCTGGCTTGGGCAGGTGAATTATCTCGTCCTCTTCGGGCTGTCCATCCTCATCTATTCCGCGTGCGCCTCGACAATCGGGATAAGTGCCACAGCCCCAGAAAGGTTTCTAGGTCTGATTTTCTTTTGGCCGCCTGAGCGTCATCTTCGCTCCGCATAGCGGGCAGTACGGCTCTGGCTTGGTTCTGATGTTCATCGTGTAACTCGCTTCCTGTTGTAGCCTTCTGCGGGTAAGCTGTAGGCCATACCTCCCCCCCACTTAGGGGGAGAGATAGGGGTTACAGCCTACTGCGGTACAAGGTAGTCTTTACAGGTCACTACACCCGAGGCCGTTGGTTTGTGTCCAACGAACACCCTACAGCCGCCGCTCATGGATAGCTCAAACGCGCCCAGGTCTGTCAATACTTACCGCTCGCTATCCACGCCCGGCCCGAAGGCCGCAGGACGGGGAGTGTTTTGAATCTGGGTCGGCGGATTTCTCGTGCATGGTTAGAGGCCGGTATGTTCGCTTCATTGTTTATCTTACGGCCCGTTTCCATCGTCGGCGCGGGACTTCCGGCATTACCCTGCCCGCTGTTCCGGTCTGCGCCGCGCCGCGTTCGTCGTTGCTATGTAGCCCGCCGGAGGCGCGGCGGCGGGCGTTGGATGAATCAAAACGCGGCTCACCGGCTGTCCTCAGCCGGTGGCCGCGTCAAAATTTGTTACTGCAAACCCTCCAAATAATTCTCGTGCTTTTTCATCATAGGCGCGAGCGGCATCTTTTGGATTATCGAAAGTCCCAATACGAATGTCCCTGTTGGCGAATCCTATTTGAGCAAACCAGTTTTTGTTGTTTTTGCTCCAGAATACTCCCTTATATCCAGAAGTGTTGTTGGTTTGCTTCCCTCTATTGGCTAGGTTCTGACTGTGACTGCATACTCGAAGGTTAAGGCGTCTATTATCTCGTCTGTTACCATTGGCGTGATCTATCTTGTCAGATGTAGATAATGCCCTTCCAGAAATTCTTTCAGCTATAACACGGTGCATTAGTAAAAGGGTTGGATTTGGGAATTTGCCAATCATTCTTTGGGCATATCCAGCATTATGACGATTCCATTTGAATTTACAAAGGTCTGCATCTTCGTCGTCAATAATAGCGGTTGTGTTTTTTGTGAGCGGGATGGTAATCATAAAACAAAAAACCTCTTGAGTCTGTCCGCTTGGCCGCTTGGCTAAAACATTTCCCCGCTGACGTTCGGGTACATGAGTTGGCGAAAGCGGGCAGACTCAAAAGGTCTTTCCGTTTCACGTCAGATAGGGTAGCCAGCCCCGGCCTAAGCCTTTATTTGATTGAGCTAATTGTACTCCAGATGATAGTTCATTGTCAACATGCTCGTATTGTATTGGAATCCGCGCTCCGGCGCAAGTGGGAAACGAGTCACTTCTCTGCCCGGTCGGGCCGCGTGGCCCTGAGATACTCCAGCACTTCCAGAAGTTCCCGCCGCCGGTGTCTCAGCCGCGCCCACGTGAAATGATCGTCATCCGCCGCCATCCCCATTGACGCCCGCCACGTGCTCCACCTGATCAGCCAGTCGCATAACTCGGCAGTCCAGGCCAGCCCGTAGCGGGCGACGGCGCGGCTCTGGGCGGAAGCGGTCATGGCGCTTTGATTAGCTCGGTTTCGGCGGCCCGCTCCCTGCTCGCGGGCCGCCGCTTCGTGTGCCGCGGTTCCCCGGTTAGAATGCCTCTTCCAGTGGCGGTTCGGCGTGTTCAAAAGCCGCATCGTCATCACTCGTTGGCCTCTTGGTGACAGGTGCATTTTTCCATGCGCCCAGCCATTCCTGGGCCTCGTTCAGAAGATGCGACATCTCTGCCGCAGTTTGTTTGCCAACATAGAATATAGCCAGTTTTGCCACATCCGTTTTTTCTGGCAGTTCAACACAGATGGGCGTGATGGGCGACTGCGATTTCTCCGGGCCGACCATCTTCACATTTGGATTTTCTCCGAACGTGCCAAGTTTGCGATAAAAGCAATTTGCCGGAACTTTCGGCGCGGCCTTGCGTCGTTCGCCGTCAATATGCTTTTCAAACTCTTTCAGGGTAGTAAGCAGGTTGCCAGCCTGATAACCCTTCGCCGATAACACCGTTGGGGCAAAGTAGAACACGCCTTTGGCCTCTTTGTTGTACTGACCCAACACGGTCAAAACTTGAACGTGCCGCCGATACCCTTCCACGTAGTCGGCGCTGGCCTGTTTGCCGTCCTTCGCTACCCAGCGATTACGGAATGCAATCGGAGCGACGATGAGAATTCGGGCAATGTAAGCCTCGTAGGTTTTGTTATCTTTGGTAGAGATTTCAGCCGGGGAAAAGATGGGCGGAAGTGGCTTTTCAAGGCGTTCGCACGCCTCAATGATTTGCTCGGCCTTACTTCCCCACCCGCCGAAATACTGCGGGCCGCCGACTTGCCTCAGCGCCGGATTACCATTGATGGCCCAAAAGTACAGAGCCGGGAATGGCAATTCGATTCCCTCGCCGCTCTTCATGCTGTCTTGAAGCGCGGCTGTGCTTGTTTCGTCAATATCAAATTGGTTTGTCATGGTAGTTTATCCTTTGTAGTGAAATTGTTTCGCGGTCTACACGCGCCGCGTTCGCGCTCTGGCTGGCCGGGCCGATTACCGAGCCTGTTGCTCCTTCAGCTTTTAGTGGCGCGTCCGAGATTCGAACTCGGAGGGCGTGGGGCAGGCCGACCCTGCTCAGCCTTTCG
>Ga0247727_10002993_pt1 | contig 37953 bp, 37 predicted proteins | sample WisWelCaveWW1625_FD_202498 | JGI IMG/M metagenome (GOLD analysis project Ga0247727, IMG submission 202498) | Biofilm microbial communities from Wishing Well Cave, Virginia, United States - WW16-25 | ecosystem: Environmental > Aquatic > Deep subsurface > Groundwater > Cave microbial mat | place...
CGGGCGGCGATGGCGCGGCGGTACGGCTCGGGCTTCATCGCCTCGGGGCGGGGGTGCTGCTCGGTCAACTGTTCCGAGAGCCGCTGGTGCATCTCGAGGTAGGCTTCGAGCAGGCGCCCGGCGGCTGCGGCGTACACCGCCTCAGATTCCGTGCCGGCCAGTTCCGGCGGCGTCACCGCGCCGGCGGAGGCGAAATCCTGATAACGGCTGGACTTGGCCTGGCCGTCCCAAAGCTGCTCGTCGGCGATCTCGATGGCCGCGAGCTCGGAGATGTTCTCGAAGCAGAAAATCGTGTGGCCGAGATCGGCGATGGAGGCGTGCCCGTACTGGAAGTAGTAGGTTTCGAGGAACGACTGGGCGTCGTGCGCGCGCACCCACTCCAGGCTTTTGGAAATGGAGTCCGGCGAGCGGCTGTAGCGGGCCAGGCCGTAGGCCGACTTCTCCGGCGGCATGGGCGAGACGGTGACCACGCGGCGGGACATCGTTTGATTTTACACTGGTGCCATGCACTCCATCACCATTCGGGTCGCGAAAGTCCACCCACAAGCCCGGCTGCCGCAGCCGGCGCACTCCGCCGAGGAGGAAGCCGGACTCGATCTTTTCGCGGCCGAGGACGCCCTGTTGCCGCCGGGCGCGTGGGTGGCGGTCGGCGCCGGCTTGGTATTGGAAATACCGCCCGGGTACGAAGGCCAGGTGCGGCCGCGCAGCGGGCTGGCGCTGCGGCACGGCGTGACGCTGCTCAATTCGCCGGGAACCATCGATCCGGGTTATCGGGGCGAGGTTCGCGTGCTGCTGATCAATCACGGGAAGACGGAGTTTCGCATCCAAGCCGGCGACCGGATCGCGCAGCTGGTTATCGCAAGCTACGCGGCGGTGGAGTGGAAACTGGAAGCGCAACTGAGCGAGTCGACGCGGGGCGATGGCGGGTTCGGCTCGACGGGCGTATGAGCGCGGAGCGGCTTCCCTACCCCGCGACGGCGGCCGCGTCGGCCAATCTGGGGATCGAGAGGCTGCCCGTGTCGATGCTGCTCGACCAGGTGCGGAGCATGTACAACGTCGGAGCCTTCTTCCGTATCGCGGACGGGGCGGGACTCGAGCGGTTGTACCTCGCCGGCATCACTGCCCATCCGCCTAAGCCGCAACTGGCCAAAACGGCGTTGGGCGCCGAGCAACGAGTGGCCTGGGAGCATTGCCCCGATCCGCTGCCGGTGGTCGGGCGCCTGCGCGCGAGCGGCGCCGAGATCGCCTGCATCGAGACGTCCTTGCGAGCGGTCGACCTGTTCGATTGGCAGCCGCGGTTTCCGGTGTGTGTCATCTTCGGGCACGAGGTGGAGGGCGTGCGGCCCGAGCTGGCCGCGCTCTGCGACACGCATGTTCGCCTGCCCATGCTCGGCGTGAAGCATTCGCTGAACGTGGCGGTGGCGGGCGGCGTCGTGGCCTACGAGCTCCTCCGCAAGTACCGCGAGATGGTGCGGGAATCCGCTCACGCCGTCAGTTGACGGGCGACAAACGGGATCCCGCGCTTCCCCCAGAAGCTGTGGGCGCGGTCGAAGGTCTCCTGCTCGAGGCGGTCCGCGGCGCCGAAGACTTCGTAGATCTCTTTAACCTTCTGAAAACTTTCCAGGCTGGCCTTGATGGGGAAGATGTTGTCCTTCTCGCCGGACTCGACAAACAGCGGCCGCGGCGCGATCAGGCCGGCGACGTCGTGCATCTCGGCCCACTCGAGAATTCCCGGCACGTAATTATCGATACAGTGGGCGAGGCTCGCCACGCTGTCGCGGAAGGTGTTGAGATAACCGCTGACCAGCGCGACGCGGATGCGGGGCTCGAGCGCGGCGGCGAACAGCGTGCACATGCCGCCGCCGGAGATTCCCATGCAGCCAACGCGCTTGGCGTCGAGATCCCGGCGGGATTCAATGTAGTCGATGGTTCGCATGACGTCGTAGACGCGCCATCCGATCATGGTCTGGCCGAGCAGCAGCGCGGCGCCCGCCGACGGATCGCAGGCGGAACGGCCGAGCCCGCGCTTGGCGTTGATGGAGTCACGGCGGCAGCCGAACGACATCACTTCGATGGCCACGGCCGCCAGGCCGGCCTCGACGGCCTGCAAGGCGAAGTCGTGCTGGTAGCCGTCCTTGTCCGTGCGGTCCTGGCCCTTGTCGTCGATGCCGACGATGTCGTCGACGCCGCGGCCGTGGCCGGGAACGCAGATCGCGACGGGCATCGGCGAGCGCGCCGATTTAGGCAGTAATACATAGGCGAGGACCGTCAGACCGGGCCGGCTGTCGAAAACGATCTTCTCGCGGCGGTAGCCGGCGAAGTCGCGCGTTTCGAGGCTGGCCGGCCGCAGCGGCGGGCGCTCGGCCGGAAATCCGCCGACGAGCTCCACCAGCTTGGCCCGAAGCTTCTTCTGCCAGGCCTCGGCCTGGCGGCGGTTGCGGGCCTCGAAGCGCAGCCGTCGCGGGGCGGCGTTGTAGAGCTCCATCGTGTAGGCGACCGGATCGAAGCGCCGGTCATCGATTCCCTTTGTGACGCCCGTCAGCGGCCCGCCGTAGCTCGAAGCGCTGGGCTGCGGCGCCTGGCCGCGGGCGGCTCTGGCGGTGGCTGCGCCGGCAGCCAGACGGGCGAGGCCGCGGCGCGTGAGCCCAGTCATTGTTTCGCACGTTTCTTCCGTCATTTTTTCCATCCAGGACTGAGGCATCCGGCGAGCAGGTCGAGGAACAGCCCGACGTCGGTGATGACGCCGACGGCCTGGCCGGTACCTCGATCTGATACCTTTGTGGCGACCGCCGGGTTGATGTCGACGCAAACGATCCGCACCCAGGAGGGGAGCATGTTGCCGGTGGCGATGGAGTGCAGCATGGAGCCCAGGCACAGCACCAGCCCGGCGCCGCGGAGCTGCTCGGCGTAGGCGTCCTGGGCGGCGTTCATGTCGGTGATCGTTTCCGGCAGCGGGCCGTCGTCGCGCAGGCTGCCGGCCATCACGATGGGGACGTTTTTCTTGACGCACTGATAGAGGATGCCGGAGCGCAGCCGGCCGGAAGCGACCGCCTGGCGAACGCCGCCGCAGTGGAAGATGGCGTTGATGGCGCGCATGTGGTTGCGGTGGCCGTGCTCTTCGGGCCGGCCGTCGGAGAGGCGCACGCCGAGCGAGGTGCCGTGCAGCGCGGACTCGGCGTCGTGAACCCCCAGCGCGTTGCCGCACAGCAGGACGTGGACGAACCCCGCGCGGATCAGCTCGGCCAGCGCGGCTCCCCCGCCGGTGTGAACCACGATCGGCCCGGCGACGGCGACGACGCGCTGGCCCTGGTCGATCACCTGGCGCAATAACGTGGCGGTCTGGCGCACCGCCGTCTCGACCTGGCGCTCCGAAGAGATGCCGTTGGTCATGAAAGCGAAGGCCAGCCGGTCGCGCTCTTTCGACTCCGGGATCACGCGGATGCCGCGCTGGCCGCAGACCACGCCGTCGCCCGCCTTGAGATCGCGGAGGCGGCGGCAGACGGCGCGCGCTTCCTCGATAACGACGGTGGCGTCCATGCGCTGATTCTCGACCTCGAGCCAGGCGCCGCTGACGCGAATATGCGTTCGCAAATTTGTGGTGGAGTAAAAATCCTCCGGGGCGCAGCGGTCGCGCTCGACGAGGCGGACCAAGGCGTCATCGCGCGAAACGGGCGAGCAGCCCAGGCCGAGCAGGTCCTCGAGCAGGCGCGTCATGGCGGTCGCGCTCGAGGCCTCGACCTTCATGCGCATGTAAGACGGCTCGCTATTGGTGCGCCCGATGCGAAACTCCTCCACGTCGAAGGTGGCCTGGTGCTCGACCACCTTGTCGAAGACGGCCTCCATGACGTGGGAGTCGATGAGGTGACCTTCGGCCTCGACGGTCTCCTGGATGCGGCGGGGCATACGTGTTAGTCTAGCGCACCGCCTTCCAGGCTATGAACAGGCCGTCGGGCGCTACGTCTTCCCAGTAGGAGATGAACTCGCTCGAAACCTCGCGGCAGTGGCGGGCGAGCAGGCGCTCGATCTCGCGGCGGCCAAACCACTTTTCCCACTCCGGGGTGGCGAGCTGGCCCCACTTCTCGGCATTCTTGTCGATGATGGCGAGGCGGCCGCCGGGGCGGGCGACGCGGCACATCTCGCCGACGGCGGCGTCGATGGCGACGGCGTGCTCCAGGGATTCGGTGGCGTAAACGTCGTCGAAGTAGGCGTCGGGAAACGGGAGGTCGGTCATCAGACCCTGTTGCACGCGGATGCCGTCGGGAACGTGATCGAGCATTGCCGGGGAAATGTCGAGACCCCAGATCTCAGCCTGCGGGTAGCGTTCCTTGAGGACCCGGGCGAAGCGGCCCTTCCCGCAGCCGACGTCGAGGACTCGCCGTCCGTCGAGCGGGCCGAAAAAGTCGAGGAGAAGCTTCACGTGGTAGATGCGAGGGTCGATCGTCGCGGGGAAGTGCTCTTCGTTCGTGGAGTCGCGATCGAAGGCGGCGCGGATCCGCTCGGCGAAACCGCGCAGCTCCGCGGCGGCGGCGCCGATCTCTCGCGCGGCGTCGGCCGTCCCGGCACTCTGCGGCGCCGCCCGAGCCGCGTCTTCGATGGCGACGGCGGTCTCACGACGGCCCCACGTCCGCAGCACTGGGGTGAGGTCGAGCAGCGCGGCGACTTCCCCGGCGGACGGACCGCGAGACAGGGTTTTCCGGGCGAGCTTCTCGGCGCGGCGAAGGAGCTCCTCGGCCGGCAGGGAGCGGCTCTTCTTTTCCAAGAACCCGAGCATGGCGGGTGAACCTCGTTGTATCACAGCGCGGCAAGCTGCGCGGGGGTAAGGGCTGGGGGCCGGCAGCTATGGCGGGTGCTGCCCGCGCGCGTGCGCGATCACGGCGGCCGCGGACTCCTCGAGCCGGGCGTCGCCGCTGACGACCACATCCGCAAAAGCGCGCGTCGGCAGCACGTAGCGCTCCGCCATGGGGCGCACCGTCTCGTTGTACTGCCGCAGGACTGACTCACGGGAGCGGCCGCGCTCGCGCATGTCGCGCGCCAGACGCCGGGCGAAGCAGACGGCATCGTCGAGCGATACGAAGACGCGCGTGGAGGACAGCGCGCGCACTTCCTCGTCGTACAGCGCGAAGAGGCCCTCGACGATGAGCATGGGCCCGGGCGGGAGACGCTCGACCTTCGCCGACCGGGTGTGCGTCGTGAAGTCGTAGACCGGCTTGGCCATTTCCCTGCCCTGGCGAAAGGCCCGCAGATTCTCGCGCAGCAGCGGCCAGTCGATCATGGCGGGGTCGTCGAAGTTCTGCCGCTCGCGCTCGCCAAGGGCGAGGTAGGATAGATCGCGGTAATAGTCGTCGAGGGAGAGCACCGGAGCCGGCAGTCGCGCAGCGAGCCGCCGCGCGAGCGCCGTCTTGCCGGACCCGGACGGCCCGGCGATGCCGATCACGGTGGGGCGGCCTTCAGGCCGCGCCGGGCTTCAGCCCGGCCCTGTCGGGCTGAGCGGGACTCCACACTAGGCTTTGCGGGCGACCCGCTTGCGGCTGGGGACCGCTTCCTCGGCCTCCGCTTCGCCGGCGTCGGCGGACTCGGCCGCCGAGGCCTGCGCGGCGCGCAGCGGCGGCTTCTTTGAGGCCAGACTCTTCTGCAGCGCTTCCATCAGATCGATCACCGGCGCCAGACGCGGCGCCTCGGTGGCGACGATCTCCTGACCCTGTTTCTTGGCTTCGATCAGCTCGCGAACGCGACGCTGGAAGTCGTCGTGGTACTTAGCGGCGTCGAACGGCGCCGCCAGGCTCTCGATGAGCTGCCGCGCGAGCTGCACTTCCTGCGGCTTGATCTCGACGTCGGTGGTCTGGCCGTAGTCGGTGACCTGGCGCACTTCGTCTGCATAATACATGGTGTGCAGGGTCAGGCCGTTGCCGACCGGGTGGATCAGCGCCAGGAACTCGCGCTGGTGCATGGCGAGCTGGGCGACGGCGGCGTAGCCGGTCTGCCGCATGGTCTCGAACAGGAGCTGGTAGGCCTTGCGTCCCGGCGGCTCCGGGACGGTAAAGTAAGAAGTGTCAAAATAGAGGGGCGAGACGTCGCTGAGCTTGACGAACTCGAGGATCTCCATGGACTGGGAGGAGGCGGGCGCCACTTTGTCGATCTCGGCTTCCTCGACCAGCACGTAGCGGTCTTTCTCGTATTCGTAGCCCTTGGTGATCTCGGAGCGCTCCACAGCGCGGTTGCACGTGGGGCACGTCTGGGGCTGGCGGATGCGCGACCCGCAGGTCTTGTGGAGCTGGTTGAAGCTGATGCGCTCGGTGCGGGCGGCGGCGTGCAAGCGGATGGGAACCGAGATCAGGCCAAATGTGATGTAGCCTTTCCAGACGGTAGAGGCCATGGGTTGCTCCTGTAAGGCAGCTTACTTATCCTAACAGAAAGAATCGCAGAAAGGAACCGCAGATGGACGCAGATAAACGCAGATGGGTCCTCGGCGTACTACTACTTGTTACAGCCAGCGTCGTGTGGGCCGACGATTGGCCGGAGTGGCGGGGCCAGGGGCGCACGGGGGTCTGGCGCGAGACCGGGATCGTCGAGTCGTTTCCCGAGGGCGGCCTCCAGGTCCGGTGGCGAACGCCGATCAAGGGCGGCTACAGCGGGCCGGCGGTCGCGGGCGGACGAGTTTTCGTTCTCGATTTTTCGCCGGGCGACGTGAACAAAGGGATCGAGCGCGTTCTTTGCCTGGAGGAGAAGACCGGCAAGATCCTGTGGACCCGCCAATGGGAAGTCGACTACACGGGTCTCATGCGGACCTATGCGATCGGGCCCCGGGCCACGCCGACGGTCGACGGAGACCGCGTCTACACGCTCGGCGCCAAGGGAATGCTGCACTGCCTGAACGCGAAAACGGGCGAGATCATCTGGAGGAGGGACTTCGTGCGCGAGTACGCCACGCTTGTGCCGGTGTGGGGCATGGCCGCCGCGCCGATCGTGGACGGCGAGCGGCTGATCGCGCTGGTGGGCGGCGACCCGGACGCCAAGGTCATGGCGTTCGACAAGCGGACCGGCAAGGAGCTCTGGCGGTCGCTCCCCTCCGACGGTGAGCCGGGTTACTCGCAGCCCATTCTGATCGAGGCCGGCGTGCGGCAGCTCATCCAGTGGCATCCGCAGGCGGTGAGCTCGCTCGATCCGGCCACCGGCAAGCTGCTTTGGGAGAAGCCGTTCCGGATTCACGCCAACCTGCCGGTGGCGACGCCGGTGCTCGCCGGCTCGCGGCTGCTGCTCTCGTCGTTTTACAACGGCTCGATGATGCTCGATCTCGACCGCCAGAAGTCGGGCGCCGAGGTGATCTGGAAGGGCCAGAGCGCGAGCGAAATCAAGACCGACGGGTTGCATTCGCTGATCAGCACGCCGGTGATCGATGGCCACTATATCTACGGAATATGCAGCTACGGGCAAATGCGGTGCCTGAACGCCAAGACCGGCGAGCGGGTGTGGGAGACGCTCGAGGTGACCAGGGAGCAGGCGCGCTGGGCCACCGGGTTTATCGTGCGGCACGAGAACCGCTACTTTATCAATAACGATCGCGGCGAGCTGATCATCGGGCTGTTCTCCCCCCAGGGTTACAAGGAAATCAGCCGGACGGCGCTGATCAAGCCCACGGCGCGTCCCGGCAACCGCCGCGAGGTCGGGGCGGTCAACTGGTCGCACCCGGCCTACGCCAACCGGCACATCTTCGCGCGCAATGACGAGGAAATCCTCTGCGCGTCGCTGGGGAAGTGACGGGATAGGAGAGGCAGGGGATCTCAAGACGATGCGCGAGTCCCGGAGACCGGCGGGCCGGGCGGAATGCCGCTCCGCGAGCGGGATCGTTCTGAACCGCAGCCCGGCGCTCGCCGACGGATGCTTCCCATGGCGATCAGGGCCGCCCCGGTTCGGCGGGTATCAGGTAGGGGGCTTGACGAGCGACACGAGCCGCTTCGGGGCGATCAGCCGGTAGCTGCCGGCGACCAGCTCGGCCGCTTCGTCCCAATCGACCTCACCCAAGTCCAGGCGAAGCGCGACCCAACCCCGCGACGCAAGGTAGGCGGGCAGGTAGAATCTGGACGGCTGGGCGGCGGCCAGCCGCGCATTATCTCCGCGCAATACCTTGCAGGTGACGGCGACGATGCCGTCGCCGTGATGGTCGTCGAGGTAGTACGCGAAGGTCCTCTTGCGAACCAGGAAGGCCGCGTGGCGCCCGTGGTCCTGGCGCGCGGCCTCCGGGAGCGCCAGACAGATCTTCGTGAGCCGGACCAGCCGGTCGTCTTCGGCGGAGCGCATCACTCGTAGCGGAGCGCCACCACCGCGCTGACGCGCGTGGCGCGCCGCGCCGGAACGTAGGTCGCCGCCAGCGCCACGGCGGCCAGCACCACGGCCACGGCGATGAACGGCGCCGGATCGGTGGGCCGCAAGCTGACCAGAAACCGTCCCAGGAAGCGCGTCAGTCCGTAGGCCGCAGCCAGGCCTACTGTCATCCCGATCGCCGCCAGCCGCAGTCCGTGCCACAGAAACATCCGGAGCACGTCGCCGCTGGCCGCGCCGAGCGCCATGCGGACGCCAATCTCGTGCGAGCGCTGCTGCACCGAGTAGGAGATCAGCCCGTAAATGCCGATCGCCGCCAGCAGCAGGGCGATGCCGGCAAAAATCGCCAGCAGCAGCGTGTTGAACCTCTCGCGGGCGGTCGCCTCGCGCATCACCTGCTCCATGGTGCGAACGTTGGCGGGCGGCGCCTGCGCGTCCACGGCGAGGAACTCCCTCTGCACGGCGGCGCTGAGGCTCAGCGGATCGCCCGCGGCACGAATCGCCCAGTTGGACGGGATCACTCGATTCGCCAGCCGCGTGAGCCCGTCGGGAACCTGCGGGGCCGGAATGTACATGACCGGTTCGGCGGGCTGGCCCAACCCTGCTTCTCGCACGTCGCCCACGATCCCGACGATCATCCGAGTGGGCTCTTCGAACTCCGGCCCCAGGCCCTTGCCGATGGTGATCCGCTGGCCGATCGGATCGTCCTTAGGCCAGTACCTCTTGGCCATAGTCTCGTTCACCAGGGCCACCGGCGTGGACTTCCCGGCGTCGGTTTCCTCGAAGACGCGGCCGCGCAACAGCGGAATCCGGAAAACGTCGAAGTAGCGCGGGCCGACGAAGCGCCAGAACTCCGAGCCGTGGTAGCGCCCCTGGAGCGGCCGGCCCTCGATCGTGAAGGGCAGATCAATGCCCATGTTCTGAACCGGCAAGGCTACCGCCGGGGCCGCCGCCACTATGCCGGGCAGTCCCTGGAGCCGCTGGACGACGAGGCGCTGGAAATTGGCCACCTGCTCCGTCGTGGAGTACCGGTGGCCCATGGAAACTTGCAGGGTCAGAACGTTCCCGGGGTCAATGCCGGGATGGACGTTGCGCAAGCCGGCGAAACTACGGATGAGCAGAGCCGCGCCGGCAAGCAAGACCACGGCCAGCGCCATCTCGCTCGCCACGAGCAGCGAGCGCATCCAGCCGTGCCGAAAGCCGGAAGCGGAGCGCCCGCCGGCTTCTTTCAGCGTCGAGCTCAAGTCTGTCTTGGCAAGATGCAGGGCGGGAACGAGGCCGAAGAGCAGCCCCGTGATCACGGCCACGCCCAGCGTAAACGCAAAAACGCGCCAGTCGAGGAGCGCGACCGCCGAAGCTTTCTCGAGATCCGTGATCCGCGGGATGTTTCCCGGGCTGGCGGCGAGCAGCAAACGCACGCCCCAGGAGCCCAGCAGCAACCCCAACGCGCCGCCCAGGGCCGCCAGCACGACGCTCTCGGTGAGAAGCTGGCGCACGATACGCCCGCGCCCCGCGCCGATGGCGCTGCGCACGGCGATCTCCTTCTGCCGGCCGGCGGCCCGGGCCAGCAGCAGGTTGGCCACGTTGGCGCAGGCGATCAGCAGCACGAAACCGACCGCTCCGGTCAGAATCAGCAGGGCCGGGCGCACCTCGCCCACCAACCGCTGCTGCATAGGCTGGACGCCGACCGATTCGTTGTCGTCTACCCACTGTGGAAACAGCCGGCGAAACTCGTCGCCGGCCAGCTTCATTTCGGCGTTGGCGGCCTCGATGGTCGCGCCGGGCCGCAGGCGCGCCGCCACCACCAGGTAGTGCGCCTGGTTGGTGCTCGCCGCGTCGGGTTGGAGCGGCACCCACACTTCCACCGGCGGGTCGTCGCGGAAATGCCCCGGCAGCACTCCTACCACGGTGTAAGACTGACCGCTGAGCTTGACGGGTTTGCCGAGAATGCCCGGATCGGCGCCGAACCGCCGCTTCCACAGGCCGTCGCCTAGCACCACCACCGGCGCTCCGCCCGGCCGGTCCTCTTCGGGAAGGAAGGTGCGGCCCAGGGCCGGCGCGACGCCAAACAGCCGGAAGTAATCGGCTGTCACGTGAATGCCCTGAACCTGCTCGGGCTTGTCGCCGCCCTCCAGATTCAGTCCGGGGCCGGCGAAGTCGTAGGCGGAGGTATACTCCACCGTTCGCTGGTATTGCTTCCAGACGTTGAACTTGGGGATGGATGTGGATCCCGACCTCCTGCCATCGCGGTACTGGCGCGCGACGAAGACCAGCCGGTCCGGCTCCGGGTAAGGCAGCGGCCGCAACAGCACCGCGTTGACCACCGAGAAGATGGCCGTGTTCGCCCCAATACCCAAGGCGAGGGCGGCCAGCGCAATGAACGTGAATCCAGGATTCTTGGCCAACAGGCGAACGGCGTGCCGCAGGTCCGCAATCAGGGAATTCATGCCGTGATATACGTACGACCGGGCCAGCGGGTTCCCGCCCGACGGTCAGGAACGGGCTTGGCCAGCCACCGCAGTCAGCAACTCTTCCGCGTAGAGCGCGCCCTCGGGCGTTTCCTCGTGCTTGAAGTAGACGAAGACGTCCCTTCCCTGCCCCAGCCATTTCTCGACGGTCGCGGCCACGGCGCGGCGCTCTTCCGGCGGATACTCGGTCTTGCGGAGCCGGACGTACACGAAACCGGCGGTCACAACTTCCGGAATCTCGAGCTTCTCGGATTCCGCCAGGCAGAGGGCCGCGCCGCGCCGCGCGAGAACCTGATAGACGCCGTCGGCGAGCCACGAAGCGTGGCGGAACTCGAAGGCGTACCGCAAGTCGGTGGGCAGCCCGGCAAGAAACTCTCCGAGCAGGGCGAGATCGCACCGCAGGAACGGCGGAAGCTGGAACAGGATTGGGCCGAGCCGCCGCGTCGGCCGCAGCGGGTCGATGGAGCGCAGAAAAACTTCCGTGAAGTGCGCGGCGTCCTTCAATCGCAGGATGTGCGTGATCTTCTGGTGGGCTTTCGGCGCGAACAGAAACCCCGCCGGCGTGGCGTTGACCCAGCCTTCCAGGGTCGTCCCGGCCGGCAGCCGGCGAAACGTGTAGTTGATCTCGACGCTGTTCAGCCGCCGCGAGTAATGCTCCAGAAACTTCTTCGCCGGCACGTTCGCGGGATAAAACTGCGGCTTCCAGGCGGGATAGGCAAAACCGGAGGTGCCCGCGTAAAGCTGCGGCATCGGTCCAGACTAGCACGACGGGACCTGAACGACCTCGGGCAGCTTGCTAGAAGCGAATCTTGAGACCCAGCAGAGTCGTCCGCGAATCTGGGCTTGACGTGTTGGTCCCGAATTGCGGGCTGCTCATGATCGCCACCGGAGGTCCGAAATTGCGCTGGTTCAGGAAGTTCGTCCAACTGGCGCGCAACTCCAGCTTCCAGCGCTCGGCGACCTTGAATGTCTTCAGCAGGCTGACGTTGGTGCTGGCGTATCCAGGCCCGCGGAAGGTGTTGCGGCCCAGATTCCCTCCAAACGGCATGGAGTATAGCAGCGGCGCCCCGGCGCGGGTCAGCGGCGTCCGGAAAATGCCCCTGCCATCCAGCGGGGTCGTGAAGGTGCGCCAGTCGCTGGTAACCGGATCGAGACGCAGCACTCCGCCCGGGTTGTAATCCGGCCGGTCGAAGTTGACGCCATCGCCGTTGCTGTCCACGCCCGTCGTTACAGTGAATGGCTGACCGGACTGCCACTCGGAAAAGCCTGCGATCTGCCACCCGCCGAGGAACCTTTTCCACGCGGAGGCTCCGCCGTCAAAGCCAGGCAGGTTCCAAACGTAGTGAAAGGCCAGACGATGTGGGCGGTCGATCGCCGCACGACCATACTCGCTCGGTGCAGATGTGCGGGTGATTCAGGCTGGAGACCGCGCGGGCCTCGCGCTCGAACCGCTCCAGGGCCACCGCATCGCCCGCCAGGCGCTCCGGCAGGACCTTGATTGCGACGGCGCGGTCCAGGCGCGTGTCGCGCGCGCGATAGACTTCCCCCATGCCGCCGGCGCCAATCGGCGCCTCGATCTGGTAAGGCCCCAGGCGCTTGCCCGACGGAAGCGGCATGCTGCGTCAGAGTATAACAAAGACTCGGAAGCGGCCATAGCCGCGCTGGCGGCCGCTCAAAACGAGATGCTGTAGCTCAACCCCGGATGGCGGCCGCGAACCAGCACGAACGAGGTCACGTGCCGTCCGTGGGCGAAGTTTAGCAGCGGGTGAACGTGGACGCCGTCGAAGATGACCAGCGAGGTCCACTGTTCGGTGAAGCCGATGTCCAGCCCGCCGATGAACCGGCCGCGGTCTCACGCTGGTCACCGCCGACGAAAAGCTCGCCCGCGCCTCGCGGCCCCTGCCCGTGGTCTGGCTCGGCGCGCTCCCATCCGGGGTAGAATAACGGCATGGGACGTGCGGCGACCTGGCTGCCGGCGGCGCTGTGGGCGGCCGGCGCGGCGGCGCAAACTGCGCGCGTCGACTTCGCGCGCGACGTCCAGCCGATTTTCCTGTCGCGCTGCGCGGCCTGCCACCTCGGCGAGAACCGCCTGTCTGGCCTGTCGCTGCACACGCGCGCCGACATTCTCAAGGGCGGCCAGCTCGGCCCGGCTGTGGTTCCCGGCTCGAGCCGGGACAGCCTGTTAATACAGAGGGTCAGCGGCTTCAGCGCGCCGTCCATGCCGATGGGCGCCGAGCCGCTCACCGAACGCCAGATCGCGATCCTCCGCGCCTGGGTCGACCAGGGCGCCGCCGGACCTTCGGCCGACGCGCCGGCGCGCCGGACCGCCCCGCTCGCGCTGCGACGCCCGGCGGTTCCCGGCGGCGCTGAAAACCCGGTCGACGCCTTCGTCGCCGCCTTCCTCGCCCGCCAGGGCGCGGAGTTTCCGCGCCCGGTTTCCGATGCCGTTTTTGCCCGCCGCGTCTACTTCGACCTGTGGGGCCTGCCGCCCACCCCCGAGCAACTGGACGAGTTTCTGCTCGCGCCGAACCGCGAGCCGCTCATCGACCAACTGCTCGCCAACAGGAAGAATTACGCCGAGCACTGGATCAGCTTCTGGAACGACCTGCTGCGCAACGACGAGGGAGTCGTCTACCACGGGGCGCGCCAGTCGATCACCGCGTGGCTGCTGAAAGCCCTCGAAGAGAACCTGCCGTACGACCAGATGGTATCAGCACTGCTGAACCCGACCCGGAAAGAAGACCCGGCCGGCTACTTGATCGGCGTCAACTGGCGGGGCGACATCAACGCCAGCCAGGTCCCGGCCATGCAGGCGGCCCAGAACAGCGCCCAGGTGTTTCTGGGCGTGAACCTGAAGTGCAACTCCTGCCACGACAGTTTCATCAGTTCCTGGAAGCTCACGGACGCCTACGGCATGGCGGCCTTCTTCGCCAACGAGCCACTCGAGATCCACCGTTGCGACGTTCGCACCGGCGAGAAAGCCTCGCCGAAATTCCTGTTCCCGGAGCTGGGCGAGGGCGTCGGCGGCTCGCTCGAGGAGCGCCGCGCGGCGGTCGCGCGATTGTTCCTGACGCCGGAAAACGGCCGCACGCCGCGCACGCTCGTCAACCGCTACTGGCGGCGGCTGTTCGGCCGCGGCCTGGTCGAGCCGGTGGATGACATGGACGCCGAGCCGTGGGACGCCGACCTGCTCGACTGGCTGGCCGCGGACTTCGCCGCCCACAACTACGACCTGAAACGGCTGCTGCGGCAGATTCTGACGTCGCGGGCCTACCAGCTTCCGGCCGCGGGCCGCGGCGACGAGTCGTTTCGCGGACCGCGCTACCGGCGGCTCACCGCCGAGCAGCTCGTCGACTCGGTATCGTCAATTACCGGACAGTGGCGCGTCTTGCAACCCACCCGCGCGGCGGCCGGAACGTACGCCCGGGACTGGCGGTTGAAGTCGACGCCGCTGACTCGAGTCCTGGGCCGGCCCATCCGCGACCAGGTGTACACGGGGCGCAGCGAGGAGCCGGCGACACTGCAAGCGATCGAGCTGGTGAATGGCGATACCCTCCGGAGGCTGCTGAGCCGCGGCGCGCAACGGCTGCTCGGAACCTGGAAACAGCCGCCGGCCAACATCTTCGACAGCGGGGCGATGCGGGCCGAGAAGGTGACCGTGGACATCGACATCACGGGGGCGCGGGCGCTGCGGCTGCTGCTCGAGGATTTCGATTCCTACGATCCCGAGCGCGTCGTCGCCGGCTGGGCCAACGCGGAGCTGGTTTCGCCCGCCGGTATCACGCGGCTGGCGGACCTCGCGCCGAGCGCCAAGGCTCAGAAGCGGGCGCTGCGGATCAAAGGCGAAGCCTTCGCCGAAGCCCTGGTCACTCCGGTGCCGACAGAGTTGGTGTACGACATAGCGGGGAAAGACTACACGCGGTTTCGCGCCGTGGTCGGCGTCGACGAAACCTCACTGCAGAACGACATCAACCCGCGCGTGCGTTTTTTTGTCTTCACCGAGGAGCCCGACCGCCAGCACCTGGTTCGCGTGGCGGAAACGGGGGCCGGGGGCCGGGGGTCGGGGGCCGGGGCGTCCGCGCAGCAGCTGGTCCCGCGCCTCTACCGCCATGCGCTGGCGCGCGCTCCCACCGCCGAGGAGCGCCGCCTCGCCGAGGCTATGGATCTCGAGGACCTGCTGTGGAGCCTTTTCATGTCCCCGGAGTTTCAGTATATTAGGTAGGAGCGCCATATGGGAGACGGACTCAGCCGGCGAGAGTTTTTGAGCGGGGCAGCCGCGGCGGCGCTGGCGGCCGGCGCGCCCCGCCAGTTGTGGCCGGCGCAGGCGAAGCTCGAGCCCAAGGCCGACACCTTCATCCTGCTGTGGATGGCCGGCGGGATGGCGCAGACCGAAACGTTCGACCCCAAGGCTTACACGCCCTACGAGAGCGGCCTCGAGTGCAACCGGGTCCTGAGCACCTTCCCGCAAATCGACACGGCGGTCGACCCCATCAAGTTGTCGCAAGGCCTCGAGCGGATCGCCAAAGTAATGGACCGGGCGACGCTGATCCGCACGCATCGCGTCGGCGACCTGGGCTACATTCTCCACACGCGGCATCAGTATCACTGGCACACAGGTTACCCGCCGCCGCAGACGGTGGCCGCGCCGCACCTCGGCGCGGTCGTTGCCCGCACGCTCGGACCGAAGCATCCGGACGTCGCGCCGTTCATCAATATCGGACAGAACCTCGAGATCGGCGGGGAAAGCGACGCCGTCAAGGCGTTTCATACGTCGGGGTTCCTGGGCGTTGAGTACGCGCCGTTCTTGATCGACGATCCCTCGCAGGCCGTGGCCAGCCTGCGGCCAGCTTACCTCGAAGAAGGCCGCTTCCGCGCCCGGCAGGAGGGCTACCGGCGGCTGCTCGAAGCCAGCCCCGTGTTGAAGGAAGCCACCGACTACCAGCAGGAGTCGTGGCTGCGATCGGTCGAGAACGCGCACCGCATGCTCGCGTCGCCGGCGGCGAAGGCGTTCGATCTGGCGGCGGAGCCGAAACAGGTCTACGACACCTACAACACCGGTAAGTTCGGGCTAGGTTGCCTGCTGGCGCGGCGGCTCGCCGAGGCCGGCGCCCGCTTCATCGAGGTCTCGAGCGAGTACATCCCCTTCCGCTACTGGGACACCCACGAGAACGGCCACGCGCGCGCCATCGGCATGAAGCGCTCCATCGACGCGCCAGTGGCGCAACTGGTGCTCGACCTGGAGGAACGCGGTCTGCTCGACCGCACCGTGATCGTGCTGGCCAGCGAGTTCGGGCGCGACATGATGGTCGAAGGCAAGCCCGACAAGCGCGTCAAGGACCAGGTCTCTACCTCGCAGCCCGACACTATGACCGAGCCGAAGCACTACGGCATGCACCGCCACTTCACCGAGGCCGGCTCGGTGCTGATTTTCGGCGGCGGCTTCCGGAAGGGATACCTCTACGGCAAGACGGCCGACGAGCGTCCCTGTAAGATCGTCGACAAGCCGGTGACCATCGAAGACCTGCACGCCACGATTTACCGCGCGCTGGGGATCCCCGCCGACCTCGCCTATGAGGTCGAGAAACGCCCCTTCCACGTCACCAAGGACGGCAAGGGCAAGCCGATTCTCGATCTGCTCGCGTAAGTTCAAAGAAACTGTCGGGCAACAACCGGCTCAGCCGCGAGCCTGGTATTGGCGCGTCTGCGCGCGCTTGTTCGGCGGCGCCTGCGTGCGTACTTTGGCCACTGCCGCACGGGATCTTGGCCGCCGCGCGGGGGACCCATGAAGCAAGCCCTCCACGCTGATGTCTTCGTCAAGATCGGGCCAATGAGCTCCCTGGCCTGTTCCGATGAGGCGAAAGTTCGCTCGCTGCGCCGGCGTGGCTCCGGACAACCGCCAGGACCAGGCCAGCGGCACGCTGATGACACGCCCGTCGGCCAAGTCCGCAATGATCTGGTCCTTGGTCACACGGATCCTCTGAATGCGAGGATCGCCGCCAGCGCTAGCCGCAGTGTTCATACCACGTCTCCAGGATAGCAGTTCGGTGGGCCCCGACCAGGCGGCGTATCACGTTCAACTCGCGGGCGCGGAAACCATGACTGCGAGCAAGCCCAAGCGGTTCGAGCCAGAACTTGCAGGTCGTGTCCTCCCGCTCCGCATGCACGTGCGGCGGCTCGCCGCAGTCGAAACTCGTAAAGAAAAACCGATACGGCCCAGGAATCCCTTTGATTCGCGGCATTCAGAGACCGCGGCTGCCATATCCTCGCGCCCCTACGACTCCCGCGCCACCTGCTCCACCGCGCGCATCACGCGCAGCAGGTTTCCACCGTAGATCTTGCGGATCTGGTCGGCGGTGTAGCCGCGCTCGAGCAGCGCGCGCGTGAGGTTCGGGAACTTCGAGACGTCCTCGAGATCGGTCGGCGTGCAGCCGACGCCGTCGTAGTCACTGCCAATTCCTACGGCGTCGATGCCGGCGATCTTCACGATGTGATCGATGTGGGCGACGACGTCCGCCAAGGTCGCCTTCGGGCTCTTCATGTCCAATTCTTCCATCACCTTGCGCAGCGCCTCGCGGCGGGCGCGGGGGTCGGCGACCTCGGCCCCCAGGCGCGCCTCGAGCCTCTTCTTCACTTCGGGGTTGCTGTACGGCGAAAAGTCCGCCGCCTGCTGCGACAGAAACGAGCAGCCGAAGTTGAGCTGCACGACGCCGCCCTTCTTGCCGAGCGCCGTGATCATCTCGTCGGTCATGTTGCGGGCGATCGAGGCTAGCGAGCGGCACGAAGAGTGCGAGGCGAAGATGGGGGCGCGGCTGGTTTCGAGCGCGTCCCAAAAAGTCTTGTCCGCGACGTGCGAGATGTCGACCATCATCCCGAGGCGGTTCATCTCGCGGACCACGTCGCGGCCCAAATCGGTCAGCCCGCCGTGGTGCTTCACCTCGGCGCGGTTGACGTCCCCGGAGGAGTCCGCCCAGTTGTTGGTGTTGCTGTGGGTGAGGGTCATGTAGCGGATGCCGAGCGAGTAGAAGTCGCGCAGCAGGCGCAGGCTGTCCTGAATGGCATGGCCGCCCTCGATGCCCAGCAGCGCGGCGATCTTGCCGCGCCGATGCGCCGCCTCGATGTCGGCGGCGGTCAGCGCCAGCGAGAAGTCGTTCGGATAACGCCCGATGATGTCGTGGCGCACCGTGTCGATCATCTCGAGCGCCCGGTGCGCGGAGCGGTTGCCCTCGACGTAGCTTGACGCCACGTAGACGGCGAAAAAGACAGCGTCGACGCCCCCGCTCCGCAGCCGCGGCAGGTCGGTGTGGCCACTCGTCCGGGCGAGGCCAATGTCGAGGCCGCGAGCCGTTTCACTGGTGACGTCGTTGTGGGTGTCGATCAGGATCGCGGCGTCGTGAACACGCCGGACCTCGTCGTCAGAAACCTTCCGTGTTTGCGCCGCGGCGAACGCCGCCGCCAGCAGGGCCAGTCCGATGCGTAGCATAACGCCTCAGTGTATCCCGGGCGCCGGCGGTTGTGCTACCGCGTCGAACGGCGCGGACGAGGGCGGCGGCCTCCATTGCGCTGGCCGCGAATCCACTCGTCCATCATGCGGATTACGATGCCCAGGTGCTCGTCGGTCTTCTGCTGGGCCTGACGGAACCTGGCATGCTCACGTTCGTTTTCAGCGACCAGCTTCAGCAGCCCGGACACCGTCTTCAGCTGTCCCGACACCGCCTCGATCTGGCCGGCCACGATCCCCTCCAGCCGTTCGAATCGCTCGTTCAGTTCCGAATCCATAAAAATGGCCTGCCTCCACTCTATACTACTATCCTCGGCCCCGGCCCCCAGCCCCCAGCCCCCAACCCCCGCGCGGCGAGCCGCGTTTGGTTGCGGCTCGCCGCGCTATGGTACTCCCACGACCCGTTCGGCGGCCAACTGCGCCGCCCGAATGCAGTCGGGGATCCCGATACCCAGGTAGGCGTTGCCCGCCAGATGCAGCCCAGGCAAGCGCGCCAGGCGAGTCTTGATTTCCTCGACGCGGCGCTCGTGGCCCACGGTGTACTGTGCCATCGCGCGCGGCCAGCGGTAAACGCGGGAAAACACCGGAGCCCCGCTCACACTCATCAGTTGCCCCAGCTCCTGGCGCACCGCCTCGACGATGGATGCGTCGGAGCGCCCAAGCACCGCCTGGTCCTTCCCTGCCCCGACGAAAGCGCGGAGCAGCACGCGGTCCTCGGATTCACGGTGTGCGAACTTCGTTCCCACCCAGGTGCACGCGGTCAGTAGGCGGCGCTCCACGCGCGGGACGAGGAATCCGAAGCCGTTCCGCGGATGCGCGAAGCCTTCTCGACCATAGCCGAGCGCGACCGTGACCGACGAGTGATAGGGAATCTCAGCGAGCCGGCCGGCGAGCGCCTCGTCGAGCCCGCGGAGCAGCCGGCCCGCTGCGTGGGCCGGCGTGGCTACCACGACCTGCCCGGCATCAATCGTCTGCGTCCCCGCGCGAACGCGAAAGTGTCCGGATGAGCCTTCCACGGACTCAACCGCCGCTCGCACCACGGCGACGCGGCCGGCGATGGACCGCTCGAGCGCGTCGATCAGCCGCTGCATGCCGCCCTTCAGCGTCAAGAAAAGCGGGCCCGGGGCGGTCCCCGCGCGACCGGCGAGCACGCCGCGCGTCAGGCTACCGTGACGGCGCTCCAGATCCACCAGGCGGGGCAGCACGGCGCTCGCGCTCAACTCCGCCGCATCGCCCCCGTAAATGCCCGCCAGCAGCGGCTCGGCCAGGTAGTCGACGGCTTCCCGGCCGTAGTGCCCGCCGACAAACTCCGCGACCGAGCGATCGGCGGTCGCGTCGACCGGCCGTCGGAGAAGATCCAGCGCCATCCTGCACTTGGTCGCCAGGCTCAGCAGCGGCGACGCCAGGATCGGCCAGACCGCCGTGGGAATCATCAGGTGCAGGCCGTCGGGCAGCGGGAGCAGGCGGCCGCGCCGCGCCACGTAGGTCTTGCGAAGATGGTCCTGGGAGCCGATCACCTCCGCCTCCAGGCCCAGCTCACGGATCAACTCGAGCCCCCACGGCTTCTGGGAGATAAAGCTGTCCGGGCCGGCCTCGACCAAGCAGCCGTCGACCGTTTCGGTGCGGATCACCCCGCCGAGGCGCGCCTCGGCCTCGACGACGGTGGCGTGACAGCCGGCGCGGCTCACGTAGTAGGCAGTGGCAAGACCCGAGACCCCGCCCCCCACAATGGCCACGCTCGTCACGAGAGACGCTCGCGGGCCAGCTCCGCCAGGGCCTGCACCAACAGCGGCGAATCGTTCAACGACTCCGGCCGCCGCAGGAGCACCCCCCGCCGCGCGGCGTAGTCGCGGAACAGGATGTCCACGTCGTAGAGAATCTCGAGGTGGTCGCACACGAACCCGATGGGCGCCAGGATCATCTCGCGAACGCCGTCCCCGGCCAGCGCGTCGATGCGCGACTCGACCGTGGGGCCGAGCCATTTCTCCTCCGTCATTCCCTGGCTCTGGTAGGCGAAGTCCCACCGCGACAGCTCCATGGCCGCGGCCACCCCGGCCGCCGTGGCCCGCACCTCCTGGTCATAGGGATCGCCGGCCTCGAGAACCCGCTCGGGAAGGCTGTGCGCCGTAAACAGCATCGTGACCGGGCGCGCGCCGAGCAACGGCCGGATGCGGTCCGCGAACGCCGCGATCAGCAGCGGGTGCTGGTAAAAGCTCTCCACCCAAGCCAGGTCGATCGACGCCCCCTTCTCCGCCAGGGCTTCCTGCGCGCGGCGCATGTAGAGGCCGACGCTGAGCGAGGAATACTGCGGCGCCATACAGATCGCCGCGGCGCGCGTGACGCCGTCGGCCGCCATCCGATCGAGCGCGTCGCGAATGTAGGGCGTCCAGTTGCGCATCCCGACGTAGACCGGAACGCCGAGCCGCGCCTGGAGGGCCGCCGCCTGCCGCCGCGTCAGATCCAGCAGCGGCGAGCGGCCTCCGATCAGCGCGTAGCGATGCCGGACTTCCTGGACCATGGCCGGAGGCAGCGGCCGGCCGCCGCGGATATTGAGCAGGTAGGCGTCGACCTGGTCGACCGTCTCGGGCGCGCCGTGCGCCAGCAAAAGAACCGCTTGCTTCATCGCGCCTTCGACCGCGCCGAAAACTCGCTCACCATATCATCGACCGCCTGGAGGTTCTCGACCGGCGTCTCGGGCAGGATGCCGCGCTCGAGGCCGTCGGCGCAGCGACCAATGCCCTGGGCCTGTTGCTTCATCGCGCCTTCTACCGCGTCGAAAACTCGCGCACCATCTCGACGACCGCCTTCACGTTTTCGACCGGCGTCTCGGGCAGGATGCCATGCCCAAGATTGAAGATGTGCCCGGGGCGTCCGCCGGCGCGGCGCAGTATGTCTACGACCTGGCGGCGCAGCTCCGGCAACGGAGCAAACAGCGCCGCCGGATCCAGATTCCCTTGAACGGCCGAGCGATGGCCGATCGCCTCCCACGCCTTGTCCAGCTCCACGCGCCAGTCGAGGCTCAAAACGTCGGCGCCGGCTTGATCGAGCATCGCATAGTAGCCGCCCACGCCCGTCGAGAAGTGGATCACCGGAACGCCGGCCCGGCCAATCCGGCGGATCAAGTCCCGGGAGTGCGGTAGTACGTACCGCTGATAGTCTCCCGGGCTGAGCGCGCCGGCCCAACTGTCGAACACCTGAATCGCCGCCGCCCCGGCGCGGACCTGGCTCGCCGCGTAGGGCGCCAGAACCTTCAGCAGCTTCCCCAGCAGCCGGTTCCACAGCGCCGGCTCGCCGTACATCATCCGCTTGGTGCGCACGAAATGCCGCGACGCGCCGCCTTCGATGATGTAGCTCGCGAACGTGAACGGCGCGCCCACGAAACCGATGACGGGTATCCGGCGGTCGAGCCGGCGGCGCACCAGACGAATCGCCTCGCCGACGTAGCCAAGGTCCGCGGCGTGATTGGTGGCCAGCGCCTCGACGTCCGACCGGCTGCGCACCGGGTTGCGGATCAGGGGCCCCTCGCCGGCCACGAACTCCAGCCGCAAACCCATCGGCTCGGCCGGCAACAGCAGGTCGGCAAAGATGATCGCCGCGTCCACGCCGAGCCGGTCTACGGGTTGGAGCGTAACTTCGGCGGCCAGGTCCGGCTGTTTGCAAATCTGCAACAAGCTCCGGCGGCGCCGGACGGCGCGATATTCCGGCAGGTAGCGCCCCGCCTGGCGCATGAACCACACGGGCGTGCGCGCGACGGGCCGGCGGCGGCAGGCGAGCTCGAACAGCGAGGGCGCGATCATTCCTCCGTCAAGCGGCGCCCGCCAATGAAATCGGCAAACACAAAGTAGCTCTTGTGATACAGATATTCCTGACCAGTTTCATCAACGATCCGCACCAAGTCGTCCTTCGCCGCCCGCAGATCGGGAATCATCGGATAGACCTCGCCAGCGACGAGCGAAGCGTAGTAATCCGTGTTGTCGATGCAGATTCCATGTGCCTCATACCAGTGTAGCTCCACGCGGCGCCGGGCGCCTTTCGAGGCCCCTACTCCACCCAGTAACAGGCCTTCTCTTCCTCGCACAACAGCACGCGGAACCCGCTGGGGCGATTACGGCGCGTCCAGGCGGCGCCGTTCACGAAAAACGGCTTGGTCCAGGCTTCGCTGTCGAGAGTCTTGGGGGCGATCACCGACACGGCGCGCATCCCCGCCGCCGGATACCCGCTGCGCGGATCCAGGATGTGGCTGTAGAGCTTCCCTTCGGCGCGGAAGAACTTTTCATACGCTCCCGAGGAAGACAACGACTGGTTTTTCAGATACAACTCGGCGACGGTCTGCTGTTCCGAGTCGGGCCCCCGGACGCGGACATACCAGCCGGGCTCGCCCGGCGGCGCCCCCATCGCGTAAATGGAGCTGCCGGCGGCGCTGATCAGAGCCGTCTCGACGCCGGCCTCCTCGAGCACCGCCGCCATTCTGTCCACCGCGTACCCCTTGCCGATACCGCCGGGGTCGAGCTCCAGTCCCTCGACCGCGAAGCGGACCGTGCGGCGCTCGGGATCGAGATGCACGTGCCGGTAGCCGGTCGAGCGCGCCGCCCGCTCGATCTCCGCCGCCTGCGGCAGCCGGCCGGAGCCCCGGTAGAATCCCCAGACCTTCATCAGCGCCCCGACGGTCCAGTCGAAGGCCCCTTCGCTGCCGCGGCTGTATTGCTGACACTTATCGAGCAGGTCGTACATCTCGGGCGACAAGCGCACCGGCTCGCGCGCCGCGCGACGGTTGATCTGGCTCAGCTCGCTGTCCGGCCGGTAGTTGCTCAACAGCCGGTCGATGCGGTCGGCTTCCTGAAAAGCCGCCTGCGCCGCCGCCGCCAGTGGCGCGCCATCCGGACCGTAAGCGGCGATGGTGAAGGTGCTGCCCATCGCCGGCGCGGAGGCCTCGTAGCGCTCCATCTCGCCGCCGGCCGCGCCGCAGGCCAGCAAGAGAGCCGCGAGCGGCGCGCGCTTCTTGAGGCGTTCGAGCAGCGTCTCCACCCGCCGGGCGTGCCGCGGCCCGTGGTCGACGATGAAACTCAAGTCGGGCGTCAACCGCAGCTGGAGGCGCGCCGCCAGCTCCCGCCGCAGAAACCCGCGGGCGTGCTCGAGCCCCCGCCGGCACTCCCGCTCGTCGGCCCCCGCGTCCAGCAGCCCGACGCTCACGCGCGCCTGCTTGCCGTCCGCCGACAGCTCCACCGAGGTAACCGTAACGGAGCCGATCCGCGGATCGGCGATCTCGTTTTCGATCAGCTCGGCGATCTCGGCGCGGATCTGCTCGCCGACGCGTTCGGTGCGCCTCGCTTGCATTGATTAGAGGTACTCCACCTCGGCCCCGACCAGGTCCCGGCCAAGCAGATCCGCCGCCTCCCGCTCCACCTGCCGCAGCACCTGCTCGACGCGCGGCCGGTCCGCCGACAGCGTCACCACCGCCACCACCGCTTGCTGCCAGCTCTCCTGGTGGTCGATCTCGGCGGTGGCGACGTTGTATTTCGCCCGCAGCCGGTCCTTGAGGCTGCGCACCACCTGCCGCTTGTCCTTGAGCGAGTGGGAGTGCGCGATGAGAAGATCCAGAGTCAGCACGCCGATGGTGGCCACTGGCGCCTCCCGGCGATCGCCAAAACGCGGCTATGCCAGCGCTTCGGCGGCCACCTTCTCGGTGACGAACGCCTCGATGACGTCGCCTTCCTTGATGTCGGCGAAGTTGGACAGCGTCACGCCGCACTCGAAGCCGTTGCGCACTTCGCCGACGTCCTCCTTGAAGCGCCGCAGCGAGCCGACCTTGCCCGTGTAGACCACGACGTTGTCGCGCAGCAGCCGCGCTTCGCTGTCGCGCAGCAGCCGCCCGTCCTGCACCACGCACCCGGCGACCATCCCGACGCGCGGAATCCGGAAGGTCTGGCGAACCGCGGCCCGACCCTGGAAGGTCTCCTTGAGCACCGGCTTGAGCAGCCCGCTCATGGCCCGGCGGATCTCCTCGCTGAGGTCGTAGATGACGGTGTGCAGCCGGACGTCGACGCCCTCGTGCTCGATGAGCTGAGCGGCGGCGCGGTCGGAGCGGACGTTGAACCCGACGACCACGGCGTTGGAGGCGGCCGCCAGCAGTACGTCGGACTCGTTGATGGCCCCCACCCCGCGATGCAGGATGCGAACCTTCACTTTCTCCGTCGACAACTTCTGCAAGGTATCGCTGATCACCTCGACGGAGCCGGTGACGTCGGCCTTCAGCACCAGCGCCAGCTCCTTGACCTCGCCCGTGCGCATCTGCTCTTGCAGGCCCTCTAGCGTCATCCGCGCGCTGCCGGCCATGGCCATCTCGCGGGCCTTGGCTTCGCGGTAGGAGACGATCTGCCGGGCCTTGGCCGTATCGGTCACCACCTGGAAAGCGTCTCCCGGATCCGGCAAGTCTTCCAGGCCGAGCACGGCCACCGGCGTGGCCGGCGGCGCTTCCTCGACGCCCTGCCCCATGTCGTCGAGCAGCGCCCGCACCTTGCCGAACACCGCGCCGACGATGAAGAAATCGCCCACCCGGAGCGTGCCGTTCTGCACCAGCACCGTGGCCACCGGACCCTGGCCGCGATCGAGCTTGGCTTCGATCACCGTGCCGACGGCCGGGCGCGTCGGATTCGCCTTCAGGTCCTGCAGGTCGGCCATCAGCAATACCATCTCGAGAAGCAGATCGAGGTTCGTCTTGGCCTTGGCCGAGACCGGCACCACCACGGTGTCGCCGCCCCAGTCCTCCGCCAGCAACCCTCGATCGGCGAGCTGCTGCTTGACGCGGTCCAGTTGGGCGTCCGGCTTGTCGATCTTGTTGATGGCGACCAGAATCGGCGCCTTGGCCGCCCGGGCGTGGTCGATGGCCTCCAGGGTTTGCGGCATGACCCCGTCATCGGCGGCGACCACCAGAATGACGATGTCGGTGATCTTGGACCCGCGCGCCCGCATCCGCGTAAACGCTTCGTGACCCGGCGTGTCGATGAACACGATCTTGCGGGCCTTGTGCTCCACCTGGTAGGCGCCGATGGCCTGCGTGATGCCGCCGGCCTCGCGCGCGGCGACGTTGGTGAGCCGCACCGCGTCGAGCAGCGAAGTCTTGCCGTGATCGACGTGGCCCATCACCGTGACTACCGGGGCGCGCGGCTCGAGGTCCTTGACATCCTCGGCCAGCAGAACGTCCTGCTGCGCCTCTTCCTCGAAGCTGACCGTGGCGGTGGAAGCGCCGAACTGGCGCGCCAGCTCGGTGGCCGTCTGCGAGTCCAGCGTCTGGTTGATGGTGGCGAACACGCCCTTCTCGACCAGCTTCTTCATCACCACGTTGGCCTTCACGGCCAGTTTTTCGCAAAGCTCCTTGAGCGTGATGCCTTCGCTGATGGTGATCTCACGCGTGATCTCCGGCGGCGGCTCGGGTATGTCGACGCGGGGCTGGGCGCGCCGTCGCAGGAGCTTGGCTTCGCGGTCCGCGTCGCGATCGCGTCGCTGGTACGTCGGCGGACGGTGCGGCCGCCGTTGCGGGCCCGGCGGCCCGGTCGGCGGAACACCCAGACCCACGCCGGGCCGCGTCGCGCGCGATGTGGGATGCATGGGCCGAGGGCCGGGACGGAGACCGGGGGCCGCTCGCGCCATCATCGGCATGCCGGGACGAGGCGGACCCGGCCGCGCGCGATCCGGACGCTGGAAAATCGGCTTGCCGGGAGTAGGAGGCGCCAATGGCTTGCGGGCGGCAGGCATGCCCGGATGGCCCAGGCGCGGCGCTAAATCCGGCCGCGGTGGCACCACGGGCCGAATCGGAGGCTGGCCTACCAGCCGCCCCGCGCCTGCCGGCGGCGCGCCAGTCAGCGGCGGTCGAATCATTGACCGTGCCGGCGGCACGGTCGCCGGGGCGCCAACTGGCATGGGGGCGCGCGGCCCGGTGGCGGTTTGTCCAACTGGTGGCGCCGCCGGGATCGGCTTGACGGGCACTGCGGGAGCGCGCGGCACGACCGCGGCTGGCGGCGACGCCATCGCATCCGCAACCCGCGGCGGCGGCGGGGTCGCAGGAGGCGGCGGAACCGCCGGAGTTGAGCCCGCTGTCCGCAGCGGAGCCTTCAACGGCTGGCGGCCGGCCGGCGGTTGGAGCTTGAGCGTTGCGGGAGCGACCGGCGCCACGGCGGTCGTGGCCTTCGCTTCCATCGACGGCGTCGCGTCGGTTTCCGGCGGCGCTGCGGCGGCTGGCGCGGCGCGATTCCGGAAATGCTGGCGGATGATGTCGGCGACGTCGTCGTCGACGGAACTGGAGTGAGACTTCTTGTCGGTAATGCCCAGCGTGGGAAGAAAGTCCAGCACTACCTTGGCTTTTTCTTCCAGTTCCCGCGCCAGATCGTTGATTCGAATCTTCTGCATACTCCGGCTACACTCGCCCCGTTAGGCCCCCTCGTTGGTGGCCGCTGGAGGGTTCTCCTCCGGCGGCGGCGAGGTCGAGCCGGGCGATTCCAGTGGAACGTCGGAAACGTCCCCCGGGTCGGGCTGTCCCGAAGAGGCCATCTTAGCAGATTCGTCGGCTGGCGGTTCGCCGGCCGCCGCGTCGGCGGCTGTCGTCTCGGAAGGCGCGGCGACCTCTGCGGCCGGCGACTCCTCCCCAGCCGCGGCCGCCTCGAGCGTCGCGGGCGCTTCCTCGTCGGCGGGCGACGGCGAGGCCTCGACCGCCGCCTGCGACTCCTCGAATTGTCCGTAATACCCCTGCACCGACTGCTGGATCTTCTCGACCATCTCCGGCCCGATATCCTGAATACCCTCGAGCTGCTCGGGAGTCATGTCGCTCAAACCCTCGACGGTCGAGACACCGGCCTGGGTGAGCTTTTCGAGCAGCGCCTCGTCCAGGCCGTGGTCGAGGAGCACCGAGACTGGCGTGCCCGGCTGCACCAGCGCTGACATGGCGACCTCCACCTCCTGGCGCTTCTCTTCTTCGCTCTTGATGTCGATGCGCCAGCCCATCAGTTTCGCCGCCAGGCGCACGTTCTGGCCTTTCTTGCCGATGGCGAGCGAAAGCTGGCTGTCTTCGACGATCACCTCGAGGTGTTTCTCCAGGGCGTCGACCACCGAGACGCGGCTGATCTTGGCCGGGCTCAGCGCGTTGGTGGCCATCTCGACGGAATCGTCGGAGAACTCAATGATGTCGATCTTCTCCCCGCGCAGCTCCCGGATGATCGACTGCACGCGCATCCCCTTCATCCCGACGCAGGCGCCGACGCCGTCCACGTTGCGGTCGCGGCTCTGCACGGCGATCTTGGTGCGCTCGCCGGCCTCCCGCGCGCAGGCCTTGATGATCACGGTGCCGTCGTAGATCTCCGGCACCTCCTGCTCGAACAGCCGCATCACCAGCTCCGGCGCGGCGCGCGAAACCACCACCCCGGGCCCGCGGCTGAACTTGTCCACCGCACGGATCACCGCCCGCAGCCGGTCGCCCGGCGAGAAGCTCTCCGCCTTGGACTGCTCGCGCCGCGGCAGGCGCGCCTCCGTCCGCCCCAGGTCCACCACCAGATCGGGGCCCTCCATCCGCTTGATGACGCACGTCACCAACTCGCCGACGCGGCCCGAGAATTCCCCGTAGATGGTCTCCCGCTCCGCCTCGCGAATCTTCTGAAAGATCACCTGCTTGGCCGTCTGCGCGGAAATGCGGCCCAGCATGTCGGTCGGCTTGGCGAAGCGGATTTCCGTGTCCACCTGGGCCTCCGGATTGAACTGGCGGGCCTCCTCCACGGTCATTTCGCGCTCCGGGTCGGCGACCACCTCGACGGCCTTCTTGACGGAGAACACGTCGATCTGGCCGCTTTCCTTGTTGATCTCCGCGACCATGTCCTCGTTGGTCTTGTAGTACTTGCGCGCGGCCACCACAATGGCTTCTTTGACCGCGTCCAGCACGATCTGGACCTCAATGCCCTTCTCGCGGCTCAACTGCTCGATCGATTCGTATAAGCTGGGCATGAGGCCTCTTCAGAATTCAACCACCAACCGTGCCGCCTTGACGTCTTCGAGCGGGAACTCGACGCGCCGCCCGCCCCCCACCTCGATGCTCACCTGGTCGCCCGCCAAGCCAGCCAGCCGGCCCACGAAGTTCCGCTGCCCGGCGATCGGATTCTGCAACATGACCCGCGCTTTTCGCCCCGCAAACCGCTCGTAATCGGCCGCCTTTACGAGCTTGCGGTCCAGGCCGGGCGAGGAAACCTCCAGCGTGTAGCGCGTCTCGATGACATCCTCCACGTCGAGAATCACGCTGACCTGGCGCGAGACCGCCTCGCAGTCGGCGTGCGTGACGCCGCCCGGCTTGTCGATGAAGATCCGCAGCAACCGGTTGTTGCCTCCGCCCTTCCACTCGATGTCGACGACCTCCAGGCCCTCCGAAGAGGCCACCCGGTCGACAATCTCCCGCGTCTTTTCCGGCACCGTCGTCGCAGACATGTCAGCGCAATAAAAAAGTGGGCTTTCGCCCACTTAGAGGACTCGCCAACTCCGTCTCCTATCTTACGGTATCCCCGCCCGGAACGCAACTAGCCACGCCGGCAGATACACCAGATCGCCCGCTCCACCAGTTGTGGCGGAAAACGCCCGCCGTGCGCGCCCAGCCGCTCGAACATCGCGATGCCGTGAATGGAAGCCATCAGCACCAGCGCGGCCGCGGCCGGAGCCGGCGCCCGCCCGTAGTAGGTGTGCCCGTGAAAAAACGGGTAGGCCAACCGCGTCCAAACGTCGGGGTTCGCGTTCATCAAACGATTCGCTCGCCAGCGGCATCGATCGCATGTCCCCCACCTGCACTTCGGCGCGGTCGTCCACGCCGGCCGCGCGCGCGTTGGCGTGTAGTCTCGCCGGGCAGTGCTCATCGATGTAAGTCGCGCTAAAGTCGTCGAGCGCCACAACCCTCGCGCCGGGTCTCGACAACAGGACCATAGTCGCCGATCGCCCCGAGCCGGCGCCGGCATCCCAAACTCTCCCCGACCCGGGGCTGAGGAACTGCTCCGTCGGCATCAGAATCGGCCGGTTTATTCGAAAGACCACTTGGACGATAACGAAGCCCGCGAACGCCCCCAGGCCCAATGCGCCAAGCACGGCCGCCATCCGACGCCATCTGTATCTCCATGCAAAGAAGGCAATTAGTACAAACAGGAGGGCCGGAACGAGGTGGCCGTACGTGAATGGCCAAGCGCCGCCGTTGTCAAGCACGGCCATCGGCGTTAATCTGCGTTCATCTGCGGTTCCGTGGGTTTTCGTTGCAAGTGTTCGCGGCACCGTGTTACTCTCGACCCATGGAACAACCACTGCTTCGCCGCGAAGTTCTCCGTCTGGGCGCCGCCAGCGCCGTCGCGCTGGTTTGGACCAGCGCGCTCGACGCCGATTGCGACGAGACCGACGACAACATCGAGGGTCCCTATTACAAGGCAGGAGCGCCCGAGCGCACCGCCTTGGTCGAGCCGGGCATGAAGGGCAATCCGCTCACGGTAAGCGGCCAGGTCTTGGACACCAGTTGCCGGCCCCTCGCGAACGCCATCCTCGACGTCTGGCAAGCGACGCCGACGGCGTTTACGACCTGAAGGGCTACACGCTGCGCGGCCGCATACAGGCCGACAAGAAGGGACGCTACCAGCTGCGCACCATCTTGCCGCCGCCGTACAAAGTCGCCGAAAACCGCTACCGCCCGGCGCACCTTCACCTCAAGCTGAGCGCCCCTGGCACACCTACCCTCACGACCCAGCTCTACTTCGAAGGCGACAAGTGGAACGCCGTCGACTCGGCGTATCGCAAGTCGCTGACCATCAAACCCCGCCCCGGCCGCAACGGCAGCCAAGTCGCCAGCTTCGACTTCAAGCTGAAGCTCGCGACGGGTTGAGCTTCGCGGCCTCCCGTTTCACGGCGCGCCTCCGCCTTGCGACGCATCGGGCCCCCAGACCAGGTGCGAGAGCGCTTGGATCCGTCGGGCCAAAAACTGGGAAGCAAATTCCAGAATGCGCCCGATCACTCGCAGACTGCGGTCGTCTATCGACTTGCCAAGTTCTTCATGGCGGCGTGGCTATCGTAACGGTGGCTTGAACCCGTGCGTGCTGGCAAACGGCGTCACGTTCTATAATACACACAGGACGAGCGCCCGATGAACCAGGTCCTTACCATAGCGCAGATTCAGACGCAATTCGAGTCGGAGTGGGTTCTGATCGAAGATCCTCGGACCGATGAAGCTCTGCAAGTGCAAGGCGGAACGGTGCGCTGCCACAGTAAGGATCGAGAAGAGGTTTATCGCCAGGCCGTTGAGATCCGTCCAAAGCGGTTTGCCATCGTTTACACGGGCAAGATGCCGCGAGACACGGCGATCGTTTTGTGAGTTTCCCCTTTGACCCACATCAGGGTCTGATCGTCGTTCAGGCGGAGTGATGGGGACCGCACGGAAGCGCCGTGCTCCGTTTGGCGCTGGACACCGGAGCTACGAGCACGGTGCTGAACGTGGCAATGCTCGTAGCTATTGGCTATGATCCGGCCCTGACCTCAGACCGCGTCCAGGTGACCACGGGAAGCGGCGTCGAGTTTGCGCCGCGCGTCTCCGGTGCTGGGTCACACGCTGCCCCCGAGCGCAGGCGTCGACGGTCTGCTGGGACTCGACTTTCTGCGGGGGTTGAGCTTGACCGTTGATTTTCGCGCGGCCCAAGCGGCGCTGGCCTGACCGGGGCATGGCGCTCCATGCCTTCCCGCCATGCGCGTCGACCCGGCCCAGGCGCTGCGCAGCGAGTAGGCCCCCAAAACCCTTCCCAAAATCTCTTGACCCCAAAATGTGACCTGTGTTACTTTCAGTCGGGTTTGGGGATAGGATGGCATGAGGGCACTTCCCGGTCTTAGTGTCTTTTTCCCTGCTTACAACGACGCTCCTTCGCTCCCGCGGCTGATCCCGCAGGCCTTCGACGTCGCCGCGCGCCTCACCGAGGATTTCGAGATCATCATCGTCAACGACGGCAGCAAGGACAACAGCGAGGAAGTGCTGGCCGAGCTGTCGCGCCGCCTCGGGCCGCGGCTGCGCGTCGTGCGGCACGCCGTCAATCAAGGTTACGGCGGAGCGGTGCGCAGCGGCTTTCGCGCGGCGGCCAAGGATTGGGTCTTCTACACCGACGGCGACGGCCAGTACGACCTCACGGAGCTGCCGCGGCTGGTCGAGGCCCTCGGTCCCGGCGTCGGCCTGGTCAACGGCTACAAGAGCTCCCGCAACGACGTGTTCTACCGCGTATGGATCGGCAAGATCTACCTGCGGACCGTGCGGCGGCTGTTCCGGCTCCAGATCCGCGACGTCGATTGCGACTTCCGCCTGGTGAAGCGCTCCCTGCTCGACGGCTTCGCGCTCGAGTCGACCAGCGGAACCATCTGCGTGGAGCTGGTGCGCAAGCTCCAGGACACCGGCTGCGGCATCGTCGAGATTCCGGTTCGTCACTTGCCGCGCCTCCACGGCCGCTCGCAGTTTTTCCGTCCGTGGAACCTCGTCAAGTCGCTGTGGCAGCTCGCCGGCCTGTACTTCCGGCTGCTCCCGTGGCGGCGCACGGAGAGCCGCCAGATCGCCTGTGACATCGACTAGCCTCACCGCCGCCTACCAAGGCAAGCGCGCTTTCGTCACCGGCGGCCTCGGCTTCATCGGCAGCAGCCTGGCGCTGGAGCTGGCGCGCCTGGGCGCGGAAGTCACCGTAGCCGACTCCCGCGAGGTCGGTTGCGGGGCCAACGATTTCAACCTGGACGAGGCCGGCGACTGCGTCGGCCGGGTCGTCGCCGACATCGGCGACGCCGCCAAAATCGAGCCCGCGCTCGAGGGCGTTGACATCGTCTTCAACTTGGCCGGCGAGATCAGCCACATCCACAGCATCCGCTATCCGGAGCGCGATCTCGACCTGAACGCGCGGGCGCAGCTCGCCTTTCTGCGCTCCTGCCAGAAGGTGGCGCCGCGGGCGCGCGTCGTCTACGCCAGCTCGCGCCAGGTCTACGGCGTCCCGGACTATCTGCCGGTCGACGAGAACCATCCCATCCGCCCGGTGGATTTCAACGGCGTCCACCAGTGGGCGGCCGAGAACTACCATTTCCTGTTCTCCAACCTCTTCAGCGTCGACGTCACCTGCCTGCGTCTTACCAATGTCTACGGCCCGCGCCAGAGCCTGCTGCGACCCTGCCAGGGCTTCAGCGGGGCCTTCTTCCGCCTGGCCTTGCACGGCGAGACCATCCCGGTTTACGGCGACGGCCGGCAGCTTCGCGACATGCTCTACGTCGACGACGCGGTGGAGGCGTTTCTGTTGGCCGGCGCGGCGGCCCCCAGCGGCACGAGCGTCTACAATGTCGGCGGGCCCCAGCCGCTGACCCTCCGCGACATCGCCCACACCGTGGCGCGGGCCGCCGGCCGCGACGCCCGCGTGGAGTGCGTCCCCTTCCCCGAGGATCGCCGCAGCATCGACATCGGCAGCTACCACTCCGACATCACGCGAATCCGCGGCGAGCTCGGCTGGACGCCGCGCACGGAGTTCTCCCGCGGCGTCGAAGAGACGGTTGCGTTCTACCGCCGCTTCGCCGAACATTATCTGAATGGCCCGGTCCATCCCCCTTGTCAACTTGCGACCCGCCCTCGAGAGCTGCCGGAGCGAGTGGCAGGAGCGGCTCGCCGGAACCATTGACCGCGCCTGGTTCATCCTGGGCGAGGAAGTAGCGGCCTTCGAGCGCGAGTTCGCGTCCTTTTGCGGCGCCCCGTATGCCGTGGGAGTAGGCAACGGGACGGCGGCCCTGGACGTCGCCCTCCGCATCGCCGGGATCGCGCGCGACCAGGAAGTCATCACCACGCCGCTGACGGCCCCCTTCACCGCGCAGGCGATCCTCGCCGCCGGCGCGACCCCGGTTTTCGCCGACGTCGACGCAGAGACGCTGCTGCTCGATCCACGCCGCGTCGCCGAGCGGATCACCGCGAAGACGGCCGCCATCCTCCCCGTGCATCTCTACGGTCAGGCGTGCGATCTCGAAGAGCTGTCGCGATTCGGTCTGCCGTTGATCCAGGACGCCTGCCAGGCCCACGGCGCGCTCTATGACGGCCGGCCCCTGGCGGCGTTCTCGCCCTTCGTTGCCTATAGCTTCTACCCAACCAAGAACCTCCCCTGCCTCGGCGACGGCGGGGCGCTGCTGGCGGGCGGCGCCGACCAGGATCGCCTGGCGCGCCTCCTGCGCGACGGCGCCCGCGCCCCCGGCCACGTCAGCCTCATGCCGGCGCTCAACTCGCGCCTCGACGAAATCCAGGCCGCGCTGCTGCGCGTGTTTCTCCAGCGTCTTCCGGAATGGAACGACGAGCGCCGGCGCCTGGCTGCCCTGTATGATCAGGAGCTAGCGGGCCTCGACTCGGTCCGCCCCGTCGGCCGCAACCCGCGATCCTCGCACGTCTGGCATCTCTACGTCGTGCGCGTCCAGGAGCGCGATCGGCTGCGCGAGTTCCTCCGAGGGCAGGGCGTCGAGACCGGGATTCACTACCCCGTACCACTACACCAGCAGCCCGCCTTTCGGAGCCAGGACCGCTGCGCGGTCGCCGAACAGGCCGTCGGAGAAATCCTCTCGCTGCCCCTGTGGCCCTTCTTGCCCGAGGACGATGCTCGGTTTGTGGCGGCGCAGATCCGCCGGTTCGACGCGAGCTGAGCGGCGGCCGCGTTTCTTGAGACCGAGAAAGCGTTCCGCAAGATCATGGGCTACCGCGATCTGTGGGCCCTGAAGGCGATCCTCGATGGATCGCAGCCAGCCACCCGGCAGGCGGTGGCGTAGAATGACCATGAACCGCCGTCACCAACCTCTAACTATCTCGGGGACACCGCCTTGTCGACGCAACCACTCCCGCACTCGGGGGCAGTGGCGTCGGCTTTTCGACGCCGCTCGACGCGGACGCCTTTGCCATTCTCCAGGGGGCGTCGGTGGCCTCCGCCACCCCGAAAATATGCGTAGTGGGGGGCGGGTTGTGCGACGGTAAGGAGGTCAACTCGAAATGCGGAGTTCAGGGCCGCTGTGTATCGTCGCTCGAGCAGCCGGACGGCCTTTGGTGCTTCTGCCGTGAACCCAGCAGAGGGAACGGTGGGGACCCTCCAGGGCATTGCTGGGAGCGGGGTCGACATTGCTGATTCAGGTGGATTCCGAGCCGGCTTCTGTTGGGGCCGCGCCCCTCGCCACCCTCGGGGCGACACCACGACCTTGACCGGCCCGGACTGGCTGTTCTCTCGCGGCCCTCAGATGTGAGCCTATTTTCCCGTGGGTTCCGCTATTGGGAGTGAGAGACGCCTGGTGCGCTGGACTCTCAAGGAAAAGGAGCAGCCGAGGCGCAGAACTCTTCCACCCTCAAAACGGAACCCGTGTCGACTGCCAACGTCACCAGTTCCTGTAGTTCCGCAAGCACCCTCGTCGACGCAACCACTCCCGCACTCGGGGGCATTAGCGTCGGCTTCTCGACGCCGCGCGACGCCGCCGCTGGTGTGCTGCCGAGCGACGTCAACACCGCCGCCACCTGCAAACCCTCAGGCGAGCGTTGCAGCCAGAACAGACAGTGCTGCTCAGGCCATTGCGATCGCTACCGGGACCCCCGCGTGCCCGGCCACATCGCCGGTTTTTGCTAGTAGTGATCGCCACTGGGAGTATGAACGCAGCCCGGCCGCGCGGGATTCGAAAGGCGAGTCGTATGCGAACCGCTTTGTTGGCGACACTGATGGCCGCCCTGTTGCCGGGCGCCGCGGGGAGGAGTGAGCAGCAGTCCTCCTCCCCCCGGTTTTCCGTCTCCGGGGTGGTCTTGGATCCCAGCGGCGCGGTCGTTTCCGGCGCCAAGGTCACGTTGCAAAGCAGGGTGCGCCATCCGCAACAGTTCCGGCGCGACCGATGCGTCGGGGGCGTTTCGCTTCGATCCGGTTCCCGCCGGCAGCTACCAACTGCAAGTACAACAGGAAGGTTTTGAGCTCGCCAAAGCCGGTTTCGAGATCGGCGGTGGTCGGCGGCCGCTTTTCTGGAGACCGAGAAAGCGTTCCGCAAGATCATGGGCTACCGCGATCTGTGGGTCCTGAAGGCGATCCTCGATGGATCGCAGCCAGCCACCCGGCAGGCGGTGGCGTAGAATGACCATGAACCGCCGTCACCAACCTCTAACTATCTCCGGGACACCGCCGCGCGCCGGCCTGACCCTTACACTCCCAATAGCGGAACCCGCGGGAAAATCGGCTCACATGGGCCGTGAGGGAACAGCCGGTCCGGGCCGGCAGCAGCCGGTTCGCAATCCACCTGACTCAGCAAGGTCGACCCCGCTCCCGGCAATGCCCCGGAGGATCCCCACCGTTCCCCCCGCCGGGCTCATCGCAGAAGCACGCGTAGCCGCCCTCTAGCTCGCTCGAGGCTACACAGCGGCCCTTAACTCCGCATGTCGATCTGACTTCCTTGCCGGCGCATTCCGCGCCCCCCACTACGCATATTTTCGGAATACCGGAGGCCCTTGCCGCCTCCTGGAAAATAGCGAAGGGGTCCGCGTCGCGCGGCGTCGAGAGGCCGGCGCTAGTGCCGCCGAGTGCGGGACTGGTTGAGCCGGCGAGGGTGGTTGCGGAACTACAGGAACTGGTGACGTTGACACTCGACACGGGTTCCGTCTTGAGGGTGGAAGAGTTCTGCGTCTCGGCTGCCGCTGGCAAAGCCAACACGAAGCCGATCAGCACAGCGAAGATCCTGACGGTTGGTGCGTTTCTCATTTTTCCCCTCCTTTTCCTTGAGAGTCCCGGCCCGGCGCGCCGGCCTGACCCTTACACTCCCAATAGCGGAACCCACGCGAAAATCGGCTCACATTTGGGGGCCGTGACGGAACAGCCAGCCCGAGCCGACCAAGGTCGTGGTGTCGCCCCGAGAGCGGGGCGGGGGCGCCGCCGGGCGCGCCCCCAAACACCTGCCTGGTGAAACTGGCGTAGCAGAAGCCGGTTCGCAATCCACCTGAGTCAGCACCTTCGGCCGTGACAGGTGGGCGCGTTAGGAGGATCGTAGCAGAAGCACTCCCAGCCGGCCGGGATCTCGTTGTAGGCTTTACATGTGCCGGAGCCTTGGTTGCACTTCGTTCCGGCTTTCTGACCCCAGCAATCTCCCGCAACGCATATCCTCGTGGAGGCCTGCGACGTCCCCGAGAAGATGGCAAGGGGATCCGCGTCGAGCGGCGTCGAGAAGCCGACGCTGCCGTCACTGAATGCGGGGTTGGTGGACCCGACGAGGGTGCTTGCGGAACTACAGGAACTGGCGACGTTGGCACTCGACACGGGTTCCGTCTTGAGGGTGGAAGAGTTCTGCGCCTCGGCGACCGCTGGCAAAGCCAACACGAAGCCGATCAGCACAGCGAAGATCCTGACGGTTGTTGCGTTTCTCATTTTTTCTCTCCTTTTCCTTGAGGGCCCGGCCCGACGCGCCGTCCTGGAATTGGAGTCTTAGCGCGTCAGGCTGGCTCTTCACTCCCAATAGCGGAAAACGCGGGAGAATCGGCTCACATTTGGGGGCCGCGAGGGAACAGCCAGTCCGCGCCGGCCAAGGTCGCGATGTGTCTCGCCCCGATCATCGATCAGGACCACGACCCCGCCTACCACCAACTTCGCAGTAGCAAGGGCAGTCGCCCGACCCCTGACCCTGAACCCGAACGAATTTACAATACCCACCATAACCCCCGCCCCCGCAAGACGTTCCAGGTAGGGCGCCGACGCAATCAGGAGTCGATGCCGCGTTGCATGCCCCCTCACACTTCTGATTCTGGTACGCCGCGACGTTCGCATCCCACGGGGTTGACAGGACGGTTTCCGAACTGCTGACCACCGCCGCTCCGAAACCGCCGAATGCGGGGCTGGTTGCGTCGACGGGAGTGTTTGCGGACCTACAGGAGCTGGTGACGTTGTCAGTCGACACGGGTCCCGGTCGGAGGGTGGAAGAGTTCTGCGCCTCGGCTGCCGCTGGCAAAGCCAACACGAAGCCGATCAGCACAGCGAAGATCCTGACGGTTGGTGCGGTTCTCATTCTTTTCTCTCCTTTTCCTTGAGAGTCCCGGCCCAGCGCGCCGGCCTGACTATTACACTCCCAATAGCGGAACCCACGGGAAAATCGGCTCACTTGGGCCGTGAGGGAACAGCCAGCCCGAGCCGACCAAGGTCGTGATGTCGCACCGAGGTCAGGGCGGGGACGCGGCTGGGCGCGCCCCCAACAGAAGCCGGTTCGCAATCCAGCTGACTCAGCAATGTCGACCCCGCTCCCAGCAATGCCCCGGAGGATCCCCACCGTTCCCTCCCCCCGACTCATCGCAGAAGCACGCGTAGCCGCCCTCTAGCTCGCTCGAGGCTACACAGCGGCCCTTAACTCCGCATGTCGATCTGACTTCCTTGCCGGCGCATTCCGCGCCCCCCACTACGCATATTTTCGGAATACCGGAGGCCCTTGCCGCCCCCTGGAAAATGGCAAGGGGGTCCGCGTCGCGCGGCGTCGAGAGGCCGGCGCTAATGCCGCCGAATGCGGCGCTGGTTGAGTCCACGAGGGTGGTTGCGGAACTACAGGAGCTGGTGGCGTTGACACTCGACACGGGTTCCGGCTTGAGGGTGGAAGAGTTCTGCGCCTCGGCTGTCCCTGGTAACGCCAATACGAGGCGGTGTC
>Ga0247727_10002994_pt1 | contig 37952 bp, 29 predicted proteins | sample WisWelCaveWW1625_FD_202498 | JGI IMG/M metagenome (GOLD analysis project Ga0247727, IMG submission 202498) | Biofilm microbial communities from Wishing Well Cave, Virginia, United States - WW16-25 | ecosystem: Environmental > Aquatic > Deep subsurface > Groundwater > Cave microbial mat | place...
GACCAAGCCGCTTTAGTCCAGCAGGAGAAATCCTGATCCGATCCATTGATTGGATCAGCCAGAACCCCTTGGCCAATGAGTATTTCTAATTGTCGCCATGGGTATTTCTAGTTGTCGTTGACAGATTGAGCGTATAAATCAAAATTGGACAATTTGTCATTCCGACCGGAGGGAGGAATCCTTGCATAGATTGATTGAAATCCGCGTCGCGAGGATTTCTCGCTCCGCTCGAAATGACATCGAATTGTCCATGTTTGAATTGGTTGCCCAATAAGTTGGAGCGTCTCGCCCACAATTTCAGCGAACGGTTTTTGGTCGCCAGCCGCCCCACCTTTTATCTTTCACGCCACCGCAAACTCTATATGAGGCCGCACGTCGGGGTGGTGAAAAGCCGGAACAATGTCTTCGTGCCGACGCTACTGGTTCTGCTCAAATTCTGCGAGGGTTTGCCTCAGGGCGTCGCTGCCGCCGAAGGTTTCCAGCAAACCTTTCAGGCCATCCATGAATTTTTCCGCCGCTGCGGGAGGCGTAATGTCCCTTCGTTCAAGCTCACTCATCATGTGATAGACGCTGATACCGGCATGGGACGCGGCTGCGCTTAGGTCCGCTTCGCCCCGTTGGTAAGCGGTGACCGCTTCCACCAGCCGGTATTCAGACATCCTTTCCGAAACGAAACGCTTCAAGATGGCGGCTTCGGACACGCCCTCGGTCTGGCTGATGATCTTCAGAGCATTGTTTTCCTGTTCCGTGAGTCGAATTGACTTGGTGATTAGATTGCTTGTCATATCATGCTCCTTTCGCTCGTTTTAGTATTTCCAGCACGACGAGCGCATGCTGTTTTTGTTTTTTGCTGGCATGTGAACTGTGGATGGCTTCGACAGCTTGCTCAATGGTGATCCGCTCATGATCTGCAAGAAGGACACAGAATTCGGGGCTTCCAGCTATTTGTAATCCTGCCTGTTTTGCGCGGTGGTAGGGATTTGCGTCATCCATCAATAAAAAATAGCCTAGCTACCTGACACTTTCAAATTGCTTGCTGGTCGAGTAGCCCCGCCCGCGTTTGGCGGGGCGTATCCGCCGGGAAAGCGCCGCCTACTCGACCAGCGAATTGTTCTGATAACAAAGTGTCAGGTAGCTAGATCGCCACTTTGTGAATTGCCGCTATTTTATGATAAACCTTGATTTTGTGTGTATGGTGTGTACAATCAAGGCGTGAACAGTCGCGAAGTCCTGGCCCTGCTTGAAAAGGATGGCTGGAAACTTGTTCACGTGCGCGGCAGTCACCACCAATACAAACATCCCACGAAGCCGGGCCGTGTGACTGTACCCCATCCCCAACGCGATTTACCGATTGGCACGCTGCGCAGCATTTTCCGGCAGGCGGGCTGGCCGTGGAAGAGGTGAGACAATGCGATATCCCGTGGTTATCCATAAAGACCCCGAGAGCGATTACGGCGTAAGCGTGCCGGATTTACCTGGCTGCTTTAGTGCCGGGGCCACCTTGGAGGAAGCCTTAAGCGCCGTGGTTGAAGCGATTGAGACGCATATTGAAGGCTTGCTGCTGGACAACGAACCCCTTTCGTCCATGCAAAGCCTGGACGAACATTTGGCCAATCCTGACTATGCGGATGGAATTTGGGCGCTGGTGTCCGTTGATCTGACGCGCCTGTCGGGCCGCACGCGGCGCGTGAATATCACCGTGCCCGAGCGGGTGCTGACCATGATGGATAAATTTGCCGGCGAAAATGGCGAAACGCGGTCCAGCTTGATTACGCACGCCGCCATCGAATATATTACCGGGCATGGCATACCGCCAGCCTGACCTACCCGCCCACCCCCGCGTTCCCACGGATATCCAGCGCGCTTGCCAACTGCGCCAGCCACGGATTTGAGCTGGTTCCTCCGCCAGCCGCGCCTTCTTCTCCCCAAGCTGCCCCGCTCAACCCAGCCCCATCCTCTGCGCCATAAGCCAGCAGGGACAGCGCGATCCACTCTTCAAGCTGGTGGGCAAAGCCATCGAGGATATCGGCGGGAATGGCGCACAATGCCGCAAACTCGTCCGCGGTCAGATCGTACCCTTCCAGCGCCTTCGCCGGGCTGTTGAACAAGCTGGCTCGAAACCCGGCGTCCAATACCGCCCGCCCTACCACTTTACGTGCGCTTGTCATGCTCATGGTTTGCTCCTTTCCCAAATATTGGGGCTTAATGATTTAGAGCCTATCTGAAAAATAATGAGGAATCCAGGACCCAATCCCTTTTTTGGGTATATTTTCCTGCGTTCCTGGCTTCCTTATAAAATATTCGAACAGGTGCATGGTTGATTGTCGCCAGGATGCCTCGCTGCCTGCACTCATCTTACCCCCATTTGTCCAGCGCCCAGCCCCCATAACTGATACAAAAACTGATACAAAACCCGCGTTCGCTTGAAATTCATCAGCTGATCCTGTACACTGAACCTGGAGCATTTCCGTTTGCAGTTGTTGGGTCAGGGACGCATCCCGTTCATAGTTCTGTTGTGTGCGGGGGCGCTCCGCCTTTTCCGGGAGAAGCGCGATGGTGGACGACCTCAGCTTTGGCCAGCTCATTAAAGAACATCGTAAAGCCCTCGACCTCACCCAGGGCGAACTCGCCCGGCGCGTCGGCTGCGCCACCATCACCCTGCGCAAAATTGAATACGACGCCCTCCGCCCCTCCGTCCAGATTGGCGAACGGCTGGCGATGGCCCTCAACATCCCCCTCGAAAGCCGCGCCGACTTCGTCCGGCACGCCCGCACCAGCGCCCTCGCCACCCCCGAACCTCCTCCCACCCCCACCCAGCCGCCCCTCCCCGAAGAAATCGGCACCGAAGACCTCTCCGGGCGCGGCGTGCGCGGCTACGACCTCGGCGAGCGCATCGGCTCCGGCGGGTTTGGCGCCGTCTACCGCGCCATCCAGCCCGGCGTCGAGCGCGAAGTCGCCATCAAAATCATCCTCCCCCAATACGCCAACCACCCTGACTTCATCCGCCGCTTCGAAGCCGAAGCCCAACTCGTCGCCCGCCTCGAACACCCCCACATCGTCCCCCTCTACGACTACTGGCGCGAACCCAACGCCGCCTACCTGATCATGCGCCTGTTGCGTGGGGGCAGCCTGAACGACCTGCTCAAAAACGGCCCCCTTGCCCTCCCCCTCATCTTCCAATTCCTTGAACAAATCGGCGCGGCCCTCCACGCCGCCCACCGCTTCGGCGTCATCCACCGCGACCTCAAACCCGCCAACATCCTGCTCGACGAAGACCAAAACGCCTACCTCGCTGACTTCGGCGTCGCCAAAAACTTGGGCAGCCCCGACCTGCAAAACTTCACCAAAGCCGACGCCATCGTCGGCTCACCCGCCTACATCTCCCCCGAACAAATCCGCTCCGAACCCATCCGCCCGCAGGCCGACATCTACTGCCTCGGCGTCGTCCTTTACGAAATGCTCACCGGCCAATTACCCTTCAAAGGCCCCACCCCCATTGACCAGATCATGCGGCACCTGAACGACCCGCTCCCCTCGCTTGATCTCATTGACCCCCAACTCCCCAGCGCCCTCAACCCCATCCTTCAACGGGCCACCGCCAAGAACCCCAGCGCGCGCTATCCCGATGTCCTCAGCCTGCTCGCCGACCTGCGGCCCGTTCTCAGTGCCCAGCCCGCCATCTTAAGTGATCAGGGTCTGGCGCTGGACGCTGAACAATGGGAACTCGCGCCTGAAGACAACCCCTACAAGGGCCTGCGCCCCTTCAACGAAGCTGACGCCGAAGATTTCTTTGGCCGCGAAACCCTCATCCAGGAATTGTTGGGCAAGCTCAGCGAAGAAGGCGACCTGTCCCGCTTCCTCGCCGTCGTCGGCCCCAGCGGGAGCGGCAAATCCTCCGTGGTCAAAGCCGGGCTGATCCCCGCCATCCGGCGCGGCGCCCTGCCGGGTTCGGAAAACTGGTTCGTCGTGGACTTCCTCCCCGGTGCGCATCCCCTCGAAGAACTGGAAGCCGCCCTGCTGCGCATCGCCGTCAACCCGCCCGCCAGCCTGCTCAGCCAACTCAGGGAAGACGAGCGCGGCCTGGTGCGCGCCCTCAAACGCATCCTCCCCGCCGACGAGTCGGTTGAACTCGTCCTCGTCATTGACCAGTTTGAAGAAGTCTTCACCCTGCTCACCGACCCAGCGGCCCGTACGCACTTCCTCGACAGCCTCGTCGCCGTCATCCTCGAACCCCGCAGCCGGGTGCGCGTCATCCTCACCCTGCGCGCCGATTTCACCGACCGGCCCCTGCAATACGTGGACTTTGGCGAACTCCTGCGCCAGCGCACGGAATTCGTCCTGCCCCTCACCCCGGACGAAATCGAACTTGCCATCACCGCCCCCGCGCAGAACTCCGGCCTGCTGTTTGAACCCGGTCTGATCGCCCGCATTGTCCGCGACCTGGGCGACCAGCCCGGCACGCTCCCCCTGCTCCAATACGCCCTGACCGAAATGTTTGAACGCCGCGCCGGGCGCAAGCTGACCCTGGCCGCTTACCACGAAATCGGGGGCGTCTTGGGTGCATTGGGACGCCGCGCCGAGGAGATTTACACGGGCCTGGACGAGCCCGCCCAAGCCGCCGCGCGCCAACTCTTCCTCCGTCTCGTCACCCTCAGCGAAGGCGTGGAAGACACGCGCCGCCGTGTACTCCGCATGGAACTCGAATCAATTACCAATCTCCAATCCTTCAACACCGCTCAGGGCAAGTCTCCAATCTCCAATCCCCGATCTCCAATCCCCGATCTCCAATCCTTCAACTTCGCTCAGGACAAGTCTCAAATTACCAATTACCAATTACCAGTTACCAACCTCCTCACCACCTTCGGCCTCGCCCGCCTGCTCACTTTCGACACCGACCCGGTGACGCGCGGCCCGACAGTTGAAGTGGCACACGAAGCCCTATTGCGTGAATGGCCGCGCCTGCGCACCTGGCTGACCGACAGCCGCGCTGATGTGCGCCTGCAAAGGTTGTTGGGCCAGGCCGCCGCCGAGTGGGGGAGCGCGGGCCGCGACGCCGGCCTGCTCCTGTACGGCACACGCTTGACCCAGCTGGAGACCTGGGCCAGGGACACAACCCTCGCCCTGACCACGGACGAGCGCACCTTCCTCGAGGCCAGCCTGGCGGCCCGGCAGGAACACGAGGCCGCCGAAGCCGCGCGGCAGGCGCACGAACGGGAATTGGAACAACGCTCCCGCCGCTCCCTGCGCGCCCTCGTGGGCGTGTTTGCAGGCGCGGCACTGATCGCCTTATTATTGAGCCTCTTTGCCTTCACCCAGCAAAACCGGGCGCAGGAACAGGCCCTCCTCGCCACCTCCCGCGAACTGGCCGCCGCCGCCGTCAACAACCTCAGTACAGACCCGGAACTCGCCGTCCTGCTGGCCCTGCAGGCAGTGGATACCGCCTACACGGCCGAGGCCGAAGACGCCCTCCACCGCACCCTGCCCGCCCTGCAGCCCTACCTCACCCTGAGCGGTCACACCAGCACCCTCATGGATATTGCTTACAGTCCCGATGGGTTGCGCGTGGCGACGACCAGCCGGGATGGGACGGCGCGAGTGTGGGATGCCGCGACGGGAGAGGAATTGCTGACCCTGGGCGAAGCGCACACGGAGCAGGCAACCCACGGGGACCACGGCGAAGCTGAACCCGCCGAAGAGGGTGAGGCAACCCAGCTTTACAGCCTCGCCTACAGCCCGGATGGGACCCGTCTGGCTGTGGGCGGGCGCGATGGGGTGGTAAACCTGTGGGATGCGGCCACTGGTGTGTTATTGTTCACCCTCATCGAGATCGGTGAAACACAAACAAATACCCTCACAGGTATAACCGCCGTTGATTTCAGCCCGGATGGAAACCGCCTCGCCGCCGCCAGCGCAGATGGAACCGTCAGGGTGTGGAACCTGGCAACCCAGCAGGTATCCATGACCCTGATCAACCCATTGGGTGGCTTCGAGGATTACGTTACCTTATCGAATGATGTGGCTTTTAGTCCCGACGGGGCACGCCTGGCAACCGTCGGGCCGGATAACACCGCCATCCTGTGGGATGCGGAGACGGGCGAAGAACTGCTGCGGCTGACCGGTCACGCTGGTGCGGTCATCGAGCTGGCTTTCAGCCCGGATGGCAGGCTCCTGGCCACGGCCAGTCTGGACCGCACGGTCAAAGCCTGGGACCTGGCAGGCCTGCTGGCTGGTACGAGCCAGCAGGCCTTGTTTACCCTGGCGATCCAGACATTTCTCCGGGATGTAACGTTTAGCCCGGATGGCAGGTTTCTGGCCACTGCTGGGGAGGAGGGCGCTGTAAGGATATGGGATGCGGCTGTGGGTCTGGCACTGTTCACGCTCCCCGGTCACAAAGGCACTGTGGAAGCTGTGGCCTTCAGCCCGGATGGGACGCGCATCGCCACGGCCAGCGGGGATGCCACCGCCCGGCTATGGGAGGCCGCTCCCGGAGGGGAGGTGCTTGCCGTGGTTGGCCGCCTGGGTGGTTTGTTTTCGGTCGTCCTCAGTCCGGATGGGACGCGTATCGCGACCGCCGGGGCGGGCGATGTGGCAAGGGTATGGGATGCGGTTTCGGGCCGGGAATTGCTCACCCTGGTTGGGCACACAAAACCCGGGATGGAAGGCCTGGCCTTCAATCGGGATGGGACGCTGATTGCAACCGGAACGCCGATGGCACGGCGAAAATTTGGGATGCCAACACGGGCCAGGTTTTGCAGACTTTAACGGGCCATACCGCCGGGGTGGGCGGCGTCGTCTTCACCCCGGATGGCACGCGCCTGATCTCGGCCGGTTACGATAAGACCGTGAGAATCTGGGATGTGGCCACGGGCCGCGAACTGTTCACCCTGCTCGGACATGCGGGAGGCGTGCATTGCCTCGCCATCAGCCCGGACGGGACACGGCTGGTCACGGGCGGGGATGAATCGGTAGCCATCGTCTGGGACCTGGCCTCCCGGCAGGAAGTATTCAGGATACCGGTCCAAAGTAAACTCCTCGTTCAGGCGGCTTTCAGCCCGGATGGGACCCGCATTGGCCTGGCCAGCAATGACACGTCCGTGCGGATCTACGATGCCGCGACGGGGGAATTGCGCATGTCGCTTTCCGGCTTTGCCGGTCTGGGTGGTGGTGTAGCCTGGAGTCCGGATGGGACGCGCATCGCCACCACCTACGCAGACAACACCGCGAAAATTTGGGACGCCGTCACCGGCCAGCCCTTGTTTACGCTGTATGGTCACACCGGCGGGGTGGGGTGGCCTGCTTTTAGCCTGGATGGAACCCGTCTGTACACCGCCGGTGGGGATGGAACCGTGCGTCTCTACTTGCTGCGGCTTGAAGAGCTGGTGGCGCTGGCCCGGTCGCGCGTCACCCGCTCGTTAACCACCGAAGAGTGCCAGCAGTATTTGCACCTAGATGGGTGTCCGGTGCAGCCCTGACGGATCCTACGTCATTGCGAGGGCGGCGCTGGTTGAGTAGCGTCTTTTGCGTATCGAAACCCGCCGCCCGAAGCAATCTCCCGCTCCGGCCTGGGGGATTGCTTCGCCGCCAAACTTGTCCCGAGCTTGTCGAAGGAACCGCTCATGCACTGAAAGAACCATCATTCACAAAGGAGACCCATTCCCATGAACACCCCTGACTCTCCCGCATCCCTGCCCACTGTCACCCCGCGGCGGAAATCGTTTACAAGCTGGGGAATCCTTGCCATCCTCCTCCTCGCTTTAGCCGCCTGCTCCAACCAGCCCAAGGGGGGCGGGACAGCCCAGGGGCAAGGCTCATACCTCCTTGGGCCGGGCATGCCCACCATCTTCACCTTTGACTGTGAATCCATGAGCTGCTCCGTCTCATGGGGCACCATGGGCGCTCCGGGGCCGGGGCCGTTTACGGATGAACACATGGAATTGGAACTGGTTAACTTTGGGATGATCGTCTACAGCCTGGAGGTTGAGTCGTTTATCGTGGAGGGCAACCAGGTCACGATGACCGGGCAGGCACGCTCGATCACGACCGTCAACGAGGCCATTGTCGAAAACGCGGTGTACGCCTTTACAGTGACGGCCGTGGATGGCGGCTCGCCGGTGGCAGATAGTTACAGCATGACCCTCTATGGCGAAGGACTGATGTTCCATGAACACACCTTTGAGCCGGTCGCGGAAGTGCGGGCCGGTCTAACCATCGGCGACATCGTGATCCAGCCCTAAAACGGAGTGGGGTGGCAATCAGCAAACGATTTTATATGCGCCAGCCGCCCCGCACTCACGCAAACCGTTGGGCGTTTCCGTAAAAAGAAAATTCATGAAGCACAATAAAGGAGTTTACAATGACCCGTAATCGTTTTCTTGGTACCGGCGCACTCATTGGCCTGATTTGCGGCGGGATATGGGGCTGCTTTGCAGGAGTCTCACTCGGCGTGGTATGGCCAAACATTCTCCTGAGCGGCAGCATTGGTCTCGTGCTGGGAATACTCGGGGCGTGGGTGGGGTTTGCTGTAAAAACGCGGAAGAAATGAAGAATTGGAGCTAATATGAAACCGTATGCAAATATCAAAAGCGGGCTGTTGAGCGGGCTTGTAGCTGGCTTGACCCTGCACTGGTCCATGTTCTCGCTTCTATATCCCATCGTGTACCAGTTTGAAAGGTCGGGCGTATATCGTACGCTCAGTGTCATCGCCTTCGTTGCCAGCTTGTTCGCTTTGGCCCTGATTGGCCCCCTGGCAGTCAGGGGTAGCGAGGACGCCAGCGGGACCCCGCGGCAGGGATTTACGAACGGCGCAACCGCCGGCCTGGTGGCGGGTGTGGTCATCTATTTTTTGGTCGGCGTCCTGGCGAATCCCCTCGGGCTCGGCGTATCACCGATGGTTGGCCCTCTATTTGATACCCCACCCATGACGACGGATACTGACAGGCTGGAAGCCATCAAACTCGTGATGCGCGACGCCATCCCTGCCACCTATATAGGCATCGTCGTTACACTTGTCGGGACGCTGCTCGGCGCGGTGGAAGGGTGGGCGTATGTCAAGGTTCGCACTTGGTTGCAAAATCGCCGGGCGAAGCAAGCCAGCCAGGAGCCGGGGTGAGCGGGTAACCGTTTGGTAGCGGCTCAACCGATTGGCAAAAGGTGGCGTGGATTTCAGTGAACGATCTTATGTTCGCCAGCCGCCCGGCCCGCAACCACCTCGCCACCGGCGAACCAGTTGTAGCATAGCCCCTTGTGGGCGGACTTGTGGGCGGCGGGCACAAGGCCCTAAACTACTGGATTTTGATTTACTGAGTTCCCAAAAGAGCATTTACTCCATACAGCTGACCAGGAGGTCCTCCATGAATCGCAAACACGTTTTCGCTATCAGTCTGTTATTGGCCGTTCTCCTGCCCGCCATCGGCACGCTTACCACCAGGGCTGCGGGAGGCTTCGTTGCCTATTTCCCTGTCATCGCGCGGGCCAGCGGCATGGCCTGGCGGGAGGTGGGGGCCGGTTCGGCCAGTGGCGGCGGCGGGATCAGCAACAATGCCGGGGATTCCCGCGTCCCGTCCTTGGCTGTTGCCTCGGATGGGGCGACTTACGCCGCCTGGGAGGATAATACCGGCGGGAGTCCCGAAATCTACGTGCGCACCCTGAATGGGATTTACTGGGATGAGGTCGGGAGCGGCTCCGCCAGCGGCGGGGGGATCAGCAACACGGGGACTGCTTTAGCGCCGTCCATCGCCATTGCCCCGGACGGGACGCCATACGCCGCCTGGGAGGATTACAGCAACGGGAATGCTGAAATCTACGTGCGCGCCTGGGATGGGAGCAGTTGGGCGGAAGTGGGGGCTGGCTCCGCCAGTGGTGGCGGGATCAGCAACAATGCCGGGTATTCTAACGCCCCGTCTATCGCCATTGCCCCGGATGGGATGCCGTATGTCGCCTGGGCGGATTCCAGCAGCGGGTTTGCCGAAATCTACGTGCGCGCCTGGGATGGCAGCACTTGGGCGGAAGTGGGCGCAGGGTCGGCCAGCGGGGGCGGGATCAGCAACACCGGATATGCATACGCCCCTTCGATTGCCATTGCCCCGGATGGGACGCCGTATCTCTCCTGGGCGGATTCCAGCAGCGGAAATAATGAAATCTACATGCGCAGGTGGGATGGCAGTACCTGGGTGGAAGTGGGTACAGGGTCAGCCAGCGGCGGCGGGATTAGCAACACCGGAATTGCTATCGCCCCGTCCATTGCTGTTGCCCCGGACGGAAAACCCTACGTCGTCTGGGAAAATAATAGCGGCGGGGACGCTGAAATTTATGTGCGCACTTGGGATGGGAGCAATTGGGTGGAAGTGGGCGCAGGGTCGGCCAGCGGGGGCGGGATCAGCGACAATATCGGGGAATCCAACTACCCATCCATCGGCATTGCCCCGGATGGTACACCCTACGTCGCCTGGGAGGATTACAGCAACGACTGGAATGCTGAAATCTACGTACGCACCTGGGATGGCGGCAGTTGGGTGGAAGTGGGCGCGGGGTCGGCCAGCGGCGCGGGGATCAGCAACGATGCCGGTTCCACGCTCCCATTCCTCGCCATTGCCCCTGATGGCGCCCCATATACCGCCTGGCAGTCTGGCGGCGGCGAAATCTACATGCGTGCCTGGGATGGTTTTGGCTGGGCGGAAGTGGGGGTGGAGTCGGCTGGCGGCTTGGGGATCAGCAACAATCCCGGGAGTTCATCCGATCCGTCCCTGGCCTTTGCACCCGATGGAAAAGCCTACGCCGCGTGGGAGGATGATAGCGGTGGGAATCCTGAAATTTTCGTGCGCGCCTGGCACGGGGGCAATTGGGTGGAAGTGGGTGCGGGGTCGGCCAGCGGCGGGGGGATCAGCCGCAATGCCGGGACTTCTTCCGTCCCGTCCATTGCCATTGCCCCGGATGGGAAGCCTTACGCCGCGTGGGCGGATGATACCAGCGGGGATTACGAAATCTACATCCGCGCCTGGGATGGCAACAATTGGGTGGAAGTGGGCACGGGGTCGGCCAGCGGCGGCGGGATCAGCAACACGGCCGGAACTTCTTTCGCCCCATCCATGGCCGTTGCCCCGGATGGAACGCCCTACGCCGCCTGGACAGTTTATAGTGGCGGGGGCGCTGAAATTTACGTGCGCGCCTGGGACGGGAGCGCTTGGGCGGAAGTGGGCGCAGGGTCGGCCAGCGGCGGCGGGATCAGCAACACGGCCAGGGTTGCTTCCGCACCATCTCTGGCGATTGCGGCAGACGGGACGCCTTACGCCGCGTGGGCCGATGATAGCACCGGGGATTGGGAAATCTACGTCCGCAGTTGGAATGGGGTCAGTTGGGCGGAAGTGGGTACAGGGTCGGCCAGCGGCGGCGGGATCAGCAGCACGGCCGCGGTTTCTGCTGAACCCACGGTTGCTCTTGCCCCGGACGGAACACCTTATGTCGCCTGGGCGGAAAATTTCAACGGGATTCGGGAAATCTACATCCGTGCCTGGGATGGGAGCAGCTGGGTGGAAGTGGGCTTGGGGTCGGCCAGCGGTGGCGGCATCAGCAATTCTCCCCTGGCTTCATTTGAACCATCCATCGCGGTTGCGCCGGATGGGAGGCCCTACGCCGCGTGGACGGAGTATGGCGGCGGGAGTTACGAAATCCATGTGCGCGCCTGGGATGGCAGTAGTTGGGCGGAAGTGGGCGCAGGGTCGGCCAGCGGGGGCGGGATCAGCAACACGCCCGCGTATTCCTTCTTCCCGTCGCTGGCGATCGCGCCGGACGGAACCCCCTATGTGGTCTGGATGGACGATGACGCCAGTGCGACTGAAATCTACGCCCGCCGGTTTAGCGAGTGAGTGAGGCGCGGTGACGTTCGAATGGGACTGGCGAATGGAGATATTGTGACCCGACCAACAGGAATAGCCAATTTCCAGGGAGCACTCAAGTTGTAGAATGAGGATGCACAGAGGCCTGCTTCCTCGGGTTTCTACATAACCTGTGTGCTCCCGGTTCTATAAGCCCCGTTCACGGGGCGTTGAATGGTAGCCTGGGCGTTTACGCCCGGGCGGGGGATGGCTCGCGTTGCCGGGCCGCCGGGGAATAAATCCCCCGGCTACGAACGACGCCGGGTGAACCCGGCTGGGAGCGCTCAAATGTTGTGGAAAGAGGAGCTGCCAGTCATCACCAGATTCGGTAAGCAGGCGTGCCTGCCTCCTCGGATTTCTACATAACCTGTGTGCTCCCGGTTCTATAAGCCCCGTTCACGGGGCGTTGAATTGTAGCCTGGGCGTTTACGCCCGGGCGGGGGATGGCTCGCGTTGCCGGACCGCCGGGGAATAAATCCCCCGGCTACGAACGACGCCGGGTGAACCCGGCTGGGAGCGCTCAAATGTTGTGGAAAGAGGAGCTGCCAGCCATCACCAGATTCGGTAAGCAGGCGAGCCTCCTCGGATTTCTACATAATCTGAGCGTAGCCAATTTCACACCGGGACCTGTCCGGCGCATACAGGCGGTAGAATTACAGGAGTCCATTGGCGCTTTTGACTCTCGTCAAAAACAATCCGCGCCAGCTCCCCATCCGGCGCGCATTATGCACCTTCGCGCCGTCCAATTTCCGCAACCACCCAAACCTGGAATACCCCGTGCCAGCTGGCCCCGCTGATCAAATCGCCAATCTAAAAAACGCCATCCGCGCCCTCGACGGCCAACGCGCCCTTCTCGGGGATCCCGTGGTCGAAGCCTCAATTACGGCGATGCAAAATCAGCTGGCCGAATTGGAGGGCAAGCTCGCCCCGGTGGAACAACAGCGCAAACTGGCCACCCTCCTTTTCACCGACATCGTTGACCACACGACCCTGATCCAGCACCTCGATCCCGAAGACAATCTGCACATCATTGACCGCGCCCTCGTGCTGATGGCCGCGCCCGTGGAAGCGCATGGCGGGCATATCGCCCGGTTTCAGGGGGATGGTTTCAAGGCAATTTTCGGCGTCCCCGTGGCGCGCGAAAACGACCCGGAAATGGCAATCCGGGCCGGGCTTGGGATCATCGCGGCGGCGCAGGCCTATGCCGGCGAACTCGCCGCCGAACGCGGCCTCCACGGTTTCGCCGTCCGCGTGGGAATTGATACCGGGCTGGCAGTCACCGGCGGCCAGACCGAAGCCGAAGATACCATCAAAGGGCTCGTCGTCAACCTGGCCGCCCGCCTCGAAGCTGCCGCCCCGCCCGGCGGGGTGCTGATCTCCCACCATACCTACCAGCACGTGCGCGGCATCTTTGAAGTCGAACCCCTCGCGCCGCTCACGGTCAGGGGCTTCCTCGAACCCGTCCAGGTTTACCTCGTCCGCAGTGCCAAACCGCGCGCTTTCCGCCTCTTCACGCGCGGCGTCGAGGGGGTGGAAACCCGGATGGTGGGGCGTAAAACCGAACTAAAACACTTGCAGGATGCCTTGCAGACTGCCATCGGGACAGATTCCTGCCAGGTCGTCACCACGGTCGCCGAAGCCGGGGTTGGCAAGTCACGCCTCCTGTACGAATTCGAGAACTGGCTGGAACTCTCCCCGACGCGGGTGCGGCTTTATAAAGGGCGTGCCACCGAAGAAATGGAAAACGCACCCTACGCCCTGCTGCGCAGACTGTTTGCCTTCCAGTTTCAAATCCAGGACAGTGACCCGGCCGCCCGCGTGCGTCAAAAATTTGAGGCCGGGATTGCCGGAGCCTTTGAGCGCGGCGCACCTTTGGCGGCTGGCGAAACCATTGCCCACGCAAACGGGCCGCTCTACGCCCACTTTATCGGCCAGTTGATCGGCTTTGACTTCAGCGCCAGTCCATATTTGCAGGGAATTTTGGACGATACCCAGCAAATCCACGACCGCGCCCGGCTGTACCTGGGCGAATATTTCCGGGCGATCACGGCCCAGTCTCCCACCGTCATGTTCCTTGAAGATATTCACTGGGCGGATGATCAATCGCTTGACCTGTTTCATTACCTGTTGCAGGTGTTGGAGCAGCGCTCCTGCCTGACAGTGTGCAACGCCCGCCCGACCTTCTTTGAACGGCGCCCCGGATGGGGGCAGGCGCTCCCCGCCCACCGCCGGTTGGATTTGGCCCCCCTCTCCCGCCAGGACAGCCGCACCCTCGTCGCCGAGATCATGAAGAAAGCCGCCCAGGTCCCGTTGGTCTTGCGGGAACTGGTGGTCGGCGGGGCCGAGGGCAACCCGTTTTACATCGAAGAACTGATCAAAATGCTGATCGAGGATGGCGTCATCCTCAAAGGGGAGGATCAATGGCAGGTCGAACCCACCCACTTGCTGGCGTTGGAGGTACCGCCCACCCTCACCGGGGTGCTGCAAGCCCGCCTCGACAGCCTCCCCCCTCTCGAGCGGATGATTCTCCAGCAGGCTTCCGTCGTCGGCCATGTTTTCTGGCAGGATGTCATCCGCGCGCTCAATGCCTCAACCGACGGGGGGACGGACGACCCGGAAATTTTCCACGCCCTGCAATCCCTCGAACGCAAAGAGATGATCGCCTTCTCCGGGAGCGAATACACTTTCAAGCACAGCATCTTGCGCAACGTCACCTACGAAAGCGTGCTGAAGCGGCTGCGCCAGGTGTATCACCTGCTGACGGCGGAATGGCTGATCGAGCACAGCGGCGAGCGGGCTGGCGAATTTACCGGGATGATCGCCGACCACCTCGAACGCGGCGGGGAACCCCGGCAGGCCGCCACCTACCTGCACCGCGCCGGGCAAAAAGCGGCCGCCCAATATGCCAACGCCGAAGCCATCCAGTTCCTGGGCCGCGCCCTGGAATTAATCCCCGCCTCGGAGGCGGGTGCCCGCTTTGAAATCCTGCTCGCACGGGCGGAAGTCTTCAGCCTCAAAGGCGCGCGGGAAGCCCAGGTGCAGGATTTACTGGCCCTGGGCGCGTTGGCCGAGAGTCTAGACGAGGACGCCCGGCGGGCCGAAGTCGCCCTGCTGCGCGCCCGGGCCGCCTCCGAACTGAGCCAATATGCGGTTGTCATCGCCGCCTCCCAGGAGGCCAACCGGCTCGGCGGGGGCCTCGCACGCATCGAGGCCGGGGCCTCCCTGTTGTGGGGGCGGGCTTTGGTTTCTCAAGGCGATTACCCCGCAGCCCAGACTCATTTTGAGCGGGCGTTATCCCTGGCGCAATCCGCCCGGCTGGCGCAAATCGAAGCAGATAGTCTCCGGCACCTCGGCCTCGTCGCCGAACGCTTGGGAGACACCGCCCAGGCCATGGCGCAATACGAACGCGCGCTGGAGACCTGCCGAAGTATCTGTGACCGCCGGGGGGAAGGGCACACGCTCAACCAGCTTGGCAACATCTGCATGATCCGGGGCGAATACGGCAAGGGCCAGGACTATTACCAACAGTTTTTGGCGATCTGCCGTGAAATTGGTGACCGCTGGGGCGAAGGGATGGTGATCCGGGATATGGCCGCTGTCCACCTTGAACAAGCCAACTTCAGCCGCGCCACCGACTATTTCCAACAAGCCCTCCAGATCACGCACGAAATCGGCAACCGCACCCTCGAAGGGGGCGCGCTGGAAGGGCTGGGGAATATCTCCCTGGAACAATCCGAATATGCCCAGGCGAAGGTGTATTTTGAACAATCATTGCACATTGCGCGCAATATTGGCAACCGTCCGATGGAGGCCAAAACGCTGGCAGATATTGGCCGGTTCTTCCATCGGCAGGGGGACTATCTGCGGGCGCAGAGCTATTACAGCCAGGGGCTTCAAATCCAGCGCACCCTCGGCAACCGGACGGGGGAATGCCAGGTAATGGCCTTTCAAGCGCTGGCCGCTTTTCACCTCGGGGATTTTGACGGGGCACAGGAGACGGCGCGGCAGGCCCGCCAAATCGCCCAGGAAATTGGACACCGCTCGCACGAAGCGCTGGCCGCCACCCATCTCGGCCACGCCCTGCTTGGATTGGGACAGGTGGATGAGGCGGTGCAAGCCTACCAATTAGCGCTTGAAATTTACCGCAACCGCATCAACTCATTCGCCATCACACGCTCCGGGCTGGCCCTGGAACCGCTGGCCGGGTTGGCGAACACCCACCTCAAACAGGACAATCTCGCAGCGGCACACTCCCTGGTGGATGAAATCCTGCACCACCTCCAACAATCCCCCGCTGGCCCCTCAGACCCTGCTCCCACCGGCGGGGAAATACGCGGTCTCGAGGGGGTGGCTGACCCCTTTCAGGTTTACCTGACCCTCTGGCAGGTCTTGCGCGCCGTCGGGGATGCGCGCGCCCCCGAGGTCCTCGCCACCGCTCACCACCTGCTGACCGACCAGGCCGCCAAAATCGCAGACCTCGACCTGCGTCACGCCTTTTTGCATCATGTGGCGGTCAATCGCGAAATACAAAGCGCCTGGGAGCAGGAATCGCTGTGATGCCAAACCTGGTTCCCCCTCGGGGAGTGGTTGGATCGCAAGTGAGGTGGAGCGGCCGTATCTTGCGTATAGCCACCCCGTCTATTGAATTGCAGGACTACATACCCCGGTTAGCCAGGGCCTGCCTGCACCCTGACAACCCGGCGATGCCCCCAGCCTTTCTGTGCGGGTGATCCCGCCATCGTAAAACCGGGGAGCCCCGGATTTCAGGGAGCAGTTGCGCGGCTGGCAGGGGAGTTGTAATCGCTGGATGGCCTTTGCAACCTGCCAGTGCTCATGCCGAGTCAGATAGCTGGTTAGTGCAAGAACAAGGGACATTTTAGGATAAGCTCAGGTGACAGTCACCTGCAAAACTGCTCAGCATGGCTAATTTCAAGCAAGGTGACTGTCACCTCATCCGAATATGTTGTTTGGAATTGCATTAGGTGCGTTGTTCACTTCGTTTGCGGATGATTACCTGTACCGCTTGGGAAAGGCGCAGGCGAAAACAACCTGCACGCACATTTACTCACCATTTGCCGCCACCTGCCCTCGGATTTTGAACCCTACGGCCAGCGTGAACGCACCGGGCCGGATTGCTCTTGCGGGTGCTTGCATTTCCTCAAACTGCCTGGCAGGCTCGGCCTGGACTGGGGCGTTTGCGGCCAGCCAGCCAGCCCGCGGGCAGGTCTGCTGACCTTTGAGCGCCAGGGCTGCGAACAGTTTCAGGCTGCATAACCAGCCTGAGCATCCCGCCTGATTCTTCCAGCAGTTGCCAGCCGGGATTTTGCTCACAAGTTAATCGGATGAGATGTTGATCAGGGGCGGTTGGACTGGGTTGCCAGCGGGTTTGTCATCCAGCTAAACAATCTCGTCACCGATTGAGTGCTAACCGGATCGCCCCCTGGGATGCATTACAGCCTTTGCTAAAGGCATTTTCAATGATTTATAAACAAGGGCCGGGATTATTCTTTTGCAAGCCCGGAGAGCAAGGTCTTCAGTTGGGGGATCAGGCTGGACTTGCGGGCATGCAGGACCAGCAAGGTGTCCAGGTAGGCGCGCCACTCCGTGTGCTGGCCGCTGGCATTGTAGGCAAGACGCGCGTGACGCAGCCAGTTGACCGCCCTGGCGTAATGGTTGGATTGTTTGGCGTCCATGATGGCTTCCGCCTGTTTACAGGCCTGGCGGATGGCCCAGTCGGGATGGCTGTGCGTGGCGGCTGCCACGACCTGTTCGAGTTGGCTGGAGTAAAGCCCCCCTTTTTCGATAGCTTGAATGGCTTCGGCCACCATGCCTTCATGCAGATAGATGTCTATTGCCGCGTAGGAATTCCCGGAAGCCGCTAGCGCGGCGAGCAAATCAGGTTTAAGTGTGGGCCAGTCGGGGCCGGCGAGGGCCTGCACGGCCTGGTAATCACCCAAATTTAGGCTGGCAGAGTAGGCAATTCGGGCGGCGGACAGGGCGCGTGCGGGTTGGCCCACTCCGCTGGCCGTGTCCCGCAGCCAGCGGGCGAGCTCGATTCTGACGTGCCCTTCCAGGGCGAGGCCGTGTTCGGCAATCTGCAGGGCAGCCTCCAGCTCATTTTTCGCGCGCAGGGCTTTGGCGAGGGTGAGGGAGGTATCGCTGTCGCCCACATGGGCCAGGGCGTACGCAACCGCCTCCGCCGCGCGGTCAAGCTCGACCAGTTTCGTCAGATAGCGCGCGTTCTGGCCTTCGGCTTCGGCCAGATGGAGATATGCTTCGTGGCGGCCCTGGCGCGCGAGAATGGTAAGGCGGATGAGGGCGAGGTCATCGGAAAAGTACGGGGATGCGGCTGCCCGCGCGCCCAGGTGGGTGATCTCTCCTCCCAGCACACGCACGAGCGGCGGATAGTCCCACCCCTGGCGGGCGGCTTCAATCGCAATTTCAAAACCGTCTTCCCCGTTCATGGCGGTCGCTTTCTTTCGCAATTTTTCGAGTTCTCTCAGCCAGTGATTGCGTTCGGCTGGAGGCAACTCAGTCACCAGCAGGGCTTCGGCCCAGGCTTGGCCCAACTCATCGAAGAAGCCGTCCGAGTCCCCGGCGTAGTCTTCGAGGTCGCCCCACTCGTCCAGGCATTCTTCGGTGATGGCTTGCAGGAGCGGCAAAGCATTGGCAGTGTCCCCGGCCTGGATGAAAGGGTCAATCTGGGCAAGCACCTCCAGAATCTCGTCGGTGAAGGAGTCTTCTTCATTATAGTCATACTCGTAGCGTGATTCGGCGTGGCGGAGGATGGTGCGGATTTGTTTGCGGAAGGGGGCGGGATCCACTGAGGTTTGGCGCGGGCCTACGGGGGGCGCGTCCCCCAGCGGGCCCGGGAGACCCAGGGGGAGGGTTAGTGTCTCAATGAGATCAGTCAGTTCGGGGCGGCGTTCAGCCAGTTGGAGCAGCAATTGTTGCAGGTCATCACGGTCGAGGGGAGCCAGGATTTCCCCAAGGCTGCTGCGGGCTTCGATCGTTTCGGGTGCGTGAATGACGGCCAGCAGGACGGCGACCAGGTGTTTGCAGTAGCCGCCCCAATCGTAGGGGCAGGAGCAGGAGGCGGTGGTGAGGCCAGCCGCGTCAAAACTGAGGCGGATGAGGTAGGGTGCATATTGGCTGCCCTCAACTTCGGCGGTGAGCTGGCGGCCGCGTTGTTCCAGGGCAGTTACCGCGCCCTTGCGGTAGTAGTCGCGTCCGCGTTGGAAGGATTCAGGATTGGCGTTTTGGCGGATGAAGGCTTCGGTGAGGTGGGGGAGGGGGGTCATGATCCTATTCGGTTGTTTGATCTTCCAGATCAAACAACAAATCCAGCAGGGTTTCCAGCAAACTGGCCTGCGTGGCCGGGTCGTGGCCGGCGGCTTCGATGGCCGCCAGCAGGGCTTCCAACTCCGCGCGGTTCTCTTGCTCCAGTTCACCCTCGCTCAACAGTTTGCGCCCCTGGGCGAGCAGGGCTGTGACTTCAGCGGAGAGCCCGGCTTCCAGTTCCTCCGCTTGGCCGGGCCATTGCTGTGCGGCGAGAATCTCCCCCTCGCTCAGGCGGGCGGGGGAAGCCTCCACGGTGATGGCCTCCTGTTGGCCGGTTTTGCGGTCGCGCGCCGTTACCTTGAGGATGCCGTTGACATCAAAATCGAACTGCACGGTGATTTTCGAAAGCTCGCCGGGTTTTTCCGGCTCCAGTCCGGTGATCAGGAACTCACCCAACGGGGTATTCCGCGAAGCGACCGGGTGTTCACCCTGGTAGACCTCAATGCGGATGGTATCTTGATCCGGGGTTATTGTGAAGAATTTTTCTTCTTTCGTGACTGGAATGGTGGTGTTACGGCGGATGAGGGGTTTATATTGATCGTGAACCATGCGTCCCATAAAATCTCCGGCAACGGCGATCCCTAAAGAATGGGGCGTAACGTCCACCAAAATCGCGTCAATCGGCTCCCCCGCGATAATGGCGGCCTGCACCCCGGCCCCCAGGGCCACGGCCTCTTCGGGGTGGATGGAGGTCTGGGGCTCGCGCCCCACCGCGTCGGCCACCAGCTCCCACACGGCCGGGATATAGGTGGAGCCGCCCACCATGAGGACATGGCTGATCTGGTCGGCGGCAATCCCGGCGTCGTGGAAAACCTGATCGACTGACTCCAGCGTCCTGTCCAATAACGGCTGGATCAGCGCATTAAAATCATCCCGGCTGATTTCCTCTTCAAAGTGGAGCGGAATCCCCCGTTTTTCGGCCAGGTATTCCTCCTTCACGGGCGCGAAGGGATGGGAGGAGAGGTGGATTTTTGCCATTTCCGCGGCGCGCAGCAACCGCGCCCAGGCACGGCGGTCGGGCCGGACGTCAACGCCATGCATTTCTTCAAAGGCAGTGGCGAACTTCTCCGCCAGGAGTTGGTCAAAATCATCCCCGCCGAGTTGCGTGTCCCCATGGCTGGCGCGCACCTCCACCACCCCGCCCATCAATTCCACCAGTGACACATCAAACGTCCCCCCGCCCAGGTCGTAGACGAGCACCATTTGGTCTTCGGCCTGGTTCAGCCCGTAAGCGAGGGCCGCCGCGGTTGGTTCGTTGATGATGCGGCGCACCTCCAGCCCGGCGATGCGCCCGGCGTCGCGCGTGGCCTGCCGGGCCGCGTCGGAAAAATAGGCCGGGACGGTGATCACGGCTTCAGTGACCGGTTCTCCCAATTCGCGTTCGGCCACCCCTTTGAGTTCGCGCAGGATGAGCGCGGAAATTTCCGGGGGACTGAGAGGTTTGCCCCCGAGGGTCACGCGGGCGTCTGTCCCCATTTGACGCTTGATCGAACGCGCCGTTTCCTCGGGCGCCAGCACGTATTGGTTGCGTGCGGGCGTCCCCACCAGCCAGCCGCTGGAGGACCAGCCGACGACCGAAGGGATGATGCGTTCGTTGCCATGCGCGAGCATCATGGGCGTGCCAGCGCGCACCACGGCCACGCCGGAATTGGTGGTGCCCAGGTCAATGCCAACAATTGTATTCACAGGCCGCCCTCATATAAATCGGCGATTGGAAAACATAAATCGTAGTCGTCCCAGAACAAATCCCCGTATTGAACGGTAAAAATCTGGAAGCGATTCAGATCGAGATACTTGCGAATCAGCGGGTTTAACGAGCGGCGAAAAAACGGCTCAAAGTCAATCAGCCGATCTTTGCCGTCGCTGAAGAAGAGGTGCAACCTGTACGCCCCCATATACTCGACTGAGGTAATGTCAATGAGGGCGTTTTCAGGAAGTATCATTGAATCCTGTGGGCGATCTGTTCCGGAGCCACGGATTGGTGAAGAACGAAGTAATTGATCCATTTTTGAACAATTTCCTTTGCATAATGCTCAACGACTACTTTGAAATCGTTGAACTTATTGCGGTCTAATGGCTTTCTGCCTTTAACTGAGGAAAATTGAATGTCCACGATTTCCCCATTTTCGATGATCAGTTCAGCCCTGCTCTCGGTATTTTGATATTTTCCGTGAACATGGATGGGTTCGTGTTCATTGGAATAGAAAAGAATAATCAGTCCGAAATACTCGTACAATTTTGGCATGGCAGATGCCTGATTTGGCAGGTGTTACCGGAATTATACCAACCAAAGGATCGTGCAAGCAGCAATTCTCAGTATGGCAGGTGCAACGCACTTTCATGATGATGTTTTGGTGTTCATCCGCTCGTTTTGAAGTGCGTTGCACCTTTGCGCGTTCAAGTTGAGAATTGCTGTCGTGCAAGTGCGAGGGAGGCAATAAAAGCGGGCTCCATGTGCCTCAATTATGGAAGGGAGGGGGGAGCACGATAAACAATCACTTCAGCAAAGCGCAGGACCCCCGCGGGGGTGCGGTACCCTGGTCGTTCTTCTGTCACGATCAGGTTGGTCGCTGGTTTCAGGGGCGCGGGGGCTTCGGAGCTGGTGCCGACAGCGACATGCTGGTACGGGTCAAATTGTTCGCCAACGCTGGGGATCGGGGTCACGCCCCCTGCCTGGAGGAGTGCGAGCAGCCGCGCCCGCACCAGCCGCAGACCATCCAGCCATCCCGCCAGCATGGCGCGGTCCGCCGGGGAGACAAGCTGCGCCTGGGTGGGGGTCAGCTCCCGCTTCCTGCCGGCCGCATCCCGGATTTGCAGGTACCGCTGTCCGCTCTGGATGGCGTGATCCACCCCGTCGAGGGCCGGCAGGATGGCTTCGAGCAGGGTTTGTTGGGCGGCTGTGGCGTGTTCCCCGGCGAGCGAGTCAAGCAGACGGGCCTGTGCTTCCAGCGTTTTCTCCCAGCGGGCGGCCTGTTCTTCGGCGAGGGCATTGGCCTTGAATTGGGTCTTGCCCAATTTGCGGACTTCCTGCTCCAGCGAGGTTTCCTGCGCGGGGGCTTCCGCTTGTTCAATTTTTTTGAGCAACTGGGTGAGGGTGGCCCACACCTGGCGGCGCTCGCTCATATTTTTACCGGGCGAAAATCCGCCTCGAAGTCTGTAGCGCCGAGACTGCCGTGGGTACTCAGGAGAATCCAGATGTCTTCCGGGGCGAAGGCCAGTTCCAATTTGGCGGGGCGTTTGCGCGGCTCCCAGGGCGGCGGGGGCTGGAAGAGAAACAAATCGGTTTCAGAGCGGGCTGCGTTGGTTTGTAATTTTTCGTACGCGGCGCGGATCAGCTTGAACGCGTCTGCGGCGGTTTCAGGGGGGTACTGGCGCACCAACTCAAAATAGGCGCGCTTAATCTCACGCGGTAGCGCGCGGCGCGGCAAGCCCAATACCTCATAGGGGTCGCTGCTGGCGAGGTTGGGTTTGTGCCCTGTTGAAGAAGGGGCAAGTTCGCGGGGAGCGGAGGCGCCGGGCGGGGGCTGTTCAGTCATCGAATCCATCCTCCAACAGCGTGGAGAAAAAGTCATCCATGAGATCAGGATTGCCCATCTGCATCAGGCGGTTCATAAAAGCCAGGGGGCCTCCGACAAAGATACGGGCGATTTCAATCCGTTCTGTCAGCTCAGCGTCATTGGTTTTACGGGCCAGGCGTTCTGCCTCTTGAAAGTGTTTTTTACTCTCTTTGCTATTTCCTGCCCGTTCGTCCAGTATCGCCAGATCGAGATATACCTGGCCGGGGTTTTGTCCGGCGGCGAGGGCTTGTTCCAGATATGGGCGGGCCAGCGGCCCATCAACGTTCATCAGGAATTCGCCAATCATCAGGAGGATCGGTTCGTCCGGTTTGGCTTTGGCTTGGGCGCGCGCCAGCCAGAGGTCGGCCTGATCTTTGTGACCGGCCTCCACACATTCCACTGCCTTGGAAGCGTAAAATTCAGCGGGAATCTCCGGGATGCGGGTTTCGGCTGCGTCCATGATGTTCCAGGCTTTTTCCTCTTGACCGGTAGTGATCCAGGCACTCAGGATTTCATCGAGGACATCGAGGTCGTCGGGGGCCAGCGCCAGCGCATTTTCGATGAGAGGCAGGGCGCTCGCTTCGTCCTTCATCCTTACCAGGCAGCTGGCCAGGGCCGCCAGAGTCAAGGCATCCTCGGGTTGGTATTCGAGGGCTTTGCGGTAGTCTTCTTCTGCGGCGGCGTAATTGTCCCAGGAATAGTTAATCTCCGCCTGGTCTCGGTAATAATCGGCGAGGGCCTGGCGCGCCGGGAGGCAGCCGGGTTCCAGCGCCAGCGCTTTCTCCCAAAAACGCGGCGCGCCGCTGCGCACCCACCACTGCTCACTGCGAAAGAGCGTCTCACCCATGTGCAGGAGGGCGGGGATATGGTTGGGTTCCCGGTCAAGGATGCGGAGCAGTTCGTTTTCCGCGGCGCGCAACCGGCCCAGGCTCATCAGGTTTTCTGCCTGTGCCAGCCGCAGGGGGACGTTTTCAGGGTCCCATTTGACGGCCTGCTGGTAGACTTTTATGGCTTCGTCAAATTCTTCGGCCTTGAGGTAGGCTTCGGCGGTGCGCTGCCACAGGCGGGCGACCTGCTCACTGGTGAGCGCATCAGGGTGATCGGTCCGGCGCGGGCGGCGGCGCAAAGCCTCACGCCAGGCGTGTGCGGCCGCGAGATGGTTTCCCCCGCGTTCGCAGGCGAGCGCGAGGTTGTAGGCCAGCCGAAAACTGCCGCTGTCCAGTTCAACGGCCGTTTGCCAGTGGGCTTGCGCCTGTTCCCATTTGCTGGCCGAAGCGGCCTGGTAGCCCAAATGTTGGTAGAGGTGGGCGCGCAGTTGGTTGAGAGCCTTGTTGTCCGGGGTGTGGCGGGCGGCTTCCTGGGCTGCCTCCAGCGCGGTGCTGGGATCGCCGCGGCCGAGCAGGTCTTCCGCCATGCGGTGAAAAAGCTCGCCCAGGTTATGTTCGAGTTTGGGGGTGCGCAGGCCGCCGGCGTAGGCGCGGCTCCATTCACGGCGGGCGGTTTCCCAATCTTCCCTCTGCGCGGCCAACACGCCCAGGTAATGGCGGGCCAGCCCCTGCCCGGCAGGCGAGGCGGTGGTGACTGCCGCGCGCAAATGGCTGTCCGCCGCAGCTTCGTCGCCGGAGTCCAGGGCGGCGAAGGCGCGCCAGAGGGCGGGCGCGTCCGGCGGCAGGAGGTAGGGACGGCGGCGAAAGGCGTGCGCATGGAGGATGAGGCCGCGTTCGTCGTCGGTGAGGGCGTCCCACACCGGGTCCCCGGCGGCGTCCTGCCCATTTTGGAACAGCGCCAGCCCGAGAGGGTAGGCGGCCCGGGCGGCGAAGGGGGTGGGGCGCTGGCGGGCGGCCCGGTAGGCGGGGAGGGCCATTTCCAAGTCTCCGGCGCGATGTGCCGCCATGCCCAAGTAGAGGGCATAGCAGGGATCATCCGGCTGGAGCGCGGAGGCTTGCTGTAAGTGCTGGAGGGCGGTTTGAGGTTCGGGGGACGGGTTATTCCCGGGTACGAGACCCTGGCGAAAGTGGGCCTCCGCCAGCGCGGGGATAGGCCGCAGCGCGGCGGGGATGCGTTCCCAGATGGTAATGGCCTGTTCGTAATCGCCGCGCTGAAAGGCTTTGAGACCGTTGGAGCGGAGCGCCTGCGCGCTCTGGCTCAATCCCTTGTGGGCTTTATCTTTCTTCTTTTTGGACATGGGGTGTGCGTAAGGGCAAGCGGGGATGGCTCATTGGACAAGCCGATTCTACAAAGTACAAACTGTGGTTAGTGTAACGATTGTTTCAAACAGCGTCAACGATTATGCGGGGGCAACATGGGGCTTTCTAAAAGATACTTTTGGGAAACCGATGATACGGAGCAGGATAAGGGGTGGAGGTGCGCCATGCGCCTAAATAGACAATGACCGGGGGCAATGGCGGTAGAAATAAAGCGCATCGGGCAGGCGCTTGTTGGAGGAGAAAAACGTCTATCGTCTGATCGGGGATGAGTTATTTGTGAAACCTGGCGCAGCAGATTGCTTCGGGGCAAAACCGCCCCTCGCAACCGCCCCTCGCAAAGACATGTTCACGCTATGCTGACCAGAACAGAAAACCGGGATGATCGCCGGATTCGCATTTGCATCCATCTTTCAGTTGATGGAGAAATTGCCAGGACGGCAGGCGGCAGAGTCGCTGCGGATGCGGCTGGATCGGAAATATGCGCTGCATTTGCCGCTGGCGTATGGCGGGGTTGTTTTCAGTGTTGAGTGAATTTCGGGATCGTCTAATAGCGGGGAAGTTCGGTGGGGCAATCGGGACATATTTTGAGGGGAGGGGGTGGGCACTCGACGGGCACTCTGGATTTTGGCCCCTTGGATTGAGCCAGGGGTCAATCCTCCTCTGCGCGGCGGCGCGCTTCTTCGGCTTGTTGTTTCTGCCACTTCGTTTGGGATAGGAAGGCCTCATCGTCCTGCCTTTTGGCGGCTCGTTCAGTGACGATTCGCTCCTCTTGGGAAACGGGAGCGCCGGAACCCCCGTTTTGCGAAAACCCCCACAGGATGAACCCAATGAGAATCACCCAATAGACAAGGGAGGATATTCCGCTGATCAACCGCACGATTGCCTCGCCGAAAAAATACAAGGCCGCGCTTGCGACACCCAGCGAGAGAACGAACGAAGTCCACGGGCGGCCAGCGGTGAAATTCAGTAATTTCAGTGCGATTTTGAAGGCAAGGTACGAGACCAATCCCAAAACAAGCAAGCCGATGCACAACGCGCCAGCCAGATAGGTGAGAATGCCCCATCCGCCTGGGAAGGGAATATACTGCCCCAGGAATTCCAACCGGTAGCCTTGTGTGTATGCCGCTTTCAAGGTTCCCGCATAGGCAAGCAACAGCAGTCCCCCCCAAGCCAGGCTGGCAAGTTTGATGCCGAGACTTTCGAGGAAGTCTTTTAGCCAGTTGATCATGATATTTTCTCCTCATTTTCTGGAGTAATCGTGATGCCTGCATTAGGATTGGAACGCTCTTCAGACTTATCCTTCAACCTTTTCCAGGCAGTCTTCGCAGCTGCTTGACCGCCCTTCCACTTCTCGCCCGCTGTTTGGCTCAATTGAGCCGCTTTCTCCGTTGCTTGTTTCTTCCCCGCTTCCAGTTTTGGCGCGAGGTTTGCCGCGGTGGTTGCCGCAAGCTGTTTTCCGCTCTGCAAAGCCTGGACGGCACCCGCTTTCGTGGCTTCCGCCGTCTTGCGGGCGCCTTCCGCCACATGATCCCCAAGTTCCACGGCACCGGAGGCGGAGACCCGTGCGGAAAACCGTTCCCCCACCTGCTTAACCAATGTTTCTTTATTTTTCAGGAAGGTGAAGCGCGCGCGCCGGTCCCTGCCTTTCAGGTCTACATAATGAATGTCCATAAAGTCCAGCATCGCTTGCCGGTGCAGATAAGTTGCACTGACCTGCTTTGCTCCAATTTGCCAGCGGCGGTACCCGAACCATTTCCTGAAGGTAAAGACAAGCGCCTCAGGCTGAACGGAAAGATATCCGCCGCGCCCGCGCCCGCCCGGCACGCCACGCTGGGCCATTCCTGCGACGACCAGTTCAGGGGTTTGATGTTTGTGTAATGCAAGGTGGGGCGAGGGCAGCACGTCGGACATTTTTCGTTTGCTTACCAGGGAGGTCAGGCGCGCCCCGATTGCCCGGAAGTTGAACCACAGCCAGCGAATGGCTGCCCCCAATTGCCACAACAGCGCGGCCATCATGACAAAACTCAAGATAACCAAAAACGTCATCAGCCAGGGATGTTCCCAGGCATACACAAACAAACCCAGGAAGACGGCCAATAACGCGTCTTTTGCCAGATTGAACCCCAAAATCTTGCCGGGAACAGGCACCATTTCCATCGCTTGCTGTCCCGCGGCTTTAACCGTTTGCGGCACGATGGTAATGCCAGCCGAAATTGCCGCCATGGTCAGCGTCCCCTCGCCTGTAATGCCTGAGGTTGCCACACCCACCAGCGCGCCGGCCAGTGGGACAAGAATCTCATGGATGACATTCCAGAGGATGCGAATGAATTGCGCCGCGCCCGGAATCGGGATGATTCCCAACGCGATTTCCAGCGCATATAAACCCCCGACAATACCAAGCGCCCACCCCTGCCCCATGAACTCCAAAAATGGGGAAGGTGACCTGATCCATTCCAGGCGAATCCCCATGCCTAAAACGAGCAGGGTGAAATAGGGGCTGATGCCTGTACTGAAGGCAGCAGGGATGGCGGTCATTAAGGTTTGAAAGGACATGGCTGCGCTCCTGTATTTTCTTGCTGATGCAATCCCCTGAGGGAGCGGGGCTTTCCCCGCTCCCTCGGTTGCCCCGGATCACCGGAGGATGATGGGGAGGTGGATGGTGTACGAACCGGATGGAGGCGGTTCGGTGGAGAGGATGATCTCCAGCGTGGCGGTGACGTTCGGGTCGGTTTGCGAGACGGCGGTAATCGTGATCGTCGTCGCGCCGGAGGAGGCCGGTGCAGTGATGGTGAAGGAGAGGTCCTCCAGGTCCAGACCGGCGACGGCGACGCTCGACGGGAAGCCGCTGATGGACCACCCGGCGGAGTTCGCGGCGCTGAGGGTGTACGCGTCCCCGAGGGGGCCGCCGTTAAGCACGGTGAACGCAAGGGTGAAGACCTCCCCTGGTTGACCGGAAACCTGCCCGGCCCCGGTCAGGGAGACATCGAAGATGATCAGGGCGGGGACGGTGTCCACTTCGGGCGCATCCACGATGTCGGTCACAGTCACGCCCGGGTCGAGCAGGACGGTATCCGCGGCGATGACGACTTTGTTGCCCGCTTCCAGGACAGGGCCGGCGTTGCCGGTCAGGTCAATGACGCTGCCGCTGCCAACGGCGAGGGTGATGCTGTCGGTGGCGGTGATGGACATGCCGTCGAGACTGCCCAGGTTGAGCGTACAGTTTACGCCGCAGGTGATGATGATGTTGCCACCGGTGACGACTGTGCCCGGGCCGCTCACGTCAATGACGTCCGGCTCGATGAAGACGCTGCCAGGACAGCCGTCGCTGCCGCCGCCCGTGCCATTGCCGGGGATGCCGGAGGAGTGGATGCCGCCGGAGAGGAAGACGCTGGGGAGGGAAATGAGCTTGAGGGTGCCGCCGCAGCCGCCCTGTTGGGGTGCAGTGGCCCCGGCGAAGCCATTGCCGCCGTCGCCCGCAGAGACAAAGCCGTTGTTGAGCAGGTAGCCCGCGCCGCCGTATTTGCCCCAGAGGTGGGTGTCGCCGCCGTCGCCCGCCGCGCCCGCGCCGTTCCCGGTCAGGCTGCCGCCCGCCCCGGCCATGATCGTGCCGTGGTTGGTGGTGTCGCGCCCGTAGATCATGGCGTTGCCGCCGTCGCCGCCGCAGGTGGGGCCTGTGCCGCCATCGCCCGCGAGGATGAGGCCGGTGTTGTAGAAGGGGTAGCCGCGCAGGTTGAGGGCGCTGCCCTTGCCGCCGCAGCCGCCGGAGACGGAGACTCCATCCAGCCCGGTGATGTAGCCGGTGTTAGTAAAGGGGCCGGTGGCGGTGATGCCGAGGTCGGTCTGGGGCTGGCTTTCGAGATAGCCGAAGTTGCAAAGCCCGGCAACGGTGGCGCTGACGGGGCCTTCAATCGTTTGCCCCGGACGGATGAGGACGGTGTCGCTGGCGTTGGGGACGCGGTTGAGGTTCCAGACGGCGGGATCGTTCCAGTCGCCGTCCAGGATGGTCGTGATGGTGGCGTTGCACCAATCCTCAGGGTCCGTGACGGTCACGGTGACGGAGGCGGAATCGCTGACGCCCTGGTCGGTCGTGACGTTGACGGTGTTGGTCAATTGCCCTTCGTAGTCAGCGTCAATGATGACCTGGATGGTCTGCGTCCACACCGCACCGGGGGCGAGGAAGACGTTCCAGGTGAGGGTATTGTTGGGCGTGACCGGGTCGGGCAGGTCGTCTACGATGGTGGCGTTGAACGCGAGGTCGCCCGTGTTGGTGACGACGAGGGTGTAGTTGAGGTCTTCGCCGGAGAAGGGGGACGAGGGCGCAGCGGTTTTGGAGACTTCGACGGCGGGAATGAAGACGATGGTGAAGGTCTGTTCGCCGCTGGTGAAGGTGTTGCCGCAGGGGTCCACGCTTTCGACGCGGTAGTAGTAGGTGATGCCATCGGAGAGGCCGGTGAGGGTGATGGTGTGGGCGGTATCCAGCCAGGGATCGGAGACGAGGTTGGGGTAATTGCCCGGCTGGGCGCCGTACTTGACCGCGCTGTCGGCGACTTCGTCCGTGTCCCAGGTGATGGTGAGGCTGCCCGTCATTTGTGCGGCGTTGATGGGGCCGGCGAGCGCGGGGGGGATCACGTCCCCCAGCAGGGCGCAGGGGGGCGAGAGCGGGTATTCAGCGTTGGCGTCGGCGTACTGGAAGTAGAGGCGGTCAGCAACCGCGGCGAGGAAGTTTGCCAGGGTGGGGTCCTTCGCCAGCGGGTACTCGGCGTTGGCGTCGGCATACTGGAAGTAGAGACGGTCGGCGACCTGGGCAAGCAGGTTGGTCAAGCCCGTATCCGTTTCCAGCGGGTACTCGGCGTTGGCGTCGGCGTATTGGAAGTAGAGGCGGTCGGCAACGAGGGCGAGGAGGTTTGACAGGGTGGGGTCGTCCGCCAGGGGAAACTCGGCGTTGGCGTCAGCGTACTGGAAGTAGAGGCGGTCGGCAACGAGGGCGAGCAGGCTTTGCAGGGCGCTGTTCCCGGCGGTCGTGCTGCACAGGGTGGCATCGGCGTCGTTGACGATGATCCCGGAACAACCTCCCGCCGCCGCGATGGCCCGCGCCCCGGAGAACGCCGTGAGCAGGACAGCCAGAATCAAGAGGGTGGGGAGGGTGCGCTTGTTCATGGTTCGAGGTAGATGAGGACGAGGCCGGCGTTGCTGGCTGAGGTATTAGAACTATCCATAGAGATGGAGTGCAAGGTATCGGCTGGAAGTTGAGCAGATGTCAACGTACCCTTGTACCAACCGCTGCTCCCTCCACCAATGAAGACCCCGTTTACATAAAAATCAAAGCGATACGCCCACCAACTCCTTTCGAAATAGGTGTTCGTTCCGGGAATCTGGACTTCGAAATTATCGTCTACTCCGCCAGTATCCCCATCCCCGTCTGCAATCAGCATCATCGTGTTGGCGTTTGGGAAGGAAAAGTGATAGTAAGAAAGTACAGGGGAGGCAATACCAATGGCAACAGCGATGTTGTCCCCGACAGGTTCGCATCTTGTCACCACGGGGCTGCTCAGCCCATTGCCATAAGCCAGGTTGTCGAAAATTTTGCTGGTCGGCTCGCTATTCCGGTAGTAGATCATGACCCAGCCGCTGGTATGGATGTAAACATGAATGTCATCATTTGAGCCGTACCCGGGCACCGTCATCGAACCCAGAATGTAATCGGCGGTCTGGTCTTCGATGGTGGTGAAGAGGCCGACCACGTCGTTCAAGTCAATGGCCACGCCGGCGTTGAAGTACCCGGCAATGCCCACTTCATCGTCGGGGAAGCTGCCGCCGAGGGGCGCTTCGCCCTGGGCGTGGGCCGTGGTCACAAAGGGCGGGGCGATGAGGGAGAAGATATTGTCCGGGCGGGCTGTGGCAGGCGAGGCGGTGAATCCGCCCAGGCTGGCGGCGATCACCCCCAACAGCGCGGCGGCTGCGAGGAGGAGGGTTTTGGTGAGTTTGGGGTTCATTGAAAAGGTCTCCTTGGATGGGTGAGTAGAATGAAGAAAGCGGGTGGGTTCACAAAAATGATTTTGTCAAAAGGCGGCTCCTTTTTGTGCAGAGGCAGGTGGACGAGTTGGGGCGTTTTACGGGCAGTGGGTCCGATTTGTCACATCAACTCCCAAAGAAAACCCACGATCAAGAACAGGATGACCACGCCCCAAACGTAACCATCTTGCCTCCAGTTTTTGAGGTAGAGCCGGTAATAGATGAACGTGGCCGCCAGGGATAAAATAATTACGCCCCCATAGAAGACCGCGCCGCCGATCCCGGCGGAAAAGAAAGCGGGGGCCATCGCCTGGAATTGAGGAATGAGGGTTCCCAAACTGCTTAAGTAAATGATGGGCAAGGCAGGCAGTAACAGAAAGCGTGGAATCCAGACTGGGATGAATTGCCGGCTCATTGGGAAGCTCCATAATGCTGGGTAGTTTGACCGGGCAGGGCTGCGGCGGCAAGGGGAAGGGGTTTGGCGAAATGCGATGTCATCGGGGGAATGTCTCCTTGGTGGAACACCTGGTTGAATGAGGTCTTGAACGAGATGGTGTCAGGTAGAAGGTTTTGTGGATGGACGCCTCGTTTGTATTACCCGGATAAAGTGCTTGAATATCCACTGACCTTGGCTATATCCAGGCCGCCTAATAACCCGGCAATGATGCCGCCGATGACCGCGCCATCGAAAACGGTTGCGGTGCCTTTTGTTAAAATTACAATCACGCCGCCTAAAAACATACCCCACGGCACGCTAACCAACATGCCAATAAAGAAACGGGGGACAAAAATAAGAATAAACAGGACGACCAGTGCAATTGGAATGACGCACAGACTTGATAACAGCACGTAGTCCAGCGGCTCACCAGTTAACAAGCGCGGCAGAATCAGCACAGGAATAGAAATGATGGCAATAGCCCCCAGGAGCTTGCCCCATAATTTTTCTGCCCCACGCCAAACCCTGGTTTCAAAGAGCCACATACAAAGGAGGGCGCCCGGCCCGCCAAGCAGAAACGCGCCAATGAGGTCAAACGTGCGATTACTGCCTCCACCACCGGTGTAAGTTTCTGTTTCGGTGGAACCTACTGATTGGCTATCGCGAATTTTTCTCTTTTCCTCTTCGTAAACATAATATTCTTTTATACTGGCTTGTTCTGCTTTGAGCGCTATTTCCACCTTGGCGGGGTCATCGGAATAACGGTCATCATAGGAAGTCATTTTGAGAATCTCCTGTTGTAATGTAAAAGCCCTTTGTAGTGACGACTGCTGTCGTCTTGCGAACGACTGAAGTCGTCACTACCAGGCGACTTGGGTGATGGGGGAGGTCTATTCCTCCCGCGTCAACTCAATCTCGTAAAAGAAATTCTCCGCCGTGCCGAAGTTATTGTGGGTATCGGTGACGATGACGAAGTAGCGGCTGGTCCGCGGGAGGGTGAACGACAGGGAGGCGTCTGCCTCCTCGGTGGCACGCGAGCTGTTGTAGAGAATTTCAAACGAAACGTCCAGGACGATGAGACTGGCGGCCATGTTTGAGCCGAGCGAACTGGCGAAAAGGTTCAGGGTGAAGGTTTCGCCCTGCTGCCCATCGAAGTAGTAGTAATTCCCGTAGCCGGAATAACTGGTGTTATGCAAAAGCGCGAAGACCGCGGCCTCGGTAATGGCGCCCCGCACCCGCGCACCAGGCTCGAGGCGTTCGGCGTCCGCCGCGAGGGGATCGAGCGGGGCTTCCAGGGAGTGGAGGGTGTAGGGGATCTCCGCCGAAGAGCCGGTGGAAACCATGAGAAAGTAGACGCCCGCCTCCGCAGCGAAGAACGGGATTTTGGCGCCAGACTCCGCGAGCCGGTTCCCCTCCCGGTCGAAAATGTCCATGCCGAACAGGTAGGTATCCGGACCGGGCTGTTCCACGGAGAAAGTGAGGAGGGCGGCGGCGCTGGCGCGGAAGCGGTAACATTGCGGGTCGGAGGCCGAGATTTGGGTTTCGAGCGCGTCCCCAACCTGGATGGACGGCGCGCCGGGGCAAAAGCTGGTCCCCTCCCGCAGGGCTGTCCACTGGGTGTTCAGGAAGGGCTTGAAGGTATGCCACTGGACATCCTCCAACTGCGCTTCCTCATATAAAACCGCGGGCTTTTCCTCGCCATTGGCGGGCGCCAGCCTGATCTCGTAATCGTCCGCGGCGCTGCCGGTTGAGGCCGTATAAAGAACATCGCGGCCATTTTCCGAGAACACGGCGTTGAGGATGCCTTCGTTGTCATCGTCCAGTTCCACCGGGGAGGCGTCCGCTTCCAGGGCCAGACTGTAGAGGATGGGGTCATCGCCCGCAGACTCGCGCCCCTCGAAGAGCAGGGTCTTGCCGTTTGCGGAGATGTTGAAGAGGTCGAAGGCCGCCCACTCGTCCAACGCTACGAACCCATCCGCTTTCCCGGCGGGTGTGACGAAGAAGGACCACTCCCCGCCAGCCAGCTTGTACGAGATGAAGAGCTGATCGCCGCCTTGCAGATGGCGGATGATCGTGCCAGCGAGATTGTTTTCCGAGAACACCTCGACGAGATTCTTGCCATCGAGGTCGGCAGTGTAGACGGTGTATTCATCCCCATCCACGGCCTGAATGACGATTTTGGGAGGGTTGGTCGCTGAGAGGGAAAAGGTCAGCCCCTCGCCGGTCAGGATTTCCTGGCTGGTATCGCTATTGATCTTGCGGGTGAAAATAGCCGCCTCGCCATCCTCGTCCATCGTCTGGTAGATCAGGTAATTCCCGTCTTTATCAAACGCCGCGGCGATTTGAACCCCGGCCGCTACCAGTGTTTCAGACTCGGAAGTGTAGAGTTCCAGGGTCCCCTCCTCGTTTTCCACGATGAAATACAAACCATCCGAACCGGGGATGAAACCAAATTCGATGACCCCCGGGAATTCCGCGCCCACCGCCAGGGGTTCCTGGCCCTCTTCAACCCAATACACTTGCTGGCCCTCCCCGGTATCCTTTACGAACGCCAGGCGGGAAGCATCCGGCGAAAATTGCATGGCGCCGGCCACAACCCCTTCCGCTTCATCCAGCAGGACGGTTTCGTTCTTGCCATTCAGGCCAATGGTGGTCACGGTGGTTTGATCGCCGTCCACCTCCCAAGCATAGACTTTCGAGAAGTTATCGGAGATGGAACAGCCGTCGCCCTTCGCCAGGCGGGTGGCTTCCTCGCCCGGCTTTCCAGCGTAACAGCGGGCCTGATCGTCGAGAATTTCCACAATCAAGATGTAGTCTGAGCCTGCGCTTGTCACGGCAACCACAGAAGTTGCGTTTGTGGAAATCACCTCTGTGCCCTCTTTGCCGCCCTTTTCGAGCGACATCAGGACGGCGTCACCATCGTCAGAATACCAGTAGAGCAAGTCATCTGAGGCAGGAATGAATGACGCATAATCGCCCGACGCGACGCGTACCTGGTTATCCTTGTCGAAATGGCCGATGAAAATTTGATTTGACACCGGCAGGTTTTCACTCACCTGCGAACCCTTCTCCGGGTCCTGGCCTGGTTCGAGCAGGTACACATCGGCTTCGGCATCCCGGTTGGGAAAAGCCACCACAATTTGGCTGCCGCCTCCGAGAGTGCCGAAAATGACGCTTCCAAAAACCGCGATGAAGACGCAGAACAAGATGGCCCCTCCGACGCCCAGAGCAATAAAGACAGTGCGCGATTTTTGCGGTGAGCCGGGTTCAGGGGCGGGTTGTGCATCGGTAGTCATGTTCTTCTCCTTGTCAAAAATATTGTTCATATCAGTGGATTGGCCTTTGGTGATTTCCTGATCAGATATTCATCCTTACTCCTGGATGATGAGGCGAGGATTACCAGACTCGTTTAAAAACGTGCTCACGTTATCGGCAGTCATCACTTTCCCGGAAAGTTCTTTCAATAGGCTGACCCGCGGGTCGATCTGATAAATGGGGGTTTGGGACTCAGTTTGAGGTAGAATCAGGATTTGCGGCGGAAGGCGGAGGGCTTCATCAATGCGCAGGTCAACCTGCATCGCCACCCCGTGGGCACCGACAACATCGTTACCGGTCAATCCAACCAGGGCTGTGCCAATGCCGACTTCACGCAATCGCACTAAAAAATTAACCACGGTATCTTCCTCGAACCCCGGGGCAACCAGGATATACACAGGCCTGTTTTTTTGGGGGGATTTCATTCCCATATCATCGCCGATTGGAGCTCGTGAATTTATCCCGTTTTGCCCAGTTCCTGCGCGCCCTGTGGAAGTTTTGAAGATTCCTGCGATTATCTGCAACTTTCTGCGCTACACCTTCATAAAGCTGGTCTTCGGCCCAAACAAATGGTGAAAACGTCCAATGAATGAGGGCCTGCCGGAAATTCAGGAAAAAATCAGGAAAGCCATCCACCTAACATTACGGGCGTGGCACAAGATCGATCAGCCCCCGGCAGAAATTCTCGCAAAACTGTTATCTGTACAAGGCCTGTTGAGTGAAGCGGGTGAGCGGGAACCCCATCGGGAACGCAAAGCCATTCATCAAGCTTTGTTGAATGCATTAGGTGAATTGGAACGCAAAGAGCCGCTGGGGGCCAAGGTTGTACGCGAACATTTCATCAATGGACATCTCCTCAAGAACATCAAGGATCAGATGAATCGCGAGGAGGCGCAGGTCAATCGGGATCAGAGCCGCGCGATCCAGATGCTGGCTGACATCATTTACCGGAAGGAACAGGTTCTCCGAATTAAGGCGGCAGAAAACAGTGAAGCAGAATTGCCGCCGCCTTCCTATAAAATCCTGATCGGGGTTCAAACCGCCGCTGCCACCCTTATAGAAAAACTGAAGGAAAAAGATTCGGCCTCTTTATATTTTCTTTCGGGCCTCGGGGGTATTGGCAAAACCAGCCTGGCGGATAACGTTGCCCGCCAAATCATCCGCACACTCGCCTTTGAGCGGGTGATCTGGATTCGCATCAAAGCCCAGCCCCTCATGGCCAAGCTGGCTGCACCAGAACTCATGTTTGATGAAATTGTGGCGCAACTTACCAGCAAGCTCTTCCCCGGGCGCCGGCCCGGAACCGTAAACTGGGAAACCGTTTACGCCGCGCTCAATGAAACACCCCATCTGATCGTGCTCGATAATCTGGAGTCCGAGGCTGACACCTACTTGATATTTGACCGGCTGAACCAGTTGAAAGGTTCCAGTAAGTTTTTGATTACCAGTCGGATTCGTCCAAATCCACAAGCCGGCGTCTTTACGCTATCCCTTGATGAACTCTCCCCGGACAATTCTATTCGGCTCATTCGCCACCACGCCAAAACCATTAACTTCATGGAAATGGCAGAGGCCCCGGAGGAGAGGCTTGGCGAAATCACTGCGGCAGTTGGGGGCAACCCATATGCCCTGAAATTAGTAACCGGGCTGGCACAAGTTTTGCCCTTGAGCGAGATACTGAAAGAGGCAAACGTTGATAAGGACATTGGCCAAGTCAAGGACATGTTCCACTATATTTTCGCAAGGGCATGGCAATTGCTTTCTGCAGACGCAAAAAACCTGTTGGCAGTCATGCCAAATGTCGCTGATGTAGGTGCCCAACTGGATCAAATGCAAGCAATCACTGGGTTGGATAAATCGCGGCTTTTGGCAGCCATTCAGGAACTGATTTTTCGTTCACTAATTGAGCTGCGCGGGACGGCCTGGGAACGGCGCTACGGCATCCACCGCCTGACGGAAGCCTGGGTCCTCAAGTTTGTAAATGATTGGACTGAAGAAGATTGATGCCAAACGATCATTTTTTGCGCAGCGTGCTGGCAAATCTGGGATATTGGGATGGGTTGGTACATCCCTTTCGCGATCCCGGCTATGCTGAGTTGGAATATGAATTCCCAAACATTGTCAGGGCCACCGAGATCGGGCTTACATTTCCCGCCACTCGCGCAAAGGCAGGTGTGCTCGTTACGCATTGCTTTGACTTAGTAGAACTCGGACACTTGTGGGACTTGTGGCTCCCCCACCTACGCCGCGCCATTGAGGTCCCGGAAATCGAACTTGGGCTGAAAGGTCAACTGATCAACCAGCTTGGCTATTTCCTGATGCACCGCCGCGATTTGGAAGCCGCCAGTAATGCCCACCGCACTGCCATTGCATTGGGGGAACAAGTTCGTGATTTAATGATCATTGGTGACGGTTGGTTTGGTTTGGCAAACATCGGTTATCACCAGCACGATTATGCACAAGCTGTCAGCTTTGGTGAGCAGGCCGCCGACATTTTTTTGGAGTTGCAAAAACCCAAACATTTGTCAAATGCCTACAATGTTCTTGGGTTGCTTGCACATGCAACTGGAAATTACCCCATAGCGCTCAATTATTTTTCGCAAGCGGTTGACTTGCGCCGCCAAACCGAATCGCCGCTGCGTCTTGCCATGTTTCTGCAAAACCAGGCCTTTACGGAACAAAGCACCGGCCAAAATGAAGCTGCACTCGTAACCCTCGCGGAGGCAGAGACCATTCTGCAAGCCAACCACAACCCGGGGCAGTTGGTGAACCTCCGTCTAACTCTGGGTGCCATCCATTTCGCGATGGGAGCGTATGCGACTGCTGAGGAAGTTTTCAAAAAGATTGACACCGGGTTTCTGCGGCGCAATAATATGCGAACATGGCTGGCAATGGTCTATAACAACCTCGGCAATGTCTATTTGAAACAAGGTTTACGCGATGAAGCAGAGACATCACTATTACAGGCCGCTGCCCATTGGCGCAAAACGGCAGAAGAAATCCAGTTGGCAAACACGCTCGGCGATTTAGCCGAAGCCCAGGCTTTGCAGGGCCGGGTTAAGGAGGCAATGCCGAATTATGATGAGGCCCTGATTCACTGACATATCTCAGCCTGTGGCAGTCTTGGCCGGACAGGTGCGAGCACAAGGTTGGTCAAGCGCAGTTTGAAGCGAGGCAAACGGTGGAGCGCGATCGCCAGGCAGCGCTGGAGAAA
>Ga0247727_10002995_pt1 | contig 37946 bp, 25 predicted proteins | sample WisWelCaveWW1625_FD_202498 | JGI IMG/M metagenome (GOLD analysis project Ga0247727, IMG submission 202498) | Biofilm microbial communities from Wishing Well Cave, Virginia, United States - WW16-25 | ecosystem: Environmental > Aquatic > Deep subsurface > Groundwater > Cave microbial mat | place...
GCGAACGAGTCGCCCCACAGTGCGGTGCGAGCGTGCTGCAGTCCGGGCCGGCTTCGCAAGAAACGGATGACGGAACGCAGGTCGCGGAGCCGCGAGCCGACGAGCGTTTGGCCGAGCATCAGTTCGGACGATGAGATGGACGTGCTGGCACTTGAGCGGCCGCGCGAGTCGCCGTCGGGCCGAGTTTCGCCGGTCCCGCGCAGGTCCGGCAGGCACACGGTCGCCCCGCCATTCAGCAACGCGGCGAGCATTTCCGAGCGGTGCGTCAAAAATGCCGCTTTGCCTTGTTGCGCAAACGCGATCACGACCGGCCCCCGCGCGGCCGCGTCGTCCCCGGCCTTCTTAGGCGGATTGAGCAAGAGTAGCGGAACCAGAATCCCCGACTCGACATCGAGCACAACCCGCTCGATCGAGATTTCGCCGAGCCGCTGACTCTCGTGTTGCACGGTTTTGGGTGGGTTGCGCGGCGAGGTTTCGCCCAGCAGCCGGCTACAATCTTCGCGAAGCTGATTGCGACGATCGACTTGATCGAGCGCCGCGAGGCGGCGCCGCGCGGCTAAGACCTGCGTTGCGGCAATCTCCGCGGCTAGTTCGTGCATCGGCCGCGAGTGCATTTCCTTCGCCGCGTCCGCCGTCAAACAGGTCAAGTCGTCAGCCGACCGCCGCTCGTTCGCATCCTCGCCCGGAATCGGCACATCGAACCATTTCTGAAACGCGGAGTAAATCCCGCGGCGATGTTCCGGGCCGATGTTGTTGCAGTGCGTGCTCTCGGGCGGCTGGCCGGATAGCTTGCCGCGACCGTGCGCCGCGGCGAGATTTCCCCGCACGTCGTAGAAACCGAAGATTCGTTCGAGTCGTGTCCAAACCGGGTCGCGCTCGCGGTCCCAGGCGAATTCGTGGCCGTAAACAAGCCGGCGCGGGGCGACCGAGCCGACAATCGTCCACGGCTGGAATCCGTCACGCGCGGAGAGTCGCAGGTTGCGAGTCGATTCCCAACTGCCGCCGCCGGCGTAGTTGAATGACTCTTCCGCGTTCTCCGGCAGCGGAATGACCGTCTCCGGCTGCGGGCCGCCGAAGTTGAACGGCACGACCGCGGCGATCCGCGAGTCGAGCGCGGCCGTGACCGCGGCCGGGTCGCCGCCACCCGCGACCGCGCCGAGCAGAATGATCCGATCTCTGTCGACGCCGGGCCGAGCGAGCAGCAGGTCCACGCCGCGCATTAGGTCCCACGCCATCCAGCCCATCAAACTTTCGCCGATCAGGTGAAGCTGCACGCCGGCGTTGTAGCGAAAGTAGTAATCCTGCCGCCCGACGCGGAACTCGCCGGAATAGTCGGTCGCCGATCGAAACGGATGCTGCCGACGCTCGCCGTGGCCGAGTTGGTCCATGACCAGCACCGTGCAGCCGAGTCGAGCCCACGTGACACCCATGTCCTGCAGCTCGCCCTGCGTCTTTGGGCTGTGGTGACTGTGACAGATCAAGATGCCGGGCATCGAGCGAGCCGGCGATTTCTTATCATCGGCGCGAGGATCGCTGGCCGGCAGATAAAGATTCGCCGTCACCAGCAACCCCGGCCGGCTCTCGAAGACGACGTTTTCAATTCGGTATCCGTCGCCCGGAATCGTCTTCGTGACTCGCACGTTCAACTCGTTCGGCGCCGGCGGGAACCGGCCGAGCGATTCGCGCAACCGCTCAATTCTCGCGTCGCGAAATCGTTCCCAGTCTTCGCGCGACGCGATCTCGCGCCAGGCTCGGGTCTCGCGACGATTCGCCGCATCGCGGCGCGCGCGAACGTCGCGCGAGATCATTGACGGCAGTAATCGCTTGCTTTCGTCGTCCGTGATTACGGCTGGATCGATGCCGGAAATCTGAGCGGCAAGAGGGTCGCTCGGGGGCGCCGCGTCGTCGCAGCGCGCGACCGCGACGGCGTTCGACAACAGGATCAAGACGAGCGCTGTCAGCGATTGGTAGAGCATCGTGGTGACTCGCACTCTCGCGCGATTATTTCGATTCTGCCGCGACGACCAGTTCGTGAGGCAGCAATTCCAGATTTCTCGCCTCGTCGATGGAGCGGGCTGACAATTTGAATTCGCGCGACGGCGAAGCGTCGAACACAATGACCCACTCCGCGAAATTGTCCGCCAGCGGGCTTGCCACGATGCCGTTCACCCTGACTTCCCTGATCGTTCCGTTGTCCGACGCCGTACCGCGCACGGTCACCTTGCCGGAATCGAGCCGCTTCACGTGCGTAATCACCGTCTGCGGCGGCAGGTCGTCCACAGGGTCGAGCAGCTTGGGGAATTCGACGTCGCGCACCTCGGCCACGCGCGATTCGTCGCCGGTGAGCGGCGGCTCGGAGCGGTAGTCGAGGCCCTCGGAGGTCAGTTCGCGGGTCTTCGTGCTCACGACCTTCGCGTGGCGGCCGGGGCCGAAATAATCGTGCACGAAGATCGACACGCCCTTCTCGGTCTTCGGCGTCGGGCGCGGGCCGCCGCCGAGATTGACCATTGCTCGCCGCGGGCTGCCGGTCCAGCGCACGGTTTGCAGGTTGCGAAAATGTGACTCCCCTGACCCGGTCGGATTGTTGTCGCTGATCTGAATGAGCGGCATGAAGTCGCCGGAGCGAACACCCTCAAACGTGAGTCCGTCCACGGCCAGCACGCCGAACTGCGAGCTGTCGTCGTCGTGCCCGCGATTGAACGGCTCGGTGTTCGTTTCGCTGATCGTGAGGTTTTTGTACTCGTGTTTGTCGTAGTTCGGATGATAGACGCCGTAAGCCGCGCGGTGGATGAGCATGTTCTCGACGCGGAGCGACGGCACTTGCGGCCGGAACGCGTAGTGAACATTCCAGATTTTCGTGTCGCGCACGACGAACGGGTGCCGCGTGTCCGGTCCGACGCGGGCCACGCCCTCGCCGAGATTGACTCCGTACAGGCCGATCTCGCTGTGCGCCTCGTTCGCCTCAAATCGCACAAACGGCAGCGTGCGAATGTCCACGTCCGGGTGGCTGCCGTCCGGCTGGAGCACGGGGAAGACCAATTTCAGCGCACTCGTCGGCGTCGCTTCGTAGCGGAAGCCGTAGCCGTCGTTTTCGACCGAGACGTTTCGCGTGAATGTGTTCAAGCTGTTCGCCCACCAGAATCCGGCCCCATCGTTTTGATCGAACGGCAGCGCCTGCTTCGGCAACTTCTTGCCGCGCCGCGATTGCACGGCGAGGTTGCGGTCGAGCACGTTGAAGACCTCCGTGCCGTCTTCGAGGAAGAATCCGTGTCCGACGCTCTGGTAGCCGACGCAGTCGCGCACGACGAGGTAGTTCGTGCCGTGAATCGTGATCCAGCGGTTGCCGCTGTCCCAGATCGACGCGCCGACGACGGAACTGCCTCGCATCGTTTCGCCGACCAGATGAAAGTGCAAACTGTAGCGGCCGAGCACACCTTCTTTACCGAGATGCCGGAACTCGGCGTAGCTGATCGCGCCGGCCGAGTCGCGGTGATACATCGTGTGCCCGCGCGCGGCGGCGGGATCGGCCGACTCGACGACGACGTTGCGGCTCAGGTTCGCGACCTCGCCGCGATAATCGCCCGTGCCGAGATGCTCGAATTCGAGCGGCGCGTCGAGCGTGATTTTCGTGCCGGCGATCGAGCCGATCATTCGCTCTTCAGTGTGCCGCTGTTTGACTCCGTCGTGATTGCTCGTCGCCGTGACGATCACGCGGTCGCCCGGCCGCCAGCCGGCCACGATCTCCGCGAGCGTTACCGCGGCGTCGCCCTTCTTGGCCGTTTCGCCGAGCTTGACCCACGTGCGATTCATCGTCGCGCCGTGGAAGTCCATTCGGCCGCCGCAGCACACGATCGCCGGGCACGACTGTGGGTCCATGCCCTCAAACGGCACAAGGCGAATCACCGCCGTGCGGCCAGCCTCGACGGGCCGGTTCGGCGTGCCAACCGCAAGCCACGGCCGCGCTTCGCCCGGCTTCAAATCCGGCACGTCACACGCGAAGCCGTCCTCGCTCGCGTCGTCGCCCGGCTGAATCTTGATGAGTCCGACGTTCAACCGCGTGTCACGGTCCGCGGCGAACGAGAGCGTGCCGGAGATGTGGATCGATCGGATCGCCGCGTCCGACTTCACGTCATAGACGACCGTGTGCCCCGCCCGCACCTGCACTCGCGCCGCGGCCCCCGGCACTACTCCGCCTGCCCACGTCTCGGGCGACGACCACAAGCCGCTCTGCGCGGACCGAATGAGTTCTTGCGACGCATGCACCACGTCGGCCGAGCTGTCCGCCGCTGGCGCGACGAGCGGATGGGTCACGCAAAATGAGACGCAAGCGAGCGCGACCAACAACGCGGGCAGTCGTCTCGTCGATTTCATGGCAAGTTTCTCCCGGCTCAAATTGGGATGAACGCTGGCGGTCGCTCGCGGCCCAGAGAACAGCCTCGGCCAGGCCGAGCGTCAGGCAGGACGTGACTAACATAACCCGAATCGCGCGCCGAACCAAGTCCGCGGTCGCCGGCCGCACCCGGTCGCCGAGCAGCGGCCGGTCCACCCACACGCCACCGTAGCTGCCCGGCCCTCCGAGTTGCACGCCGAGCGCGCCGGCCATCGTCGCCTCGGCGACGCCCGCGTTCGGGCTGGCATGTTTGCGGCCGTCGCGCCAGCCGATTCGCCACGCGGCCAGCGGCCGCGCGCCGACCACGAGTGCGGCGAGCGGCATGAGCAGAAATGTGATTCGCGCCGGCACGAAGTTCAACACGTCATCCAGCCGCGCGGCGGCCCAGCCGAATCGGGCGAATCGTTCGTCGCGATGACCAAGCATCGAGTCCATCGTGCTCGCGGCCTTGAACAGCCAGAGGCCGAGCGGGCCGGCGAGTGCCGTAAAAAGAATCGGCGCCACGACGGCGTCGGTCGTGTTTTCAGCCACGGTTTCAATGCAAGCTTGGTGGGTTTCCTCAGAGCCGAGCGACTCGGTGTCGCGGCCGACGATGAGCGCGAGTTCGCGCCGCGCCGCGATCAAGTCAGACCGCTCGGCCGCGCGCACGACCCGCATGGTTTCACTCGCGAGGCTTCGCGAGGCCAAGCCGAACCCGATCAGAAGCACCTCGGCCGCGAACCGGACCCGCGGGCCGAACTGGGCAGCCGACCACAGCGTCGCTGCGACCGTGACGGCGGTGGCGACGAGAACGCACGCGACGAGCAGCAGCCCCGCGGCGCGGCCGGCCCGCGTCACTCGCCGCAACCAGCGCTCGCCGCGCGAGACGAGCCACCCCATCGCGCGCACCGGATGCGGCCAGCCACGCGGGTCGCCCACGAGCAGGTCCAGCAGATACGCCGCCGGCAGTGAATAAACCAGCAACGACCTGTCCCAAAACAGCTCAAAGTCAGTCGCCGTCATCGTGATCCTGAACAAGCAGCTTCATCGGCGCCTCAGCATCCTCCGCACGCCCCGCCGCGCGTCGCAGGGCAAGCCAAGAGTAACTGGCGACGTTCGGCCGTTACATCCTTGTTGCCAATCGATGACGGAAAATTCCCGTTCGCCATAGTCTCTCCGCACGGATCGCGCGGGATTTTGTAGCCGCTGCCCACTCGCTCGCACATAATGGCTGCGAACCAACGGCTCGCGTCGCGTCACGAGGTAGGCCATGCACGTCAATTGCCCGCACTGCAAGAACCCGATCGAGGTTGTCGAGAGCGGCAGCGAACTCGTCACCTGCCCGTCGTGCGGCAGCTCGTTCGGCCTCAGCGAAACGGGCACGATGGTGAAGACGGACGCCGGCCCGGCGCGGCTCGGCCGGTTCGAATTAGAGACGACGCTCGGTGCCGGGGCGTTCGGCACGGTCTGGCGGGCGCGAGATACGGAACTCGACCGCATCGTCGCGCTGAAGGTGCCGCGCCGCGCACAGTTCGGCAGCCAGGAGGAGGAAGAGCGTTTCTTGCGTGAGGCCCGTGCGGCCGCTCAGCTACGCCATCCCGGAATCGTCGCGGTCCACGACGTCGGCCGCTACGACGGACAGCCCTTCATCGTGTCCGAGTTCGTCGATGGCATCGCCCTCGACAAATATCTTACCGGCCGCTCGCTCACCTTCCGCGAATCCGCCGCCCTGGTCGCCGACCTCGCCGACGCCCTCGATTACGCTCACGGCTCGGGCGTGGTCCATCGCGACCTAAAGCCGGCGAACATCATCCTTTCGTTTAACCGTAAGCCGCAGGCGAGCGCGCCGGATACCCAGCCTTCAGTCTCCGCCCCCCCAGGTACAGTCATTGCGCCTTGGGCTGGCGGCGTAGCGATGCCATTGCAGCCACCCGACCACGCGGCGCAGCACGCGGCCGGCCCGGCGCAGCACGACGCGCACGCTTTCGGCTCGCGGTTAAACGACTTGGTGCCCAAGCTCACCGATTTCGGCCTGGCCAAACGCGACGCGCGGGAGATCGTCATGACGCGTGACGGCCAACTGCTCGGCACGCCGGCGTACATGGCCCCGGAACAGGTGCGAGCGGCCCATGCCGTCGATGGCCGCGCCGATGTCTATTCGCTCGGCGTCATTCTCTACGAACTCCTGACCGGCGAATTGCCGTTTCGCGGCGTGGTCGAGATGGTGGTGCATCAACATCTCAACGACGAGCCGCGTCCGCCGCGCCGACTGAACAACAAGATACCGCTCGACCTGGAGACGATCGCGCTGAAGTGCATGGCGAAGGACCCGGCCCGCCGCTACCCGTCGGCCGCCGAGCTATCCGCGGACCTGCGTCGTCATCTCACGGGCCAACCGATCCACGCCCGCCCCGTGAGCACCGCCGAACGCCTGCTCCGCTGGTCCCGCCGCAACCCACTCGTCGCCGGCCTGTCCGCCGCGGTCATCGTCACGCTCCTCGTGGGAATAGTCGTCTCCAGCTTCTTCGCCGCTCGGGCATTCCGGGCCGCGAGCCAAGCCCTCATCGCCAAGAGCAACGCCCTCGTGGAGAAGGCACGGGCAAACGACAAAGCCGCCGAGGCACTGGTCGAGAAAGGGCGGGCGGATTCGAAGGCGCACGAGGCCCGACGAAACCTCTACTTCTCCCACATGAACCTCGTTCAGGCGGCGTGGGAGGATGCTCGAGTCGGCCGGGTCCTGGAACTGCTGGGCGAACACGAACCGAAACCGGACGAACCAGATCTCCGGGGCTTCGAGTGGCACTATTGGAATCACTTGGCCCATTCCTACCAGCTCAATCTTAAAGGACACACCTACTTCGTCACGAGCGTGGCGTTTAGCCCGGACGGGCAGCGGCTGGCCTCGGCGAGTTACGACAACACGGTCAAGGTGTGGGACGCGGCCACGGGCCAGGAGTCGCTCACGCTGAAAGGACATGCCTACTTCGTCTCCAGCGTGGCGTTTAGCCCGGACGGGCAGCGGCTGGCCTCGGCGAGTTTGGACCAGACGGTCAAGGTGTGGGACGCGGCCACGGGCCAGGAGTCGCTCACGCTGAAAGGACACACCGACTTCGTCAACAGCGTGGCGTTTAGCCCGGACGGTCAGCGGCTGGCGTCGGCGAGCGATGACAAGACGGTCAAGGTATGGGACGCGGCCACGGGCCAGGAGTCGCTCACGCTGAAAGGACACACCGGCTGGGTCAGGAGCGTGGCGTTTAGCCCGGACGGGCAGCGGCTGGCCTCGGCGAGTGCTGACCAGACGGTCAAGGTGTGGGACGCGGCCACGGGCCAGGAGTCGCTCACGCTGAAAGGACACACCGACTTCGTCACGAGCGTGGCGTTTAGCCCGGACGGGCAGCGGCTGGCCTCGGCGAGTTTTGACAAGACGGTCAAGGTGTGGGACGCGGCCACGGGCCAGGAGTCGCTCACGCTGAAAGGACACACCGGCTTCGTCTGGAACGTGGCGTTTAGCCCGGACGGGCAGCGGCTGGCCTCGGCGAGTTTTGACCAGACGGTCAAGGTGTGGGACGCGGCCACGGGCCAGGAGTCGCTCACGCTGAAAGGACACACCGACGAGGTCAGGAGCGTGGCGTTTAGCCCGGACGGGCAGCGGCTGGCCTCGGCGAGTGATGACCAGACGGTCAAGGTGTGGGACGCGGCCACGGGCCAGGAGTCACTCACGCTGAAAGGACACACCCTCCCGGTCCAGAGCGTGGCGTTTAGCCCGGACGGGCAGCGGCTGGCCTCGGCGATTTATGACGGGACGGTCAAGGTGTGGGACGCGGCCACGGGCCAGGAGTCGCTCACGCTGAAAGGACACACCGGCGGAGTCATCAGCGTGGCGTTTAGCCCGGACGGGCAGCGGCTGGCCTCGGCGAGTGATGACCAGACGGTCAAGGTGTGGGACGCGGCCACGGGCCAGGAGTCGCTCACGCTGAAAGGACACACCGGCGAGGTCAGGAGCGTGGCGTTTAGCCCGGACGGGCAGCGGCTGGCCTCGGCGAGTTATGACCAGACGGTCAAGGTGTGGGACGCGGCCACGGGCCAGGAGTCGCTCACGCTGAAAGGACACACCAACCAGGTCGAGAGCGTGGCGTTTAGCCCAGACGGGCAGCGGCTGGCCTCGGCGAGTTGGGACAAGACGGTCAAGGTGTGGGACGCGGCCACGGGCCAGGAGTCGCTCACGCTGAAAGGACACACCGGCGAAGTCCTGAGCGTGGCGTTTAGCCCGGACGGGCAGCGGCTGGCCTCGGCGAGTTGGGACAAGACGGTCAAGGTGTGGGACGCGGCCACGGGCCAGGAGTCGCTCACGCTGAAAGGACACACCGGCGAAGTCCTGAGCGTGGCGTTTAGCCCGGACGGGCAGCGGCTGGCCTCGGCGAGTTCTGACCAGACGGTCAAGGTGTGGGACGCGGCCACGGGCCAGGAGTCGCTCACGCTGAAAGGACACACCGGCTCGGTCATGAGCGTGGCGTTTAGCCCGGACGGGCAGCGGCTGGCCTCGGCGAGTGGTGACGGGACGGTCAAGGTGTGGGACGCTCGGCCGTAGACGCCGGAACTGCGTGCGCAGCGGAGCCGCAGACCAGGCGAGCCGGTGGGCGTCAGCCCCCGGATGCGCATCGGCACCGGCATCAATCCGGGGGCTGACGCCCAGCGGCTCGAAATAATTAGCGCAGAACCACAGTGAGTCCGTTTGGCACTTCGCTGCGTCCATCCGCCACGCCAACCTCGGTATCATGGCATGCCACACTGAGACATGAACTCGCATGCCAAAACAGAATCACCCAATTTTCATCGAGAAATACCGCCATCCGGACAGAATGTCCTGATCGGGTGCAAGGATCTGCTGCCAGAGTTCCATGATGAGCGGCATAACTACGGTAGCTTGCGGATACGACACCATGTTCAGCCGCACGCCTCATGAACTCTTGTGCCAAGTCGATAGAATGTGCAAAGTATATTTTTGGGCATCCTGCACGGGCCGCAGCCGGATCAGATTCAGCACGGTGAGGCACGGAATAATTCCGAGGCTGGCCTGGATATTCTCGGAGCCGAACGGTAGTATCCGGGATGGTTTCAGGACATTGTTTCACCCCATTCGCGAGGAGGATCACTCATGGCGACGCGGATTGAAATCGAATACAACCGGCGGGTCATCAACTCGCTCTTGCAAGAGATTATCGCGCGGGCGACGGTGACGGTCAACGTGCTGAGCCAGTTGGGCACCGTCTATCAGAGCTTGCCCGGCATGGAAATGGCCGCGTATGAGGCCGAAGTCAATGCACTGGAGGCGCTGCTCAGGCAATTCGATGACAAGGTCAATGAATTGAAGGCCCTGCTGGAACAGATGGACGACCTGGCCGAGCCGCTCAACGATAAGAATCAATTGTCGCTGGCCACACTGAGCGGCATTCTCCAGAACTCGGCCCAACTGGCACTGCTCGACCAAATCACCGGCGCCACACCGCGTCCGGCCAGCCCGCCCGCCGGCCCGACGCCGTAGTGGGTAGCGATGGCCTTGAGAGCAAGTTAAATGGAACAGCCCACCGGCACAGTAGCCCGTAGGGTGGGCCGAGTCCGCGAGTCCCGCCAATCTATCTTCTGAATCCTACCTCGTTCAGCGTGCCGCTTGCTTCAAGACCCCACCCAGCCGAGCGGCGACGACTTCGACCTCGTCCGGCTGGAGCATGAAGGCGGAGACGAGCAGCCCTCGGTCGCCGGTGCCGCCGACGCGGCCGAGCGCGATCGACGGGTCGCCCGCGGCGAGTTGCTTGGTCACCTGCTCGCGCGTGATCTTCACGACCGATTCGTCCCAGAATGAGAGCAGGTGCGGCACGTGGTTGGCGATCGGCGGCACGACGCGCTCGGTCTTGAGCGTCGGCACGTCGCGGAGCGCGGATTCGATGACGCCGATGCGCCGCTCCCACTCGCGCCATTCGGCGGCGTGGTCGGTGCGGACGTAGCGTTCGACTGCGGCGAGCAGCGCGATCATGTCTTCCTTGCCGACTTTTAGTCCGCGGCCGATGCAGCCGCAGACCGGGCTGGTGTTTTTCCTGGCCGCTTCGATCAGATCCTTGCGGCCGAGCAAGAGGCCCGTGTTGTTCGGCCCCATCAGCGCCTTGCCGCCCGAGAACGCGACCATGTCGAAACCCAACTTCGTGTATTTCGACAGTGCCTCGACCGGCGGTACGTCGGCGGCCGCGTCGAGTAGCGTCGGCACGCCGTGCTGGCGCGCGACCGCGACCCACTCTTCGCGCTGGATCCGACCGTCCGCGTCGTTCAGGTTGTAGAAGAGCATCATCGCCGTGCGGTCGCCGATCGCTCGCTCCAGCTCGGCTCGCGTTTCGACATCGACGAGCTTCGCGCCGCAGGCGGTGATCTGGTTGTCGTAGCAGGCGTGGTGCGTTTTCTGGGTGATGACCTCGTTCTTCATGCCGGTCGTCTCGGGCAGTCGTCGGACCCGCTCCGGCTCGCCGCGCGTGATGGCCGCGGCGGTTGCGAGTTGCATCGCGCCGGCGGCGCCGGTCGTGACCAGAGCCGCCTCGACGCCAACCAATTCGGCAATCCGCGCGCCGACTTTGTTCTGCAGGTCGGTCAGATCGACAAAATGCCGCGTGGCGTCGATCCACGCCTCGACCACCTGCGGCGGCATCAGCGAGCCGCCGAGTACCGTCAGTGTGCCGGCCGCGTTGATGACGTGCTTCACTCCCAGCCGTTCGTAGACACTCGGTTTCATCGCGGTCCGTTCGGTTTGAGCTTGCAACAACTGAGGGGTCACGAGTCCGCCGACGACTGCGGCGCCGGTGACGAGCAACTCGCGTCGCGGCACCGTGGGATCAGCGAGGCCCGGCGCCGAGCGTTTCATTTCGTGTTTCATGGCAACCTCCGCAATGTGAAGTTTATGACTGGGCGGCGGCTGTGCTTGCTCTTTGTCGTGCAGGCTCACGTGGCGTGCCCAGCGTGAAACTTGGCGTCGGCCGGTCCTGCTGCGCGGTGTGAACGGCCGTGTCGCTACGGAGTTTGTCCAACACGGACCGGGCAGCGCGGACTGCCGCCGCCGGCCGATTGCAGTCGCGGCTCAGGTGCAGTTGCACGAGATCGCGCGGCCGGCCGGGACGCGAACGCAGTAGCAGCTCGCGCAGGAACTCGGCCGCCTGCTCGTTCGATAAGTGCCCGTCGTCACCGAGCACGCGCGCGATCAAGCTCTGTGGCCGGCCGCTCGATCGCTGCATCGCCACGTCGTGATTGAATTCCAGCGCGAGCAGGTCCACGTCCGCGCACGCCGCGACCAATTCATCGTCCCACGTGCCGGAGTCCGCAACGTAAGCCAGCGACCACCGCCGATTGAATAGATTGCCGTCACCGTCGATGCGAAACCCAAACGTCGGCCGATCGTCGTGGTCGAGAGCGAGCGGCCGGCAACGCAACCCCGGTCCGGGCGCGAACTCGCTGCCTTCGCGATACGCACGGACGAGCCGGGCCGCTTGAAGGTCGGCGAACGCAGCGGACGATTCACGCAAGCGCCGAGCGTGAGTTGGATGGCAGTACAGCGGAATCCGATGCCGCGCGACGTGCGCGAGCGTCGCCTCGGTCCAATGATCGGAGTGCGTGTGCGTGAGCAGCACCGCGTGTACGTCGCACCACGCGCGGCCAATCGTTCGAAGCCGCGTCGCGATCTGCCGCGGACCGAGGCCGGCATCCACGACGAGGCCAAATCCGTTCGCTTCGAGCAGGCTGACATTGCCGCCACTGCCGCTCGCCAGCACTGTGAATCGCACCGTCATGATCGCACTCCATTCGCGAGGCGGTTCGGACAGCAGGTTGTAATCAGAGACGCTACGGTCGAGCAATGCGCGTCCGGGCGATTGGGAACAGCGCGACCGTGCACACTTCGTTACCAAGCCGGTCCGAAACGCGGGCATGTCGGATTTCCGGCGCGGCGACCGGCAGTTCGAGTTCATCGCAACGCTGCTGCCACGCGGCGAGGTCGTGATCGGCAACGTGCTGCTCGGCGGTGAAGAGCACGATGCCGAGTCCCGCGTGGCGAATGCCAGGATCCTTCGCCAGCTTCGCGACATCGCGCCGCACGTCGCCGAGCAACAGCGACGAGTAGCGGCGATTCGGCCCGTTCGCCGTGAATTGCGCCACCACTTTGGTTTCGAGCCAAAAGGCGTCGCCGAGCGAGACGGCGTCGGGCGGATCGAACAGCGTCTTCGGTTCTTCGGGTGCGTCGAGCGGCCGGCCAGCAGGCGTGAGCACGAGATCGCACCGTTCGCCCTCACTCACGCGCCGGCAGCGGCGGTCGGCCGGATAGCGTTGTTCGCGGTACACACCGAACCCGGCGTCGCGCAGCGCCGAAGCAATGAGCGGGTGCAGGGCGAGTTCATCGAGCGAGTCGAGGCCATACACGGCTTGCTCGGCGTCGAACCGCGCCGATTCGCACACGAGGCCGGCCGCGACGGCGTCGGCGATCGCGGTGATCGACCACTTGGCCGAGGCTTGACGCAGTCGCTTTTCCCCTCTCCGCGCCGCGGGGACAGCGGGCGGGCGTGAGGTGTCGGAGTGTGACCGGCGCTCAGGCAGTTTTTTGTGTTGCATCACGAAACGTCGTAACTGGACCGCGCCCTATGGACGAAATCCCAATCGACGCGGATACTAGACCGAAATCCAGGTGCTCGCGCAGAAAATTTGCGAGCCGCGCGTAGCGCGACGCCTGGAATTCGCGATGCGACTGGCTGTCGGCCGAACCGAGCGGCGCGAGGCCGCGACGCTCGCGCAGCAGGGAAACCAGTTGCCAGGCCACGTTGGCCGAGTCGAACAGCCCGTGAACGTAGGTGCCGAAGACGCGGCCCGAATCGTCCACCGCGCCGTCGAGCAGCGATTCGCCAGTCCGCGTGCGTTCGATTTCAATGAGCGGTCGCACGTCCGGCCCGCGAATCGTCTCGCCCATGTGTACTTCATAGCCAACAATTTCCGACGTCGCTGAACTGAATGGCGTGCCGGGACAAAAATGGCCGCGCACGCGGTGCAGCGTCTTCTCGTTGCGAAACTCGGTCGTCACGCGGAGCAGGCCAAGCCCCGCGACCGACGCTCGGTCGGATTCAACTGACAACCGATCGTTGATCCACGAACCGAGCAACTGGTAGCCGCCGCAGATGCCGAGAACGAGCGGCCCGGCCGGGTCGGCGGCCGCGCTCTGCAGCCGTTCGTCCAGGCCGAAATCCGTCAGCCATTTTATCGCGTCGGCGGTCGTCCGCGTGCCCGGCACGATCACGAGGTCCGGCCGCCCCCACTCAAACGACGAGTGAACGAAACGCACGCGCACTCGCGGCACGCGCGCCAGCGACCAGAAGTCCGTGAAATTGCTGATGCCCGGCAGCCGAATGACCACGACGTCAATGTCCGCGTCCGGGCTGCCCATGTCGTGACCGAGTCCGAGCGAGTCTTCCTCGTCGAGCTGGATCGTGTCGTCGAACGGCAGCACGCCGAGCACCGGCCGGCCGGTCCGCTCGCGAATGAAGTCGAGTCCCGAATCGAGCAGCGACCGCGTGCCGCGAAATTTGTTGATGACCCAGCCGACCACGCGCTCGCGCTCGGCGGGTTCGAGCAGCTCCCACGTGCCGACGATCTGCGCGAACACGCCGCCGCGCTCGATGTCGGCCACGATCACGCACGAGGCGTCGGCGTACTCGGCCATCGCCAGGTTGACGAGATCGGTGTCGCGGAGATTGACTTCCACTGGACTGCCGGCGCCTTCGAGAACGACAAGATCGTTTTCAGACTTCAGGCGGTCGAACGCGGCCGTGACCCGGCCCCACAACTCGCGCTTGCGGGCGTAATATTCGAGCGTGCTCATGTGACCGATCGGGCGGCCGTCCGCGATCACTTGGCAGCCGTCGCGCATCGGCTTGAGCAAGATCGGGTTCATATCGGTGTGCGGTTCGACGCCGCAGGCCTCGGCCTGCACGACCTGTGCGCGGGCGATCTCGCCGCCGTCGGCAGTGACGAAGCTGTTCAGCGACATGTTTTGCGCCTTGAACGGCGCGACGCGGAGACCCGCGTCGGCGAAAAGCCGGCCGAAGCCCGCGGCCAGCAGGCTCTTGCCCGCGTGCGATGACGTGCCAAGGACCATGAGCGGGCGGAGACTCATTCGTCGCGCTCCAGCGCTTGAGCGATGGCGTTCGCGAGCCGGCGATTCGTCGCCGGGTCGAGGACCGCGACACGGAAGTACGACGAGTTGAGGCCGCGGAAGTTTGACGCGTCGCGAATCAAGAAACCGCGGCGAGCAAGCTGTTCCCGAAGCCACGCGGACGACCGATCGGGACGGCCAATTCGCACGAGCAGGAAATTCGCCTCACTTGGAAACGGTTCGATTGACGGAATCGCTCGCAGCCGACCGAAAAGTTCGTCGCGAGCGCGGCCGACGAACTCGCGTGTGCGGTCGATAAACGCCAGATCGCCGAGCGCAGCAAGCCCGGCTGCCTGCGCGAGCGCGTTCACGGACCACGTCGGTTGCTGTCGTCGAATGCGACCGGCGAGTTCGGCCGATGCGACGAGGTAACCGAGCCGCAGGCCGGGAATGGCGAGGATCTTCGTGAGCGACCGGAGCACGATGAGGTTTGTCCGCGACGCCGCGTGGCCGCCAAGGGTCTGAACCGGTTCATCGTCGCAGAACGGCATGAACGCTTCATCGATGACAAACGTCGCGTACGGTTGCGAATCGATCCAGGCCATGAGTTCGTCGCGTTCCCAGCCGCGGCCGGTCGGATTGTTCGGGTGACCGAGCCAGACGAGGCTGTGCGGCGCGACGTGGACGGGCATCATATTAAAATCGGCCGCGGGCGACACAACGCGGCAAGTGCGCAGGCGCGCCGCGCGGCAGGCCCGCGAGTATTCGCTAAATGCCGGTTCAAGCACGACGCCGCGCCGCGCCCTGACGGCGCGGGGAATCAAATAGATCAGTTCGTTCGAGCCGTTGCCGACGACAATGTTTTGCAGAGCGGCACCGTGAAGTTTCGCGAGCGCGCCGACAAGCGTCCTCGAACGCGGTTCGGGGTACGCGGCGCAGTGGCTCGAGGCGTCATTGAGCACACGGCGAACCGACTCCGGCATGCTGAGCGGATTGATGCTCGCGCTGAAGTCGATGATGGGCGGTCCGTCGAGCGCGAACTGGCGGCGCGCGGCGGTCGTGTTGCCGCCATGGGCCGCGACTCGGTTCGAGATTGAAGAACGCACGCTCGTCATGCCGGCGAATTGTAGCGTCACGAAGTCGCCGCGGCACGCGATGAATGATGCACGGATCGCGTCAGATCGCGAGCGACGGTGCGTGCGGCGCGAAGAAAGACTTGAGCACGCGCGGTTGGGCGGCGAAGTTCAGGTGCACCGTGCTGCCGACGCAGTGGTGGCGGACGAATCCCGCGGCGTCGGCGGACGGCGACGAGAAACACGGCTTGAGCGGCCCGCGCGGTTCGATGCGCCAGCGGCCGTGCGTGTAGCCGCGAATCGTTTGGCCCAGGTTGGTCATCCAGGTCGGCTGATTGGTGTCGAGCGTGACGGCACGCGGTCGGCCGCCCACGCGCGTCACGACCTGCGCGGCGGCGGGGAAAACGCCGACCATCGGCACCGCCGCGCCATCGGCCAGTTGAATCTGCTGGCAAAGGTACGCCGCGCCGCCGCCCTCGGCGTACACGCGAAGGCCGGTACAAACGTGCTGGCGAATCGCGGCCCGCATGCACTCGTTTTCCGCCAATTCGCGCGCGTGCGTCTCGGGATGACCGCAGCCCAAATATAAGATGTCCGTGTCGGCCGGCAGTCGCTCGTCCCGCAGCGGCGAAAACAGGGACACGTCGGCACCGAGAAACTCCAGCGCGTCAAGCGTGTCCGGAAAGTAACAATGGAAGCAATCGTCGAACGCGAACGCGATGCGAACTGCACGGCGCGAGCCGGGTTCGCGAAACAACTCTTGTGAAAGCTCCGGAAACGGCCGCGACGACGCCAACGCGAGCAGCCGGTCGACGCGTGTGAAGCGGAGCAGGTTCTTCGCCAAGTCCTCGATCATGCCGCTGGGGACGCGGCGCGCGGCGCGCATCCGAGCCGCGCAGTCTGCCGCGTGGCTGGTTTCGGCCATGCCGCCGCAGACGGGAATGCCGTGCAGCGATTCGAGCGCCGACTTCTCCGCGTCAAAGTGTTCGCGCGAGGCAACGCCGTCGATAAAAAGGGCGTCGATGTCGCGCGGCAGGGGCGTTGCGTGAAAGCTTCCCGCCGGCTGGCTGCGGACCACGCCGACAACCGGTGCGTTGAGAATTCGAGCCACGTCGCGCCAACTCGCGGTTGAATCGCCCGGCGGATCATCGCCCGGCCCCAGCACACCATCGCTCGCGCACGCCTCGACGACGGAAATGTCCACCGGCGCCGCGCTGTGCGCGAACAACTCGCGGCACAGCGATTCCGGCATAATCCACGGATCGATATGGCGGCTGGCGATGCCCGTGACGGGCGTCACATAATCGACTGGCGTGAACGCGGCGAGCGATCGGAAATGTTGCACTTCGCAGCCGCGACTCCGCATCGCCGCCAGCAGGGCCATCGTACACGCACTCGCCCCGTGCGGTTCCGACAGGCAGGCGACGACGATCCGAGGTAGGTCTGGCATGAACGAATCCTAGCCGGGTGAACAGGCTGTTCGTAACGCCCGCGGCAAGCGAGGGTATGCGGCGCGCCTCCGCCCACCAACCCCAAGGGCATCATAGGTGTCACACAAGATCGGTCAAGCGACGCTGCGGCGAGAATACGCTTGACGGGCCGGTTTTTGCGGATTACTTTCGATGGTCACACGGGGGTAAAAAGGTAGCCGAGGGCCGGTCGGAGCCTGAAGAGGCGCCTTTGTGCTGAAGTCCATCAGCCGAATTTCCTATCGACACAGACCCTGGCCGCGAAGAGTGAGTGTCAAGTCAGCGTCTGGCGTGAGAGGAATCTGTTGTCATGGAAACTTTGTGTCCGCCCGCCGCGTCAATAAGACAGAACATGTTCCTGCAACCGATTGGTGCGAACTTGAACCAACCAAAGTCGGAAGAAATGCCGCATTCGCGATGGTGTCGTGGTCCGCGCGGCCGCACGGCCCATCTGGTGCGGCAACTCGCAGCGGCCGGACTCGCGGCCGCGTTAATGATCGGCCTGCTGCTCTGCGCGCGGACGACGATCGGTGCGAGTGTGCAAGATGATCCGGCGGGCAAGTCCGGCTCGCAGGACGAACCGAAACAGGATGACAAGAAGCCCGGAGCGAAAGGTTCCGACAAGTCAGCCAAATCAAAGAAACCCGAATCGAGCGACGTCAAGAAACTGGAAGATCTGCCGCTGCCAGGTGCTGTGCTGCAAGAGTTGAAGCGCGGCGAACGCAGCCAACGGCAGAAAACCCCGGAACTCGAAATCAACAAGCCGCTGCCGCGCGATAAGGTCACGCAAGCGGACAAGAAGAAGTTCGACGAACTCAAGCGAGCGGAACCGAAGAAGGACGACCTGCCGTGGGTCGATAATTACGCGAAGAACCAGATTTACAGTCTCTCGGAGCGGGATTGGACCATCGGCGACGGGCGCAGACACCGCGAGGAGATCGAACAACTTCTCGATAATCCCCAAAACGCAAACGAGAAGTTCCTCGCGGCCTACAAGGAATCCATCAAACGATACTGCCAGGATCTCCTCGACAATCACTTGTGGACCCGCATCAACGCGATGCGGATCTTGGCCAAAGTGCGTGATGAGGGCACGCTGTCGATATTCTGCCGCGAGATCCGCGACGCCCAGCAACACGAGACGGTGAAGTTTGTCGCGCTCGAGGGGATCGAGATCTTAGGGCAACTCCGGATTCGCCAGGTTGGACTTGAGACCGAAGCCATCGCGACGATTTTGGATTTCATGGTTCAGCCGAATTTGCAGATCAAGGTGCGCATGGCTGCCGTTCGCGCGCTGGGCGCAATCGGTCGGCCGTCGCGCAACGTCGGATTTCAGCGCGATGTCGAGGTTTCCGTGGCATTGCTCAAGATCATACGTGATCCGAACATTCGACGCTTGGACCGGAACCAGGCGGTGGTGGCCCTCTTGGGTCTGCAGATACCGAACGATCTGGATTACAACTTTCAATACGTGGCCTTTGAGGTGGCACAGTTCGTAGCGGAAGCGGCGGCCGTTGCCGAGAAAAACCCGGCGATCGACGACCTGCACACGCACCTCCTCCTCGTCGATGCCTCCTTCGGCCTCGTCATTGAAACGAAGAAGGACAAGAAGCCCCTGGCCGACCGAGCTCAACAGCACGCGATCGCGCCTAGCCATGGAGACCAAGTTTATGTCCGGACGCTCGGCGATCAGGTGAAGGAACTGACGGCCTCGGCAATCAAGATTTACATCAAGCCCGGCTCCGCGAAGGCAGACGATGTGCTGAAGCGATTCGAACAGATCGTGAGGGACATCCACAATCCGGAATTCAAGTTTCTGTCCAATCTGGCGGCGCTCAATGGGCTGCTCAAGGACAACGTGCCGCGCTCAAAGAAGCTCACTCCGGACACCCCGGAGTTGGGACCGCCGCCCGCACTTGTCGGCCCGAGAATTTCGCCCGCGGAGCGCAAGGATGAACCCGACGAAGCGAAGACGAAAGTCGGACCGGAAGCCGGCGGCGCAGCGGGCCAGCAGGAACCGTAGAAGTAGCGGCACGTGCTGTCCGCCGGTAACGGCGCACGGTGAGGCTGTGAGTTTTTGCGGTGCCTCTATCGGCTCGTCGCCCACGACGGCGCGCGGCGGTGCGGCCAATCCCACCGAACGACGGAAAGACGCGGAGCGACCTCTGTTTGGTTCGCTTGCGCGCTCGCCGCGGCCGACGGCAAACCCGAAAGCAGGCACCCGGCGAGGAAATAGATCAGCAGGTTGTCTTGTCGGATAAACGTCACGTCGTGAAACATCGCCTCGGCCACGTAGGCGATAAGCGTACACAAGAACAGAATTGCAAGCTGCTGCTGCGCGGAGCCTGCCGGCGCGGTCTTCAGCGTGCGACGCGCATGACTGAGCCACAACCAAAAGAGTGCGACGAACGGCACCGTGCCGATGACGCCTGTTTCGGCGATGAATCGCAGCAGAGTATTGTGCGACGCCAGGCCGCGAGCGGCATCGGACGACACGAGTTGGATCGGTCCGCCGCCGCCGTGCAAGCTCGACTCGTGCTCGAATTGACCGAATCCCCAGCCGTGCAGCGGACACTGCACGATCAGGGCGATCGACCGTTGCATCAGTGCGAGTCGTTGCGACGAACTGTGAGCCACGACCGACCGGCCTTCCGCCCGATCGGGCACGAGGAATTCTTCGCCCGCGAAGAGACCGAACACGAGCGCGCCGCCGATCATGACCACGAACAAGAGCTGCCGCATCATTCGACTGCCGGACAGCAGCGCGGCCAGCGGCACGGCGACGACGAAGCCCATCCAGGCACTTCGCGTGCTTGTCAAATACTCCGCGTAAACGACGAGCGGAAGCAGCAACACGAGCAGCCAGCGTAGTGCGCCGCGCGACTGGTTCCACAGAAGGACTGCCGCGACGGCAGCCACGGTCAACCACGTGCCGAGCGACGGCGACGACAAACACGGCCCGACCGCGCGGCCCGCGTACAGCACGCGCTCTTGCAAGATGTATTTCGGGAACACGAATGCCGACAATCTGTGCACTTCGCACACGGCCGTGAACGCGGCGTACAGACCAAACAGCGCAAAGAACACGCACAGCACGCGCGCGTCGCGCCAATGCGGTTGTCGATATCGAGCGATCCAGTAAACCAGCGCCGGGCCGAGGAAGCTCGCCGCGAACAGGTACGATGGTGACGGAGAAGTTTCCGATCGCTTCGGCGGCGCCGGATGAGTCCACAGGCTGATGGCCAGCACGAAAAGCAATGCCGCCAGCGTGAGATCGTAGCGATCAAACTGAAGTCGCGGCTGCGGCGAGATCAAGCGCTTGAGGCCCGCGAGGCCGACGACGGCCACGAGCAACATGCGGTCGATGCTCATCGTCACCGGCCCGAATTCCCACCGGCTGAACGAAACACTGAAGCAACTCGCCGCGAGCAACAGTGCCAGACAAGCGTGCAGCGACGGCAGCCGCTGGGCACACACGAGCGCCCATATGCCGGCGGCGACGCCGATCGCGAGCAGCAGTGGAACGGAAACGTCCATGGGCGGTGTTCGGTGATCGGTAATCGAGTTGACGTGACCGTTTACCGATCACCGTTTGCCGATCACCTTCCCCCTCTCTTTCCTCACGTCCTCGCGTACAGCCAGTTCGGCACGTAGAACTCGCGCGCATTGAGGGCGACGGCGGCGACGTTGAGCCGCATGAGGCCGAGGATTTGGAGCGCCTTGGCGACGGCCGGGCGCCGGGCCTCACCGGCACGCACGACGAGCACGGCCCGCGCGAAGTCGCCTGCCCAAAACGCGAAATTCGGATGTTTGCGCAGCGACGGAATATCCATGAACACGTAGCTGAATCGCGCGGTCAGCAGGTCGCAGAGTTCGTGGCAGCGCTCGTGTAGTTGCGTCACTTGCCGGCCGATGCTCGGGTAGCCCGCGGGCAGCACGAAAAGGTTGGGCAGCCGCGTGCCGGCGAGCGATTCTTCGAGCGACGCCTGGCCGATGAGCACGTTCGAGATGCCGATTTCCGCTTCGAGGCCCGTGAGAAACGACAGGCCGGAGTTGGAGAAATCGAAGTCGGCCAGGCAAAACGAACTCGCGGGATTCAGCTCGGCCGCGCGATGGGCCAACGCGGCGGCGAGCGTGGTAGCGCCCTCCTGGGTGTCCCAATGCGCCAGCACGATCGCGCGGCCTGCGGGACCGTGCGACCCGTTTTCGGATTGCAGCAGTTGCGCCCAAAGCACGTCGAGCGCGCTCTCGATATCATCGGAATTGAACAGGTCGCTCGCCGTGGCCACGTCGACGTGCGGCGCGGTCAGCGCCGGCGCCGGCTCGCGCGCTCCGACCACCGGATGACTCGCTTTCGAAATCGCTGCGGAAAAGAGCCCCATGTTCAAATCGCCCTCTGGAACGGAGCGTAGACGCGCGGCACGGATACGATCGGCAGCCGGTCCGCCAGCGCGGCCAGGTCCGACTCCGAGCGGACTGTTTGGCTGTAGTTTCGCGCGACGAGTGCGAGGCCAATCCCAATCAAGAGTCCGATGAGCGTGCCGAGCGCGGCGTTCATTGTGCGCTGCGGACTGACCGGTTTCGAGCCGGCCCGCGGGCTGTCCACCGCGGAGAAGAGGACTTCTTGCGACGCGGTGAGCACGGCGTGCGCCGCGTCGCTGCGGCGCCGCTCCGAGCCTTCCACGATCAGCCGCCTCTGTCGCAACTCCTCCTTCAGGCCCTCGAATTCCACGTGCTTGTTCGCCAGCCCCGACAACTCACGCGCATAAACTTGCTGCTTCTCGTGGAGGAATTCGAGCGACTCCGTCTTAGTGGCGATCTCGCGTTCGATCGCTTGCACGGACCGGCTGATTTCGTCGCGATACGTCTGCTCGACTCGCCGCAGTCGTTCCGACGTCGCTTGATATTCGGGATGCTGCGGCGTGTTTCGAGCCGCCACCGCGTCCATCAATCCTCGCACCGTGGCCAGTTCTCGCGCGGCCAAATCCAGCCCGGGATAGTCGCGGATGAAAACACCGGGCACGACCATCAGATCGCCGGTCTGCGTATGCGCCTGCTGCATCTGGTCACGGAAACTGATCTGAGCCTTCAGCGCGGCCTCGGCCGGCACGAGCGCCTCGTTGATGCTGACGAGCGCCCGGCGCAGCTCCGAATCCGCACCGGGTGAGCCGGAGAGCGACGTCATTTCCGGCAAGCCGCCGCCGAGACTTTCTACGAACGATTGATATTGCTCTTCGGTCGAACGGAGTTGCTCGCGCGATTTGTTCAGTTGCAGCGACGTCTCGCGCAGTAGGTGATTCGCCTGTTCCGCCGACAACTGCTGGTGGCGTTTTTGAAATGATTCAATCAGCGCGAGGAGCAGCCGGTGGGCGGCGGCCGGGTCCCTGTCGCGGACTCTGAGGAAAAAGATCGGCGTCGCGCCGAAATCGGAGCCTTTCGGTGCGTCCGTGCGAATGGCCGCGCGCAGACGCGCGACTTCGGAATCAATCGCGCCGGCCTGGGCGGCGCCCGCGTTGTCGGCGACGATCGAAGGATCGAGCACGCCGGCCTCTTGCAGCGTGGCGATGAGCACAGGCCGCGACATGATGACCTCGCGCAGGTTCGTCAGGATAAGTTTCAGGCGAGCCGCGGCGTCGGAGGCGTAGAGACTGGTGCCACGCAGCCCCGGGCTCTGGTCCTGCGCCAGCATTTGCGCCGACGCCTCGTACACTTCGGGCTGCAGCAGCGACACGGCGACCGCCCCGCCGCCGACGAGCAGCGTCGCGAGCAGGATCGTCCATTTATAAATGAACAGCGTGGCCGCCTGCTCGCGGAGGCTCGCCGGTTGGGTCGTTGTGTTTTCCATCGGTTTCACCCTGCGGCCGTGATGGCCGCGCCTAACTATCGCGGCGTGCGCGGGATCGGAATCACGCCATAAATCCCCTCGGAGAACACGCGGCGAATGTGGTCGTCGATGTTCTGCAGACTGTCGCGCGGCACGATGATCACGTCGCCGTCGGCGAGCAGAAGGTCGTCGGTCAAATCAATGCAACGCGGCCGCAGGTCCTGGCGAATCGCCGAGTGTACGTCGAGCATCACGGCCTGCGGGTTGCCTTCCCGGTAGCGGATCAGAATCACTTCGCGCAGTTCCGCTCCGAGCAACCAGCCGCCGGCCTGTGCGATCGCCTGGCTGATGTGCGTCGGCCGATCGAGCAGCACGCGGCCGGGCGCTGCAACCTGACCGAGTACGAATATCTGGTCCGGTGCACGCCGCGTCAGATGCGGCCAGACTTCGACGCCGGGCACGATCTTCGCAAACAGATCGTTGGCTTCGGTCCGCACTTCAGGCAGCGTTCGACCCCAGACGTGCATCGTGCCGACTTCCGGCAAGTTGATCGTGCCGTCAGGGCTCACAACGACGGTCAGGCTCTGATTCGTGAATCCGCTGGTGAAGCTGCGCCGTAACTCCTCCGCCCGCGCCGCGCCCTGCGTCACTTCCAATTCGATTTGCGGGAACTTGAAATACTTGGCCGCCAGCTTGTTGACCTCTTTCTTGATGTCGCTCACCGATTTGCCGACGACCGTGATCGAGCCGATGAGCGGCAAGTCGATCGTGCCGTTCGGCAACACTTTGATAGTTCGCGGACGCCGGTCCGGCGACGCCTCGTGCAGATACTCCACGTTGAGCACGTCGTTGACGGCGACCAAATACTCGCCGCCCTGCGGCTGCGGATCGATGCTGAGCGTGAATTGCAGTTCGTCGCCTACGCGAAGCAAGTAACTCGAAAGGGCCGCGTACGGGTCGGATGGCGGGACCGACGCGGTGATACCCGTCGGCACGATTTCATTTTCCGGCTGCGTGACCGGCGACAGCCTCTGCCCCGTGCCGTAACGCGAGCCGACATTGCACCCGCCGCACCATATGGCTAGTCCGACAAGCAGGCAACTCATCCTTGGACCGACACAGCGCATTGACCAAGCCCCCCGCGATTCCGGTGGTGACACATGTACTCAATCGGCAAACCGTATCGAATGTATTATGAAAACAGGAGATTCCGATGACACAGAGAATGCCGTGGAAGACTGGGCAAGAACTACCGGCGACACATTGTCAGCGCCTCCGACACGTGTCACGCTCGCAACCGACGTCGGAAGTCCTCACGCTTCCGCGTGAGGCCGCCTGGAAGCAACGTCGCCTGACGCGATGGGCGCCGGGGCGAGACTCACTCGGACTTGTCCGGCTTGGTCATGAATTGGCTCAAATCGAGATCGCCTTTGACCTCGCCTTCGAGCAGCTTGATGCGGACTTCAAGCTGCTGCATCTTGCGGTCGAGGACTTGGATCAGGTTCGCAGTCGGGTCCTGCGGCGTTGGGCGCGGCACGGCCGGGTAGCCGAGCTGTCGCTGCATGGCGGCGAAGAAGTAGAGCGGATCTTTGCCGTGGTTCGCTTTGGCGATGCGACCCTCCCGCTCGCCGAACAGAATCGGATGCTTCGGCTCGTAGTCCGGGTTGCGCCGGCGCGATTCGATGATCGCGTACTCCGACCGCGCGTATAGCAGGTCGGCGAACTCGACCGTGCCAAGCTGAAACTGCAGCTTGCGAATCCACTCGCGCCAGCCGTCGTCATAGATCGGGTCGCCGGCGATCGTCTCCATGCCGGCATCGTAGCCGAGTCGGTTGCGGCACAGCGTTTCGAATTGATAGACGAACAGCCCGGCGCGCGTCGCGCCACGCGCCTTGTACTCCGCTTCGCGCTCGAGCACGGCGAGCGCCAACTCGGTGCTGAACTTCGAGCCCTCGACTTCCGACTGACCGATCACGTACGCCTGAAATGGCGTGAAATAGTGGCCGAGCCGATCGAATGCCGGCCCGAGCAGTCCCGCGTGTTTCAATTCGGTGTTCAGAAAGTCGATCGCGAGCGGCAGCTTTGTCGTGGCCAGGATTTCATCGCGCACGCGGGCGAGGACTTCCTGCGTGGGCATGTTTTGACCGATTCGCTCGCGGAGCACGCGAAAGAAATACGCCTGCTCGATGTACTCTTCAACTTCCAGCGTGGCGTTTGGCATGTTGGGCTCGCCGGCAACTTGGCACTCGAACACGTACAAAGTACCATCTTCGCATGAGCGACAAAATAACGTGGGGCATTTTGGGCTGTGCTCGCATCGCGCGGCGCGGGTTGATTCCAGGCATTCAAGGCTCGCGGCTCGGGCGGTTGGAAGCGATCGCCAGCCGCGACGCGGACGCCGCGCGGAGCTGGGCGGCGGAGTTTTCCATTCCGCGATCGTACGGCAGCTACGCCGAACTGCTCGCGGACAAGTCGATTCGCGCCGTCTACATTCCGCTGCCCAACGAGCTACACCGGCCGTGGACGCTTGCCGCGGCGGCGGCCGGCAAGCACGTGCTATGCGACAAGCCGCTCGCGCTCGACGCCCGCGAGGCGGAAGAGATGGTCGACGGCTGCCGGCGCGGCGGCGTGTTGCTCATGGAAGGATTCATGTGGCGACATCACCCGCGCACGACGCGCGTTCTGGAGCTGATTCGCGACGGCGCGATCGGCGAGTTGCGACTCGTGCGCTCATCATTTAGTTTCGACATCGACCGCACCGACTGGCGGCTCGACGCCGCGCGGGGCGGCGGTGCGTTGTGGGACGTGGGGTGCTATGGCGTGAACGCGTGCCGGCTAATTTGTGGCGGCGAGCCGACTTCGATCCGCGCCCGCGCCCGCTGGTGGCCGACCGGCGTGGACATGACACTGGCGGCGACGCTCGAATTCACCGGCGGCGTGCTCGGACAAGTCGATTGCAGCTTTGAGGTCCCGTATCGCTGCCAGATGGAAATCGTGGGCACACGCGGCGCGATCGAACTGCCGCAGGCGTACGTGCCCGGTGACGCAGCGGAAATCATTTTGCGCGCGGGTGAATCTGTGGAACGCGTCGCCGTCCCGGCGGCGAATCAGTACGGCGCGATGGTGGACCATTTTTGTGAAGCGATGCTCGCCGATCGACCGCTCCCGCCGCCGGCGGAAGATGGCCGATTAAACGTGCGCGTGCTCGATGCGGTGCTTGCGGCCGCGCGGTCGGCCGCACCGTAGCCGTCGCGATTCGACGATTCAGCCGGCGTGAGGCTTTACGCGGCAGCGGATTCTTGCTATCGATATTGCCGCGGCAAGGGAATTTGGATGTAAGACGAGTTAGTTCCCCACAGGACGGGGGTCACGGATGGCGACGCTGGTGACGGGCGCGACGGGATTTCTTGGCCGGCATTTGATCGATGCACTTCTGGCACGCGGCGATCGCGTGCGGGCGCTGGTGCGTTCGCAAACCGACGCGGCGGATTTGGCGACGCTGCCGATCGAGATCGCTCGTGGCGACGTGATGCAGCCTGACACGATCGAAGCGGCGATGTGCGGCGTGGCCCGCGTGTATCACACGGCCGCGATGGTCGATATCGGTTCCAGCATCGACCACGGCATGAGCCGGCTCAACACCGAGGGCACGCGAAACGTGCTGGCGGCAGCGTGGCGGGCTGGAGTCGAGCGAGTCGTGTACACGTCGAGTGTCGGCGCGATCGGTGCCGGCGACGTGCGCACGCGACTTGATGAAGACGACACGTACAGCGGCCGCGGAACGAGTTTGCCGTACCAGCGCAGTAAGCTGCTGGCGGACCGGGCGGCGATGAATTTTCTCGACCGCGGATTGCCGCTCGTGCCGGTCTATCCAACGCTCTTCATGGGGCCGGGCGACCGCTACTTGCGCACGACGCACAGCATTCTTTCGTTTTTGGTCGGCCGGGCACCAGCGTACATTGCGGGTGGATTCGGCCTGTCCGACGTGCGCGACGTGGCTCGCGGCCACCTGCTCGCGATGGATCGCGGTGAAATCGGCCGCCGCTACATTTTGGGCGGGACGAACATCAGCCTGTTTCAGTTTTACAAAACGCTTGAGTCGATCACCGGCCTGCGCGCGCCGACGCTGCGCATCCCCGCGTTTCTCGGCCATGTCGCGGCGACGGTCACGAAATGGGCCGAGCCGATCCGCGGCAAACCAGCGGTGATCACGCACGGCGACGTGGACAGCGCGCGGCTTTATTGGTTTTACGACTACTCGCGGGCGCGCGATGAACTTGGTCTGACGTGCCGGCCGGTCGCTGAAACTCTGCGCGATGCGGTCGCGTGGCTGCGGACCGAGGTCCTCGGCAAATGGCGCGTGCGGCTCGATGCCGGAGAACGGCCGGCGCGGCGCGGGTGGTTTCGACGAGACCGTATCACGAGGACGCACCCGATTGTCCGCAACTAAGTTCCCTTCTCGCCCACGTTTGGCGACGGCGATCCTGCTTGGCTTGGTCTTCGCCTGGTGGAGTGTTACATGCTGGGTCGCGCGCGACACACGACCGTGGGCGATCGAACTTACGACCTATCTCTTCGGATTCAGCCTCTTCGTGTCGTACTTCGCGGCGTGGGCAATCCGGTTCATTTGGTGCCGAGGCAACCGGCGTCGCGTCGCGTTCCGCGCCGTAGCAGCAACGATGGTGTTCGTGCTTATGACGCTGATCGTCGAACTGCCGGCCGTGGTGGGGTTGGTCGATTACGGCCGATGGTGGGAAAGCCTGATCGGCGAATGGCGTGGACCGGCCCGCAATTTCCTGGTGGATCTGGATCTGGGCTATCGCCGGTCTCCGAATCTGCACATGGTCGGTTACTGCACGGGAGACATCGCGGGCGGCTGGAACATGCCGCGTCAGTACTCCAGGGAATTGGAATTCACCTTCAACGCGCAGGGCTTTCGGAGCCGTAGCGAATACACTTTCGCTGACGTCGTTACGCTGGGCGACTCGTACATCGAAGGATGGCACGTTTCCGACGGCGAAACTTGCTCGGACAAGCTGGCGGAACTGACCGGCCTGTCCGTGGCCAATCTCGCCCAGAGCGGTTACGGAACCTTGCAGGAACTGCACATGTTCGAGCGGCACGGGCTGGAGCTTTCACCCCGATTGGTCGTCTGGTTCTTCTACGAAGGCAACGATCTTTACGACGACGAAAGCTTTGAAAACGCCGTGAGCTTTTACCGCACCCACGGACTTCCCAAAGCACATCGACTGGAGCTATTGAGCTGGGCGCAATTCTCTCGGGCGTCGTTTAGCGCCAACCTATTTCGTTGGGTCCGGCGATTGGCGGATCCATTGGCGCCGAACAACATGCCCTACTTTGGCTGGTTCAGCGAAAACCAGGGCGATCGACAGCGAATTCTCTTTTCTAGCGAATGTATGTCAGACCTGTCCGAGTGGGAGCGGGGACGATTTGAAAAGTCAAAGGACGCGTTTGTCACAGGCAAGGCGTTGTGTGATGAGCATGGGATACTCCTATTGGTTTGTTACATCCCCACAAAATTTCGCGTGGTGGGCGAGTGGTGCGAGTTTTCCGAATCCAGCCCGTGTCAGCAGTGGCGGCTTTGGAACCTGCCAGACCGCTTTGCCAAGTTCTGTAGCGAGAAGGACATCCCGTTCCTGGATCTGACTTCCCCGATGCAAGAAGCTGCCGCCGCTGGACGACTGTTGTACGCGGCGCCGGACACGCACTGGGACCGCGCCGGACACGCTTTCGTGGCGGAGTTGCTGGCGCAGAAATGCCGCGATTATGGCATAACGAGCCGCCGGCAATCGCCAAATGATTGATCGACTACTTGCGACGCAGGCCGAGGATGCTGAGAAAGAAGCTCGCAAACACAGTCTGAACACCGAGCGTCAAGAGTACGACCGCCGGGATCACCTGCCGCATCGTCATTCGAGGATCAAGTTCACCGAATCCCACCGCCCGCCAGTGCCAGATTGCGGCGAAAAGCACGGCTGCACCGGCAATCAGAACACACAGCCCGACTATCAGCCCGGTCTCCAGATGGACATGGCGACCCAGCCGTTCGAGTGATTGGGACGGCGGATGAAGACCTTCCGAGATCGCAAACATTTTTGTGAACAACGCAAACACGATGAGTTGGTAGCCAACGAGGCACAGCAAGCCGAACACGAGCAGCGAGTGAATGTCGCACACGATCGGACCGATCCGCCGCGGCGCATCGAGCAACCATAGCGAACCGGCGAGTCCGATCAAGAACAGGGCCACGCCGGGGATCAAGAACAGCCAGCGCGGGCTGAAGAGCAACATGAAACGCAGGTGGCGCCAGCCGTCGCGCCAACTGCGCAAGTGCGGCGGGCGCGAGCGACCGTCCTTGTGCAGCACCGTGGGCACTTCAGTGACCTTCAAACCCAGTAGCGTGCTCTTGATCACCATCTCGCTGGCGAACTCCATCCCCGTCGTGCGCAGATCCATGCGTTCGTAGGCTGCCTTGCTGAATCCGCGCAACCCGCAATGGAAATCGCCGACCGGAGAGCGAAAGAACAGCCGTCCAATTCCGGTGAGCACCGGGTTGCCGATCCAGCGATGCTTCCAGGGCATCGCGCCGGGCATGATGCCGCCACGAAATCGATTACCCATCACCAGGTCATAATCCTGGCGAAGCTTGTCCACGAACGGCCCGATGGCCGAAAAGTCGTAACTATCGTCGGCATCTCCGATGATGACATACTTACCCTGCGCGGAAGCGATTCCGCCCCGCAACGCGTTTCCGTAACCCTTGGCCGTCACGTGAACCACACGTGCGCCCAAGCGTGTGGCGATTTCCTGTGAGCCGTCCGTGCTACCGTTATCCGCCACCACCACCTCGCCCGCGATGTTCAGAGTTCCCAAGGCCCGTTTGGCCTTCTCGACGCAGCGCGATAACGTCTCGGCCTCGTTCAGACATGGCATCACGACGGAAAGCTCCAGCGACGAAACCTGTGGCTCGCATGCGGCAATGCTAGCCGTCGCCGGCGTGTGTGGGCCGATGGTTGTGCTCATCATGCTACTCCTGCATCTCTGATTCTGTGTCGCGCATGGGTGGCACGCGCAGAATCTTAATGTGGTCGCCAATCAGCTCCACCTCGCCGAGGGAATCCATTGACTCCAACGATGCCCCGCCGTCTCCCGTCATGAAATCCCACGTCAGCACGAGGTATCCGCCTGAATAATGCGGATGCCGGCGGATCCGGTTCAGTGTTTCAAACGAACCGCAACGTACCATAGGGCGTTCCGCGTAGTACGCGACGATCGCACCTTCTCCCCAGCCAAACGGCATCATGACCACTTCACTCGCCCGTGCTCGCGGAGCGATCGTCTGGCCAATCTTGATATAAGCATCCGCCCATTCCCTATAAAAGCCAATGCGGTAGTCAGCAATCACCCAGATGCACTGTGCGAACGACAGTAGTGCCGCGAGGATGAACGACGGACCCGATGCCGCGAACTTACTGCAACGGGCGAAAAGGGCCATCGCACCCAAGGCCGACGGTCCAACGAAGTAGAACGTCCAGTATTCGTGCGTCATGGCGCCATAAGAAAACGCGGCCACGTGCAAGGTGGCAGTGGCCCAGAGCACGAGCACAGGCCGCAGGCCACGGTGATCGCGCATGGCCCACAGGCCGCCAACCAAGAATACCAACCCAAGACCATAAAGCTCCAAGTTCTGTCGCGCCAGAAACGCGGCGAAGTCCGCGAGTGAATAGCTCTCGTCCGGATTGATCCCGGTTCGATTTCTGAACGCGTTGAACAGGCTGCCGAGGCCGCCACTGCCGGTGCCGCCGAGTTGGAAGATGAACGCGACGAAGAGAGCAAACGAGGCCAGGCCGGTTCCCCACGGAACGGCAGCACGCAGGCGCCGCCAGCCACGTTCAGTGAAGAACCAGTCCACGCCGATTCCCATTGCCGTAAAGTAGGCCGGCCAATCGGTCCACATGCCGGCCAGCAGGCTGAGGACGAGTAATGAGGCCTTGCCCCAAGTCCAACCCGCGTCGCTGATGTGTACGTACAAGTACACCGCCCACAGTATGAACATATTATTTAGCGACTCATAGCAAACGGCGAAGCCAAAGTAGGCGCACATGGGGAGAAGCGCGTAGAGAAGTGTGCCCCAAGCCGCCGCGTGCGCGCCGAACAGGCGACGACCTAATAGAAAGAGTGGAATGAGCGAAACCAGTTGTCCGATGGTTGGGATAATCCGCACGGCGAACGGTTGCATCCCAAGCAGCCACTGACTGAGGCCGCACAGCCACGGCAAAAGTGGCGGATGCGTGGAGTAAAACTCCGGTTGGCGGATAGCCCCCTCGAACGACGTCCAATGTTGTGCGCCGCCTCGAGTGGCGGACAGCCCGGTGCGAAGATAGTTTGCACCCATCAATCCGTACAGCGCGCCGTTTTCATCATAGAACCAATTCCACGGGCTGAACGCGCGGGGCAAAAAGAACGCCAGCGTGCATGCTGCGGCGATACTCAGCAGCAGGGCGGGTCGTCGAGAAAGGGGAACTGTACCGTGCAATGCCGTTGTGGGAGGTTCAATCGTGCATCCGGCGTTCTGGGGCAGAGGCATTGGGTCACTCGATGGCGGCCATCATTATGGCCCTGTATTGTTCGCACCCATTCGGTGCAAACGCTGCAGGTGATTCTTCTCGTACTTCAACCATGCCGCGAGCCGCTGCCGTAATCGCTGCGCGACATCCGGTTGGTCGTGTGAGACGTTGTTCTGTTCCTGCGGATCGTTCTGGAGATTAAACAGTTGGTCGCGGCCCAGCGTGGCGTTGTAGATGTACTTCCAGTCGTTTTCTCGCATGCCCAGGAGGTAATCGTCGTTGGCCGCATAAAAGTAGGCACGCTGCGGCCGCCGGGGATCGAGCATGCTGCGGCCTTGCCAGGATTTGGGGGCGGGAACGCCGAGCACGTCCAGCACCGTTGGGTTAAGGTCTACTTGGCCGCCAATGGCCTTCGGCCGGCCGCCGGGGTTGAACAGTTTGGGATTCCAGACAATTAGCGGCACGTTGACATTTTCTTGATAAAGCTTCGCGCCGTGGCCATTCGTTTCGTGCGGGAAGCCAAACGCCTCGCCGTGGTCGCCGGTGATCAGGACCACCGTGTCGTCGGCAAGTCCGCGCTCGCGAAGACCGTCAAGCAGTCGCCCAATCTGCCGATCCACTTCGAGCAGAATGTTCAGGTACCGCCGCAGGTGATAGCCGTCGTTGCCCGGCGGCTCCTGGCCTTGGAAGAAGTCGATCTCCGACGGGACGAGCGAATAGGGATGATGCGCCTGAATGGTCCATGCGAGCGTAAAGAACGGCCGAGTCCGGCCCGGATCCTGGTCGATCCACTTGAATATGCCGTCCACGAGGTAGCGGTCCTCGACGCCCCAAGAGAAGTCCCAATCGGGCACGCGATCGCTCACGTCGGTATGGTCCCAGACCGTGTCGAAGCCACGATTGCTCAGGAAGCCGCGCTGGTTGGTGTATCCGAGGTCTCCGTTGTGAATGAACGCCGTGCGATATCCCAGCGGCCGCAACACGTCGGCGACCGAGGTGCCCGGCAAGTTGGGATGCTCGACCGTGTATTCCTTGTAGGTCATGCCGGGATAAATCGACAGGCCGATCGCCACCAGCGCGTTGGACGTGAGTCCGACGTGGCAATAAAAGTCGTCGAATACCAGGGCGTTCGCGGCCTCGGCCTCCAGGCGCGGCGTCGTCTGGTACGGGCTGCCGTACAAACTAAGAAACTGAGTCGCAGTCGATTCCAGAACGAGCACGATCGCGTTCTTCGGACGATCCGGAAACTTCGTCGATGGAGCGCCGCTGCCCGGTCGCTCGTCCACGATTTGGAAGTCTTCCAGGTCTTCGGCCGGGAAGTCCTCGTCGAGCTGGATCATCTCGCTGCCGAGCACCTCGACGAGACAAGACGCGACGAAGGTCCAGTGCGGATTCTCCGCGATCCGCCGATCGTTGCGATCGTTCCAGACTCCGCAGTACGTCAAACGGCCGAAGCCCACGTAAAGCACGAGCATGACCACGCAAGCCGCTTGCATCACGCGAAACCGTGTGGTTCGTTTCGGCTGAATGTAACGATTCGTAGACCAAACCAGCGCCAGATACGAGATCGGAATGGAGACGAGCGCGGTCACGACCGTGGCCGAGGCGAACTCGCTGACGGACGATCGCATATTTTTCACGTCGCCCGCCAGGTAGAGCAGCGGGTACGTCAGCGGCGACTGCAGGTATCGGAAGACCTGCACGCTCACGACGGCGTAGATGACCGACACCACGCAGAGCAGCAACAAAACGCACCAAACGGTTCGCTCGATTCGTGGCCTGCACGCCGTGGCCCAGAGGGCGAACTGAGCGGACACGCCAACGAGAAAGGCGAAGAGCAGATCGTCGCTCGTGATGACCGTCAAGTCGCGCAGGTATTCCAGTAACGAATCCCACGAGAACGAAGGCCGTTCAAGGTGCATGGCCTTCGTGGCAACCAAAATGACAGCAAGCCAGAACGCGGTCCAGAATGCTGAACCCACGGATCCCACCGGCGGCCTGGCGGCTACGCGACTGGCGTTACCAGGATTTTGGCCGTTCAACTTGGCTGTCAGTTGCGGTGATCCCGACATCGTTGCGTCATTCTCGGCGCGGGGCGCCGTGGTTGGGGAGTGGGCCGGATCCAATTAATTTACCGAAGGCCAGCGGCACGTCGCGATAGCCGATCAGTTCAATTTGCTGTTCGGCGAGCACGTCGCGCACGCGCGGGTCGCACAGGGTCGCCAATTCGAATTCACGGTCACGATGATAGACGCATTCGAAGTCCGGGTCGAAGTAACCCGGGTGACAACCCAATTCGGTGACGCCGTGCGGCACCTCGTCGCGCAAAATCTTGGCCAGCACGTGGAAGCTCACGTGCTCCGGGTTCGACACGCCATATTCCCACTGCGCGTAAAAACCGCCTACCGAGAATACCGCGCAGTAGTCGCGCAGGGGGAGAGAATATTCCTCGGCCAGCGCGATGAATTGCGGCGCTCGGCCGGGATGACGGTGTACGTGCTGGTGCGAATCGACGTGCGTCGGTGGCCGTTTCATCAAATCCACAAACCGATCGAATTGCCGCCTCAGCTCGTCGCGGCAGATTCGCGGATCGTCGTATTCAATCAGTCGCTGGGCCTCGTTGGTGAAATTGACGTGCAGCCCGATGCTCAAGCTCGGCAGGTCACTCGCCATGCGCACGGCCTCGTCCGTCGCGGGCGAATTCACCATCAGGCCGGTGCTCGTGAGCACGCCGCGCGTATGCGCCTCCGCGATTCCGCGGTTGATTCCGCGGCTGTAACCGAAGTCGTCAGCGTTGAAGATGAGGAATTTCACGGTCGTTGGCCCCTCCCCAGAGGCAGCGCTCGCGATCGAGTGATTTTTGTCGTATTTTTGACGCAACCCATTTAGCGGCAATGCATTACCGTGCCAATCAATAGCTTCTCCCGTCGCTAGGGAGAGCTCTCCCTAGGCCGGGGAGAGCTTTCCCGGGGCTTGGGAGAACTCTCCGAACGCTTGGGAGAACTCTACCGAGCGCGGGGAGAACTCTCCGAACTCATCGGAGACTTCTCCCGGACGATCGCGAAACTCTCCGTCACAATCCGAGTCCGTTCCGAATGCTTTAGAGAGTAGTTTCGTGCGTTACACATGGATGTCTTCCACAAACTTCTTGCACACGCGCTCGCACTCAAAGTATTCGACGGCGATTTCTCGCGCGGCCTTGCACGCCTTCGCGTAGTCCGACTCGATTTTGTCCACCGCCGCGAGGATTTCCTGCATCGTCGTGAAACCGAACAGCCCCTCGCCGCACGGAATGAACTTGCTGAAGCCCGTGTCCTGAGCGATCACGGGCTTGCCGCAGGACAGAAAGCACGCGTCGCGCTCGCTGAACCAGCCGCTCCTCAGCCGCACGTTCTGGTCCTTGGCGCAGGTGTACTCCGCGCGGCCTTTCTTGAAGTAGTTCTGGTAGCCCCACGGCTCCAGCGACATTTGGAACGGACTGTCGAGTGCCCAGCCGTTGTCGCGAAGCATCTGCCGGTCCGACTCGTCGTCAATGTTCATGCACAGCTCGAAGTGGACGTTTGGCCGGCGCCGCGGCAGGTCGATGAATTTCAAAAACTCGTGATGCTTGCTCCAGTAGTATGTTTCGCCCTGAAAAACCTGATCGCGGCCTTTTTGTTTCCAGTTGCCGGATGTGGTGTAAAACTTCGCCCGCGGATCGAACGTGAACGGCCAGAGTTCGACGTCGATCGGTTGTCGCGTCTTGAGATATTCGAACGACCCGAGTGGCACGCCGCAATCTGGCGCGCCGTAGTTTTCACCGTATGTGATGAACGTGTCGTGCACGCTGTAGACTTCTCGCGTGCCCGCATTGCCCGCTGCCATTTCGAGCTGCCCGCCGACCGGATCAGTCTCGACCATGATTCGCCGGCGGGCTTGCAACTGGTCTGGGTTCCGTGCGAGCGCGGCGGCACCGCAGATGTTCAGTAACGCGTCGCAGTCGCGGTAGAGTTCGCGCAGCCGAGCCACGCTCATGCCGTAGCACTCTTCCGTGCTGCGATAGCGCGGCCGATAGGCCCAGTACTCGCTCAGGCCGATGCTCGCCATTACGCGGCCGAGGTATTCGACCGTGTAGGACGGGTCTTCGGTGGCGCTGTTGATTCGCGCGTCGTAGGCCCAGTCCAAATCGTCTTCGACGTAGTAGACATCATGGCCGAGCTTGTGCAGGCCGCGCAGCCAATTCATGTACAGCCACGTCTGTCCGCCGAACGGGCAGCGGCCCATCATGCCAAGGACGACGAGGACTTTCTTACTCATTGCCATCTCGACGCTACTCCGATTCCGCGAGCACGGGTTCATCTTCCAACACGCTTCCGGCGCTGTGCCGCTGCCAAAATCGCGTGTACGCGCCGTCGCGAGCCAGCAGCTCTCCGTGCGTTCCCTGTTCGACGATCGCGCCGTCTTCGAGCACGACGATTCGGTCCGCCATGCGAGCGGTGCTGAGACGATGGGCGATGATCAGGGCCGTCTTGCCTTGCAAGAGCTGCTCGACGTTGCGCCAGACGAACGCCTCGGTTTTCAAATCGAGCGAACTGGTCGGCTCGTCGAGGATGACGATTGGCGTTTCGCGTAGCAGCGCGCGGGCGAGCGCGAGTCGCTGTCGTTGGCCGCCGGAGAGCGTCATGCCCTGCTCGCCCAGCACCGTGTCGTAGCCGTCGGGCAATTTCAGAATGAATTCTTCGGCTTCGGCGCGGCGGGCCGCTTGCTGAATGTCATCCAGGCTGGCGTCGGGCGAACCGAAGCCGATGTTGTTGGCCACGCTCATGTGGAACAAAATCGGCTCCTGCAGCATGAGCGTCATTTGTCCGCGGAGTGATTGGAGTGTGACGTCGCGGAGGTCGTGGCCGTCGAGGAGCACGCGGCCTTGTTGCGGGTCGAAGAATCGCGTGACGAGGCTGGCGAGCGTGCTCTTGCCGGCCCCGGTACGGCCGACGAGGGCCACTTTCTCGCCGGCCGCCACGTGCAATTTGACGTCGCGCAAGACCGGCTGGCCTTCTTCGTAGGCGAAGGTAACGCGATCAAAGTCAATCTCGCCCCGCAACTTCGGCAGCGGTTTCGCGCCGGGCTTGTCGTGAATGTCCGGCTCGCGATCGAGCACCTCGAAGACGCGTTCCAGTCCCGCCCGCGCGGCGCTGACTTCCGCCAAGTTGTGGCTCATCTCTTGGATCGGCTTGTACATCGAATGCAAGTAAGTGATGAAAACGGTTAGGTCGCCGATCGACAGTTGGCCGGTCATCACATGCCGCGCGCCGAGCCACACGAGGCAGGCCGTGCCGGCCGCGAGCACGCTATCCACCACCCAGCCGTACACCGTTTCCGTGCTGTAGAGCCGCAAGGTCAGGGCGAGGCTCTTCTCGCTGCCGCGGCGAAAATCGGCCACGACGCCGGCTTCCCGCCCGTATGCCTGAATCAGTTTAACGGCCCCAATCGTTCGTTCAGTTCGAGAATACAGCGCGCTCTCGGCCTCGCGCGACGCCGCGGCGTGGCCGTGAATTCGGCGACTCAGCCGGGCGATCGCCAAATACAGCGGCGGGCACACGAACAACGTCACCAACGCCAGCGTCCAATCCAGCCCGAGCATCAGGCTGAACATCGACGCGAGCGTGATCGCCGCACAGACGATCGGCAGCATGCCGTTCATGACCATCGACTGCACGGAGAACGTGTCCGACATCACGCGAAACAGCAAGTCGCCGGTCTCTTGTTTGTGATGAAATTTGAGCGACAGCTTTTGCAAGTGCGAATAGATGCCGGTTCTCAGGTCGTTGACCATGCGCTGGCCAATGTCGATCGTGATGTAATTGGACCAGAGCGTGGCGGCGCCGTTCAGGATCGCGATGAGTACGATGGCCAGCGCGGCGAACGAGAGAATCGTCACGGGCCCGACCGAGCCGAACAGCGGTTGAAGGAATGCGGGCAGGGCGTGCTTCTCGAACTCGGCGCCGCAATTCGCACAATGCTCGCCACCGAGCACGTGATCGAGCACGATCTTGAGCGGCCACGGCTTGACCAACTCGAACCCGATGCCAAGTATCATCAGGGCCACGCCGCCCGCCAGGCGCGCACGGTGCGGCCGCAGGTAGCCGAGCACCCGCAGCACAATGGCCAGATAGCCGGCGCGAGGTTGATCCATGAAAGTGTCGAAGTGAGAGTGGTTCCGTCTATACAGGCATCGGCGGGCTCGGCACAACCGGCGCGGGCGAGATCGGGGCGGAATGCGGCGTGCCGACTTGCCCGGCCGGCGCGTCGGGCTGCGGCAAGCGTTGCGGCATCGCTGTAGACTCGCCCGACTCCGTGACCGCCGCGCTAAGGGTCGCGGCCGGTTCAAGGGCTGATTCCGGCTGCAGTTTCACGCTGGACTCGTCCTCAACTCGACGTCTCAACAGGTCCGGCTCGCCAACGACCACGAGCCCGAG
>Ga0247727_10002996_pt1 | contig 37946 bp, 30 predicted proteins | sample WisWelCaveWW1625_FD_202498 | JGI IMG/M metagenome (GOLD analysis project Ga0247727, IMG submission 202498) | Biofilm microbial communities from Wishing Well Cave, Virginia, United States - WW16-25 | ecosystem: Environmental > Aquatic > Deep subsurface > Groundwater > Cave microbial mat | place...
CGCTCGCGAACAACCTCGCCATCCGCGGCGCGCTGCTGGACGCCGACGCGACCATCGAGTCCTTCGGCGCGGCGTGGGGCGCCTTCGACACGACCCTCACCGCCAACGCCACCTGGAGCGACGGCCGCGACGCGCCCACGCCCAGCAACTTCGTCGGCGGCGTCGACGTCGGCGGCAGCGGCTCCACCCGCGCCATCGTGACCCAGCTCAGCACCGGCCTCGCCGGCCAGTTCCTGACGGGCACGACCTGGACCTTCGACATCGGGCCGCGAAAGGTCGAGATCCACAGCCCGGATTCCGATCCCGACCCGCTCGTCGACAGCTCCTTCCAATCCGAGGTCTTCACCGGCGACTGGAGCCTGCAGGTCACGCACCCGCTGCTGCGCGGCGGCGGCGACTACGCGCGCAGCGCCCTGCTGCTGGCGCGCCAGGACGCCGAGATCTCGGCCCTGGCGGCCGAACGCGTGGCCAGCGACACGCTCGAGTCCGTCACCGTGGCCTACTGGAACCTGGTCTTCGCGCGCCAGGACCGCGCCACGCGCGAGCTGTCGGTGCAGCTCTCGGCCGAGCTGCTGGACATCACGCGCCGCAAGTTCGAGCAGGGCCTGCAGAACCGCATCAACGTCACCGAGGTCGAGGCCGAGCTGGCGCGCCGCCGCGAGGAACTGCTGACGGCCCAGACCACCGAGCGCCAGGCCGAGGACGACCTGCGCAAGCTGGTGCTCGCCCCGGAGGACGAGGCAGGCTGGTCGCGCCCGTTGGTGCCGGTGACGCAGCCCCAGCCGCCGCAGGACGCGCCGCTGGACGAGCGCCTGGCCATCGACACCGCCCTGCAGTACCGCGCCGACGTCGCCGAGCAGCGCCGCCGGGTGGAGCGCGCCGAGGTCGAGCTGCAGCGCGCGTTCAACCAGGACGACCCGAGCCTGAACCTCACCGGCGGCTATGGCATCAACGCCAACGAGCAGAGCCACGGCGACATCTACGGCAACCTGTGGGACACCAACTTCGACCAGACCAACGTCGCGCTGGTCTTCGAGCTGCCGCTGGGCAACCGCAGCGCCGGCTACGCGCTGCGGCGCGCGCAGGTCGAGCGCCTGCGCGCGGGCGTCACGCAGCGCGAGACCGAGATGAACGCCGTGGCCGAGGTGCGCACGGCCGTGCGCTCGGTCGACCTGCAGAAGCAGCGCGTGGCGGCCACGGCCGAGACCGTGCGCCTGCAGCGCGAGGTCTACGAGGGCGAACGCCGGCGCCTGGAGAACGACCTCTCGACGCCCTTCCAGGTGCGCCAGTTCCAGCGCGACCTGCTGACGGCCATCGATTCCGAGACGCGCTCCAAGCTGGACCTCGAGGTGGCGCGCGCCGACCTGCTCAACGCCGTCGGCCAACTGCTCGCGGCGCACGGGCGCGCGCGCACGTTGCCCGAGCTGTCGCTCACCGAGGCGCCGCCGGCGCCCTGACGCCGTCGAGGGCCGCCGGAGAGACTTGCTCCGCAGCGGCCCCTCGACGACGTCACTCGCGCGCGAAGCCGTACAGGCCGCGCACGCGGATCTCGTCCAGCACGCCAGGCGACAGCCAGGGCGGCTCGCGGCCGGCCTTCAGGGCCTCGCGCACGGCGGTCGAGGACGCCGGGTGCGGCTCCAGGCGCAGCACGTGGGAACGGGTGCGTTCGACCGGCTCGGGACCGGCCAAGGGCAGCAGCGTCGACACGTCGGGCTCGCGGCCGTCGCGCGCGACCGGGCAGAAGGTGACCAGGCGCAGGAGCTCGCCCGCCTCGCGCCAGGTGGGCAGGTCGGCCAGCGTGTCGGCGCCGACGATCGCGAACAGGCGCGCGCCGGGCAGCGCGGCCAGCAGCGCCCGGGCCGTGTCGATGGACCAGCTCACGCCGCCGCGGCGCAGCTCGACGTCGCAGGGCTGCAGGCGCGGGTCGGAGCGGCAGGCCAGTTGCAGCAGGGCCAGGCGATCGGCGTCGGGCGCGAGGCGCCGGTCGCGCTTGTGCGGCGGCTGGTGAGCCGGCACGAGCAGCACGCGCGCGAGCTGCAGGGCGTCGGCGGCGCCGCGCGCAATGTGCAGGTGGCCCGCGTGGACCGGATCGAAGCTGCCGCCCAACCAGCCGACGCGCGCGGCGGCGTCCATCCGCTCAGTACAGGTCGTAGTGGAACGGGCTGGTGTCGTCGGCCGCGGGCGGCTCCTCGGCGCCCAACTCGCGCCAGGCGATGAAGGTCACCAGCACGAGCACCAGCACGACGGGAACGATCCAGTAGAGCTTGTTCTCTCTGAGGAACTGCGGCAGGGACATCGCGTCATCCGGAGGGGACGGAGGGCGGGCAGTCTAACCCGCGGGCCGGCCGCGTGCCCTCCTAGCGCAGCAGCAGCTGGCCCCAGGACGCGCCGTTGCCGCGCCAGACGTGCACGACCACGCCCTGTCCGGGCAGGAGGCTCCCGATGGTGCGGTGCAGGTCCGCGCTGGAGTCGACCTCCGTCTCGCCGATGCCGTCGAGGAGGTCACCCAGCTGCAGGCCCAGCGTTGCGCCCGGGCCGGTGGGGTCGACGCGCTCGATGCGCACGCCCTTGTAGCGCGGGTGGTCGACGACCGAGAGGCCCATGCGGCGCCAGATGACCAGCAGCGGCGAGTCGTCGCGGCCCAGCTCGAGCACGGTGCGCACGGTGCGGCCGTCGCGCTCGACCACCACGTCCACGCGCTCGCCCGGCTGCGTGGCCAGCAGGGCCTTGTTCACGTCGAACTCCCAGGCCACCGGCTGGCCGGCGATGGAGACCAGCCGGTCGCCGACGCGCAGGCCCGCGCGCTCGGCCGGTCCGCCCTGCTGCACCAGCGCCAGCGTGACCGCGCGCTGCACCGGGTCGCCCGCGACCTCGAGGCCGGTCACGACCTCGCGCCGCAGCCGCGGGTTGAGCAGGTTCTCGGTCAGCGTGCGGCGCACGCGGTCGATGGGGATGGCGAAGCCGATGCCCTCGGCCTCGTTGGCGATGGCGAAGTTGATGCCGACGACCTCACCCAGCACGTTGAGCAGCGGGCCGCCGCTGTTGCCCGGGTTGATGGCCGCATCGACCTGGATGTAGTCCTTGAAGACCGGCGAGGCGTGATCCAGCCCGGGGGACGATGGCAGGCGCACCTGGCGGTAGACCGCGGAAACCAGGCCGGCGGAGACGCTGTTCTCGTTCCCCAACGGGTTGCCTATGGCGATGACCGTCTCGCCCGGCATGACGTCGGCTGACGTCCCGAGCAGCGCCACCGGCAGCAGCGCGCCGGCGGGCGGCGTGATCTTGAGCAGCGCCACGTCGTTGTCCACGTCCACGTTGACCAGCTCGGCCGGGAACTCGCGCTTGTCTTCCATGCGCACTTGGATGCCCTGGCGGCCCAGCTGGATGACGTGCGCATTGGTCAGGATGTAGCCATCGGGGTCGATCAGGAAGCCCGTGCCCAGGCTGGTGCGGCGCGTGCGCTGCGGGCCCCACAGACGGTTGTAGGGGTAGGGCAGCTCCACCTCCTGCACGACGTCCTGGTAGACGTTGACCACGGCCGGGCCGGCCGCACGCACCACGCGGGCCACGGGCGTGTCGCGCAGTTGCTGGCGCTCGGTCAAGGGCGGTGCCGCCTGGGCGTCGGCGGGCGCAAGCAGCAGGAGCAGCAGCAGCAGGGGGCGCAGCATCGCGGGACTCCCGGAACGGAGGGTCGCAGGGACGGGCGTCGTACTGGCACGCCGGCCAGGACGTTTGATGACGCGCCGGCGGCCGGTCAGAGCAGGAACAACCAAGTCACCAGCGCGAACAGCGGCAGCAGCAGGCCCACGCTCCAGGCCATGTAGCCGAAGAACGAGGGCATCCTGACGCCGCGGCTCTCGGCGATGGCCTTGACCATGAAGTTGGGCCCGTTGCCGATGTAGGTGTTGGCGCCCATGAACACGGCGCCCAGCGAGATGGCCACGAGGTACTCCGCCGCCAGGCGCGCCGCGGCGGCGTGCGCGACCGGGTCGATCTGCAGCAGGCCGCCCAGGTGGTCGGCGCTCAGCCCGAGGCCGGCGTGGGACTGGTTGAGCACGCCCACCGCCACCGACCCGAAGGTCAGGTAGGTGGGGGCGTTGTCGAGGAAGCTGGACAGCGCACCGGTGGCCCAGAAGAACTGCCACGGCTCGCTCAGCAGCCCCCACGCGCCCGCGCGCAGCTCGAGCAGCTTCAGCGCCGGGATCATGGCCGCGAAGATGCCCGCGAAGAGCAGGGCCACCTCGATGATGGGCCCCCAGGCGAAGGCGTTGGCCTCGTGCACCGCACGCGGCGTGGCCTTGAGCGAGACCAGCGCGAGCGCCAGCAGCACGCCGTTGCGCACGAGGTCGGCCTGCGGGACTGCGGGCTCCTTGATGAAAGCCACCGCCGCCAGCACGCCCGCCAGCAGGTAGAGGTTGAAGCCACCCAGCACGCGGAGCGGCTGCCGCTGGGCCACGTCGCGCGCGAGGTCCGTCGCCGACTCGCGCTTCAGCGCCCGTGCGTCCAGCACCCAGTACAGCGCCAGCAGCGCGCCGAGCACGAACGCCCACTCCCTCCACAGCCCGAAGGTCCACGCGAAGGGCACGCCCTTGAGGTACCCGAGGAACAGCGGCGGGTCGCCCAGCGGCGTGAGGCAGCCGCCCACGTTGCTGACGATGAAGATGAAGAACACCACGGTGTGCACCACGTGCCGGCGCTCGCTGTTGGTCTTGAGCAGCGGACGGATGAGCAGCATGGAGGCGCCCGTCGTCCCGACGAAGCTGGCCAGCAGGCCGCCGGCGGCCAGGAAGGCCGTGTTGACCAGCGGCGTGGCGCGCAGGTCGCCCTGCAGGAAGACGCCGCCCGAGATCACGAACAGCGACCCCAGCAGGACGATGAAGGACACGTACTCGAGGCCGGTGTGGGCCAGCGCGTGAGACCCCAGGTTGGGCCCCACCCAGGCCACCGCCGCGCCGCCCAGCAGCGCTGCCAGCAGGCTCTTGTTGCGGTTGTGCTCCCACCAGTGCGGCGCGGACAGCGGCAGCACGGCGATGCCCAGCAGCAGCAGCACGAACGGCGCGCAGGCCCAAAGCGGCACCTCGATGGCGGCAGCCTCGTTGCCCATGGACTCTCACGGGATGGCGTACGACGCACGCGTCGCTCGGGCCGCGGGAGTGATGGTGGGCGCAGCTGGACTTGAACCAGCGACCCCCAGCTTGTCGAGCTGGTGCTCTAGCCAACTGAGCTATGCGCCCCACGAGGGCCCGCGCGCAGGGCGCGAAGGGCGAAGTCTTACGGATTGGCGGCGCGACGATCAACGAGAACCCCGCAGCTCGTGGCCCGCCAGGGCTCCCTGGACGACGTCCTGCCGGCCAACGTGATCACGCGCTGCAGCAACCGACTGCTGATCCAGGAGGAGCTGCCATCGGCGGACCTGCTCATCGGCGCGGTGCTGGTCACGGGCGCGAAGTCGCCCAGGCTGGTCACCCGGGCGGACCTGGCGCTGCTGCCGCCGGGGGCGGTCAGCGTGGACGAAGCCTTCGGCCGGAGGCCGGTCGAGCCGGAGGCCGTGCGGGCCTGAGGCTGGTCGCGGGCGCATGGCGGCGGCGCGGCCAGGCGCTCCTGCTGGCGGGGCTGCTGGTCGCCGGCCTCGGCCGTCCGGCGCCGCCGCCGCATGCTGCGGCCCCCCTTCCGGGTGCACTCACGGTGCTGGACGGTGACACGCTGCGCCTGGCCGACGGCCGCCGCGTGCGCCTGGCTTCCATCGACACGCCCGAGCTGGGGCGGCCCTGCGCCGCCGAGGCGCGTGATTTCACCAGCGCCTTCCTCGCGGGTGGCGTCGCCGTGCTGCAGCCGCCCGACCCGCCGCGCGACCGCTACGGCCGGCTGCTCGCCGACGTCGAGGTGGGGGGCGCGAGCCTCTCCCGCGCGCTCCTCGCCGCCGGCCTGGCCACGCTGTACGAGGACGAGGCGCCCGAACTGCTGGCCCTGCAGGCGCGGGCCGTGGACGAGCGTCGCGGCATGCACGCGCGCCTTGCGGCGGTCCGCGGCCTGTTCGTGGTCACGGCCGGGCGGCTGCACCGCCCGGGTTGCCCATGGCTGGGCGCCAGCGCCCGGCCGGCGGACCTGTGCTCCGACCCGTCCGAGGCGCTGCGCGCAGGGCGCGCGCCGTGCCGGACCTGCCTGGCCTGGCCGCCCTGACGGTGAAGCCCGCAGCGGCGCCGGTTAGAGTGCGTCGGGGGCCCATGACCAAGGACGTGCTGACCACCGGCGACGTCGCGCGACTCTGCGGCGTGACCATCCGCACCGTGATCAAGTGGTTCGAGGCCGGGCGCCTGGACGGCTACCGGATCCCCGGCTCGCGCGACCGGCGCTTCACGCGCGCGGCTGTCGAGCGCTTCGTGCGCGACAACGGCCTGCCGCCCGAGCTGCTCGCGCACCCGCGCGACGGCCCGCCGCGCGTGCTCGTGGCCGACGACGACGCCGCCGTGCGCCGCCTGGTCGAGCGCTGCCTGCTCGACCTGGGCACGCTGACGGTGGCCACGGCCTCGTCCGGCTGGGAGGCCGGCCTCAAGACCGCCGGCTGGCGGCCGGACGTGCTGCTGCTGGACTACCGGCTGGGCGACACGACCGGCGAGGAGGTGGCGGCCGGCGTGCGCGCGCTCGACGCCGGCTACCGCCCGGCCATCGTGGTCATGTCGGCCTTCTTGCAGCCGCAGGACGTGCAGCGCGTGCTGGCGCGTGGCGCCGACGCGTTCCTCGCCAAGCCCTTCGAGCTGGACGAGCTGCGGCGCCTGGTGCTGAAGCACGCCCGTCTGCCGGTGGCCTGAGGAGCGGCGCCAGGAACCCGTGGACAACCTCGACGCGCTGCTGCTGGGGGTCATCGAGGGCCTGACGGAGTTCCTGCCCGTCAGCTCCACCGGCCACTTGCTGGTGGCGCAGCGCATGCTCGGCATCCCCGCCGGCGACGCGGCCAACGCCTTCGCCATCTGCATCCAGGCCGGCGCCGTGGCGGCGGTGCTGGCGCTGTACTCCGCGCGCGTGCGGCAGATGGCGCGCGGCCTCTGCGGCCAGGACGCCGAAGGCCTGCGCGTGGCGCGCGACCTGGCTCTGGCCTTGGTGCCGGCTGCCGTCATCGGCATGGCCTTCGACGAGGACCTCGAGCGGCTGCTGTTCGGGCCGTGGCCGGTGGTCGCGGCCTGGATCGCGGGCGGCCTCGGCATCCTGCTGTGGGAGCGCTGGCCCGCACGGCGGCGCGGCGGCACGCTGTCCGTGGAGCACCTCGGGCCATGGCGCGCGCTGGCCGTGGGCCTGGCGCAGTGCCTGGCCATGTGGCCCGGCACCAGCCGCAGCCTCGTGACCATCCTGGCAGCGGCCCTGGTCGGACTGGCGCTGCCGGCCGCGATCGAGTTCTCGTTCCTGCTGGGCGTGCTCACGCTGGGCGCAGCCACGGCCTACAAGGCGATCCAGCACGGCGAGCTGATGCTGCAGTCCTTCGGCGCCGCGCCGCTGCTGATCGGGTTCGCGGCCGCCGCACTCTCGGCCGTGCTGGCCGTACGCTGGATGGTGGGCTGGCTGGCGCGCCACGGGTTGCTGGTCTTCGCCTGGTGGCGCCTGCTGGCCGGCGCCGCCGTGGCGGCCGCGCTCGCTGCCGGAGCGCTCTGAGACCACAGGCCATCGGTTATCCTGCGCGCCTCACTTCCTTGGCGGACCTGGCTCCCGCATGGCTCGACGCGCGCTCATCACCGGCATCACGGGCCAGGACGGCAGCTACCTCGCGGAGCTGCTGCTCTCCAAGGGCTATGAGGTCACGGGCGTCGTGCGGCGCTCGTCCACGGACCGCTACGAGCGCATCGAGCACCTCGTGGACAAGGTCAGCCTGGTCGACGCCGACCTGCTCGACCCGTCCTCGCTCATGACGGCGCTGGAGCAGAGCCAGGCCGACGAGGTCTTCAACCTGGCGGCGCAGAGCTTCGTGCCCACCAGCTTCCGCCAGCCGGTGCTGACCGCCGAGTTCACCGCCGTGAGCGTGGCGCGCCTGCTGGAGGCCGTGCGCAAGGTGCGCCCGCAGGCGCGCTTCTACCAGGCCAGCAGCAGCGAGATGTTCGGCAAGGTGACCGAGACTCCGCAGACCGAGGCCACGCGCTTCCACCCGCGCAGCCCGTACGGCGTGGCCAAGGTCTACGGCCACTGGATCACGGTCAACTACCGCGAGGCGTACGGCATGTACGCCACCAGCGGCATCCTCTTCAACCACGAGTCGCCGCGCCGCGGCCTGCAGTTCGTGACGCGCAAGATCAGCCACGCGGTGGCGCGCATCAAGCTCGGGCTGCAGCAGACGCTGGAGCTGGGCAACCTCGACGCGCGGCGCGACTGGGGCTACGCCGGCGACTACGTCGAGGCCATGTGGCGCATGCTGCAGCAGCCCGAGCCCGGCGACTTCGTGATCGCCACGGGCCAGACGCACACGGTGCGCGAGTTCTGCGAGATCGCCTTCGGCCACGCGGGCCTGGACTGGCGCAAGCACGTGCGCACGGACCCGCGCCACCTGCGCCCGGCCGAGGTGGACCTGCTGCAGGGCGACGCGTCCAAGGCGCGCGAGGTGCTGGGCTGGCAGCCGCGCGTCGACTTCGCGTCGCTGGTGCGCATGATGACCGAGGCCGACCTGGAGCTGGTCGCGCGCCAGGGTCGCTGAGGTGCGCGCGCTGGTCACCGGCGCGGGCGGCTTCGCGGGCCGCCACCTGGCGGCCGAACTGCTGGTGCAGGGTCACGCGGTCACGGCCTGCGGGCTGGCCGGGGCGGGCACGCCGCCGGACGGCGCGCGCTGGCTGGACCTGGACGTCACCGACGCGCAGGCCTGCCGCGCCGTGCTGGCCGCCGAGCGGCCGGAGTGGATCTTCCACCTCGCGGGCGTCGCGCACGTGGGGCGGGCCGAGGCCGCGCCCGACGAGTGCCTGCGCGTCAACTTCGGCGGCACGCGCTCCGTGCTGGCGGCCGCGCTGGAGCACGCGCCCGCCGCACGCGTCGTGCTGGCCAGCAGCGCCGAGGCCTACGGGCGCGTCCCGCCCGACGCGCTACCGGTCACCGAGGAGCGCGCGCTGCGCCCGGCCACCCTCTACGCCGCCAGCAAGGCCGCGGCCGAGATGCTGGCCCACCACGCCGCCGCGCGCGGCCTCGACGTGGTCATCCTGCGGCCCTTCAACCACGCCGGGCCCGGCCAGTCGGACGACTTCGTGACCGCGGCCTTCGCGCGCCAGTTGGCGCGCATCGAGGCCGGCTGCCAGGAACCGGTCATGCGGGTCGGCAACCTCTCGGCCGTGCGCGACCTGTGCGACGTGCGCGACGTGGCCCGGGCGTACGTCGGCGCCGCGCGCGCGGCGCGGGCGGGCGAGGCCTACAACGTCACGACCGGGCGCGGCGTGGCCGTCTCCGAGATCCTCGACACCCTGCGCGCCCTGGCGCGCGTGCCGGTGCGCGTCGAGACCGACCCGGCGCGGCTGCGCCCGGTGGACGTGCCCGTCTTCCACGGCTGCGGCGAGAAGCTGGCGCGCGACACGGGCGTGCGCCTCGTGCTGGACCTGCAGACCACGCTGCGCGACGTGCTGGACTACTGGCGCGCGATCGAGCCGGCGGGCAGCGAGCGCCGGTAGCCGTCCAGGAAGGCCTGCAGCGCGGCCCCCGGGCAGTTGGTCGGGTCCTTGCGAACCTCGCCGTGGGCGCGGATGTCGCCCGCGGCCAGCGCGAAGTGGCGCGCCAGGGCCTCAAGCACGCGCACCAGCGCCTCGCGCTGCGCCGGCGGCAGCGGCTGCTCGTCGAAGTTGCCCAGCAGGCACACGCCGATGGCGCCGCGGTTCAGGCCGGCGCCCTCGTGCGCGCCCTGGTAGCGCAGCGGCCGGCCCTCCCAGACGCCGCCGCCCGCGTCGATGAGCAGGTGGTAGCCGACGTCGGCCCAGCCCTTGCCGCCCTGGTGCACCGACTGGATCTCGCGGATCTCGCTGCCCACGGCCTTGGGCCAGGTGGCGCTGCTGGGCATGGCCGTGTGGTGCACGGTGACGTGGTCGATGGGCAGCATCGGGTCGACGTTGGCGCGCACGGACGCGGCACCCCACTCCGCGCGCCGGTGCAGGCCCGGCAGCAGCAGCGACAGGTCGTCGGGAATGACGCCCGGCAGCAGGACGGGCGCGACCGCCACGGGCGGCGGCGGCTCGCGGGACTCCGGCAGCAGGCGCGACTCGACCGCCGCCAGGCGCGCGCCCGAGAACAGGCGGATGCGGCCCTTCCAGCGGGCGGCTTCGCCCGGATCGCCGGCCTCGCGCGCCGCGACATGCGCCGCGTAGAGCAGGTCGTCCCGCACGCGCGGCGTGAGGTCGCCGGTGTCCAGGGCCCGCGCGTAGCGCGTGCCGGCGTCGCGCCAGCGCAGCAGGGCGCAACTCACGTCGCCTGAGGCCAGCAGCGCCTGACGTGCGAGCTCGCCCGTCTCGGAGGGCAGCTCGTCCAGCGCGCGCTCGAAGGCCAGCGCGGCCGAGCGCAAGCGGCCGTCGGCCTGCAGGGCGCGGCCTGTCGCCAGTTGCAGTTGCGCGCGCAGCTGCGGGTCGCGCTCGCGCAGCAGCGCGGCGTCGGCGCGCTCCACGGCCTGGTCGTTGCGGCCCGCGGCGACCAGCGCCTCGAGCTCCTGCAGCAGCGGCGACGGCGCGGCGGGCGTGCGCCCGGCAGGTTCCGTCGTCGTGGGCGCCGTGCAAGCCCCGAGGCCGGCGGCGAGGAGCAGGACGCACCGGAGGAGTCGGGTCTTCATCGCGTGCGGGACATGCTTTCAGCCGCCCGGGGCCGTTTCAAGGGCGCGCTTGCGCGCGGGGTGCCCTGCAATGGCCAGTGCCGCGCACAGCAGCGCGGCGCCGCCCAGCAGCAGATACGTCCGCGGCAGGTCCGTGGTGAAGGCCGCGTCCCAGGGGACGGCGAAGAGCAGCGCGCCGAAGGCCAGGCGCGCCAGCAGGCTCTGGACTGAAAGCAGCGCCGCGCGCTCGGGCCCGGGGATGCGCTGGTTGAGCGCGGTGCGCCCGATGGGCTGCAGGAAGGCGAAGGCCACCTGTTGCAGGACGAAGAGCGTCGCGAGGACCGGTGATCGGCCAGCCGCCAGGCCGAGGAACGCGAGCGCCAGCAGCAGCAGCACCAGCCCCGCCGTACGCCGCTCGCCCAGCGCGCCGAAGACGCGCAGCACGAGCAGGGCCGAGAGCCCGGCCGCCAGGTTCAAGCCGGCCAGCACCAGGCCGTGCAGGCGCAGGTCGTCGGCGCCCGCGGCCAGCAGCGTGGGCTGGTAGAGCTGGAAGCCCACGCGCAGGAGCACGAAGACCGCCACGTACCAGCCCAGGACCCAGGGCACGCCCGGGGCGCGCAGCGCCGCCGCCGCGCGCGCCAGTTGCGGACGCACGTGCACCTCGGCAGCGGGTCGCGACTCCGGCAGCCGCGCCGCCAGGACGCCCGCCGCCAGCATGACCAGCGCCGCGAGATCGAAGGCGGCCGTCGTGCCCCAGGCGTGCGCCACCAACCCGCCCGCCGCGTCCACGGCCGAGACGCCCAGCAGGCGCCAGCGGTGCGCCACGGTCTCCTCGTGCAGCGCGTCGGCGCGCCGGCCGCCGGCCGCGAGATGGTCGTAGAGCCAGGCCGAGTCGGCGCCCGAGATGAGCGCGTGCCCGGTGCCGACCAGCGCCATGAGGACGTGGCAGGCGAGCGGGTCCTCGGAGCGGCCCAGCAGGAAGAAGGCCGCGCCCAGCAGCAGCGGCCCGGCCAGCAGGACCGGCCGGCGGCCGACGCGGTCGGCCAGCCAGCCCCACGGCAGCTCGAACACGACCATGGCCAGGTAGTAGGTCGCCCACAGCGACGCGTAGGCATCCGGCGAGAAGCCGCGCGTGCGCGTGAAGTGCGTGTACATCACCGGGACCCACGCGAACGCGAAGGTCAGCCCGGAGTAGGCGCGGAAGTCGCGGAGTCCGCGGTCGGGAGGCGCTGCATGCGGGCCGGCCATGCCCGGATTGTGGGGCGGCTGCAGGGCGCTTCCAAGACTGCTGGAGCCGCCGCGCCCGGTGCCGTAAGCTCTCCCCGATGAAGCTCGCCAGCCGCATGGGCCGCCTCGGCACCGAGACGGCGTTCGAAGTCCTGGCCCGCGCGCGCGCGCTCGAGGCGCAGGGCAAGCACGTCGTGCACCTCGAGATCGGCGAGCCCGATTTCGACACGCCGGCCAACATCGTCAAGGCCGGCCAGGACGCGCTGGGCCAGGGCTTCACGCACTACGGGCCCTCGCCCGGCCTGCCCGCGCTGCGCGAGGCCATTGCCGAGGACTACTCCCGGCGCAACGGCGTGCCGGTCAAGCCCGAGCAGGTCGTGGTCTACCCGGGCGCCAAGCCGGTGATGTTCTTCATGTTCCTGGCGCTGCTCGAGGAGGGCGACGAGGCGATCTACCCCAACCCGGGGTTCCCGATCTACGAGTCGATGATCCACTATGCCGGCGCCACGGCCGTGCCGCTGCCGCTGCGCCAGGAGAACCGCTTCCGCGTCGACGTCGCCGAGCTGCGCACGCTGATCACGCCGCGCACCCGGGTCATCGTGGTCAACAGCCCGCACAACCCGACGGGCTCGATGCTCACCAGCGAGGACCTGCGCGCCATCGGCAAGCTGGCCGCCGAGCACGGCATCTGGCTGCTGGCCGACGAGATCTACTCGCGCATCCTGTACGGCGCGTCGCAAGACACGGTCCTGCGCTACGGCGACCCGGCGCGCATCGTGGTGCTCGACGGCTTCAGCAAGACCTTCGCCATGACCGGCTGGCGCCTCGGCTACGGCATCATGCCGGCCGAGTTCGTGCCGCACATGGCGCGCCTGCAGACCAACGCCACCTCGTGCACGGCCAGCTTCACGCAGATGGCCGGCGTCGAGGCGCTGCGCGGGCCGCAGGACGCGGTCGAGCGCATGCTGGCCGAGTTCAGGAAGCGCCGCGACGTGATCGTCGCCGGCCTCAACGCGCTCGAGGGCGTACGCTGCGTCGAGCCCCAGGGAGCCTTCTACGTGTTCCCCGACATCCGCGGCACGGGCTTGGGCAGCAAGGATCTCTCCACGCGGCTGCTGGACGAGGCGGGCGTGGCGTGCCTCTCCGGCACGGCCTTCGGCAAGCACGGCGACGGCTTCCTGCGCTTCAGCTACGCCAACTCGGTCGACAACATCTCCGAGGCCCTGAAGCGCTTCGGCTCCTTCCTGCACAAGAACCGCGCGACGGCCCGCGCCTGATGGCCCCGCCACGCCCGCGCCGATGTGCCGCGGCCGTGCCATGAAGCCCGCCTCGAGGCCGCGTCAAATCGAGCCCGCGCAAGGCGCTGCGGCGCGATCGACCAGGGGCCCCACCCAAGGACGACCCCGAATGGGTCGTCCGACGTGGGGAGGCGGCCTGGCAAGGCCGCTGAGGATCGAGCGCACCGCAGCAACGCAGCCCGGGCCGATGTGCCGCGGCCGTGCCGGAATCCTGCGGTGAGGCTGGGCTTCGTCATCGACAACCGCAAGTGCATCGGCTGCCACGCCTGCACCGTCGCCTGCAAGTCCGAGCACGACGTGCCGCTGGGCGTCAACCGCACCTGGGTCAAGCAGGTCGAGACCGGCACCTTCCCGAGCGTGCGGCGCAGCTTTCACGTCATGCGCTGCAACCACTGCGCCGACGCGCCGTGCGTCGAGATCTGCCCGGTGTCGGCGCTCTACATCCGCCCGGACGGCATCGTGGACTTCGACAACGGCCGCTGCATCGGCTGCAAGGGCTGCCTGCAGGCCTGCCCGTACGACGCGCTGCACATCGACCCGCGCAGCAACACGGCGGCCAAGTGCAACTTCTGCAGCCACCGGGTCGACCGCGGGCTGCAGCCGGCGTGCGTGGTGGCCTGCCCGGAGCAGGCCATCGTGGCCGGCGACCTGCACGACGGGCAGAGCTTCATCGCGCAGCTCGTGGCGGGGCAGCCGGTGCAGCAGCGCAAGGTCGAGAAGGGCACGTCGCCTTCGCTCTGGTACATCGACGGCGACGCCGCCGCGCTGGACCCGCTGGCCACGCAGGCCGGGCGCTGCAGCGCCACGGACGCGCCGGCCGGCCGGCCGCTGGCCGAGCTGGGCGTCGCGGCCGAGCTCGGGCAGGAGGCGCGCCTGCACTACGACGCCCCCAAGCCCGAGCCGCCGTGGGGCTGGCAGGTCTCGGCCTACCTGGTCACCAAGGGCCTCGCGGCCGGGCTGCTGCTGCTGCCGCTGGCGGCGGCGCGGCTGCTGGGCGCGGACGTGCCGGTGTCGCTGCTGCTGGCCTGTGGCCTGGTGTCGCTGCTCTTCCAGGCCGCGACCGCGGTGCTGCTGGTGGCCGACCTCAAGCGTCCGGACCGCTTCCTCAACGTGCTGCTGCGCGGCAACCCGCGCAGCTGGCTGGTGCGTGGCGCCTGGATCCTGACGGCCCTTGGAGCGGCGAGCTCGACGCTGCTGCTGGCGGCGTGGCGCGGATGGGGGGCGCAGGCGCCGCTGGGCTGGGTCGTGCTGCTGCTGGCGCCGGCGGCCGCGATCTACACGGCCTTCCTCTTCGCGCAGGCCAAGGGCCGCGACCTGTGGCAGAGCCCGCTGCAGCCGGTGCACATGGCGCTGCACGCGTTGCTGGCCGGCGCCGCGGGCGTGCTGCTGCTCGAGCCGTCGTGGGGCCCGGCGCCGGCGCTGGCGGGCATCGCCCGCGCCACGCTGCTGTGGGGCCTGCCGCTGGACGTGCTGCTGGCGCTGGCCGAGATCACGTTGCCGCACGCCTCGCGCGCCGCAGCCCAGGCTGCGCGCCACCTGCACGCCGGCGACGCCGCGCCGCGCTTCTGGGGCGTGGCCGTCGGCGGCTCGCTGCTGGCCGCGCTGCTGGCGGGCCAGGCGGACGCGCCGGCCGCCGCTGCCCTGATCACGCTGGCCGTGCTGTTCGTGCGCAATGACCTGTGGGTGCGCGCCGGGCAGATGGTGCCGCTCTCGTGACGCGCCGACCCGGACAACACGCCGGCTGGCTCGAGCGTGTGGCGGAATCGCTGGGCCTGATCGAGACGCTCGTGCCCGGCGGCGAGCGGCTCGCGCCGCTGGCGCCCGCGGGCGAGCTGCTGCGCTTCCCGCCCGAGGAGCAGTGGGACGACTGGGTCGAGTACGACGCGCAGGCCTGGCCGCGCCGCGAGGCGCGCCACCGCATGCTGGTGCCGACCACCTGCTTCAACTGCGAGGCGGCCTGCGGCCTGCTGGCCTACGTCGACAAGGACACGCTCGAGATCCAGCGCTTCGAGGGCAACCCGCAGCATCCGGCGTCGCGCGGCCGCACCTGCGCCAAGGGCCCGGCCACCATCAACCAGGTGCACGACACCGACCGCATCCTGCACCCGCTGCGCCGCAAGGGCGCGCGCGGCAGCGGGCAGTGGGAGCGCGTGTCGTGGGACGAGGTGCTGGCCACGCTGGGCGGGCGCATCGCCGGCGCGCTGCGCGAAGGCCGTGGCAACCAGGTCGTCTACCACGTCGGCCGCCCGGGCCACGAGGGCTACATGGACCGCGTGCTGCGCGCCTGGGGCATCGACGGCCACAACAGCCACACCAACGTGTGCAGCGGCGCCGCGCGCCTCGGCTACGCGCTGTGGCAGAAGTTCGACCGCCCGTCGCCCGACTACGCCAACGCGCGCTTCATCCTGCTCATCTCGGCGCAGCTCGAGTCGGGCCACTACTTCAACCCGCACGCCCAGCGCATCATGGAGGGCCTGCAGGCCGGCGCCGGGCTGGCCGTCATGGACCCGCGCCTGTCCAACACCGCGTCCATGGCCACGCACTGGCTGCCCACGCGCCCGGGCAGCGAGGCCGCCGTGCTGCTGGCCATGGCGCGCGTGTTGCTGGACGAGGGGCTCTTCGACCGCGAGTTCGTGCGCGAGTGGGTCAACTGGCGCGAGTACCTGGCGGCGCGCGGCCGGCCGGGCGGCTCGTTCGAGGACTTCGTCGCGCGGCTGCGCGAGGAGTACGCCGAGTTCACGCCGGCCTTCGCCGCAGCCGAGGCGGGCGTGCCGGCCGAGCAGATCGTGGAGGTCGCGCGGCGCGTCGCCGCGGCCGGCTCGCGCTTCGCCGCGCACACCTGGCGCGCGGCCGGCAGCGGCAACCTGGGCGGCTGGTGCGTGGCGCGCGCGCTGCAGTTGCTCTCGGTGCTGACCGGCTCGGTGGGCACCGTGGGCGGCACGCTGCCCGCGGGCTGGAACAAGTTCGTCCCGACCTTCTTCGACAACCCGCCGCCGCAGAAGGCCTGGAACGAGCTGCACTTCCCACCCGAGTGGCCGCTGTGCCACTACGAGATGAGCTTCGTGCTGCCGCACCTGCTGCGCGAGGGCCGCGGCCGCCTCGACACGTACTTCACGCGCGTCTTCAACCCGGTCTGGACCTACCCCGACGGCACGGCCTGGATCGAGATGCTGACCGACGAGGACAAGGTCGGCTGCCACGTGGCGCTCACGCCCACCTGGAACGAGACGGCCTTCTTCGCCGACTGGGTGCTGCCCATGGGCCACGGCCCCGAGCGGCACGACCTCAACAGCTACGAGACGCACGACGCGGTCTGGATCGCCTTCCGCCAGCCCGTGCTGCGCGAGGCGCTGCGGCGGCTGGGGAAGCCGGTGCAACTCACGCACGAGGCCAACCCGGGCGAGGTCTGGGAGGAGGACGAGTTCTGGATCCACCTCTCGTGGCGCCTGGACGCCGATGGCGCGCTGGGCATACGCCGGCACTTCGAGAGCCCGACCCGACCGGGCCAGCCGGTCTCGCTGGACGAGTACTACGGGCACATCTTCGAGCGCGTGCCCGGCCTGCCCGAGGCCGCCCGCGCGCGCGGCCTCGACGCGCTGGAGTACATGCGCCGTTTCGGCGCCTTCGAGGTGCGCCGCGGATGCTCCGGCCAGCACAAGGACCCGCTGCCGGCGACGGCGCTGCAGGGCGCGACCACGCAACCCGACGGCCGCGTCACCGGCCCCGACGGCGCGCTGCGCGGCATCCTGGCCGAGGGCCAGGCGCGCAAGGGCTTCCCCACGCCCAGCGGCCGGCTCGAGCTGTACTCGCGCACCATGGAGGAATGGGGCTGGCCCGAGCACGCCGTGCCCGGCTACGTGCGCAGCCACGTGCACCCCGCGCGCCTCGACGCCGCGCGCGGCGAGTTCGTGCTGCTGCCCACCTTCCGCCTGCCCAACCTGATCCACTCGCGCAGCAGCAATGCCAAGTGGCTGGTCGAGATCGCGCACCGCAACCCGGTCTGGATGAACGCGGACGACGCCGCGCGCCTCGATCTGCGCACGGACGACCTCGTGCGCGTCGAGACCGAGATCGGCTGGTTCGTCGACAAGCTGTGGGTCACCGAGGGCGTGCGCCCGGGCGTGCTGTGCTGCAGCCACCACATCGGCCGCTGGCGCCGCGAGCAGGACCCTCAGGGCAACCGCTGGGCGGTCAACACCGTGAAGCTCTCGGCCGACGGCAAGCTGTGGCGCATGAGCACCCTCGCCGGCCCGCAGCCGTCCGACAGCGACGACCCCGATACGCGCCGCATCTGGTGGCGCGACGGGGGCGTGCACCAGAACATCACCCACGCCGTGCACCCGGACCCGGTCTCGGGCATGCACTGCTGGCACCAGAAGGTGCGCGTCACGCGCCCGGGGCCGGGCGACCGCTATGGCGACGTCGTCGTGGACCGCGAGAAGAGCCAGGCCGTGTTCCTCGAGTGGCTGGCGCTGACGCGCGGCGAGCGCGCACCGGCGGGGCTGCGGCGGCCGTTGTGGTTCAACCGGCCGCTGCGGCCGGTGGACGAGGCCTACCGGCGTCCCTGAGCCGGAGCGCCCTCACAGAGCGAAGTACAACTCCGACACGAAGCCCGTGTCCAGGTGCCCCTCGACGTGCGCCGACAGCCGCCAGCAGGGCGAGATGTCGCGCGGGTCGCACAGCTCGCCCAGCGCCTGCAGGGCGTAGGCGCGAACGTAGGCGTGCTGCGCGGGGTCGCGCGCCAGCGCCGCCAGCGGCTCGATCAGGCTGCGGTCGCCGACCAGCCCCAGCGAGTGGGCCAGCGCCGCACGCGTCATGAGCCGCCGCATCGCCGGCAGGTCCCTGGCGAGGGCCGCGAGCTGCTCGCGCCGGCCCAGCAGCCCCAGGCCGATGACCGCGCTGCGCACGACCTCGACGTCGGTCGCGTCGCGCGCCAGCGCGTCGAGGCGCGCCGGCAGCTCGGCGCCGTCGGGCTGAGCCAGGCCGACCGCCAGCGCCAGGTTGGACAGCAGCAGCGGGTCCTTCTCGTCCAGCAAGCGCTGGGCCAGCGGCGCGCGCGCCTCCGGGGCGCCCAGCAGGCCCAGCGCGACGGCGAAAGCGCCGACATGGCTGGCTTCGTGCTCGTCGTCCAGGGCGGCCAGCAGCGCGACGGCGTTGCCGGCGTCGCCGTCCAGCGCCAGGCCCATGGCGGCGTGTGGGCGGTCGTCGAACGGACCCTCGACCACGTGCCCGCGCAGGAAGGCACGCCCCGCGTCGGTGCGCGCGCGGCCCAGCGCACGCAGCAGGATGCGCCGCGCGGCGCTGTCGCGCTCGTCCGCCACGAGCCCGACCAGCCCCGCGGCCTGCGCCTGGTCGGGACGCGCGCCCAGCGCCTCCAGTCCGGCCGCGGCCGAGCGGCGCACCTGGTTGTCCGCATCTTCGAGCAGTTCCAGCAGGCCCGTCAGGGCCGCGGCGTCGCCCAGCCGCCCGAGCGACCAGCCGGTCATGGCGCGCACGGCCGGATCGCGGCGCACGAGGTAGGTCGCCGGCAGCGCCTGCAGTCCGGCCAGCAGGGCGGCATCGCCGCACACGCCGCCCGCGAACAGCACGGCGCTGCGCATCTGGTTGTTCACGTCGTCCAGCGCCTTCTCGGACAGCGCGGCGCGCAGCACGTCGACCGCCTGCGGGTCGCCCACCAGCGCCAGGCCGGCCGCGGCGAAGGTGCGCAGCTCCACGCCCTGGCCCTCGTCGCGGAAGACGCGCACCAGCGTCTCGACCGCCTGCGGGTTGCCCGAGAATCCCAGGGCCAGCACGGCCTGCGTGCGCACGAAGCGGTCGGGGTCGTTCTCCAGCACTTCCTCGATGAAGCGCACGGTGTCCGCGCGCTGCAGGCGCCCCAGCGCCACGACGGCCGCGGCGCGCACGTCGCGCGGATTGGCGCGCAGCTGCACCAGGCCGCTGGCCGGCTTGTCTCGCAGGCAGTCCACCAGCAGCGGGATGACCAGGCTGCCGCGGTCGTCGGCCGTCACGGGCACGAACGTCGCGCCCGCCGCCGCCGCCCGGCCCGGCAGTCGCGCCCGCAGCTCCAGCAGGGCCTCCTGGTCGAAGTCGAACCACCACTCCCAGCGCTCTGGGTCGAAGGGCATGGTCGGCCCCAGGCCCGGCTGGCCGAGGATGCCCGCGACCTCCGGCGGGCTGCCGGGATCGGGCGCCGGCGGCAGGAAGTGGCCGCCGTGGAGGGCCGGCAGGAGGAGCGGCAGCGCGAGCAGCAGGACCAGCATCTTGGGAGCTCCCTGGAACTTCAGTACGGCCTGCCACCAAGCTACGATCGGCCGCCATGAAGACCAGCTTGATCCTCAGCGTCGTGCTCGCCTGCCTCTCGCCGGCCGTGGCCGGCGACCTCCCCGGAAGCGCCTGGGCGCTGCCACCCGCCGGAACGGTCCTGCGCGCCGGGCCCGGCGTGGACTTCCCCGGCGTCATCACGCTGGACGGCGACGACGTCGTGCGCCTGGGCGAGCTGCGCGGCACCAGCCGCGAGGTGTTCGTCGCCCAGGGCTTCGCCATCTACATGCACTCGGACTACGTCGCGGTGAACCGTGCCAGCGCCACGGTCACGGTCACGGGCGACCGCGTGAACATGCGCCTGCTGCCGTCCACCGAGGGTCTGCTGCCGCTGGGCCAGTTGCCCGAGGGCGCCGGCCCGCTGGCCTTGCTGGAGCAGAACGGCGACTGGGTGCGCGTGCTCGCGCCCATCACGACGCCGCTGTACGCGCCGGACGAGGTGCTGAAGCCCGAGGCCGACCCGACCCTGCCCGACCGCTGGCTGTCCGCCGAGGGCACGCGCGAGGCGCGGCGTCAGGCCGCCGTGTCGTCGTGGCGCGCCACGGACCCGGGCTGGCAGCGCGAGGCCGCGCTGCTCGAGCGTGCCGAGCGCCTGGCCGACGTGGATGTCACGCGCCTCGAGGAGGCCGTGCTGAGCGAGCGCCGCGCCGAGATCGCGCGCCTGCGGCAGCAGGCCACCTGGGCCGAGACGCAGTCCGCCCTGCTCAAGCTGGACCAGGACATCGACGCGGTGCTGGCGTTGCGCGCCACGGCCCAGAAGGCCGCCGAGCAGGTCAAGGGCGCGCCGCTGGCCGTGCCCGGCGACACCGGCCTGCGGCGCGAGTCCAAGATGCTGTCGCTGGGGTTCCGCTACAGCGGCCGCGGCGAGTCGGTGCGCCGCGCCGGCTCGGTGCACAAGGAGGGCCTGGACGACGCGCCCATCTACACGCTGCACACGACCGAGGGCGAGATCCTCAAGCTGACCGCGCCGCTCGACGTGGCCACGCTGCAGGCCCTGGTGGGCCGGCGGGTGGAGCTCGACGGGCGCAAGCTGTACCTGGCCACGGTCTCGGGCCCGGTGCTGGTCATCGACCGCGTCGTGTCCTACCGCCCGCTCTGAGCGGCCTCAGCCCGGAGCGAGCAGGCCGGACCAGTCCGGCAGGTCGCGCGGGTCGCGGCCCTGCAGCACGTTGGCGCGCGCGTCGGCCACCAGGCGGTGCAGGCAGCGCACGTTGTGGGCCGAGACCAGCGCCACGGCCAGCGGGTCGCCCGTCGTGAACAGGTGCCGCAGCGCGCCGGCCGGAAACTGCGTGCAGCCCGGGCAGTCGCAGCCCTCCTCGACGGGCCCGCGCTCCTCGCGCCAGCGGGCGTTCTTCAGGTGCACGAGGCCGGTGCGCGTGAAGAGCGTGCCGTGGCGCGCGTTGCGCGTGGGCAGCACGCAGTCGAAGACGTCGAAGCCCGCGGCGATGGCGGCCAGCACGTCGGCCGGGCGACCGACGCCCATCAGGTAGCGCACGCGGTCGGCCGGCAGCAGCGGCGCATAGCGCGGCAGCGCGGCCTGCAGCGCGGCGTTGGGCTCGCCCACGGACAGCCCGCCCAGGGCGTAACCGTCCAGGTCCAGTTCGCGCAGGCCGCACGCGGAGCGCTCGCGCAGCCCGTCGTCCAGCCCGCCTTGCACGATGCCGAAGAAGGCCTGGCCCGTGACGCAGCGCGCGCGGTGGCGCTCGGCCGCGAGGCGCGTCCAGCGCGTCGTGCGCTCGACCGACAGCGCCAGCAGCTCGGGCGCGGCCGGCAGCGGCGGGCAATGGTCGAAGGCCATGGCGATGTCCGCGTCCAGCAGCAGCTGCACGTCCACCGTCTCGCGCGGCCCGAGGCGCAGCTCGCGCCCGTCCACCGGCGAGCGGAAGGTCACGCCCTCGTCGTCCAGCCGCGCGCTGTCCAGCAGCGAGAAGACCTGGAAGCCGCCGCTGTCCGTGAGGATCAGGCCGTCCCAGCCCATGAGGCGGTGCAGCCCCCCGAGGCGCGCGACGACGTCAGCGCCCGGGCGGTCGTGCAGGTGGCAGGCGTTGGCCAGCACCAGGCGCGTGCCCAGTCGCGCCAGCAGGTCGGGTGGCACGCCCTTGACCGCGCCGTAGGTGCCCACCGGCAGGAAGGCCGGCGTGGGGCACTCCTTGCCACGCACGCGCAGCACGCCCGCGCGCGCGCAGCCGGCGCGCGCCAGCTGGGTGAACTGCGCGGCCCGGCCGCTCACGGCGCCTGGCCGAGCGTGGCGCCTGGGTAGTAGCGTTCGAGGATGGCCTGCCAGCCGCCGCCGCGCGCGGCGAAGCCCGCGGCGCCGTACTGGCACAGGCCCACCCCGTGTCCGAAACCGCTGCCGTGCACGACCAGCTCGCCGTCCTGCAACTGCGGCGGCGCCGAGAGGCGGCCGGAAGGAAGCTGGCGCGCCAGCGTACGACCCGTCGACAGACGCGAGCGCACGTCGGTGAAGGGCGCGCTGGCCGTCCGGCCGCCGGCCACGACCGCCAGCGTCGCAGGGCGCGCGGGCCAGACCTCGGCGGGCGCGGCCACCGCCTCGAGAGGTGCCAGGTCCAGCCCCAGCGCGGCGCACACCTCGGCCGCGCTGAAGCGCCGCTCCCAGGCAAAGAGCGGCGAGCCGCGGCAGTCGGGGCAGTCCACGGCGCGATCCAGCACGCCGGCCGGCGCCCTGTCGAAGACCTCGCGCGCCGGCAGCGTGCGGCCGCCGCAGGTCGAGTGGTACCAGGCCGTGATCGGGCGGCCGCGGCGCAACAGCACCTGGCCCTGCGTCTCGCGCACGGCGCGCGACGAGAGCGGGGTCTCGCGCGCGCGGCCGCCGTAGGCCTGGCTGCGCGTGTCGCCGTACAGGAAGCCCTGCGTGGCCGTCTCGGCCAGGGCGTAGCTGCGCGCGGCGACGGCCTGCGCCTTGAGCGCCTCGAGCCCGAAGCGGTCGGGCATCTCGGCTGGCACGACGCCCAACAGGTAGTCCTCCAGCGCCACCCGGTTGAGCAGGCGCGGTGCGCCGCGCAAGGCGTGCCACTCGAGACGCAGGTCGCCGCGGTAGGTCGTGCTTCCGGCCTGCAAGCGCGCGCCGCCCGAGGGGTGCAGCGTCACCGGCGGAGCGCCCAGGTCGATGCCGCCGACGACCACGCGTTGCGGCCCGACCGAGGGCGGGGCCGTCGCCGCCAGCGACGCGAGGCGCTCGCGCCCGCCGGAGGCGTCCAGCACGCTGACGGCCCCGGCGCACGACAGGCCGGGCAGCTCCCCGACGGCCAGCTCGACGTCGACCCAGCCCGGTTCGGGCCGCGGCGCGGTGGGGGGCGCCTCGCGCGCCGCGTCCTCGACGGCGCACGCGCCGAGGGCCAGCAGCAGCGCCAGCGGTCGCCAGGTGCGCCGCATGCTCAGCCCGGGAACAGCTCGGGTGCGGAAGCCTGCAGTCCGAGGTGGCGGCGCGCCGCGTCGGTCAACTGCCGGCCGCGCGGCGTGCGCAGCAGGAAACCCAGGCGGATCAGGTGCGGCTCGTAGACCAGCTCGAGCGTGTCCTCCTCCTCGCCCACGGCCACGGCCAGCGTGCGCAGGCCTGCCGGGCCGCCGCCGAGGCCCGCCAGCGCGGTGAGCAGGCGGCGGTCCATCTCCTCGAGGCCCAATGCGTCGATGCCCAGCATGGTCAGCCCGCGCTCGATCACGTCGCGCGCGATGCGCCCGGAGCCCTCGAGCTCGGCCACGTCGCGCATGCGGCGCAACAGCCTGTTGGCCACGCGCGGCACGCCGCGGCTGCGCTGCGCCAGCGTGAGGGCGGCGTCGTCGTCGAGCGCGCAGCCCAGGCGCTCCGCCGAGCGCCGCAGGATGACCTCGATCTCCTCCGGCGGATAGAGCTGCAGTTTCTCGAGCACGCCGAAGCGCGAGCGGAAGGCGTGCGTGAGCAGGCCTTCGCGCGTGGTCGCGCCCACGAGCGTGAACGGCGCGACGGACAGGCGCACCGAGCGCGCCGCCGGCCCCTGGTCGATGATCACGTCGACGGCCAGGTCCTCCATGGCCGCGTACAGGTACTCCTCGACGGCGCGCGGCAGGCGGTGGATCTCGTCGACGAAGAGCACGTCGCCCGGCTGCAGCGCGGTCAGCAGGCCCACGAGGTCGCCGGCGCGCTCGAGCGCCGGGCCCGAGGTGATGCGCAGGGTCCGTCCCAGCGACGCGGCCACCAGGTGCGCCAGCGTGGTCTTGCCCAGGCCGGGCGGGCCGGACAGCAGCACGTGGTCGAGGGGCGCGCCACGGCGCAGCGCGGCCTCGATCCAGGTGCGCAGGTTGGCGACGGCCCGCCCCTGCCCGACGAATTCGTCGAAGGACCGTGGACGCAGGGACCCATCGGCCTCGTCCGGGGCCGAGGTCAGGCTCCGGAAGACCCCGCTCGCAATGCCATCCGCCATGGTCTGGATGATACGCCGGCAAGCGTTCGTCACTAAGAACGGCCTGCAACGCCGCCCGGCTGCCTTGACTGGCCGGGTGCGCCGGCCGAGAATCGTCCGATCGCCCGAACCCCAGCCCGTTCCGGAGTCGGTTCATGCGCCGACACGTGCCGACGGCCGCCGAGGACCTCTGATGACCACACCCCGTGTCTCCCGCCTGATGACCAGCTCGGCGCTCCTGTTCCTCGTCGGCTGCGGCGGAGGTGGCGGTGGCGGCGGCGGCTCCGACACCCCCATCGGCGACGGCGGAGACGGCGGTGTCGGCCTCGATCCGACCCAGGCCGACATCCAGGTGGAGACCTTGGCCAGCAACGCGCTCGACGGCAGTTACGCGCAGGTCGACCTCATCGACGGCGGCAACCCGGACAGCGCGGTCGCGGCGGACCTGCTCAAGCAGGCCTTCCTGGCCAAGCTGCAGACCCTGTCCGGCATCGACCTCGACGGCGACGGACTGCAGGACACCTACGCCACCGGCATCAGCCCCGGCAACATCGCGGGCTTCATTCTCGCGGCCAACAACCTGTACGACCTGTTCCAGACCACCACCGGCCCGGCCGAAGCCGCCCTGGTCGACTCGCCCCCCGAGGACTTCCTGGACACCTTCGAGGGCTTCGACGGTGGCGACATCGACAGCGCCTTCCAGGGCGGCGATCTCACCGGGGACGGCGGACCGGGGCTCTTCAGCAACGTGCCCGGCTCGACCATGCCCACGCTGCCGGCCTTCCCCAACACGATGGGCACGCTGGTCGCCAGTTCGGGCCGCGGCCCGTCCGCCACCGACCAGCACCAGTTCATCCAGATCGTCTTCCCGTACAAGCTCGACGCGGACAGCCTGTTCAACACGCTGAACTCGACCAACAGCTACCTCGGCGACTCGGCGGTGGGCGCGGCGGACAACGTGTTCATGGAGGCGCGCTGGGTCCAGCTCGACGCCAGCCTGAACGTCGTCGACCAGACCTTCCAGCACCGGCACGTCAGCAGCGTGGCCATCATCGGCGGTGTGGCGGCGGTGCCCACGGCGCCCGGACTGACCACGCAGGCCACGGTCGATCCGACGCTCAGCAACCTGCCGGCCGGGTGCCTGGCGCGCATCATGCTGCCCAACGTGCTCACGCTCGTGGCCCATGAGAACCCCACGCTGATCACGCCGGCGGGTTCGGCGCTGGTGGCCGGCACGGTGACGGGTGGCGGCGTGCTGGTGCTGCCCAGCCCGACGTCGTCACCGGGCGGCGGCCGCGTCTTCGGTGCCAACTCGTCCATCCCCGGCTCGGTCAACGACTTCGAAACCGACGGCGACACCGACGCCGCTCCCATGGGCTTCTTCTCGCTGCGCATCGTGCGTCTGCGCAGCAGCGGCAAGACCATCGAGAACCCGTACTTCCACAGCTTTGCGGTGAGCCAGGCCAACGTCGGCGCCGACCCGCGCGCCTTCGCCTCCTCCTTCAACCGCGGCGCGGCGCTCTTCGTCAACGAGACCACGGCCGTCCCGGAGATCGACATCCTGGATCCGGCCGCGGACGCCATCGGCAGTTACGACCCGTTCCCGACCTCGGACCTGGCCAACGTGGTCTCGACGCGCGCGCGCTTCATCGTGCGTTTCGACCGCGAAGTCGTGCCCAACTCGGTCGGCTTCAGCCGGCGCCACACCATCCACAGCACGGTCGCCGATGACGTCATCTTCCCGTTCAACGGCAACACGCGACCCGTCTCCAGCGCCGCCAGCACGCTCAGCCCCGGCAAGCTGGGCTCGCCGCTCGCGCCCAGCATCTACCTGGCGGTCAACCAGCCGGCCGGCGTCAACAAGACCCAGGGCGCCCCGGCCTTCGGCCTGACGCAGAAGGTCAACTCGCTGGTCGCGCACGGCCCGACGGCCTACGACAGCGGCGCCGCCTTCAGCCTGGCCGAGCTGAACGGCAACGGCCTCGTTCCGCAGCAGCACAACACGCTGGCCACCCTGCCGCGCGGCATCGTGCCGGTGGACATCTACCCGCTGAACCAGAACAACCTCAACACCTACGTCGTCGAGCCGCTGGTCGAGTTGCCGCCGAACGCGGTGGTCACGCTGGGCGTCTGCGTGCCGGGCCTCGGGTTCTCGGTGCTCGACCGCACCAACCACGGCAACTTCACGCGCGCCGGCACCATGTTCACGCCGTTCCAGGCGCTGACTCCGGTGGGGCTGGGTGACGACGCCAGCCAGAAGCAGGCCATCATCGGCAACGACACGATCGTCAAGGTCAACGCGGGCCCGATGGACCTCCAGGGTCGCCTCTTCTCCGGCAGCACCAGCGTGGCCGTCGACACGCTCATCGACGGCTTCGCGGCCAACGACGCCCGGACCGGCGGAACCAACGTGAGCCGCACGTTCCGCGTCGGCGCGAACAACAACAAGGTCTACGTCAACGCGCCGGTCGCTCCGCAGGCCCTGTACCTGGCCTACAACTCCGGCGGCATGGGCGTGCTGGACCTGTGCGGCACCGGTTACAACACCAACAAGCCCGGCGGCGCGACCGAGAACGTCGGCTCGCAGAACCACCTCGAAGTGTCGCGCTTCATGCCGACGGCCCTGTCGGGCAACCTGACGCTGTTCAACTTCAAGTCCAACGGGGCCTTCTCCAACGGCGACCACTTCAAGGCCTTCGGCGTCCTGGGCCGTTTCACGTCCGGCGGCGCCACCAACGGCCTGCCGCTCGGAACCGAGTCCGAGCGGGCCATCGGCGCGGCCATCCCGACCGGCCCGCTGACCCCCACGCCGGGCATCAACGAGGGTTCTTCGGGCTACGAGACGCTCGTGCGCACGGGCATCACCAAGGGCGATCCGGGCAGCGCCAGCACCGTCCTGGCCAAGTCCACCACCGTGGGCCTGGTGCGCGACATGGAGGTCGGCGACTTCCTCGACACGATCTACGTGGACCCCGAGAACCCCTTCGCCACGCCGCTGCGCCACCGCAGCTACAACACGCCGCTGCAGGGTTCGCTCGACAACAACTCCATCGCCGATCCGCCCCTGCCCAACCCGCCGCCGCTGCGCTTCCCGGTGGGGCTGCCCCACACGGCGGTGGTCTTCGACCAGGCCGACCTGGCCAAGGCGCCCTTCATCATCGACGGCAACGAGGTCTTCCCGACCGACAGCATCATCCTCTACGACGACGGCACCGGCGTGCCGCCGCTGACGCGCCAGACGAACTGCTTCATCCAGCTCAACCCCACGTCCAACGCCAGCAACGCGGCCAGCTTCGACCAGCCGCACCTGCCCAACGCGGGCTTCAACAATCCCTTCGGCGGCATCACCGGCGGCCAGTCGACCAAGTTCGTGCAGACCGGCCCGATGCCCAAGACGGCCACGTCGGGCGCGTTCCTGCTGGCCGCCTTGAACGTGGTCCCGGGCACGTACGACAGCGGCGGCCTAGTTCCGCCCGTCTACCAGTCGCGCCAGCAGATCGGCAACTTCCTGTTCGTCGCCGACGGAGTGAACAAGAAGCTGCACGCGCTGAACAGCAACACCATGGAGGTCCTGCGCTCGCTCAAGTTGCCTGATCCGTACGGCCTCGGCCTGTCGCCGACGCTCGAGACGCTGTACGTGAGCAACGAGGGCAACAACAGCCTGTCGATCATCGACGCCGACCCGACCAGCGCCAGCTTCATGACCGAGATCAAGCGCGTCCCGGTCGGCAGCGGCCCGCGCGCCGTGGCCGTCTGCCCGAACAACGAAGACGTCTTCGTGCTGAACTACCTGGCCAACACGATCAGCATCGTCGACATCGGCAGCCAATCGGTGCGCCGGACGCTGACGCAGAACGGGATCGACCGCCCGTATGACATCGCCATCGGAGCCCGGGAGAGCGGCACGATGCCGGGCTTCCAGTCCGGCACGTTCCACGCCTTCATCAGCAACTTCGGCGGCGACGACGTGCTGGTCTACGAGTCGGGCCCGTCAGGCCTGGCCGGCATCGGCTACGACAACATCCTCGGGAGCGTGCGGCCCAACGAGCCGCCGCAGGTCGGCGTGCCGATCTTCCACGACATGTTCCAGCCGCGAGGCATCACGTACGACCCCGTGCTGCCGAAGACGGACTTCTTCGGCGGCACGCCCTTCACGCCCGGATGCCTGGTGGCGCACAAGGACGAGAACGGCCGCGCCGTCGCCACGCGCGTCGGCTACACCAAGGACGCGAACCCGGGCCAGGTGTTCCAGAACTTCGCCGGCACGCCGAGCTTCGGCGAGAAGATCTTCGAGGTGTCGGCCCAGTACGTGTCGGATTTCGTCGGCGTGGCCTACGACGTGGCGCTGCCGGACTTCAACCGCAGCCGTCTCGAGAACGAGGATTTCGGCACCTACTACAACCTCTACAACGCGGGCGCCACGCCCAAGTCCTCGCCCACCTTCGAGCGCAACGCCAAGTTCATCACCGCGGACAACATCCTGCCAACGACCTTCAACGGGCCGCGCTGGGAACCCGACCGGATGTACCTGTCGATCGGCGGCAAGATGATCGAGGTCTTCGACCTGGACACCGGCACGCACCTGAAGACGATCACGACGCCGCTGGAGGTTTCGGTCATGGCTTCCTACTTCAGCCAGTGACCTGATGCCGTCCACCGCGCCGGACCCGCTGGCGCCCGACAAGGGGCGCGACGTCCGGCGCATGTTCGCCTCCATCGCACCGCGCTACGACCTGCTCAACCGGCTGCTTTCGGCGGGACAGGACCAGCGTTGGCGGCGGCGCGTGGTGGCCGCGCTGCCGTCGCTGCGGCCGGGTGACCGCGTGCTGGACCTGTGCAGCGGCACGGGCGACCTGGCGCTGGCCATCGGCCGCTCGGCACCGGCCGGCGTCAGCGTGCACGCCAGCGATTTCTGCGAGCCCATGCTGGCGCGCCTGCCAGCCAAGGCCCGGCGCCACGGGCTCGCCCCGCTGCTGGCCGCCGCGGACGCCCTGGCGCTGCCCTACGTCCCGGGCAGCTTTCGCGCGGTGACCGTGGCCTTCGGCCTGCGCAACGTGCAGGACCCGCCGGCCGCGCTGGGCGAGATGGCGCGCGTGCTGCAGCCCGGTGGCCGCGTGCTCGTGCTGGAGTTCAGCCGGCCCGACGGACGCCTGTTCGGGGCCCTGTACCGCGCCTACGTCTTTGGCGTGCTGCCGCGCGTGGGCCGGCTGCTCAGCGGCAGCGAGGTCGATGCCTACCGCTACCTGCCCGAATCGGTGTGGGCCTTTCCGCGCCCGGGCGAGCTGGCGCGCGCCTTCGCGCTCCATGGCCTGGACCTGCTGTACCAGGAGCCGCTGCTGGGCGGGGCCGTCGTGCTCCACGTCGCGCAGAAGCGCGACCCGTGAGCCGGGCCGGCGGAGCCGCGAACCGGCCGCCGGCGAGCCGGCGCGCCGGGACGCGGGGAGCCCAGGCTGGCGTGGCCGCCCGCCCTCCGTTGGGTGCCTACCTGGAGGAGTCGCGCGACATCGGCCTGTCGCTGCTGCTGGTGCTGCCGCTGTTGCTGGCGTACGAGATCGCCGTGCTGCTGCTCGCGCCGCCGGCGCGCAACGCCGCCGAGTTGGCCGTGGCCGAACTGGCCGGCCGCCTGCCGGCCGACATCGCCGCCTGGCTGCGGCGCGGCCTGCTGCTGCTCCTGCTCGCGCTGGCGTTCGTCCTGGCCCGGCGTGCGCAGCCGCGCGTGGCCCGTGCGCGCTGGGTCCTGCTGGAGGCGCTGGCGCTGGCCCTGCTGGTGGGACCGCTGCTGCGCTGGATGGTGGGGGGACTGGGCCTTTCGATGCGCGCCGGAACGGTGCCGGCCGAGCAGCCGGCCTGGCTGCCGTTCCTGCTGTCGACGGGCGCCGGGCTGTGGGAGGAGCTCGTCTTCCGGCTCGGCCTGCTGGGCGGGCTGGCGCTGCTGCTGGCGCGCGTGGCGCGCCTGCCCGAGGTCGGCGCCACGGCGATCGCCGTGGCGCTCTCGGCGCTGGCGTTCGCGCTGTACCACCATCTCGGGGCGCACGGCGAGCCGCTGCAGGCAGCGCGGTTCGTGTACCGCGCGCTCGCCGGTACAATCCTCGGCGTCCTGTTCGTCACCCGGGGGCTGGCCGTGGTCGTCTACATGCACGTCTTCTACGACGTCCTCTGCGACCTGCGGGCCCTGGACGGCTGACGGCCGTGCCGCGAGTCCTCGTCGGCATCACCGGCGCCTCGGGCGTCGTCTACGGCGTGCGGCTGGTCGAGCGGCTGCTCGCCTTGCACGTGCCGGTCGAGGTCATCGTCAGCCGGCCCGCGCGGCGCGTGCTGGCCATCGAGCACGGCCGTCCCGAGGACCCGCGCGAGTGGCTGCGCGGGAGCGACGGCACTCGACCGGTCTTCCACGACGACGCCGACCTGGCCGCGTTGCCGGCCAGCGGCAGCTCCGCCCCCGACGCCATGATCGTCGCGCCTTGCTCCATGGGCACGGTGGCGCGCATCGCGGCCGGGGTCTCGGGCACGCTCATCGAGCGCGCCGCGGACGTGATGCTCAAGGAGCGCCGTCCGCTGGTGCTCGTGCCGCGCGAGACGCCGCTGTCGACGCTGCACCTGCGCAACCTGCACGAGCTGTCCGGGCTGGGCGCCAGCATCGTGCCCGCCATGCCCGCCTTCTACTTCCGCCCGTCCTCGCTGGAGCAGGCGCTCGAGTTCGTGGTGGATCGCGCGCTGCAGGCGGCGCGCACGGGCCTGCCGCTGCGTCATCCGTGGACCGGCGCCCCGGAGGACGCGCCGTGACGGGTGCGCTCGGGCACATCCTGACCGACATCAAGCTGGCGCACTCGGTCTTTGCGCTGCCGTTCGCGGGGCTGGGACTGCTGGTGGGCACGCGCGGCCAGCCGCCCACGGCCCTGCTCCTGCTGCAGTTCGCGGCGGCCATGCTGCTGGCGCGCTCGGCTGCCATGGGCTGGAACCGGCTCGCCGATAGGCGGCTCGACGCGACCAACCCGCGCACCGCCACACGCGCGCTGCCGGCCGGGCGCGTGTCGCCGCGCGCCATGGCGGCCTTCACCCTCGCCTGCGCCGCCGGATTCGTGGCCGTGGCGGGCAGCCTCGGCCGGTCGTGCCTGCTGCTCTCGCCACTCGTGCTGCTGGTGCTGTGGGCCTACTCGCTGTCCAAGCGCTTCACCAGCCTGGCGCACCTCGTGCTGGGACTGGCGCTGGGTCTCGCACCGCCGGCCGCCTACCTGGCCGCGCGCGGCAGCCTGCAGGCCGACGCGGCCATCGCGCTGTGGCTGGGGCTGTCGGTGCTGTTGTGGGTGGCGGGCTTCGACGTGATCTACGCCTGCCAGGACGTCGAGCATGATCGGCGCGAGGGCCTGCGTTCGCTGCCGGCGCGCCTGGGCGTGCGGCCGGCGCTGCGCGTGGCGGCGGCGCTGCATGCGGGCATGCTGGCCGCCCTGGCCGCGACGGCGCGCGCGGCGGGTTTCGGCCCGCTGGGCTGGGCGGCCATCGGGCTGGTCGGGATGCTGCTGGCGGCCGAGCACGCGCTGGTGCGCGGCGGCAACCTGGCGCGCGTCAACTCCGCCTTCTTCACGCTGAACGGCGTGGTCTCGCTGGTCTTCGGCGGCCTGGTCGCGGCGGACCTGCTGTGGCCGTGAGCAAGGGTCGCGCCCCGGGATTCCTCGAGCTGCGCGACGCGGCCCTGCAGCGACTGTCGCGCGCACCGCTGCCGCCGCTGGTGGTGCTGGCCGGGGAGGAGCCGTGGGTCAAGGAGCGCCTGATCGAGGCCGCTGCGGCCGCCGCCGGTGGCACGGACATCTTCGCGCCGCGGGCGGGTGAGCCGGATGCCGCGGCCGCGGAGCGTCTGCTCGATGACTGGTGCACGCCCACGCTCTTCGGCGGCGCGCGCCTGATCGTGGCCCGCGGCGCGGACAAGCTGCTGGCCGGCCTGCGGCTCGCGCGCTTCGAGGCCGCACTGGATGGCCCTCCGGCGCACGCGCTGCTGGTCACGCTCGCGGCGCTCGACGGCCGCTCCCGGCTGGCCAGGCGGCTGAGGGAGCAGGAGGCGCTGGTCGCGCTGCCGCCGCTGCGCGACGCACCCCCGCCCTGGCACACGGGCGGCCCGTTCCTCGAGACCGACCTCAACCTGTGGATCCGCGACGAGGCCCGGCGCCTCGGCCTCGCCTGCGAGCTGGCGGTGGCCGACGAGCTCGCCCGCCGCGTCGGCAACGAGCCGGCCGCGCTGGCGCGCAAGCTGGAGCAGTTGCTGGTGCTGGCCGGGACGGGTCGCGCGCTCGGCGTGGACGACGTCCGTCGCCACGTGCGCCGCAGCAGCGCGCGCCTGCTGGCTCTGTACGAGGAGGCGCTGCGCGCCGGCGACGCCGGCCAGGCGCTCGATCTGCTGGACCGCATGCTGTCCGAGGGCGTCACCGACCACACCGGCCGCATGGTCGACGGCGACCAGGCGGCGGACACGGTGCTGCGCGGCCTGTGCGCCGGCCTGGCGCGGCTGATCGAGGCCCACGAGCGCCTGACGCCCGAGCTGCGCGAGGCGCTGCTGCGCAAGCCGTGGCAGCGCGGCGAGGACGAGTCGGCCGCGCTCGCGGCGCTGCTGGGTCCAGGCGGCCGGCGCGTCTTCCTCGAGCGCGACCTCAAGGCCGTGTCGCCGGCCGCGGCGCTGGCGGCCTTGCGCCTGGCGCTGCGTGGCCTGCGCGCGCTGCGCGACGGCCGCGGGGCCTCGCTGCACGCCCTGACCGTGCGCCTCGCGCGCGCGCACGCCCCGGCGCGGCGGGCCGCCTCGTGATCCGCCGCCTGCCGCGCGAGGTCATCGACCGCATCGCCGCCGGCGAGGTCGTCGAGCGCCCCGCCTCGGTGGTCAAGGAGCTGGTCGAAAACGCCCTGGACGCGGGCGCGCACGGCATCGACGTCACGCTGGACGGCGGCGGGCTGGCGCTGATCCGCGTGGCCGACGACGGCGGCGGCCTGCCGCCGGAAGACGTCCCGCTGGCCTTCGCCCCGCACGCCACCAGCAAGCTGCACGACGTCGACGACCTGTTTCACATCGCCAGCTACGGCTTCCGCGGCGAGGCGCTGGCCAGCATCGCGGCCGTGGCGCGCTGCAGCCTGGCCAGCCGGCCGCCCGGGGAACCGCAGGGTCTGCTCGTCGAGGCCGCCGCGGGGTCGATGGGCGCGACGCGCCCCGCAGCCTGCGCGCCCGGCACGCTGGTCGAGGTGCGCGACCTGTTCTTCAACGTTCCCGCGCGGCGCGCCTTCCTGGCTTCGCCCGCGGCCGAGTCCGCGCGCTGCCGCGAACTGCTGGCGCACATGGGCCTGTTCCTGCCGGGCGTGCGCCTGACGTTCCGCGCGGACGGTGCCGCGCGGCTGCTGGGCGACGGCGCGCCCTCGCTGCGCGCGCGCGTCGCGACCGTCTTCGGATCCGAATTCGCCGCGGGCCTGCTGCCCGTCGCGGCACGCGCCGCGGGCCTGGCGGTCGAGGGCCTGCTGGCCCCGCCAGCGGCCGCCCGAGCCCGTGCTCGCTGCCAGCTGCTGAGCGTCAACGGGCGCCTGGTGCGCGACCGGGCGCTGGCGGCGGCCGTGCGCGTGGGCTGCCAGGACTTCCTGCCCGGGTCGCTGCAGCCGTCGTGGATCCTGGCGCTGACGATCGACCCGCAGAAGGTGGACGTGAACGTCCACCCGACCAAGGCCGAGCTGCGCTTCCGCGACGCCGAGGCGGTCTTCCACCTGCTGCGCTCGGCCGCGCGTGCGGCGCTGCTGGGAGCCGACCTCGCACCGCGCGTGCGGGCCGAGCACGTCGTGCCGGCAGCCTCCCTGGCGGTGGCCGAGTCGCGCGCCGACGCGGCCGAGGCGCCGCACGGGGCGCGGGAGCTGCCTCCTCCCCTGGCGCCTCCCGGACGTCCCGCGACCGCGCCCGTGCTGCCCGCCGCTGCCGGCCTGCGGCCCGCAGCGCGCTTCCTGCAGGTGCTGGACACCTACCTCGCGCACGACGGCCCCGAAGGCCTCGTGCTGGTCGACCAGCACGCGCTGCACGAGCGCATCCTCTATGCGCGCCTGCAGCGTCAGCGCGCGGACGGGCGCATCGAGAGCCAGCGCCTGCTGCTGCCCGAGACCGTGCGCCTGTCGCCGCGGCTGCACGCGCGCGCGCTGGAGTCGGCCGACGAGCTGCGACGGCTGGGCCTCGAGGTCGAGCCCTTCGGCCCCGACACGCTGGCGGTGCGCGCGGTGCCGGCCGTGCTGCGGCGCGAGTCGGCCGGCGAGCTGCTGGCGGCCGTGCTAGAGCCGCCCGACCTGCATGGCGGCGTGCCCGACGGCCTCGACCGGCGACTGTTCACGATGGCCTGCCACGCGGCGGTGAAGGCCGGCGACCCGCTGGGCGAGGACGAGATTGCGGACCTGCTGCGCCAGGGCTCGGAGCTGGAGCACGACGCGACCTGCCCGCACGGCCGTCCGACGCGCATGGTCATCGGCCGCACCGAGCTGGAGCGGCTGTTCAAGCGCGCGGGCTTCTGAGGCGCGTCAGCGCGTCTCGGCCGCCGGCGGCGCAAAGAGCGACCCGTCCAGCGGCGCGTCGATCAGCAACGCCAGGTGACCGTCAACCTCCTCGTGCACCGCGAGCTGCAGCAGCCAGCGATCGTCACCGGCACGGTAGATCTTGATGTTGCCGGGCACGACCAGGCCGTCGCGCGAGGCGCCGTGGAAGGCGAAGACCAGCTCGAGCGGCGCGAGGTCGGGCCGGTGGGGGGCGCGCACGGCCAGCGACCACAGCGTGCCGTCGGCCGCATCGATGCCGAAGCCCAGCTGCAGCAGCGGCGGCGGGTCGCCCGGCAGCGGGGGCGGGGCGCCGGGCGCGGGGCCGAAGGCCTCGTCGGGCGCGCTGGCCGCGACCATGACCAGCTCGTGCGCCACGCCGTCCGGGTCCACTTGCCGGTCGCGGCCCACCGCGCGCACGTCCGTCAGGCGCGGGACGAGCGCGTCGAGCACGATCGCGTCCAGCAGCAGGCGCGTCAGGCGCAACTGCTCGTCCAGCAGCTCCAGATCGGTTTCGAAGACCTCGGGCCGGTCGGTGTAGACCGTGACCGCGCCGCCGCGCTCGTCATGCAACCAGGCGCGGCCGGCGTCCCAGCACACCGTGGAGGCGCTGCCGGTGAGCGCCTCCTCGCGGCGCGTCAGCAGCCGCTCGGGGCTGCGCACGTACCAGCGCTCGACCTCGGCCTGGATCAGCGAGCCGTCGTCGGTGCGCGCGCTGACGTGGAAGCGGCCGTGCAGGGATGCGGGCGCGGCGCGCGGCGTCTCGCCACGCTGGCGGCGCGCGGCGGCGGCCAAGGCGGCGCGGCCGTCCTCGGCCGACGTGGAGGCCGGCGCCGCCGCGGCGGGCTCCGGGTTGGAAGGCGGCGCGTCCTGGGTACGCGCGGTCGGCGCGGGAAGCAGCGCGAGCAGCAGCGGCACGAGGCAGCGGAGCATGCGGCCACGGTAGAATCGCGCCGCCCGGCCGTCCACCGGCGGGGCAGGAGGTGACCGGTGCCGCGCTGGGCGGTGGTGCTCGTGCTGCTGGGCGCCGTCCTGCCCTTCGCCGAGAGCCGTCACTGGCCATTCGTCCACGACGACCACGACCTCCTGGGGCCGGCCAGCCTGGCCGCCGACCCGCGCGCCGGCAGCGTGCTCCTGCTGCGCGCGGACCTGTTCGGCAGCGTCGAGCGCCCCTGGGGCGAGAGCGGGTATTGGCGTCCGGCCACGCTGCTGGCCTTCCGCGCGCTGCACTGGCTGGCCGACGGGCAACCGGCGCCGATGGCCTGGCTCGGTCATGCGGTCACGTTGCTGATGCATGCGCTGGCGACGTGGGGCCTCGCCCGCGTGCTGGTGGCGACGGGATGGCGGCCGCACCTGGCGGCCGGCGTGGCGCTGCTCTACGGCGTCCACCCGGTGCACGCGGAGGCGGCTGCCTGGATCAGCAGCCTGACCACCACCGGCGCGTCCGCCTGCGGCCTGTGGGGGGCGGCGCTGCTGCTCGCGGCGCGCCGCCCGCGCGACGAGCTGCTGGCGGGGGTGCTGTTCCTGCTGGCGCTGGGCTTCAAGGAGAGCGGCGCCCTTCCCGCGCTGATCGCGGCCGCGCTGGCGCTGGCCGCGCGGCGGCCGTGGCGGCAGGCGCTGCGCGCACCGCTGGCGGCGCTGGCGACGTATGCGCTGCTGCGGCAGCTCGTGTTCCACGAGGGCGTCAGTACCAGCGCCTGGACCGGGCCGGCGGATGCGGGCGTGCGCTGGCTGACCTGGCTGGCCGTCGTGCCGGACGCCGTGCGGCTGTCGTTGTGGCCCGACGCGGCCACGCCGCTGCGTCCCGTCGCGGCGGCCGCCGGCTGGAGCACTCCGGGCGTGCTGGCGGGACTGGTCGTGCTGGCGCTGCTGGCCAGCCTCGCGGCCGGCGCGGCCTGGCGCCGCTCGACCGCGGCCCTGCTGGCCGCGCTGGCACTGCTGGGGACGCTGCTGCTGCTGGCGCCCTGGGCACGCCTGGCGCTGGGTTTTCCCGAGACCAACGTGGCGCTCTTCGAGCGGCACCTGCACCTCGCGGCGCTGGCCGGGCCGCTGCTGCTGGGCCTGGCTCTGCGGCCGTGGGCCGAGCGCGCGCCGCGGGCCGCGCTGTGCGCTGCGCTGCTGCTCGCGTTGCCGCTCGGACTGCGCGCCTCCGAGCGTGCGCGCACTTGGGCCTCGGACGAGGCCTTCGCGCGCGCCGGCCTGGCCTGCGCGCCCGACTCCGCCAGCCTCTGGAACCACCTGGGTGTCGCGCTGCTGGAGCGCCAGCGCCGGACGGGCGACGCGCACGTGGCCGCCGAGGCGCTGGAGGCCGTCGAGCGATCGCTGTCGCTGCGGCCGGGCGACCTGCTGGCCTCGGTCAATCGCTTCATCGCGCTGGCGACGCTGGGTCGCGCCGACGACGCGGCGCGCGCGGCGGAGCAGTTGCTCGAGCGCCACCCGCGCGAGCCGGCGGTGCTGGACAACGTCGCGCAGTGGCACCTGGCCGAGGGCCGCTGCTCCACGGCCGCCGAGCTGTTCGCGCGCGAGCTCGAGACCGGCCGGCCCCTGCCCGGCGCCGAGCAGGGCCTGGACGCAGCCATGGACGGGATGGATGCCGCGCAACGCGCGAACGACCGTCCCGGCAACGCGCTCGAGCCGCCCGGGGCGGCTGGTGCCGAAGGGGGGACTTGAACCCCCACTGGGTCAACCCCAACTAGACCCTGAATCTAGCGCGTCTGCCAATTCCGCCACTTCGGCACGGAAAGGGGAGCGGATTGTAGGCACGGCGCGTCGTCGCGCAAGGGCGCGCGCGCGCTTTGTTCGGCAGGGCTTCGCCGCCCACAATGCCGCCATGCCCGCCCATGACCCGCAAGCCGTCCGCACCGTCTGCGTGAACCGCAAGGCGCGCTTCGACTACGAGATCCTCGACCACGTCGAGGCCGGACTGGTCCTGGCGGGCTCGGAGGTCAAGGCGCTGCGGGAGGGCAAGGGCAACCTGGTGGATGCCTACGTCATGGTGCGCGACGGCCGCGCCCAGGTGCTGAACCTCGAGATCAGCCGCTACACCCACGACCACGTCAGCGCGCTGGCCCCACGGCGCGTGCGCAGCCTGCTGCTGCACGAGCGCGAGATCCGCCGGCTCGAGGCGCGCGTGCGCGAGAAGGGCCTGACGCTCGTGCCCCTGTCGGTCTACTTCAAGGGCCCGTGGGCCAAGCTCGAGGTGGCCCTGGCGCGCGGCAAGCGCAAGTCCGACAAGCGCGAAACGATCAGGCGTCGCGAGGACCAGCGCGAGATGGACCGCCTGCGGCGCCACCGGCGCTAGGAGTCTGCGCCATAGATCGCGTGAGGCGTCACCGAAGGCCGTGTTTCGTCGCGGGAAGCCGGCTTCCCGCAAGGAAAGAAGGGCATCGCAAAGGGTCGCTGCCGATCTGTGGCGCAGAC
>Ga0247727_10002997_pt1 | contig 37941 bp, 34 predicted proteins | sample WisWelCaveWW1625_FD_202498 | JGI IMG/M metagenome (GOLD analysis project Ga0247727, IMG submission 202498) | Biofilm microbial communities from Wishing Well Cave, Virginia, United States - WW16-25 | ecosystem: Environmental > Aquatic > Deep subsurface > Groundwater > Cave microbial mat | place...
CCACGTGAGAAAATCAAACGTGCGGATGAAAATCGGCATTTCTTGATAAGCCATAATTACGTTTTACGTTTACATCCTCTGCCGCACTATCTCATAACACACAATCGCCGCGGCGGTGGAAACATTCAACGACTCCACCTTGCCGCGCATGGGAATGTGAAAGAGAAAATCGCATTTCTCGCGCACGAGACGATGCAAGCCGGGGCCTTCGCCGCCGAGCACGAGCGCGAGCGGCAGGTTGGTGTCCATTGCAAAAATCGGCTTCTCGCCGGCCATGTCGCAGCCGGCGATCCAAACATTTTCGCCTTTCAAGTGCTCGATAACGGCGTTGAGATTGGTTTCCTGGGCGATGGGAATGTGAAAGGCCGCGCCGGCAGAGGTTTTGACGGCGGCGGCGGTCACGTCGGCGCAGCGGCGTTTGGTGATGACAATGCCGTGCATGCCGGCGCCCTCGGCGACGCGCAAAATCGCGCCAAGATTGCGCGGGTCTTCGACGCCGTCCAGCAGCAGCAAGGCGGGTTTCTCTTTCTTTTCGCGCGCGCGGTCGAGCAAACTTTCCCACGGCACGTAATTCACCCCGGGCATGACGGCGAGAATGCCTTGATGTTTATCGGTCTCGGCCAGGCGATCCAACTCCTGGCGCGGCACGGTTTGCATGGGAATGCGCTGCTCTTCGGCGAGATGGATCAGCTCCATCAGCTCCGGGCCTCGGCTGCCGTGGGCGAGATAAATTTTGCGCACCGGCGCGCCGGATTGCAGGGCTTCTTTTACCGGATGGCGGCCGTAGGTTTTGAGGTCGGGCATGGGAACTCCAATAGTTTTTGGATTACCCCAAGATACAAGATGTAAAATGGCATAAAAATAAAATTCGATTTCAATTGGCTAAACTACTTCACTCCCGACCAACGAATTCACAGACTGCCACAACTCTTTTCTGCCGAGCGAAGTGGTTGAAGAATAAAACAGTAAATCGGTAATCGCCAAATGGCCAATACGCGCCGCAATCTCGCGTTTCCGCTCCGCGCGTTGTTTGTTGGAGAGTTTGTCGGCTTTGGTGGCGACGACGACGACGCGTTGGCGCAAATCCGCGAGCCAGGCGAGCAAGTCGAGATCGCTCTGCAGCGGGCCGTGCCGGCTGTCAATCAAAGCCATGACGCCGCGAAGCTGCCGGCTGGTTTTGAAATAACCTTCTATCAGCCTGCGCCACTGCTCGCGCTCGGTGTGAGGGGCTTTGGCGTAGCCGTAACCGGGAAAATCGACGAAATAAAACGGAGGCGTTGAAGACGCGGCCGGCGTGAGGCGAAAGAAATTGAGCAGGCGGGTTTTGCCCGGGGTGTTGCTGGTTTTGGCGAGATGCCGGCGGTTGAGCAGCGAGTTGATCAGGCTGGATTTCCCCACATTCGAGCGGCCGCAGAAGGCGATTTGCGGCAAGCCGTCTTGCGGCAACTGCGCGGCGTGCGCGACGCTCATCGCAAATTCTGCTTCCTTGATGATCAAGTGGCAAAACCTCGCTTCAGCAGCTTCTGCAATCGCGTATAAATGTCATCTTTGCCGCCTTCTTTGCGGATGCCGGCGCCAATAACATACACGACTAAGTTATTATCAAGGACTTTATATACAATTCGATACCTTTGTCCAACTGCTCGAACACTGCGATAACCTGCCAATATGCCTTTCAGTGGTTTCCCTTGCAGGTTTGGTTCATCAGCCAATTTATCAATTCGTTTAGCGATTTCTTCTCGAATACGTTTATCTAATATTTCCCCAAGCATCTGCTTGGCTAGATCTGTCACTTTGATGGAATACTTCATGTCATTGCAAGCTCCCGTTTTGCCTCTTCCCAGTCGGTCAAGTATCCATCTTCAGCTTGTTTTATGCTTTCCTTGAGCTTGATGGCGAAATCTTTGTCGGCAAGAATTTCCAAAGTTTCCAGCCAGCTTTCAAATTCATCGTCGGGTGTATCAACAATAAGTTCGACTACTTTTTTGGCAAAATCATCCGGCGACAAACCCACCAATTTTGCCCGCTCATTAAATCTATGAAGCGTATCCGAAGGCAATTCGATGTTCAAAGTCATGGCAATTTACTCCTATCAGTTCAGTGCAAAATAAAAACTATTTTCGCTAAATGCAAGAGTTGTATTTAAAACTCACAAACGACGCTCAATTCACCACCGCCGGCTGCCCGACGGCGGAACGGCGCTGAGACGGCAGGGAGGGTTTTTTAAACGCCGCGGTTTCCTGGGCTTCGGCAACGCCCAATGTTTCGGCCTCGGCTTTTGCGGCAAGCACGATGGCCAAAACTTCGTCGATGTGTTTGACGGCCGCGATCTTCATGCCTTTGCGCAACGGCGCCGGCAGCTCCTTCAAATCTTTTTCGTTTTCAGCCGGGATAATGACCTGCCGGATGCCGAACCGCTGCGCCGCCAGAACTTTTTCATTGAGGCCGCCGATGCCCAACACCGAGCCGCGCAAGGTAATCTCGCCGGTCATGGCAATGTCGCGCCGCACCTGCCGGCCGCTCAACGCGGAAATCAACGCCGCCGCCATGGTAATTCCCGCCGACGGCCCGTCTTTCGGAATCGCGCCTTCGGGAATATGAATATGAATATCCAGGTCTTTCCAAAATTGGCCGGCGATGCCGAATCGCGCCGCATTGGTTCGCGTGTAGGTCAACGCCGCTTTGGCGGATTCTTTCATCACCTCGCCGAGCTTGCCGGTCAAAACCAGCTCGCCCTTTCCCGGCATCAGGCTGACTTGAATCTCGAGAATATCGCCGCCGTAATTCGTCCACGCCATGCCGGTGGCGCTGCCGACGGTGAGTTTATCGGCGAGCGTCCGCTGCGGAAATTGCGGCGCGCCGAGATATTTGCCCAGATTTCTCGCCGTGATCGTCACTCGCTTCTCGAACGCAGCATTTTTCTCGCCGCCGGCTGGCTCGACCGGTGCCGCCAACTCTTCGTTTGTTGCCGCGCGCTTTTGATTTTCGGTTGCTGCGGCGGGCGCGACATTCGACACCAGCGACTTGGCGACTTTTCGGCAAATCGACGACAGCTCCCGCTCCAAATTTCGCACGCCGGCTTCGCGCGTGTATTCACGAATTATTTTCAACAACGCCTTGTCTTCAAAAACCAGGTTTTCCGTCTCGAGGCCGTGCGCTTTCAATAATTTGGGAATGAGAAAGCCCCTGGCAATCGCGAGCTTTTCGTGTTCGAGATAACCGGGAAGATGGATGATCTCCATGCGATCTTGCAGCGGCTCGGGGATTTGCGCGCGCACATTCGCGGTGGTGATAAACAAAACCCGGCTGAGATCGTAATCGACGTCGAGATAATGATCGTTGAAGGTTTTGTTCTGCTCGGGATCCAACACTTCGAGCAGCGCCGCCGAGGGATCGCCGCGGAAATCGACGCTCATCTTGTCGATTTCGTCCAGCAAAAAAACCGGATTGACGGTTTTGGCGCGTTTCATCGATTGGATGATTTTTCCCGGCAGCGCGCCGATGTACGTCCGGCGATGGCCGCGAATCTCGGCTTCGTCGCGCACGCCGCCGAGCGAAACCCTCACGAAGCTGCGGCCCATCGCGGCCGCGATGGATTTGCCCAGTGAAGTTTTGCCGACGCCCGGCGGCCCGACCAGGCACAAAATCGGGCCTTTGATTTGATTCACCAATTTTAAAACCGCCAGTTGCTCGAGAATGCGTTCCTTCGGCTTTTCCAGGCCGTAATGATCTTCATCCAAAAGCCGTTTTGCCTGCAGCAGATCGATCGTGTCTTCGGTGCGATTTTTCCACGGCACCGCCACCAGCCAGTCGAGATAATTGCGAATCACCGTCGCTTCCGGCGAGATCGGCGGTATCTGGCGCAGCTTGTCCAATTCCTCCAGCGCTTTCGCTTCGGCCTCGGCCGCCATCCCGGCCTGTTTGATTTTCTCGCGCACTTTGGCCGTCTCGCTGTCGCCGTCCGGTTCCTCGCCCAATTCCTCTTGAATGGCGCGCATTTGCTCCTGCAGCCAATAATGGCGCTGCGTGTTTTGGATGCGGCCGCGAACTTTATCGTCAAGATTGCGCTCGATTTCGAGAATCTCGATTTCACTTTCGAGCAGCTCGACGATGAAGAGAAGCTGGTCCCGGGTTTTTTCTATTTCAAGAATATGCTGCTTGGTTTTCATCTCGCGCTGCAGATGCGCCGCGATGAAATCCGCGAGGCGCGGCGGGCGTTCGAGATTTTCCAAAGCGAACAAGACTTCGTTCGGAATGCTGCGATTGACGTGGATATATTCTTTGAACAACGCGGCGGCGCGGCGCATCAGCGCGTGCACCTCCGGTGTGACCTCCTCATTTTCGGGCAGAATATCGACGCGAACCTCAAAGTGCCCGTCGGCCGGCATAAAACGGTTGATGCGGCCGCGAATGAGCCCTTCGACGAGAACTTTCACCACGCCGTTGGGAAGCTTGAGCACCTGCAGAATGCGGGCGACCACGCCGACGTGATGCAGATCGTCTTTGTCCGGCGCCTCCTTGGCGAGGTCTTTTTGCGCGGACAAAAAAATAACGCGGTTCAGCATCAGCGCTTCGTGCACCGCCTGCAGCGAAGCCTCCCGCCCCACCAGCAGCGGGTAGGTCATATATGGAAAAACCACCACTTCCTTCAGCGGCAAAACCGGCAGCCGGCTGTTGATCTCCACCTCGACGCCGTCCCGGATGAATTTGTGCATTTGATCTTTCGCTACGCGCTCTTTTTAATTTCCGCGTAGGTAAACAGCGGGGGTTGTTTTTGGGTGATCGTTTCTTTGGTAAAACGAATGTGTTTGATTTCCGGCATATTCGGTATTTTATACATGAGATCGAGCATGACTTCCTCCATCACCGCGCGCAAGCCGCGAGCGCCGGTGCGCCGTTTCATCGCCTTCTGCACGATGGCCCGCAGCGCCTCGTCGTCAAATTCAACCGAAGCGCCGTCCATCGCCAGCAGGCGTTTGTATTGTTTCGTCAAGGCGTTCTTCGGCTCGACGAGAATTTTCAACAACGCCTGCTCGTTCAGCTCCGCCAGCGGCGCAATCACCGGCAGGCGGCCGATCAGCTCGGGAATCAAGCCGAAGCGCAGCAAATCATCCGGCTCGGTTTGCATCAACAAGACGGTCATGTCTTGCGCCTCGTGTTTGGCCGGCTCGGCGCCGAAGCCGTACTGTTTTTTCCCGATGCGGCCGGCGACGATTTTATACAAATTTTCAAACGCGCCGCCGCAGATGAAAAGAATATTGCGGGTGTTGACGTTGATGAGATTCTGCTCCGGATGCTTGCGGCCGCCCTTGGGCGGAATCGCCGCCACCGTGCCTTCGAGCAATTTCAGCAGCCCCTGCTGCACGCCCTCGCCGGAAACGTCGCGCGTGATGCTGGGGTTGCCGTCTTTGCGCGAAATCTTGTCGATCTCGTCGATGTAAACGATGCCTTTTTCCGTTTTGTCGACGTCATAATCCGCCGCCTGCAAAAGCCGGACGAGAATATTTTCGACGTCTTCGCCGACGTAACCGGCCTCGGTCAGCGTCGTGGCGTCGGCAATCGTAAACGGAACTTGCAGCGCGCGCGCCAGCGTTTGCGCCATCAGCGTCTTGCCGGTGCCGGTCGGGCCGACGAGCAAAATGTTGCTCTTTTCCAGCTCGACGTCGTCGATCACATTGGACTGTTCGATGCGCTTGTAATGATTATACACCGCCACCGCCAGCGATTTCTTGGCAAACTCCTGGCCGATGACGTAATCATCGAGCTCTTTTTTGATTTCCGCCGGCGTCGGGATGCGCCCATAAAACGACACCGCCCGGCGCTGCGCGTCTTCGCGAATAATCTCGCTGGCGTTGCGCACGCATTCGTTGCAAATAAAAACTTCCGGCCCGGTGACGATGCAATCCACCTGGTTGGAGTTCTTGCCGCAAAACGAGCAGATAAACAAACGGTCGCGTCTACTGAAGTCAGCCATGGTCGTTTCCGGTTATTCCTTGATTTCCACTTCAAAAAGCCCAACTCCGACTTTCCTGTGAGGCTTTTTAAAGCAGCGTCGGGGTTATTTGGTTTCCTTTTTGCGTTCCCACTTGCGGGTCAGAACTTCGTCGACGATGCCGTATTTAACCGCATCCTCAGCCGACATAAAGAAATTACGGTCGGTGTCTTTTTCGATTTGCGTAAGCGGCTGCCCGGTGTGTTTGGCCAAAATCTGGTTCAGCCGCTCGCGCAGAGTCAGAATTTCACGAGCGTGAATTTCAATATCGCTGGCCTGGCCTTGCGCGCCGCCCGCCGGCTGGTGAATCATGATCCGCGAATGCGGCAGGGTAAAGCGCTTGCCTTTTGCGCCGGCTGCCAGCAGCAAGGCGCCCATGCTTGCGGCCTGGCCCATGCAAATCGTGCTGACATCCGGCTGGACGTATTGCATGGTATCATAAATCGCCAATCCGGCCGAGACGTACCCGCCCGGCGAGTTGATGTAGAACTGGATGTCTTTTTCCGGATCTTCCGCCGCCAGCCACAGCAACTGCGCGATCACCAGGCTGGCGACGTGCTCGTTGATGTCCGTGCCGAGAAAAATGATGCGCTCTTTCAGCAGGCGCGAATAAATATCAAACGAACGCTCGCCGCGTCCGGTTTGCTCAACGACAATCGGTACTAATCCCATCGCGATTATTCCTTTCTATGATTTTTTAAAGTCCTGTTGATTTCGGTTAGGTTCTTTTCGTTGCAGTTCTCTTTTCGTTGCGGCTACGCCCGTTGGGTTCTCTTTTCGTTGCCAGATTCAAAAACCACGATCAAACCGCAATAATTCGTTGCTGCCCGCGATCATGATAAGGCACGTGGCGCTCGCGAATCTGCATGAGCCCTTCCAGAAACTGCAACGTTTTGGACTCCAGCAGATCGCTGCGCAGCGTCTCGCGTTTGCCGGCGTCGTTCATCGTCCGGTTGATGAGGCGCTGCGGATCTTCTTTGTTCGCCAGCGCCAGCGTAACGAGATAGTTCCGTATTTCTTCGTCGCTCACATCGATATTCTCGGCGGCAGTAAGGCGCTCGCGCAAAAATTCCCAGCGCAGCCGGCGGAAAGCGGTCGCGCGCGCGTCATTCTTGAGCTTCTCTTCCGGCATACCGGCAAATTGCGCTTTTACCTTCTCGAAAAACTTATCGGCATAAGATTCCGCCATTTTTTCCGGCAGCTCGAAGAAATTGACTTTGAGCAATTCGTCAACGATTTCGTGATGCAAATCGCCACGGCTGCGCTGTTCCGCCCGCTGCTTCAAATGCGTGCGAACATCTTCTTTCAATTCCTCGAGGGTTTGGGATTTGCCAAACGTTTTCGCGAACGAATCGTCAAGAGCCGGGAGAACATTTTCCATAATTTCCTTGATGGTCGCCTGATAAAACGTCGGCGGCGGCGGTTCCGCTGCCGTTAGCTCTTTCGGCTCGCGCGTATAGCTCGTCCGGCGCGTGTCTCCGGTTTTGGCGCCAAGCAACGGCGCAGTAAATTCATTATCCGCAGCGACGATGAAACGCTGATTCTCTAATTTTTCATTGATGATCGGAAAGCCCGCCGCATCGATCTGCTGCAGGTCCACCGTCACGATGTGCTCGGCCCTGGCTTCGGCGCCGTCCTCGAGTTTCTTCACCGTCGCATTCTGTTCGCGCAAATTCTCGAGCGCCTCCTCAACGTCTTGCTCATCAATATCGTAAATCGTTCGTTCGAACTCCAGACCTTTATATTGCCGCAGCTCGACCTCCGGCGCCACTTCCACCGCGGCGCGAAAATTCAGGCCGGTTTGTTCGTCATATTTCATCTCCTCGATATCCGCCGGCCCCACGGTTTTCAAACGGTTTTCCTCACGCGCTTCGTTGAGAATTTTGGGAACCATCTCTTCAATGGCTTCCTGGCGGATGGCGTCGCCATAAATTTGCTTGACGAAATTTAAAGGCGCTTTGCCTTTGCGAAAACCTTGAATCTGAACCCGCTTTTGATAACGGCGCAGCGCCTGGTTAAACTCAGACTCAACCTCTGCGGCCGGAACGGTTACTTCAATGTAACGCTTCCATTTCTCAGCCGGAATAACTTTGACGTCCAATGTCGCTCCTGTGTTTGAATGCCGATAACTTGAATTTTATCAATCAGCAAAACTGCCAAACGAAAAGAGCATGCGCCATTCGGTTCGCGGCAACCTGCGCTTGGCGCTATGCTCTCTGCGCTTCTATCGTGCCAGAGAAGGGACTCGAACCCTTAATCCAGTTAAGGAACCAGCTCCTAAGGCTGGCGCGTCTGCCAATTTCGCCACTCTGGCGGCCAATGCTTCCAATTTTGCCCCGGTACCAAAATAAAAACGAACGATTGAAAAATATAGGAAATTTTCTTTCTAAAAGCAAGCACTGGTTGATTGTTGCCGGATGCTTGAATAACCAGCTTCCAGTTCATCCTTGACTTTCCGCAGCGACTTGCCTATATTAAAAAAGAAATCAAATTGCAGAATAAAAAATTTAATTCCCCTGCAAACATGGAAAACCCCAAAGCGCGGCGCCGGCAACAACCGCTGGGCAACCGCCGGATGAATCTCTCGCTGTGGTACGTCGTGCTCGCCGTGCTGATGATGTATGCGCTGCACAGCTTTTTTTTGGGCGACAACGTCGAGCCGATCGAGTATAGCACATTCAAAAAACTCGTTAGAGAAAAGAAAATTCTCGCCTGCGAAATCACCGCGCAGGAAATCACCGGACATTACAAAATCGAGCCTCCTCCAAATACCGGGACTGATTCACGCAGCTCTTTTTCGCTGGCCGAGGCAAGCGCCGACAGCCAAACAGCGGGGAAAAAATTCATCACCCTGCGCGTCGACGACCCCGATCTCGTCAAAGAGCTGGAAGCCGCCGGCGTCAAATATACCGGCAAAATTGACACCGGCTGGTGGCAGGGAATTTTGCTCAGTTGGATTTTGCCGTTGCTGATTCTCATCGCCATTTGGGGATTCGCGTTTCGCCGCATGAACCCGCAAGGCGGCTTGATGTCGATCGGCAAAAGCAAAGCGAAAATTTATGTCGAAGGCAAAACCAAAGTCACGTTTAAAGATGTCGCCGGCATAGATGAAGCCGTGGAAGAGGTTCGCGAAGTCGTCGAGTATCTGAAAAATCCCGAGAAATTCAAAAGCCTCGGCGGCTGCATTCCCAAAGGCGTGCTGCTCCTCGGCCCGACCGGCACCGGCAAAACTTTGCTCGCGCGCGCGGTGGCCGGAGAGGCCGGCGTGCCGTTTTTCTCTTTGAGCGGATCGGATTTTGTCGAAATGTTCGTCGGCGTCGGCGCGGCGCGCGTCCGCGACTTGTTTCAACAAGCGCAGTCACAGGCGCCGTGCATCGTTTTCATCGATGAGATCGATGCGCTCGGCAAAGCGCGCGGCATGAGCCCGCTGTCGAGTCACGACGAACGCGAGCAGACGCTGAATCAACTGTTGGTCGAGATGGATGGTTTCGATCCGAACAGCGGCGTCATCATCATGGCCGCCACCAACCGCCCGGAAATTCTCGACATCGCGCTGTTGCGGCCCGGACGTTTTGATCGTCAAATCGTCGTGGATCGGCCGGACATCAATGGCCGCGAAGCCATTTTGCAAGTTCACGCGCGCAAAGTCAAGCTCGCGCCGGAAGTGGCATTGCGCGTGATTGCGGCGCGCACGCCCGGCTTTGTCGGCGCCGATCTCGCAAATGTCATCAACGAAGCCGCGTTGTTGGCAGCGCGCGCCGGCAAAAAGCAGGTCGAAAATACCGATCTCGAAGAGGCCATCGATCGCGTCATCGCCGGACTCGCGAAAAAGAACCGCGTGTTGAATAAAAAAGAAAAAGAGATCGTTGCCTATCACGAAGCCGGCCACGCCATTGTCGCCGGCAGTTTGGCGGGAGTCGATCCGGTGCATCGCGTCTCGATCATTCCACGCGGCGTGGCGGCGCTCGGCTACACGCTGCAATTGCCGACGGAAGATCGTTACCTCATGACGCGCACCGAATTGATCAACCGTTTGAAAGTGCTGCTCGGCGGCCGCGTCGCCGAAGAAATCATTTTTAAAGAGATTTCCACCGGCGCGCAAAACGATCTCGAGCGCGGCACCGCGATTGCGCGCAGCATGGTCACCGAATACGGCATGAGCGCCAAACTCGGCCCGCTGTATTACGCCAAAGAAAAGCGCGGGTTGTTCGTCGGCCTCGAATTTGGCAGTGGTGAGCCGCACAGCGAAAAAATCGCCGGCGAAATCGACGAAGAGGTGCGAACCATCGTTGAAGAAGCCTACCGCGAAGTGACAACCTTGCTCACGGACAAAAAGCCTAAGCTCGAACAGTTGGCGCAAATGCTGTTGGAAAAAGAAATGGTCGAAGGCGCGGAGCTGGAAGCGCTGCTGAATGGGAAATTGAGCGAAGCCTCGAAACCGGCAAAAGAGAAGGCGGAAGAAACAACTCCAACAATCTGATTGAAAAATATCGACGCAGTTTTTGATTAAATTCCCGGGTTTTAGCCTCGCCGAATTTCTTGACTTTCCCGCAAAAGTTTTTATATTTCAAGTCGGCCCATTTACGAATTTTGCTTTTTAAAAAATTAACCACAGGTGTTCTAGGTTTCCAGCTAAAAGAAGGAGTTTCAATGTTCACACCGACTAAAATGTTTTTTACCAAAGGCGTTGGCCGGCACAAAGATTATTTGCAGTCGTTCGAATTGGCGCTGCGCAATGCCGGCATCGAAAAATTCAATCTCGTCACCGTGTCGAGCATTTATCCGCCCGGCTGCAAGCGCATTCCAAAAGATGACGGCTTGAAATTGATGCAGCCCGGCGCCATTACTTTCGTCGTGATGGCGCGCAATGCCACCAACGAGCCCAACCGTTTGATCGCGGCGTCGATCGGCGTGGCGCAACCGGCGGAAGAGAACATGTACGGCTATCTCTCCGAGCATCATCCCTTCGGCGAGACCGACGAGAAAGCGGGAGATTACGCCGAAGATTTGGCCGCGACCATGCTGGCCTCGACGCTGGGATTGGAATTTGATCTAAACACGGCGTGGGATGAACGCGAAAAACTCTATAAAATGTCCGGCAAAATCGTTCGCACCTTCAACATCACCCAATCCGCCGAAGGCGACAAAAACGGCTTGTGGACGACGGTGATTGCCACTGCCGTGCTTTTGCCTTGAGTCTTATGCAAATTAAAACCAGGAAGCGGCGTCAGCATTGAGTTACTTTCCGGCGCAGTGTTTTTAACTTTGGTTTTGTTATGGTCCAACATCTTCGTCTCGCGCTCGCCCAAATCAATTGCACGGTTGGGGACATCCCCGGCAACACCGCTCGCATCATGCAGTCTCTTGATCAGGCGCGAGCAGATCGAGCCAATCTGGTGCTCTTGCCCGAGCTGGCGATAACCGGCTATCCGCCGGAAGATCTTCTGCTCCGCCAGGATTTTATTGACGCCAATTTGCAGGCGCTCGAAAAAATTGTCCAGGCCACCCAGGGACTTGTCGCGCTCGTCGGCTTTGTCGAATGCGAGGGCGGCGCGATTTTTAATGCCGCCGCCATCTGCGTTGACGGCCGCTTGCTCACGACCTATCGCAAAATCTGTTTGCCGAACTACGGCGTCTTCGACGAGAAACGGTATTTCCACCCCGGGCATCAGCCGCTGATTTTAAAGCTCGGCGAGCTGCGCCTCGGCGTCAGCATCTGCGAAGACATCTGGGTCGACGGCGTTGTCGAATACGAGGTTGCCAACGGCGGCGCCGATTTCCTCATCAACATCTCGGCCTCGCCGTATCATTGGAAGAAAGGCGACGAGCGCGAATTTTTGCTCACCAGCCGCGCGCGGGACAATCACGTTTACGTGGCGTACGTCAACACTGTCGGCGGCCAGGACGAGCTGCTGTTCGACGGCCGCAGCTTCATTTTCGATCCGAACGGCCAGCCGCTGTTGCGCGGCAAAAAATTCGAGGAGCAATTCATTATTCATGATTTGGCCGTCGATGTGTCGCTGGTGAGAAACGGTGATCGTTTTAAAAAGGCCGCGGCGGGCAAAAAAAACGGGGCGGCAGAATCGAAATTTTTTGTTCTTCGCGAAGCGCCGGTGGAAATACCAAACCCCATTTTCCCGGCGCAGCCCAGCGCTCCGAATCTGGCGCCGCATCTCGATGACGAAGAAGAAGTTTTTTGCGCCCTGGTTCTCGGCACGCGCGATTATCTGCGGAAAAACGGTTTTACGAGAGTCGTGATCGGCCTCAGCGGCGGAATTGACTCCGCGCTCACCGCGGTGATCGCCGTCGAAGCGCTCGGCAAGGAAAATGTCACCGGCGTCTTGATGCCGAGCCGGTTCAATATTTCCGCCAGCGCGGAAGATGCGCTCGATCTGGCGGCGCGTCTCGGCATTCAAACCTACACGCTTCCCATCCACGAGCCGGTGGCGGTGATGGAACAGTTGCTCGCGCTCGTTTTTACGGGAAGCGAACGCGACAGCACGGAAGAAAATTTGCAGGCGCGTCTTCGCGGCATGATTCTCATGGCGCTCTCGAACAAATTCGGCTGGCTGGTGCTCACGACGAGCAACAAGAGCGAAGCCGCGGTCGGTTATGCGACGCTCTACGGCGACATGGCCGGCGGGTTCGGCGTGCTCAAAGACCTGCCGAAGACGTTTGTTTATCGTCTCGCTAATTGGATCAATCAGGTTCCTTTTAAAGAAAATCCGGCGATCCCGCAGCGCACGATCGACCGCCCGCCGAGCGCCGAGCTGCGGCCGAACCAAACCGATCAGGATTCGCTGCCGCCGTACGATCTGTTGGATCAAATCATCGAAGCATACGTGGAAGAAAATCAAAGCGTGACCGAGATGGTCGCTGCCGGTTTGCCGGAGGCCACCGTTCGCCAGGTTATCAAGATGATCGACCGCGCCGAATACAAACGACGGCAAGCCCCGCCAGGCATCAAAATTACGCCGCGCAACTTTGGCAAAGACCACCGCATGCCGATTACGAACCGGTTTCAGCCGTGAGTGGGCTAAATTTATTTTTTAAATATCGGAAACTGTAATAAATAGGTTTTGAGTGCTAAAAATCTTGCAAAAGCGTATATTTAAAAATAATGCCTGAAAAAAGAAAGGGACATACGATGCAAATTCAACTCTCAGGAAAAGCGGCAGAGATTGTCAAGGCGCAAGTCGCGTCCGGAATCTATACGGATGCGACGGCGTTTATCGCGGATATCGTTCTCAAGTATGAAACTTATTATAGAAAAAAACTCGAAACGCTCAATCGAGAAATCGCCATTGGCCTGGAGCAAGCGAATAGAGCGGAATGCGTAGAATTTGATTTTGACGAACTCATGCAAGAGGTTGACGAGGAGTTAGGTTACACCGACGCCAAGTCATGAAGAAATTCTTGATCACCCCCAAAGCCCGCGCAGACTATGGATTTCCCAAGACATTTCAAATAGGTTCGCCCCAACTCTTTAAATCAAGGCATATTACAATTTCGATTTCATCACAACCGTGTCATGCCAATTTTACAAATCACAAAAGACGGCGTTTTGCTGCAAGAGTTTGAATTTCAAGCCGAACGCGTCACCATCGGGCGTGACGCGGAAAACGATATTCGGCTTGGCGATTTGACGGTGTCGCGACGGCACGGCCAACTGAACCGCGAGGCCGGCGGCCGTTATTTTATAGAAAATTTAAAAAGCCGCAACGGAATTCGTTTAAACGGACACAAAATTTCGCAACCGGTCGCGCTAACCGACGGCGACCAGTTGAAAGTCGGCGTTTACCAGCTTTTTTTTCGCGACCCGAATGAAATAACCCGGCTTCGCCAAAAGCATCTCGACTCGACCGCGGGCCGGGCTTTGCTCGAGGTGTTTGGCGCCATGCCGTCACCGCCGGAGGCGCTTCCCGCCGCAGCGCAACCGACGAACATTCAAAGCGTGGAAGAAGAAAATGTGCCAAGCTCAACCGCCTCACGCCGCGGCGGCCAAGCTTTGGAAATCGGCGTCTTAATCAATGAAGCCAACAATGCGATTTTTGCGTTGGATCGTGATCTGGTGGTGTTGGGAAATGAAGGACAGGTCGATATTCGCGTGCCGGGGCCGGAGCGGGCGCGCGCCACGATTGCGCGCCGCGGCGGGTATTTTTATCTTTGCAGCGAAACGCCGGCGCCGTGCGTCTCGGTCAACGACCGGCCGGTGATGAACGCGCGGCTGCTTTACAATGATCGGATTGAGATTGGGGGAAGAAGATTTATTTTTCGGGAGATTTAAAACGTATAAGTCACTGGAAATGTCCAATTCATATCGAATTAAAAATTTACAACATAGGAGAGCAACATGACTCGTCAAAAGATAAAAGCCAGCCAAGTGAGCGCATTTGTGACAAAGTTTTTGAAAAGAAACAAACTCATCGATGGCAAAACCGTCGAGATTCTGATAACGAAAGATGAATTGACCATTCGCGTGGGTGAAAAAAAACTGCGGCCAAAAAAAAATACAGAAACCGCAACGGGGTGGGGGCTGATTCCTTTAGACCGCGAAACTGCGAAGTTTATAGCGGAGGATATCGAGCTTGAATATGACACTTGAGCAAACGCCCTCGGATCGGATGATTTTTATCGACGCTAACATTTTTATATACCACTTTACAGAACAATCGCTTTCTTGTTCAAAACTGCTCAAACGCTTTAAACCGTCCGATCTTTGACTAAAAGTTTTGAGAAAGCCAAACTTTTGATTTTCTATAGCAGCAGTTTATCCTTTAGCTTCCGCTTCAGCATTTCGCGCGCGCGGAAGATACGGGCTTTGACGGTGCCCAAGGGAACCTTGGTGATCTCGGCGATTTCTTCGTAGGAAAGCTCGTCGCTGTGGCGCAGCAGAATCACCTTGCGGTATTTCTCCGGCAGCTCTTCAATCGCCTTCGTAATCAAGCCGGATTTCTCGGTGGAAAGCAAATCATGATCCGACGACGAGTGCACATCCGGATATTCGCGCTTCAACTCGCCTTCCTTGGATTGGATCGGCTTGTCCAGCGAGTACGTGCGCAGCTTCTTCTTGCGCAGGTGATCGATGGTGTTGTTGATCGCGATTTTGTAAAGCCAGGTCGAAAAGGCAAATTCTTCATTGAATGTCGCCAGCGAGGCAAACGCCTTCATGAACGCTTCCTGAACCAGATCTTCGGTTTCCTCCTTGCTTCGAACCATTTTGTACAATAAATTGAACAATGGCCCGTGATAGCGCTCCATCAGCTCGGCGTACGCTTTTTGATCTCCTTGCAGCGCGCGGTTAATAACAGGCGTTTCAGACCTTTTCACTGGCATAGTCGGCGGATTCGTGGCTCAGTTTTCGTTTCGGAAAAGATAGGTTAAAATTCGATAACAATCAAGCAAAAACCCTGAATTGACGTTTTATGATTTGTGGCCTCGGTATTGACCTCGTCGAAATCAGCCGCATCGAGCAAATGCTGGCGCGGTGGCCGAAACGTTTTGCCCAGCGCGTTTTTACGCCGGAGGAAATCACGTTATGCGAAAGCCGCGGCAATCGTGCGGCGGCGTTTGCCGCCCGTTTCGCCGCCAAAGAGGCTTTTTCCAAAGCACTGGGCACCGGCGTGGACAAAGACTTTTCGTGGAAGGATTTTGCGGTGCATAACCACGAAAACGGCCGGCCACAGCCGGCGCTCAGCTCGCGGCTGGCGAGACGCTTGCAAGGAACCGCGGTTCACGTGAGCCTCTCGCATTCCGATCATTATGCGACCGCCGTGGTCATTTTGGAGAAAACGGCATGGAAAATCCAACTGATTTCACCAAGCTCCCTCGCGTCGTGACCGCCGAGGAAATGCAGGCCGTCGATAAGCACACGATTGAAACGCTGAATCTCATCGGCCGGGTGTTGATGGAAAATGCCGGGCGGGCGGTGTTTGCAACGATTCGCGAAAGATGGGCGCCTTTGGCCGGTAAGCGCGCGATTGTGCTCTGCGGCAAAGGCAATAATGGCGGGGATGGTTTCGTGGTCGCGCGTTATCTGCAAGAAGCCGGCGTCACTTGCGAAATTTGTTTGATCGGTTCGGCCAATGACTTGCGCGGCGATGCCGCCGCCAACCACGCGGTATTATCCAGAGTGGGATATGCCATTCGAGAAATTCAGCATCTCGAAGCGCTGCCGGAGTTGCGCCATGCGGATTTCATCGTCGACGCGCTGCTTGGCACCGGCGTGCGCGGACCGTTGCTCGGACTCATGGCGCAAATCGTAATCCGCATCAACGAGAGCGGCCGGCCGGTGATCGCGATTGATTTGCCGACCGGCATGAACGCCGACACCGGCGAAGTGGTCGGGCCGTGCGTGCAGGCGAATGTAACCGTGACGATGGGCTGCCGCAAGCAAGGTTTGTTGTTCACACCGGCACGAGAATATGCCGGCAAAGTGATCGTGGCCGATATTGGCTTTCCGCACGCGGCGTTTCGCCAAGTCGCCGCCGAGAAAAACGCCAAACTCGCCACGTTTCTGCTGGCGAGCGAAGTGTTGTCGAATTGGGTGCCGCGCCGGCCGCCCAATGCCTTCAAAAACCGTGTCGGGCAAATTTTGGCCATTGCCGGCTCCCGCGGCTTTGGCGGCGCGGCGCGATTGACCGCGGTGTCCGCTCTCCGCGCCGGCGCCGGGCTTGTGGTGTTGGCCGCGCCGGAATCACTCCTGCCGCAATTGGAAGCGGCCACGGCTGAGGTGATCAAATTCCCCTTGCCGGAAGAAAATGGCATCATCAGCTCAGCCGCGATTGAACCACTGCAAAGCCGCATCCAATGGGCCGACGTCATCGCCATCGGTCCGGGCCTTGGACTTTCCGAAGGCGCGCAGCGCGTCGTCAAACACGTCCTGGCAGATTTTCCGGGCACGCTCGTTCTCGACGCCGATGCGTTGACCAATCTCATCGGCCAACAGGAAGCGATTCGCCGCGCCGCCGGAAAAATTATTCTCACGCCGCATCCCGGCGAGCTATCCCGCTTGACCGGCGCGAATAAAGCCGCCATCACGGTGAACCCGATTGCGATCGCGCGGCAGACGGCCGAAGAATTGGGGCAGGTGTTGGTTTTGAAAGGCGCGCCGACGGTTGTGGCCTCGCCGACCGGCGAAGTTTTTATCAACTCCACGGGCAATGCCGGTATGGCCACCGGCGGCAGCGGCGATGTGCTGACGGGAATTATTGCGGGTTTGGCCGGGCAGAATCTCGATCCGTTGCGCGCAGCTCTCTTGGGCGTTTATCTTCACGGTTTAGCCGGAGACCTGGCGCGCGATCGACTTGGGGAATGGAGCATGCTGGCGGGAGATATTATGGAGCATTTGCATGTAGCGATGCAGCAGTTGGCAAAACTCCAGTCCTCGACAAACTTTTCCCCAATTTTGGTTTCGACCTGGTCTTGTTGGTCAAGTCCGTTAAGATAGGCGTCGATCTTTTCGTCGATCTCTTTTAGAATCAGAGCAATCTTGTTCTGAATATAGGCACGACCATTAAAACGAACCGGATTGTCGCCCTTGATGTAGTCGTCAGCCAGCTCGGGAAACATCAAGCTCTGATTGCGGTCAACACCCTACGGGCGCAGCCTTGAATATAACGCATCGCCTTTCCTCATTATGTTTGTTATCCCAAGATAGCAATTTTGAGGAGGCGAACGCAAGGTCTTTTCACACAATCTGTACGGGCGAAGTCTTCGTCCCGCAAGGCGGGATGATAGTTTTTCCAGAGTAATACTATATTATCCCATGTGCTTTTCGTTGATCAAATCTTCCCGCATGCTGATCGTCACCGTCAGCATCATGATCGTCATCGTGCTGGCGGCCTTCAATTTGGGCAGTTGGCTTTTTCTCAATCGCCTGAATCGCACGCTCGAGGAAGAATTGGAAAACCGGCTGAGCGCCGTTGCCGGGCTGGTGGCGCGGCAGATTCAAACCACCGTGTTTCCCGATCTCGTCGCCGGCGGCCAGCGTTTGATCGCCAAATCCTATCTCGATCCGCTCATCGACAACCTGCCCGGCGAAGTGAACGCGCAAAATATTTTTCTCATCGACCGCCAATTTTTGGCTTTGAAGTCCAATCGCGATTTTTTCGAGCCGGGCGAGGAGATTTCCTATCTTCATAGCGACAGCAGCGAAGTGCGGCGCGCCTGGGCCGGCGAAGTCACCAGCTCGCCGGTTCGCACCTTTGCCGGGAATCGCTTCAAAGCCGCCTACGCGCCGGTGCGCGACAGCCGCGGCGCCATCGTCTGCCTCGTCGTGATCGAAGCCAGCGCCGATTTTCTCAATTTGCTGCAGCCGGCCAGACGCCAGCTCGTCATCGGCGGCATCGCCAGCCTGGTGGTGCTGGTCACGTTCGCGTTTTTTTTGTCCAACGCGATTTCGCTTTTTCTGCATACGCAGGAGAACCTGCGCCGCTCCGAAAAACTCGCCGCGATGGGCCAAATGGCCGCGGCGGTGGCGCACGAAATCCGCAACCCGCTCGGCATCATCAAGAGCACGGCGTATGTTTTGCGCCAGCGCTATGAAAATTCCGCCCAGCCGGACGAGCTGTTCGAGTTTATTCCCTCGGAAATACGGCGGCTCAATCATCTGGTGAATGATTTCCTCAGCCTCACCCGCGACAAGGAGCTCAACCTGTCGCCAGGCGATCTCGTCAAAACCGTCGAGAAAGCCATCGCCATGGTGCGCAGCGACGAGCAGGCCAACGGCGTCGCATGGAATTTTAGCAGCGCCGCGCCGTCCCTGCCGCTGCGCCACGACGAGGAAGCCGTCACACAAGTGCTGCTCAACCTGCTGTTGAATGCGATTCAAGCGATGGAGGGAAAGGGCGGCATCGAGGTGCGCTTGCAGGAGGAACAGGAAAAAGGCCAAAAAATGGCGCATCTTATCGTGCAGGACAACGGCCCCGGCTTGCCCCGCTTGCCCCGCTTGCGGGGCTTGCGGGGCTTGCCGGCCGAGCCGGAAAAAATTTTCGAGCCGTTTTTCACGACAAAAACGCGCGGCAGCGGCCTCGGCCTGGCGGTGTGCAAGCAGCTTGTCGAAAAGCACGGCGGGCGGATTGTTGCTGAAAGCGAAAAGGGGAAGGGGACGAGGATTCATGTTTGGCTGCCAATTTAACTTATCCTCGTACTCATATTCCTACTCTCTCCCATGGGTCGTTAATAAGTAAGAGTAGGAGTATAAGTGATAATAAATTTCAACCAATGAATTCAATATGACCGAACACACCATTTTAATCGTTGACGACGAAGCCCGCATGGCCGCGGTTTTGAAAGCGGCGTTGGAGCCGGAGGGTTACGCCATCGCCACGGCGATCAATGGCACGACGGCGATGAACGCGCTGGATACGCATGCTTACGACGTTGTGCTCACCGACCTCCGGATGGAGGGGCCGGACGGATTGGCGGTTTTGGATTTCGCCAAAAAGCGCTATCCGCACTGCGAAGTCATTTTGATGACCGCGTATGCCACCGCGCAAACCGCCGTCGAGGCCATGAAGCGCGGCGCGTATGATTACATCATCAAGCCGTTTGAAATCGACGAGCTGAAAGTGAAGCTGCGGCATATTTTTGAAAAGAAATCGCTGGCGCGCGAGAATCTCACGTTGAAGCAGGAATTGAAGCAGCGGTACTCGATCGACAACATGGTGGGGCAGAGCGGCGTGATGCAGGAAGTTTATAAAATGGCGCACAAAGTCGCGCCGAGCGATGCCACCGTGCTCATTCGCGGCGAGAGCGGCACCGGCAAGGAGCTCGTGGCGCAGGCGATTCATTACCTCAGCCCGCGCGCCGAGAAACCGTTCGTCGCCATCAACTGCGCCGCGCTGCCGGAAACGCTGCTGGAAAGCGAGCTGTTCGGCTACGAAAAAGGCGCCTTCACCGGCGCCGACAAACGCAAGCTCGGCCTCTTTGAAACCGCCGGCGACGGCACGATTTTTTTGGATGAGATCGGCGAGGTTTCGACCTCCATTCAGGTCAAGCTCCTGCGCGCCTTGCAGAATCGCCAGATCATTCATCTCGGCGGCCACGATCAAATTCCGGTGAAGGGCCGCGTCATCGCGGCCACCAATCGTGATTTGGAAATCGCGGTGAAAGAAGGCACGTTTCGCGAGGATTTTTATTATCGCATCAACGTCTTTCCGATTTCCGTGCCGCCGCTGCGCAAGCGTTTGGAAGATTTGCCCGATCTCGTGAGCCATTTTTTGCAACGCGCCGGACGCGACCCGCACGGCATTAGCGCCGAGGCATTGGAGAAGCTGCGCATGTACCCCTGGCCCGGCAACGTGCGCGAGCTGGAAAACGTCGTCGAGCGCGCGCTCATCATGGCCGGCGACCGCCTCATCGAATTGACCGACCTGCCGCCGCACATTCAGGGCATTCAAAAACTGCCGACGGCCTTTGATCTCCCCGACGAAGGCATCGTGCTCGAAGACATCGAGAAGAAGCTCATCCACCGCGCCATCGAAAAAGCCGACGGCAACAAGAGCAAAGCCGCGAAGTTGTTGGGAATTACGCGAAGGAAGTTGTATTCGATGTTGGAGAGGTTGGGGTGAGGTTTGATATTTGCGCTGTTATGCTCATTATTTATGATAAAAAAGGAGCCACCATGCCTCGCCCGCTCGTCGTGTTAGCAATCGTGATTTTGTCCTACGAATGTTGTTGGTCGCAAGCAAATTCTTTGAAAGATTTAGATGGGAAGCTTTTGTACGAAGACGACGCCGGCTGCGCGAGCTGCCACGGCACGAACGGCAAAGGCGAAAACAACGAGGTGAAGCTCGACCCGCCGCCGCCGGATTTTACCGATTGCGGTTTCACCACCCGCGAGCCGCGCAAAGATTGGCAGGCGGTGATCAAACACGGCGGCGTGGCGCGCGGCCTCTCCAGCAGCATGCCGTCGTATGACGAAGCGTTGACCGACGCCCAAATCGACGCCGTCATTGATTACCTCAAAACCTTTTGCGCCGAAAACAGTTGGCCGCCCGGTGAATTGAATTTCCGCCGGCCGCAAATTACCGGTAAGGCGTTTCCTGAAAACGAAGTCTTGCTGATTCCAACGTATACGCATCACCGGAACAAATCCGCCGTGACCAAGTTTGTTTATGAGAAACGCCTCGGCCGCCGCGCGCAGTGGGAAGTGGCGGCGCCGTTTGTGAGGGAATGGAGCAACCCCGCCGCGAGTGGTGTTGGCGACATCGAGTTGAGCGCGAAATACGTGTTGTGGCACCGTCTCGAATCGCTGGCCATTTTTAGCGGCGGTTTGGAGGCCGGGTTGCCGGCAGGCAAAACCGCCATCGGCATCGGCGACGGCAGTTGGAAGCTGGCGCCTTATTTCGCCGCCGCCAAAGGCTTCAGCTCGTTCTTTCTTCAATCCAGCGTTAAATACGAAACGCCGCTCAAAAAAGACGAGGGCGAGGCTGAGCTTTTTTTCAACCTGGCTTTCACGCTGCCATTGACCAAGGAGAAAAAAGGGCTTTTCCCGATGCTGGAGCTTAACGGCATCAGGACGTTCGAGACGAAAGAAACGACGTGGCTCGTTACGCCGCAGCTTTATATCGGGCTTGTCAAACGCGGCCATATCGCCGTTTCCTTCGGCGGACAAATTCCGGTGGCGGGCGAGCGCCCCTTCGATTATCGCCTGGTGAGTTTTCTGTTGTGGGAATACGCCGACGGCGGGCTGTGGTGGTAAATTGAATTTTACATGAACAAGATAAAACTTTTGTATTTGTTGCTATATTGTTTTTGATTGAATTTTATGCTGAGAATCATTATGCGTCAATCATTTCATTTATTTTTACTTTTGATTTTGCGCGCAGCGGCAACGTTCTTTCGCTGAATCTCGCTCGAGCTTATCAACGCGGGGAGAAATTTCGCGTCAGCGTGAATTATCGCGGCAATCCGCAAGACGGCGGCTTCGGCGCGTTTACGTTCAACACGCACAACGGCGCGCCGATCATCGCCAGCCTCAGCGAGCCGTACTACGCGCGCTTGTGGTGGCCGTGCAAAGACACGCCGGTCGACAAAGCCGATTCCGTGCAAATCGATCTCACCGTGCCCGATAATTTGACCGCGGTTTCCAACGGCAAATTGGAAAGCGTGCGCTCGCTCAGCGGCTGGAAAACATTTTCCTGGAAAACACGCTATCCGATCACCACCTACCTGGTTTCGGTCGCGGTGAGCAACTATGCCGAATTTGGCGAGACGTTCACTTTCTTGGATGGAACGAGAATGCCGCTGGTGCATTACGTCTATCCGGAACGCCTGGGGGATGCCCAATTCCAGCTTGCCGACACGCCGGACATGCTGGAATTTTTCAACCGCGCCTTCGGCGATTATCCGTTCAAAAAAGAAAAATACGGCCACGCGCAATTTGCCTGGGGCGGCGGCATGGAGCATCAAACCATCACCAGCCTCGGCGGCTTCAGCGACGGCCTGGTCTCGCACGAGCTGGCGCATCAATGGTTCGGCGATCTGATTACGATGAAGTCGTGGCAGGACATCTGGCTCAACGAGGGCTTTGCCAGCTACGGTGAAGCGCTGTTCGTCGAGGATCGTTTCGACAAAGCCGCGTATCGCAATTACATGAGCCGCATGGATCATCCGTATTCCGGCAGCGTTTTCGTCCGCGACACCACTTCGGTCGGCAGTATTTTCAACACGACGGTTTATCACAAAGGCGCCTGGGTGCTGCATACGCTGCGGCACGTGATCGGCGACGCAACGTTTTTCAGTTGTTGCGCAGCTACGTCGCTGATCCGCGTTATCGCTTTGGCAGCGCCTCGACCGATGATTTCAAAAATCTCGCGGAACAAATTTCCGGCAAGGAGCTTGGCTGGTTTTTCGAGCAATGGGTGTATCGCGAAGGGCGTCCGGAGCTGCTTTACGGATGGAAACAAGAGGGCGCGCAATTGATTTTGCGCTTGCAGCAAGTGCAAACTAGCGCTGGCTATCGTTTGCCATTTGAGTTGGCCGCCATTGCGCAAGATGATACGTCTCGATTTGTTTTTGAGCACACCGGCGGTTTTCAGGAGTTTCGTTTTGCCGTGAACAAGCCGCTTGCGCAAGTGGTTGTCGATCCGGATTATTGGGTGCTCAAAACGCTGCAACAAACCGATTTCAACCGCCTGGGCGTCGATGCAACGCCGACGCCGGAAACCTTTGCGCTGCAGCCGATTTATCCGAATCCCTTCGTGTTTGGCAAAAATCAGTTGACGGTGAATTTCTCGTTGGGCCGCAGCGAAAATGTTCGCCTCGCCGTGTTCAATGCGCTCGGACAAGAAGTTGCCGTCTTGTTGGCGAACCGTTTGCCGAGCGGCGATCACGTACAAATTTGGGACGGCCGTTCTGCGCGCGGCGATCTCACGCCGGCCGGCCTTTATTTCGTTCGTTTGCAAACCGAAACGGCGCAGGCGACGCGCAAGTTTGTGATCTTGCGGTGAGCAAAAAACGCTTGCGGAACAAAAACAGATTGACTATTTTTTAAAACGGTGGCAAATATGAGCACGATTCAACAAGCTGAAAAATTGCTGGCGGATATGTCGCGTGCAGAAAAGGCGCAACTTTTACAGTGGGTTGTGCGCGATCTCGGAGAAGCTTTTCCGGGTGTTGAAAGCACGTCGGGTGTTTGCGGTGGAGAACCGTGTATCGTTCGTACCCGGATTCCAGTTTGGGTATTAGAGCAAGCGAGACGACTTGGAACGAGCGAAGCCGATTTGTTGCGATGCTATCCGGCATTACGCGCCGAGGATTTGGCGAATGCTTGGGCCTATGTCCGTGCCAACCGGGAGGAAATTGAAAGGCAAATTCGCGAGAATGAGGAAGTTTAAATCATGAGACAAACTTTGCAACAGGGCCATTCAATCATGCGATCACCTCCAACCAAGCCTCAAAGACCGCTCGAGCAACACATTGTCGAAACGATTGTGCAGCATGTGCGGCCGAAGCGCATTATCTTGTTCGGCTCGCGGGCTCGCGATAACGCCAACGAACGTTCGGATTATGATATTGCCATTGATGACGAGCACTTGACGCCGTTGCAGCTTGCGCAAATTCGCGCCGGCATGGAAACGGTTCCGACTTTGCTTGCCATTGAGGTGGTGTGGATGAATCGGGCTAACGAAGTCCTGCGACAGCGAATTTTGAATGAAGGGAAGATACTCTATGAACGGCAAGGTTAACGATTCATTAATAAAGCTGGAAGCGGCTTTAAAACGCCTGAGAGAAGCGCTTTCCGAGGATAGCACTAACCCTCTTTTTATCGACGGCACCATCCAGCGCTTCGAGTTTGTTTTTGAGCTGACGTGGAAAACGTTGAAGCGCGCGTTGGAAGTCGAAGGCCTTATATGCCAAACTCCGCGCGAAACGCTTAACACCGCATATCAAGCAGGCTGGATAAACACGGAAGAACTTTGGCTGCAAATGTTAGATGATCGTAACTTGACCTCTCATACTTACGAAGAGCCGACGGCCACACAAATATATGAGAATATCCAAACCTATTATCCGGAACTTTTGCAACTCGCACAATTTCTTCGTGCAAAATATCCGCATTAATGTCTCTCCGGCGCAAACTGTAACGCCCGTGTTTCACCTGCCAATTTTCTTCTTATTTACTCTCCGCAACATCACGCCAATCTGGTATAATCTTTGTAAGTCATCGTCTTGATCAATTTGGCGCGCAATTCCACGATGCAATAATACTCATGTAACCCCTCGTCTCGCGCCTTTGCCGCCGATTGTTCCGAATTGACACAGCCGTCTCTCGATTCCTATCTTTATGATTATTGAAGACAGGAATTTGGTGTTTCGTTTTACATTTTTATCATGCGTTGATTCCAGCTTCGAATATGCATCTCAGACGCGCAGCACAAGCGACCTCTTATCTGTTTACCCGGCCGCCGATCATACAAATTGGGAATTCAGTCCGGAATTTTCAGGTCACACCTGCTCTCGATAATTGTTTCCAATTTGATAAAAAGGGCTCATCGAAAGTTATGGTAGGTTTGAATCTTAGCAAATGCTTTCGGTTAGCAGTCATGCGTTGCGTGATTCTTTTGCTCGTCATTTTTATGGCTGCGACAAGCTGGGCACAAACCGGTTCAGTGTATGACATTACCATAACCCCTAAAAATGATTCCGTTGGTGTCGGTACGACATATCTTATATTCTTTAAGGCTGATAGCGGGCTTAAATCGAATGACAAGATTTTACTTTATTTTCCAAAAGGAAAAGGTTTTGATCTTTCCGGAGTTTTAGTGGCGAATAACCGTCAGAATTTGGACGGCGGTTTTATCGTAACCGTTGATACGGCAGAGGCACTCGTCGGATTACAACGTGACGGCACTGGCGTTGATTTGGCTCCAGATGTCTTGGGCAGTTTCAGAATAGCAATTGTTGGTAATCCAACCAAGCCAAATTCTTACAACATTAATATTGCTACTCAGAGAGGCCTTAAAACTCTTAACTCCGGGTTTGGCACTGTCACGATCAAAACCGGGCCCTTGAATCATTTTGTTTTTGCCAATATCGGCAGCCAAATCGCCGATGCTCTTTTTTCATTTAAGCTTACTGCAAAGGATGCTTACAACAACGATAGATCGTTAAGCAATGCTCCGGTCAATTTATCTGATAACACCGGCACGCTTACCCCGACAAGCGTGACCATGAATGGCTCTTCAGTCAATATTGGCAATGCAAAGATCGCCAAAGGGCAAAGTGGCGTCGGGATTACCGCAACAGCAAACAACGGCAAAGTTGTCAGCACGTCCAATGCGTTTGGCGTCAATCAGATCAAGATTCTCAGCATCGATACGGCGCCGACAACGGTGAGCCACAGGCAACAAGGCATACAAGTCAATATGATGGTGCAGAATCTCGGCCCTGATAATGTTAACGTGACTGGCGCACAACTGCGTTTTAAACGCAGAAGCAATGGCAATCTTGTTAGCGGGCAGTATACTATCACCCCATCCTTGCCTTTTCCAACTATACCGGGAAATTTTTCCACGAAAACTTTGCGCCTTCTGGTTGCGGTCAACTCAGGCGCGACGACTGGCCTGATTGATATTGACGGCAGTGTCAATGGCAATATGTCCGGCGTTGGGACATTAAGTGACACGGCTGCCGATTCAATAGATTCATGGACTGTGCAAGCGCGGCCCAGTCTCAGTTATGTCGCTACTCCGACAGGGCTATTTCCGAAACAGGCGACTCCCGGCGGCTTCTTCGAATTTCAAGTGCCGATCAAAAATATTGCCGGCGCCGCGACATTGGAATTAAAGCCGGATTCAACGACTTTCAAATTTAAAGATGCCGGCGGTGATTCATTTCTAACCAAGCTGGATGCGAATGGCGGTACGCAGGTCGTTGGCGATAATAGCGCCACAACGTTGATTTTCCGGCGCGCCCTTGTTCCGATCAATATACAGCAAACAACCTACGCGCCGCAAGTCAAGTTGATCGGCACCCACAACGGCGTTCGTTTGGATACGTTGCTCACCCTGCCCAATGTGCTGGTTGTGGGCCAGATTCCGGCGCTGCAAATTTCCGAGATTTTTTCTTCGCAGGATGCCGTCACACAGGGCATGAGCAAACCATGGGAAATTACACTCGCCGTCAAAAATAACACTTCGGCAACCATAAATTTGCAAAACACGGAATTGTCGCTGGTCAAATCAGGAACAGGCGGCGGCCCGGATACAGGTTATCAAATCAGCAAACCGCCTGCATTCAAAAATTCAAAGAATGAAAAACTCAATGCCGGCAAGACGGACTCTTTGGAATTTCAAATCAACAAGACCGGCCAAATCACCGGGATGTTGGCCGTCTTTGCCAAAGTGTTTGTGAAAGAATTGCCTGATCCTGTCGCAAGCAACGGCACGCAGAAGAGCATTTTGGTGCAAACGCCGGCGAAACTGAGCATGACGCTGCAAACGTCACAACCCAAAGTGACCGAAGGCCAAACGCAGCGGTGGCAAGTTATCATGAAAGTGAAGAATGATGGTGAAGCGACGGTTAAAGCGGTCTTTGATGATCATAATCCCGCGCAATCGACGCGTACCAGCCTAATGAATGCACCCGGATATAAAATTGTACCGGCGAAAACGGATATCACCATTTTGGGCAGGGATTCTACTGATATTGTTTTTAATGTTGACAGCACGGGCGCGGCTGGCAATACGCCATTCGATGGCCAAATTTTTGCGGAAGAGTTGAATAGTGACGCGTTACATTCCGCCTTTGCCAACACCCAAATCACCGTGCAAACGCCGGCGCGCGTCGTTCTCGATCCGCCCGTCTTGTTCGAAGTCTACAATGGCGATACGGTGAATGTCGGGCAAAAATTTTTGATCAAAGCCAGCGTCAAACAAACGCAGGGCACGGAGAAAGTTGATTCGGTGCGCATCAAATTGGCGAATTTTAACGGCAATAACGCCGCGATTTTCAAAGATGAAGTGGTATTGGCCAACAACCTGACGCAATCAATATTTTTTGAATTGACGGCCAACAACGTGGCGCCTAAAAAAGCGCAATTCCGCGCCAACATCGTCGCGGCGTATTCGGCGAATACCGGCGCCAACACCGTTTTGTTCGACGGCGTCTCGAAGGTTGTCGAGGCCTACATTCAACAAAAAGGAAATTTACAATTTGACAAAATCACCACCTCGGAAAATACGGTGCGCTTCGGACGAACCGCGCCGTGGACGATTACACTTGAGGTCTCAAATCCCGCGCCGCTGCAAGCCGGCGCGGTGGTCATCGACTCGACCATTTTCACGTTCAAAGCCGGCCAGCATGTGCAGCGCGATTATACGGTTGAAAAAGTCTCGCCGGATTCGTTGTTGAATGCGGGCAAAAGCAAGTCCTTGCTTTTCCGGGTGACGAAAACCGGCACGACCAGCGGCACGGTCACGATTACTGCAACCGTCCATGCGCACAACAAAAACAGCCGCGAGAAAATCACGGCCAGCAGAGCAACGTCCATCGTCGTCGAAAGCACGGCGCTGGTGACGATTGCCAAAACTTCATTTCCGGCTTCGGTGAATCGCGTCGCGGGAACGGACATCGCGCTGGCGGACACCGGGCAGGTTTTTCCGATCAGCGTCACGGTGCGCAACACCGGATTTGAGAGAGTTGACAAGGCTTGGGTCACGCTTTCGACCAAAGGCCCTTCCAAAATTATCAACCGGCAACGACAAGCCGGCCCGATCGATACGGAAAACGGGACGGCGGTCGCGACATTCACGGTTAAAGCCGATGCGGCGGTCAACAGCGCCGGCGAGATTTTCACCGCCCGTCTCGATTCCGCCAAAACCGCGCTCGGGAAAAAAGTCAGCGTTGGCCTGGCTTTGGATGCGAAAGACACCACGGCGGTGGTTCGCCTCGAGCTGCCGGCGCGATTGCAGTTGCAAATCTCAACCAACGCGCCGAATGATTTATTGACCACGAAGCAGAATTTTATTTTGCGCGCCGTCGTTCAGAATTTGGGGCAGGCGCAAACGGATGCCAGCGGCAAGCTGCAAATTGCACTGCCGGACACCAGTTTCAAGTTGCTCACTCCGCCAACTTTGCAACAAAGCTTCACTGTTGGCGATACGGTAAAATGGCAGATTCGCGCGCCGTTGACGGAAAGATCGAACGACGCGCTGCGCGTGACCATGTCGCCGCGTCCGCGCAGCAAAAATTCCGGCCAATTCGCTCAAGCTGCGGACACGGCTGCGACGCTGGCCGTGAGCACGTTTAATTCGTTGCTGCGAATCGACAGCACCTATGTCACCGCGCCGGCCGGCGCGAAAGATCGAGTGGTATCGACGGAACAGTTTTTCACTGCCGGCGCAAAAATTTCCGCCAGCGGGAATTTAACGAATAAAACCGCGACCTTGACCCTGCCTGCCGGTTACAATTTCCGCTCCGGGGTGGATTCGACGCAGAATGTTCCGGCGAGCGGCGCGCTGAGCTGGGAAGTTCAAGCGCCCACCGACGCCAGAGCTGCGCAGAATTTGAAAGTCAAGGTGAAGGCTTTGGATGGACAATCACAACTGCGAACGAGTGAAGGCGCGCTCGCCATCACGGTGAGAAGCCGGGCCATTCTGAATTTGACGCCGGGCATCAGCGAACCGCCGGGCGCGCGCAACGGCATTCTTTCGGTCGGGCAATCCTTGACGCTGGCGGCGACTTTGAGCAACACCGGCGTTTCCAATCTCATCGACACGGTGATTGTCAAGCTGGATACCGGAAGAACCCGCCTCAAAATCAACGCGACTTTGGAGCAAAAAATTATTTTTAAAGCGGGAAGCCAGGTGCAAACGATCACGTGGCCGGCGACAGCGCCGAGCCAACCCAACGCCGCCTCTCCGCTTACGTTTGTCATTAGGCGATTGCCGTTTGACGAAAATACGAATAAAGCCGCGATTACAGCGCAAAATCCGGTCGCCTTTAATCTCGCCACCATCACGACCGGAACGCTGTTCGCCGATCAGCCTCGCATTACCGCGCCATCCGGCGCCAAAGATCGGATGTTGAGCACGAGCCAGGAATTTACGGTAAGCGATTCGCTGAGCTGGACGAACGCGGCGAATTTGACCGCGGAACTGATTTTGCCCGCCGGCGCCAATTTCACTTTTAATCCCGTTCAAAGCCTCGCCAATGCCAATGAAACCGGCAGCGCCAAAGTGTCGTGGATTGTTCGCGCCCCGGCTGCGCCGGTCAATAATGTCAAGGCGCAGGTCATTTTTAAAGCTGTTGATGCTCACAATAATGCGCTGCTCATGCTTTATACCTCCGATTCGATTGCCGTCAACGTCGTGCAGCGCGCCGAGCTGTCCTTGAGCGCGGGGATTGCCGAGCCGGCGTCGGCGACAAACGGCATCGTTGGCATTGGCCAACCGTTCAAAGTCGTCGCAACGATTCTGAATGCGGCTGCGACCGGCGTTTATGATACGGCCAAAGTTCAGTTGACGCTGCCGGAGGGCTACACGTTGATCGATACGCAAAAAACGGCTCTCAAAGCGGCGAAGCTTCCCGCCGAAAACACGTTTGCCTGGTGGGTGCGCGCGCGCGCCGACATTTCGGAAACCGCCGATTTGCTCAAATTCAAATTGATACAGCCGCCGCGCGATGAAAATACCGATGCGTTTGCGGCGATCAGCGACGATCAAACCGAATTGAACGTTCGCGCCGAAGGGAGAAAACTGCTGGTTGAAGATTTGCATCAGGGCGGCGGCCCGGCGGTGCGCGGCGGCCAAAACGTTCTGCTCGCGCGTTTGCAATTGCTCAATCCGGCGCGCTCGGGTTCGAGCGATTTAATGCTGAAGCGGTTGAGTTTTGATTTGTTGAATCGCGCGGGAAAACCTCTGTCGCCCAATTCAGTGTTCAAAGCCGTGCGCGTGGTTCATGAGAAAGGCCCCAACACGATTCCCGGCGGCGAAAACATTGCGCTTCCTGCCGATAATCCGATTGCTGTCACGCTGTCGACGGAAGTGAGCGTTTCACCCGACCAGCCGGATACGATCGCGATTGTCGCCGATCTGGTTGAAAATACCTCGGAGCAAAATTTCCGGTTGCTTTTCGATGACAGCCAGGATTTCGAGGTGGAGGATCAAGCCGGCGGAAATGGCGTGGCGGTGGAAACGGCCGACGGCAAGCGCGGCAACAAGTTTCGTCTCGAATCCAATTTGACGTCCCTGCACGGCGCCGACGCCGCCAGCGCCTTCTTTAATTATCCCAATCCATTTCAACCCGGCGATGACCTGAGCCGCGGCGAGGGCACGCGTTTTAACCTTCCCGCCGGCGCCAGCGGCGAGCTGAAAATATTTACCATGCTCGGCGAGTTGGTTTGGGAATCCGCTTTCGAGGCGAGAAACCCGCTCGGCGTTCAAGGCATTTTCTGGAACGGCCACAACGGCGCCGGGAAAAGAATTTTGAACGGCGTTTATCTGGCGATCTTGAAAACAAAAGACGGCAAAATGGCGACGACGAAAGTCGCGGTATTGAAAAAGTAGCCGGGCAGAGAGCGGAGGGCATAGCGCATGGCGCGAAGCGTCTTCTCGTGTATCTATTCCCCAATAATTTTCACAATCACGCGTTTCTTTCTCCTCCCGTCGAACTCGCCGTAGAAAATTTGCTCCCACGGGCCGAAATCGAGTTTGCCGTTGGTGATCGCCACCACCACTTCGCGGCCCATAATCTGGCGTTTGAGATGCGCGTCGGCGTTGTCTTCGCCGGTGTCCCGCCGCGGCGGGATGGCGATATTGGGACGTCGGTTCGTGCGGCGCGAGCTGTTCCAGCCCTTCATCGAAATCCTGATGCAATCCGGATTCGTCATCGTTGATAAAAACCGAAGCGGTGATGTGCATCGCCGCCACCAACACCAGCCCTTCTTTCACCCCGCTCTTTTTGACCAGCTCTTCAATCTTATCGGTGATGTTGATATAATCCCGGCGATGCGGGGTGCTGAACCAGAGATATTCGGTGAGAGATTTCATGTTACAGATTGCTCCTCACCTAAATTAAGAATCAATTTACAATTTTAGATTTTCAATTGAAAATTTTTAATTTAAAGCTCTGCCCATTTTCCTTCCCCCTCCCAAACTCGAATCGTAAACGGAAGCTCCCACTTCTCGCGAAAGCGCTTTTGCAGCATCTCGCAAATGTTTTCCACCGAAGGATATTCGAGAAAATCATTGAGCGCGCGGTGATCGTATTGCGCGAGCACCGCCCGAATGGTTTGCTTCATATCGGCAAAATCCATGATCATGCCGGTTTTATTTTCGCCTTCGATGATCACCTCGACTTTGTAGGTGTGGCCGTGCAGCACGCCGCACTTGGGGTGTCCCGGCAGAAAATGCGCGCAGTCCATGTGTTCGATGTAGCCGAGCTTCATGTGTCACCTCTTTGCCTCGTTTAAAAACAATGAGCGTAACCATTCAGGCACAACAAGAAGCTGTCATTCAGTAGGAATCCTTTTTCATTTCGAGCACTGTGTTAGCGCAAAAAAGGATCCCGCACGGCGGGATGACATGCGAGAGGATGACTGAATAGTTACCAATGAGCTACCATAAATATAAGCAAGAAGAAACAGAAATCCGCAGAAATTTTTGTCTTGATTTTTTGCAGAGATTTTGGCATATTTCGCAAAACTTAAAGCGCGAGAATTAAAGGTGACTATCGAACGTCCGGTTCTGCCCTTCGCCGGTTGTTTCACCAATGACCCGCAAAAACAAACACCGCTCGTCTTCGCCGGCTTGCCGGATGACTCGCAATCATCCTTTCGTCGCGGCAGCGCCCGTGGCCCACAGCGCATTCGTCTGGCGTATGACGGAAATTGCTACAACGCCACCACCGAATCCGGCGTCGATCTCACTGGCATGGTTGCCGATCTCGGCGATTTACCATCCAAAAGTTCATGGGTATTGACCGCGCGATCATATCAGGAATTTGCGTCCCGGCTTTTTCAGATTGGCAAAATCCCTTTCTTTGCCGGCGGCGATCACGCCGTGACGGTGCCGATTATCGACGCGCTGGCTGAATTGGGCGAACCGGTGCACATCGTGCAAATCGACGCGCATCCTGATCTTTATCCGGATTTTGAAGGCAATCGCCATTCACATGCCTGCACGATTTCACGCGCGCTTGAAATGCGTCACGTGGCCTCGGTCACACAGCTCGGCATTCGCACACTCAATGCAGCGCAAATGCCGCAGCTCGAGCGTTATCGCGATCGCCTTCATATCTTTTTCGCGCGCGATCTGCCCGGCGAATTGCCGATGCTTTCACATATTTTCAAAGGCGCGCCAGTTTATCTCACTGTCGATCTTGACGGCTTAGACCCGGCTTTTGCGCCCGGTGTTTCGCATCCCGTTCCCGGTGGCCTGACGCCAAGACAAGTGCTCAACTTCATTCAAAAAGCAAATTGGAAATTAGCCGGCATGGACGTGGTGGAAGTCAATCCGGATTTGGATGTCAATGATCAAACCGCCATTCTTGCAGCGAGATTATTGCACGAGGCGATGGGATATGCGGCGCGGCCGATTTTTTTATAAATTTAAAATTGTAAATTTTCAATTGTAAATTTTAAATTGAAGGAGGAAGACATGGACACTATCCGCGATTTACGTTGGTGGCTCGTTGTTATTGTGTTGTTCCCGTTTGTTGTACAGGCGCAAGACACCATCCGCTTCACGCCCACGGTCGGCTATCAAGCCTTCAAAGTGCGCGAGCCGGTGTTGCGCCTGAAACCCGGACAGGTGCTCATCAGCGAAACGTTGATGGGCGCTTATTACACCGAGGAAGGCGGCGCGTGGCCCGGAGAAGTCGGACCGATTTACATTGAAGGCGCCACGACCAAAGATCAGCTCGTCGTCAAACTGCTGAAAGTTCGTCCCAATCGCGATCTCGCGCCGGCCCGCGTCAATCCCAACTTCGGCGGTTTGGCGAGCGACGTGCGCGTGCGCATGCTCAATCCGCCGATACCGGATATTCGTTTTCTCTGGCGGCTCGACCGCCAGCGCAATCTCGGCGTGCTCGAATTGCCCAAGAGCCGTCTCGGGAAAATCGAAGTGCCGCTCGCGCCGATGCTCGGCCGCGTCGCCGTCGCGCCGAAAAACGAAGAGTCATTCCCCGGCCTCTGGCCCGGAGATTTTGGCGGCAACATGGACGCGCCGGAAATCCGCGAAGGCGTCACCGTGTATCTGCCGATCTTTCACGACGGCGCATATTTCTATTTCGGCGACGGCCACGCGCTGCAGGGCCACGGCGAGATTGCCGGCACCGGCTTGGAAGCGACGATGGACGTGATCCTGCAATTCGACCTCATTAAAAACAAGCCCATCGACTGGCCGCGTATCGAAGACGAAAATTACATTATGGTCGCCGGCAGCGGCCGCCCGCTCATTGATGCGTTCCGTTTGGCGCATGTCGAGCTGATCGAGTTGCTGGAGCAGGATTACGGTTTCGACCGCTGGGAAGCGTATCAAGTGCTCTCGCAAGTCGGCACCAGCACCGTGGCGAATATCGTCGATCCGCAATATACCGTGGTGGCGAAATTTCCAAAGAAATTTTTACCCAAGCCTGAAGCCCAATCTCTTTTCGGCGCGCCACTTCATCCCGTTGACATTGCTCCGGCAGAAAGAGCGAAACTGGATTCCAATTTGGCGCTGGCGCAAGCGGAATATGATAAAAATCCCAACGACCCCGAGCGCATTATCTGGCTCGGTCGCCGGCTCGCTTATTTGTGGCGCTACCGCGATGCGATTGACGTGTACTCCAAAGGCATCGCGCTGCATTCCAATTACGCCAAACTCTATCGCCATCGCGGCCATCGTTACATTACGATTCGCGAATTCGATAAAGCTATCGTCGATCTCGAAAAAGCCGCCAAGCTCATTCGCGGCGTGCCCGACGAGATCGAGCCGGATGGTGCGCCGAACCAGTACAACATTCCGACCAGCACCTCGCACTCGAATATTTGGTATCATCTCGGCCTCGCCTATTATCTCAAAGGCGATTTTAAGAACGCGCTGCGCTGTTATCAAGAGTGCATGAAATTTTCCAAAACCAACGACGACATGCTCTGCGCTACGAGCGACTGGCTGTACATGACGTACCGCCGGCTCGGACGAGCTGATGACGCGAAAAAAGTTCTTGAGCCGATTCACGAGAACATGAAAATTCTCGAAAATTTTTCCTATCACAAACGCCTGCTGATGTACAAAGGCGTCATCGCGCCGGACTCGTTGCTTGATGCGAAAAATGCAACCGATCTCGATATTGCCACGCAAGGCTACGGCGTGGGGAATTGGTATTTCTACAACGGGCAAGTTGATAAAGCGAAGGAGATTTTTGAGAGAGTGATCAAAGGCAAATACTGGGCGGCGTTTGGCTATATTGCGGCGGAGGCGGAGTTGAAGAGAATGCAAAAAAGATGAAAGGATAAAAAAGAAAAATTGAGTAAGGATGGTCGGCTAAAAAATCATCCTGGTACGGTCTTGAGTGGCTACACTTCATGCGAGCTCAAGGCGGTGGCCGCATAGGCAATGGCAGCTTGAATGTCTTCGTGGGTAAGTCGGGGGTAATCAGCAAGAATTTCGTCGACTGAAATTTCTTGAGATAACTTTTTCAGAATGATCTCAACTGTGATCCGTGTGCCTTTGATGGCTGGCTTGCCCAGCATGACTTGCGGATTGATTTCGATGCGGCCTAAAAGTGAGTTTGCCATGTCGAACTATTAATTCTCTGGCCGCAAATAAATCTGGCCCGCTTTGCCTTGCAATCCAACTGCGACATGCTCAAGAAAGCCGTGATGGCCTAGCAAATTTCGCGGAATCGCATCATCGCTAAACAGAACCTCGGTCGCGAAGCGCCAGCCTTCTGCAACCTCAAGCTCGATGAGATGAGCGTAACCAAGCACAAGACCTCCGAGCGATGAAAGCCGCTGTAGCCGACCGGCTCGAACATCGATACCGAGTTCTTTGCCGATCTGATAATCGAACAGGGAGTAAGTTGAGCCGGAATCAATCAGCGCAATGGCTTGCAATTTGAGCAATCCGTAATGCAAATTAACTGGAATGGCCGGTCTCGGCTCGGTGAGCGTTGGTCTCCCATCAATTTCATAAAATAGAGGGCGATATACGAAGCGATATTGATATTCGACCGTGTACATGATGGATGGTTAATCGATGGGATAATTCCCTTGCCCCAAAAGCCACTCTTTTTCGGTTTTGGGAATGTATTGCGTAAAAGGATGATCGATGCCACGGCGTTTGGATTCCGCAAGAACCTCACCCAAAGTGCCGTGAGCGATAAGCTCATTGCCCTCCAAAGCAATATATTCTCCCCGATATTTCTGCAGAATCCAACCATTTTCCATGAGCCACTTGAGCTCCGGATCAATGGTTTCAAGATTGATGGGCTCAGGAATAGGCGATTCCATTTGCTCGGCATGCGAAGTTTTTGCAGATTGGTTGGCCGCAACTTCCTGCTGTAAAATCTCCAATAAGCGTTTTTGCTCATCGCGTGGAAGCTGTTTGACCTCGCCCACAAGCTTTTCAAGTGTAATCATTTTAGGCTCCGGATTCAATAAGCACACTGGCAAATTAACGATTCGTTCGTTAAAAAACAAGCATAAATTCAGTGGCGAGGCCGGCGCCTTCCTCACCTCACATCATACCTCAAAAACCTCACAAACGCTCCCGCAAACGCGGCGAGGGTGTACAATCCCAATAAGCCAAAATCGATCAACGTCGGCGCGATGGCGGCGGCGTAGGTGTGCTCCGGCGGGGTGAATTTGGGCAGGTCGGATAAATCCAGCGTGCCTCTGTCGCGGTCGCCGCCGATCTTGAGGCCGGTGTTGGTGTTGAATTCGATGCGGATTCCGCCCATGCCGCCGGATTCTTTCTGCTTCTTCTCGGCATATTCGGTGAACGTGGTGCGATAATTTTGCATCGCATCTTCGTAGCGGGATTTCAAATTCACGCCGGTGCCGGCGTGATTCAAAGCGGCGAGCTGATAGGCCGAGACCGGCGAAAAGCGCGAGAGCGTGAATCCGAGCCGCTCCTGCTCGGCTTTGCGATTGCGCAAATTTTCGTTGAGCTGCTGCGCGAAGGCGCTGAGGTCTTTCTGTATCTGCTTGCGGTCTTTGTCGTCCTCTTCCAGCCATTCCCACTCGTGCTCGTCGCGATAGGCTTCACGCTCTTTTTCATTCATGCCGGCCATCGCCGCCTCGCGCCGGCGCTCCTGCAAATCCTGCCGATGCTTTTCCCAGCGATTCTTTTCAAAGCCGTCTTGCTGCCCTTCGATCTCGGCAACCGTCGGGATCGGCACAAGCTGGCCGGCGGCCATCACACCGGCGCGCGGGATGATCAACACCAAGGCGACCCAGGCGACCAACGAAAGCAGAAACGAGACCGCGGAATTGCGCGCCAGGGTCGAAACCCAAATTCCGAAGGCAATAAAAAAAGTGAAGTACAGCATCGAGACCCCGAGCAGGCTGCTGAGTTTGGCCCAATGCACGCCGGTGAACGGAATGCGATACAGCATGACCAGCAACACGCCGAGCATGATCGGAATCAACAATGGAATGACGAGTCCCAGCCACGAGCCGATGAACTTGGCGAGAATATACTGCGGGCGCGGAATCGCGTTGGAGAAAGTCAATTGCAGCGTGCCGCCCTCGCGCTCGCCGTTGACGGCGTCGTAAGTGAAAAGAATCGCGAAAAGCGACAGCACCACCTGCACGATGAAGACGAAATCAATAAAACGAAACACGGCAAAGATGGTGTCTTCTGAATAAATGCTGCCGCGCAGTTTCACTGTTTCAAACGAATTGATTCGCGCCAGCCGCCCGACGTCGTTGTTCACGCCGGAGACGAAGATCTGCATCGGATCGGGCGGCCGAAAAGCGCGGGTGTTGACGGCCATCCACGACGAAGCTTCCCGCAAGTCTTGCGCGGCCAATTGTGTCGCCGCCTCATATTGCCTGACCGCGGCGCGATACTCTTGAATGCCGACGAAGACGCTCAACAGAATCAAGACGGCGCACGTGGCAAACGTCGCAACGAATTTCGGGCTAAGCAGGATGGCTTTGAGCTCTTTTTGAATCAAGGTTCGCAACATAAAAAGTTCCTTTTGATTGTCGCAACGAAATGAGAACTGCAACGAAATGTCATCCCTGGCCTGCGGCGTGAGCATGTCCCATAAATTTTTCACTGAACACAGAGAGAAAAATTTAGTATATTACCGGTGTGAGAATCACGGGTCAAAATTTCACGCCGGAAGTCATCAGGAAGATTCAGGCGCTGATCGATGCCAACCCAACGTGGTCGCGCCGCAAGCTGTCGCAGCAGGTGTGCGAAGAGTTGGATTGGCGCAGCCCGAATGGCAAGTTGAAGGAAATGAGTTGTCGCCTCGCGCTGTTGAAATTGCATCGCCAGGGCTTG
>Ga0247727_10002998_pt1 | contig 37938 bp, 24 predicted proteins | sample WisWelCaveWW1625_FD_202498 | JGI IMG/M metagenome (GOLD analysis project Ga0247727, IMG submission 202498) | Biofilm microbial communities from Wishing Well Cave, Virginia, United States - WW16-25 | ecosystem: Environmental > Aquatic > Deep subsurface > Groundwater > Cave microbial mat | place...
TGGGAACGCGGGGTCCCCGAGGCGGCAATCGCGATCGGCAAGCTCGGGACGCCGGCCCACTCGGAACAGCTCATGACGAGCCTCGGGCGCAGGCCCCTGCCCCTCATCCTCCCGGGGCTCCGGGAGTTTGCGATTCGTCACGACATACCCAAGCCCGCGAAGCTCAAGATCATCGAACGTCTGCTGGAGATCGCCGGGCCGGACGTGAAGAGGTTCCTGCAGGGATGGGTGGCGCAGATGGACGCGCGGACCCCCGCGGACGTGCGGGAGGAAGCCGAGAGCGCGATCCGCAGGATCCCGGACGCGCCGCCCGCGGGAGGTGCCCGATGAAGAAGTTCGCTTGGATTTCGGTTTTCCTGGCCCTGGCCGGATGCGGGTTCGCCGCGTCGTTCGGCGGGTCGGCCGCCTTCTCCAACCTCTTCCCTGACAACCAGCAGGGGGACCTCGCGGCCGCGCTCGCGAAGATGCCGGCGCCGCAGGTGGCGAAGGCGCCCCGCAACTCGACGGGGCGACCTCTGGTGATCGCGACGACCTACGGGCAGAAGCGGCAGCTCGTGGCGCTCGATCCCACGAAGGGCACGAAGGCGTGGGAGGTGAACGTGGCGTCGGCGTCGAGGCCCGTGGTCGGGGACTCGGCCGTGCTGATCGCCGTCGAGCGCGAGATCGTCGCGTACGACGTGGCGAACGGACGCAAGCGCTGGAGCGTCGAGTTCCCCGAGGGGCTCCAGTACATCGGCGCGGCGATCGAGGCCGGGACGGCGTACGTGTCGTTCGGGATCCCCGGCGGCGCGCGGGTCGCGCACATCTGTGCGTTCGACCTGAGTAACGGAAACCGTCGATGGTCGCACGACATCGACAAGCCGATCGGGACGCCGGCCGTGCGGGGCGGCGTGGTGTTCGTCCCGTGGGACCGGCAGAACCTGTCGCTGCTCGACGCGGCGAGCGGCGACGAGATCGCGCGCCTGCGCAGCACCGACGACGTCGTGAACTTCGTCACGGCGCGGCCGGAGGGCGTGTTCTACGGCGCCAAGGGCCTGTACCGGTTCACGCGGTCGTCGTTCCGCGGCACGAAGGCGGACACGGCGTACTACGCGCCGACTCTCGCGCAGGTGCCGGGAGACCCGGAGTTCTACCTCGACGCGTTCGCGCAGCCGACGGGCGGGCGCAATGCGCGCGAGAAGATCCGGTTCCACTGGGTGCCGGACGTGTCGAACCCCGAGGCGGTCGGGCTCGGGAACGGCGCGCTGTACCTGCTGTACTACCGCTACGTCTTCCAGTTCGACGCGGCGAGCGGGGTCCTGCGGTGGGTCTACCGGCATCCGATCGACGCGGAGGGGTTGCAGGTGACCGCGACGGGGGTGTTCCTCGCGGCCGACAACGGCGACGTCGTGATGCTGCGCACGGAGGACGGCCTGCCGGCGTGGAAGTGGAACGGCGGCGTGGAGATCGGCGCGGTCGCGATGGACCTCGACGGATTCGCGCCGCCCCCGAACCAGGAAATCGGGCAGGCGGCGGCACTGCGCGCGCGCCTGATGGAAGTGATCCTGGATCCGGACAACCGGCTCGTTCCGATCCGCAGCTACGCGGTTCAGCTGCTCGCCAAGATGGAGGAGCCCGAGATCACGCGCGACCTGCTCGACATCTACGCGCAGCGATCGACGCCGGAAGCGCTCAAGCAGGTCACGGCGATGGCGCTTCGCGAGCGGCGCACGGGCGCGTCGTTCCTGGTCGAGGCCCTTCGCCGCCGCTACGACTTCCTCGAGCAGACCGAGTCGTACCCGCTGACGGTGCTCGCGCCGACGCTCGTCGCGATGGGCGAGCGCAGCGCGGTGCCGGGGCTCGTCGAGCATCTGAACGATCACGAGACGAGCGTCGAGGCCCTCAAGGAGGTCGTCGCGGCGATCAACGCGCTCGGGGACGCCTCGACCTTGCCGGCGTTGCGGGACTTCCTGATCCGCTATCACTGCGACTCGAGCTTCCGGGGCGAGCCGACGCCGCTGCTCACCGCGGCGGAGGGGATCCTCCGGATGGGCGATGTCGGCGAGCGCGAGCTGCTGGCGAAGCTCGCCGCGGAGTCCGCGGTGCTGCCGGCGGTGGGCGCGAAGATGACGGAGCTACTGGCGTCGTACGAGGCGGACGTCCGCCGGCGCGCCGAGGAAGAGGAGCGGGCGCGCGTGGAGGCCGAGCGGGCCGCGCAGCAGGCCGCGGCGGGCCCGGCGGCGGCGCAGCGCGTCGTGCCGCGGTACCTTTCGCCGGCAGAGGTCAACGCGACGCTCGATGCGAAGGCGGAGGAGCTGCGCACCTGCACGAACGCCGAGCTGCAGAGAAACCCGGAGCTCGCGACCGTGCGGCTCATCATCGTCATCAACCGCGACGGGTCCGTCGCGCGCGTGACCGCGGGCGCCGGCTCGCAGACCCTGCAGGGGTGCCTCGACGGGCGCGTCCGCAGCTACCGGTTCCCGACGTTCCGCGACGTGCGCATGAGCGCGACGTACGTCGTGCGCGTCCGCGAGATCGAACTGGCCGCGCCCGAGCAGGTGCAGGGCCAGCAGCAGGTGTTCGTCGGCGGCTGGCAGCAGGGGCAGGGCGGCGCGACGGCGGCACCGGGTGCGACGGCGGCGCCCGGCTTCCAGCAGGGATGGACGCCGCCGAGCGGCGCGACGGCGCAGCCGGGCTTCCAGCAGGGGTGGCAGCGGCCGCAGGGTGCGACGGCGGCGCCGGGCTTCCAGCAAGGGTGGACCCCGCCCGCGCCCGCCGGCACGGCGTTCCCACAGGGGTGGAGTCCGCCGGCTGGCGGCGGCACGGCCTTCCCGCAGGGATGGCAGGCGCCCGGATCCGCGGCGCCGGGAACCGCGGCTCCCGTGTGCAACCCGCCATGCGCGGCGGGCCAGGTCTGCGGGCAGGATCGAACTTGCCAGCCGCAGGCCGGAGCACCGCTCCCCCCCGCGCCCCCGGCGACCGCCGCGCCTCAGTAGATCACCCCTCGGCGCTCCTCCATCTGCGGTGCAGCCACAGCCAGTGGTCGGGGCGGGCGCGGATCGCGGACTCGAGTGCGGCGTTGCAGCGCATCAAAACCGATCGGCTAACGTCGTCCGGCGGGATCTCCTCGCCGATCTGCATCTCGTGGCCGGCGCCGTCGGGGTCGCGGGCGAGGAAGACGGGAAGGATCGGCGCGCCGGTGCGACGGGCGAGGACCGCGGGGGCGAGCGAGGTGTTCGCGTCCTTGCCGAAGAAGGGGAGGGCTACGCCGAAAGGCGCGTCCTGATCGATCACGAGAGCGACGACCTCGCCCGCGCGCAGGGCGGCGACGAGCGCGGGCATCGAACCGGCTGCCGCGTGCAGGCGGACGCCGGCTCTGCGGCGCGCCTCCATCCAGAGCGCATTGACGCCGCTGTCCTTCAGGTCCTTCGTCACGACGTGGACGGGCTCGCCGCGCAAGGCGGCGGCGCAGGCGAGCAGATCCCAGTTGCCGAAGTGGCCGGTGACGACCACGACGCCGCGGCCGCGGGCGCGGGCCGCGAGGTAGCGGTCCCAGCCGCTGACGCGGACGGTGGCGGCCGCGTCGTCGACGCGCAGGAACTCCGCGGCGGATCGGCCGAGATTGCGGTACGTCTCGCGGGCGACGCGGCGCGCATCGGCGGTTCCGAGGCCGAGCGCGGCGCGGATCTGCCGGATCGAGGTCGCGCGGCGGATCGGGACGAGGTGGAACCAGGCGAGGCCGAGGAAGGCGCCGACCGAGCGCGCGGCGCCGAGCGGCAGACGACGGAGCAGGGCCCCCAGGACGCGCAGAGCGAGTGCCGTCACTGGCCGAAGCCGGCCTTCTTCTCCTTTTCCTCGACGACGATGGCGCGGACGTCTTCGAAGGAAACGAAGAAGGTCTCGCCCTTGTGAGTTTCGATGCGGACGTAGGTCTCGCCGAGGAAGACCTCCTGCACCTTGTGCAGGACGAGTCCGCCCGCGGCGCGCGCGAGGTGGACGGAGACCGTCTTCTTCTCACTGACCTGGAAGCGGCCGTCGCGATCCTTGCCGACCGTCTCGCGCAGTACCGCCTGGAGCGTCACGGGTTCCATCGGGCGCGTATCATACACGCGTGCGCTGGGCCCCGATCGTCCTGCTGGCCGCGTGCGCCGCGACGGCGGCCGAGCGGGGCCGCGCGGCGGCCGAGCGCGAGGACTGGGAGGCGGCGGCGCTGGCGTACGCCGAGGCGACGCGCGAGGCGCCGCGTGACGCGCGGATGTGGTCCGCGCTCGGCGAGGCGCGCTACGCGGGGGAGAAGTATGGCGAGGCGCGTGCGGCGTTCGAGAAGGCGGCGGCATTGCGCCCGCGCGATGCGCGCCCGCGGATCCGCGTCGGAAACACCTTCGAGATCGAAAGGCGGTGGGAGGAAGCGGAGGCGGCGTACCGCGCGGCGACCGATGCCGCGCCGCGCGATGCGCGGGCGTGGCGAACGCTTGGGACGCGCCTGGCCCGGTGGCAGAAGCTGGACGCGGCGCAGGAGGCGCTGCAGCGCGCGGTGCAGGTCGATCCGCGGGCGCCGCAGGCGCACCACAACCTCGCGCTCGTCGAGGCCGCGAGGGGAGACGCGGAGGCGGCGGCCCGGGCCTTCGAGGGGGCGATCGCGGTGCGGCCCGACTACCGTCCGTCGCTGCTCGGCCTCGCGGCGCTCCGCGTCAACGCGGGGCGGCATGCGGAGGCGCTCGTCCTGTACCGGCGCGTGGCGGAGGCGGACCCGCCGTCGGCGGCGGCGTGGATCGCGGTGGGGTTGCTGGAGAAGGAGCGGGGCGATGCCGAGCGCGCGGCGCAGGCGTTGGATCGCGCGGTCGATCTGGCGCGGACGGACTGGGAGCGCAGCGGGTCGCCCTCGTCCGCGGCGCTGTACGCGCGCGGCCTCGCGCTTCGGGGCGAGCGGCCACAGGCCCTGCAGGTCGTGGAGGCCGGGCTACGGCGTTCGCCGAACCACCCGGAACTGCTGGAGCTTTCCAGCGAACTGGGCCCTTGAACCGCCCGATCCCTTCGTCTACTCTGGGGATCGCTTCACGCAACCTTCGAATAATCTCTTCCCGCCGCGGCGTCCGTGGCGGATGCGGGGCGTTTCTCCACGGGAGGCCGAGAGGTGAGCGAGGAGTCCATCCGCAACTACCTGGGGGTGCTGCAGGCCGAACCCGACAACGAGACGGCGCTTGCGGCGCTCGAGGAGATCGTCAAGGCGAACGGCACCGACAAGGCCACGGACCGCCAGCGGTTGCTCGAGGCGGCGAGGCGCGCGCACCAGGCGCGCGCCGAGTGGGACACGGCGGCGAGGCTCCTGCGCATCGAGGCCGAGCTGTCGCGTGGCAATCGGGACCGGGAGGCGGAACTGCGGCTCGAGTTGGCCCGCGTGCTCTCCGAAGAGGTGCTCGACGAGCACGGCGCGATCGCGGCGTACGAGGCGGTGCTGGAGATCCGTCCCGACGACGGGTTCGCGCTCGGAGCGCTCGAGCGCATCCGCGAGATCCGGGGGAGCTGGCAGCGAATCGTCGAGAAGTTCTCGGAGGAGGCGGCGGCCGCGACGGACCCGACGCTCAAGACGACGCTCTATCAGCGCGTCGCGGAGCTCACTCTCAAGAACGATCCGGATTCGGGCGACGCGGAGAAGAACCTGCGGCTCGCCTTGCAGGTCGAACCGCGCAACCGCCGGGCCGCGCTGGTCCTCGAGCGCGTCCTGCGGCGCGCCGACCGGTCGGAGGATCTGTGCGTCCTGCACGAGCAGGCGGCGGAGGCGGCGGCGAGCCGCGACGACCGCGTGCAGTCGCTCGTGGCCGCGGGTCGCATCGCAGCGGAGAAGCTGAGCGATGCCGCGCGCGCCGCGCGGCACTACGCGCGCGTGCTCGAATACGCGCCGGGGCATCCCATCGCGCTGCGCTTCCTCGTCGAGCACTACACCGAGCGCGAGGACTGGGATCACCTGGTTGCGTTGTACGAGGACGCCCTGCGGGGCCGCGGCCGGGGCGAGCCGGAGCACGCGATCCTCCTGCAGGTCGGGATGGTGCACTGGCGGATGCGCCAGGATCCCACGGGGGCGGAGCCGTATTTCCATCGCCTGCGCAAGCTCGAGCCCGCGCATCCGGGGATGCTCGCCTTCTACCGCGAGCACCTCGCCCAGACGGCCGACTGGCCCAAGCTCCTGCAGGTTCTCTCCGACGCGCAGCGGCTGGTCGAGGACGCGAAGCTGAAGGTCGTACTCGGCAAGGAGATCGCGGAGATCGCCGAGTCGAAGACCGACAGCATCGACAAGGCGATCGACGCGTGGAAGGCGATCCAGCGGATGGACCCGCACGCGGCGGACGCGCGGGAGGCGCTGCGCCGGCTCTACCGCAAGACGGAGAAGTGGAACGCACTGCTCGACGTCCTGAAGGCGGATGCCGAGTCGATCCCGCCCGATCGCGTGGCCGACAAGATCGCCCTCTACGAGGAGATGGCCGCGCTGTACAGGGAAAAGCTCGCGCTGGACGTGATGGTCATCAACACGTGGAACACGATCCTCTCGCTCGAACCGGGGCACGCCGGTGCGCTCGCCGCGCTGGCGCAGACCTACGAGGCGATGCAGCGGTGGAACGATCTCATCAACGTGCTCGTGCGTCAGGCGGAGCGCGAGACAGACCGGGACAAGCGCGTCACCCTGTGCTTGCGGGTGGCGAGTCTCTGGATCGACCGCTTCGCGAACTACAACCAAGCGGTCAAGCCCCTCGAGGAGGTGCTCGCGATAGACCCGGCGAACCGGGAGGCGCTGGGCCGGCTGAAGGTCCTCTACCAGAAGAAGCGGTCGTGGCGTCCGCTCTACGACGTGCTGCGGCGCGAGGCGGATCTCGCGAAGGGCGCCGAGAGGACCCCGATCCTCGTCGAGCTGGCGCACCTCGCAGCCGAGAGGATCGACGCGCCGGGCGAGGCGATCGACCTGTGGAAGCAGGTGCTCGACGAGGACGGAGCGCACGCGGAGGCGCTGGACGCGCTCGAGAAGCTGTCGGAGCGCGAGCGGCGGTGGGACGTGGCGGTCGACGTCCTCGAGCGTCGGCTCGCGGCGACGTCGTCCGAGGAGGACCGCGTCGCGGTCCTGCAGAAGCTCGGGGCAGTGTTCGCCGAGAAGTTGCAGGACCCGGCGCGCGCCGCGGAGACCTGGCGCCGCGTGCTGGAGCTACGGCCGGGCCACGCGAAGGCGATGCGAGTCCTGCGCGAGAGCTACCTGGCCGGCGGACGCTTCGAGGAGGTCGAGAAGCTGTACGTCGAGGCGAAGGACTTCGAGGGGCTCGCGGATGTGCTGTCGACCGCGGCGGATCGCGCGACGGACCCGACGGTGAAGTCGAAGCTCTCTTTCCGGGTCGTCGAGATCTTCGAGAAGGAGCTGGAAGAGCCGGCGCGGGCGCAGCGCAGCTACGAGCGTGTGCTGCAGGTCGAGCCCAAGAACCTGCGGGCCGCCGGAGGCCTCGTCCCGATCTACGAGTCGAACTCGAGCTGGGCGCGGCTGGCGACGGTGGTCGAGATCCTCTTCCACGCCGGGGGCGAAGAGGGCGACGAGGCTCTGGCGCTCGCGAAGAAGCTGCGCGACGTGCACGGCGAGCACCTCTCGGACGCGACGAGCGCGTACCTGTGGGCGGCGAAGACCTACGAGCTCGCCCCGAAGGACGAGGAGGTCCGCGCGGCGCTGGAGCGGCACGCCGCAGCGGCGGACGCGTGGGACGACCTCGTCGAGCTGTACGGAAAGCGGGCGAAGAAGGCCCGGGGCGCCGAGAAGAAGGACCTCGAGCGGCGAATGGCACGTATCGAGGTGCAGCGCCTCGGCAAGACCGGCGACGCGGCGAAGCGCTACGAGGCGATGCTCGAGCAGGATCCGGACGACCCGGATCTGCTCGACGCGCTGGAGCAGATCTACCGGGCGGAGGGCAAGCACCAGGAGCTGGTCGGGGTGCTCGAGCGCGAACTTGCGAGGGCGGAGCCGAGCGGCAAGCGGGCGCTCCTCTTCGAGATCGCGCGGATCGTCGAGGACGTCGGCAATGATGGGGAAGGCGCTGCGAAGCGGTACCGCGAGGCCGTGGCGCTCGATGCGGCGGACGATGGCGCGTGGTCGGAGCTCGAGAGGCTCGCCGTGGGCGCGCAGCGCTGGAAGGAGCTCGCGGACGTGCTCGCGCACCGCTGCGAGCTGGCGGCTGGCGCTGCGAAGGTCGACGGGACGCTGCGGCTCGGAGAGCTCTTCGCACAGCGGCTCGACGACCCGAAGGCTGCGCTCGCGCGCTTCCGCGAAGCGCTCGATCTCGAGGCGGACCATCCTGCGGCGGTCGGCGGCCTGGAGCGGCTCATGTCGCGCGAGGAGCTGCGCGTGGAGGTCGCCGGGATCCTCGCTCCGGTCTTCGAGCGCAAGGGCGACGCGGCGAAGCTCGCGTGGGTCACGCAGGTCCAGCTCGAGCACGCGACGGGGACCGATCGTCGGCCGCTGACCGATCGGCTCGCGCGGCTCTACGAGGGGCCGCTCGGCGACGGCCGGGCGGCGTTCGATGTCGTGGCGCGCGCGCTGTCCGAGGATCCGGCGGACGACGCCCTGTGGGATCGGCTCGACGGCCTCGGCGTCAAGCTCGGCGCTCAGGAGCAGGTCGCGCGAACGCTCGGGGCCCTCGTGGAGGGCGACAAGCTGGATCCCGCGACGCGGCTGAAGCTCGCCGCGCGGGTCGCGGCGGTCTGGGACGGGGACCTCGCTCGGCCGGAGCAGGCGGAGCCGCTTCACCGTATCGTCCTGGACGCCGATCCCGCGGCGAAGAAGTCGTTCGAGGCGCTCGAGCGCCTCTACGGGTCGAAGGAGCGATGGGGCGACCTGAAGGCGCTCTACCGGACCGCGACGGAACGGGCGACGGGCACGACCGAGCGGCTCGAGATCCTGCGCAAGCTCGCGCGTCTGCACGAGGACCGCCTCGCGGACTCCGCGGGCGCGATCGGCGTGTACAGCGAGATCCTGGACGCGGGGCCCGGCGACACGCACGCGATCGACGCTCTCGAACGCCTGTACGCGGCGACGGGGCACTGGCGCGATCTCGCCGCGCTCCTGCAGGGGCAGCTCGCCGTCTCGACGGGCCCTCAGGCGATCGACCTGAGGCTGCGCCTCGGCGACATCGCGGAAGCGCGTCTCGACGACCGCGCCGCGGCGGTGGATGCCTACGCCGAGGTGCTCGCCGCGTCGCCGCAAAATCTGAAGGCGCAGGAGGCGCTCGAGCGGTTGCTCTCCGACCCTTCGCTGCGGTCGCGCATCGCCGGAATCCTCGAACCGCTGTACAGCCAGCAGGGCGCAGCGACGGAGCTCGTGCGGATCCTCGAGGTCCAGCTCGAGGACGTGAAGGATCCGGGCGCCCGGGTCGCGCTCTACGTTCGGATTGCCGACCTGCGGGAGAACCGCCTCAAGGATCCGGAAGGCGCCCTCGAGGCGCATGCGCAGGCGTACCTCGTCGACCCGGCAGATCCGCGGCCCCGCGAATCGCTCGAGCGCCTGAGTCGCGCGCGAGGCCAGCACCGACGGCGCGCGGAGATCCTCGAGCAAGGTCTCGACGCGGCGCGCGGCTCGCCCTCGCTGCAGGGGGAGATCCTCCTGCAGATCGCGCGCATCCACGACCAGGATCTCGGCGAGCCGGCGGCGGCGGAGAAGTACTACCGGCGGATGTGGGAGCTCGACCGGGAGGACCCCTCCTTCGCGATTCCCGCGGCCGAAGCCCTCGAGCGAATCTACCTGACGCGGGGATCCTATCCCGAGCTGGTGGAGGTGCTGGAGGTTCGCGCGAAGTTCGCGGAGCAGGCCGCCGACCGGCGGCAGCTCCTCACGCGGACGGCGGACGTCCTCGATCAGATCATCGGCGACGCCCCGCGGGCGATCGACGCGTATCGGCAGATCCTCGACATCGATCCGGCGGACCTCGACGCGCTCGGGGCGCTCGAGCGGCTCTACGAGCGGACGGCCGACTGGGCGGCGCTGATCGGGGTCCTGCGGGTCCGGACGGAGCTGGCGCTCGATTCCGAGCGCAGGACCTACCACCTGCGCATCGCGCACATCTACGAGGACCGGCTCGGCGATGCGGACGACGCGATCGCGGCCTACAACACAGCGCTCGAGGAGAGCGCCGCGGACGCCGAGATCCTGACGGAGCTCGCGCGGCTCTACGAGAAGTCGGAGAAGTGGACGGACCTGCTGGACGTGCTGCAACAGACGCTCGGCGGGGTGTCCGCCCCGTCCGAGCGCGCGGTGCTCCTGCGCCGGATCGGGCAGGTTCGCAGCGAGCGTACGGCGGAGCCCGAGGCCGCGATCGAGGCGTTCCGGGAGGTGCTCGAGATCGAGCCCGGCAACGAGATCGCACGCGCCGCTCTCGAGAAGCTGCTGGACGACGAACGGCATGGCGCCGCCGCTGCCAAGGTGCTCGAGGCGACGTACGAGAGGATCGGGCCCGGAGCGACCGAGCCCCTCGTGAAGGTCCTGGAGCTCCAGGCGGAGCGAACGCTGGACGCCGCGGAGCGGACGCGCCTGCTGCGGCGGGCCGCCTCGGAGGCGGACCTGCGACTGGGCGACGCGGGGCGCGCATTCGATCTGTCGGTCCGCGCCCTGCGCGAAGGAGTCAACGACGCCCAGGTAGGCTCGATTCATGCCGAGCTGCGCGCGCTCGCCGAGCGGACGGAGCGCTGGGCCCACTGGGCGAGCGCCGTGGAGGCCGCGGCGCCGGACGTGCTCGACGCGGCCGTGCAGGTGAAGATGCTTCTCGACGTCGCCGATGTAGCGCAGCGAAAGCTCGGCGACGCAGCGAAGGCGAAGCAGCACTTCACCCGTGCGCTCGAAGTCGGCGGGGACGACGCGACCGCTCTCGACGCGCTCGAGAAGCTGCACGAGCAGGCGGGGGATGCGTCGGAGTTGCAGGACATCCTGCGGCGAAAGATCGACCGGGCGGAGGCCCCCTGGGTTCGGCGCGACTTGCGCCTCAAGCTGGCGAAGCTCTCGGAGGGCGCACTGCAGAACCCGGCGGGTGCGATCGAGCTGTACGAAGCGATCGCGACGGACGACGAGGCCGATGCGGAGGCCGCGGGCGCGCTCGAACGGCTCTACGCGGCGGCGGGCCGTCACGGAGATCTCGTCTCGCTGCTCGAGCGGAGGCTCGAGGCGCCGGGAGGCGACGTCGTCGATCTGCGGTTCCGGCTGGGGACGGTCGTGGCACGCGACCTCGGAGACGCCGCAGCGGCCCTCGAGCACTTCCGGGCGGCTCTCGCCCGGAACCCGAAGCACGCGCCGTCGATCGCCGCGCTCGAGGGGTTCCTCGAGGGCGCCATGGAGTGGCGGGGCGTGGCCGCGGAGATTCTCGAACCCATCTACCTGTCGCGGCTCGAGTGGCCGCGCGTGGTCGCGGCCCTCGAAGCGCGAATCGCGGCTGCAGACGACGCGGCGGCGCGGCGCGCGCTGCTCGTTCGCCTCGCCACGCTCAAGGAGGAGAACCTCGTCGACCTCGATGCGGCGTTCGACGCCTACCTGCGCCTCTTCCGCGAGGATCCGGAGGACGCGGACGTGTGGGAGCACCTGTTCCGGCTGGGACGAAACCTCGACAAGTGGCCCGCCGTCGCAGAGGCGATGTCGACCGCGCTGGGCGGAGTCGTCACGGACACGCCGCAAACTGCGAAGCTGGCTCACGCGGCGGCGGAGATCTTCGACGTGCGCATCGGCGACGTGGAGAAGGCGAAGAAGCTGTACCGCCGCGCTTTCGACTTCGATCCTGCGCAGAAGGCGTCGTTCGACGCGCTCGAAAAGCTCCTCACTCGCGCCGCGCTCTTCCGGGATCTGCTGGACTTGCGCCGGTTCGCCTCGGAGCGCACGTACGACATGGGCGAGCGCCGCGAGCACCTGCGGCAGGCGGCGATCCTGCACGAGGAGGCGTTCGGCGAACGCGCGCAGGCGATCGACACCTACCGGGCGGTGCTCGAGGTCGATCCGCACGACGCGCGCGCGATCGAGAACCTCGATCGGCTGCTCGTCGCGGAGGGACGCTGGGAAGAGGTTGCGGACCTGCTCGTCCGGCGCATCGAGGAGACGGCCGAACCCGCCGTCCGCGTGCCGCTGCGCCACCGACTCGGCACCGTCCGCGCCGAGAAGCTCAACGATGCGTCGGGGGCGCTGGATGCGTTCGAGGAGGCCCTCGGCGAGGACCCGAACCACCCGGGCTCGGTTTCGGCCCTCGAGAGGCTCGTCGCGGAGGTCGAGCTGCGCGACCGCATCCTGCGGACCCTCGAACCGATCTATCGCCGGCAGGACGAGTGGCGAAAGCTCGTCGTCGTGCTCGAGGCGCAGCTCGAGTTCATCGCGTCGCGCGAGGAGCGGATCGAGCGTCTCTGCGAGGTCGCGCGCATCCACGAGGAGCGCAAGGGCGACTCGGCGATCGTGCTCCGGTCGCTGGGGCGGGCCTGCATCGAGGATCCGTCGCGCGAGGACGTACGGGCGGACCTGATGCGGGTCGGCACGATGCTGGGCGCGTTCGACGAGCTGGTCCTCACGCTCGAACGAGGGTTGGAGAACGTCTACGACGCGCCCCTGCAGGCGTCGCTGCTCGCGGCGATCGCCGAACTGCACGACACGAGGCGCGGAGACCCGCGGCGCGCGATCGAGGCCTGGCAGCGGCTCCTCGCCATCGACGCCGCCCACGAGCACGCGATGGAGGCTCTCGAGTCCCTCCAGATGCTGATCGGAGACTGGGAAGGCCTCGCGGCCCTGCTCGCGCAGAAGGCTTCGGCAACCCTCGATCCGGCGAAGAAGGGCGAGCATCTGCTGCGGATCGGGTCCATCTTCGAGGATCTCCTCGGCGACGGTCCCCGCGCAGTGGACTCGTACCGGGAGGCGCTCGAGATCGATCCCGAGAACGAGTCGGGCCTGCGCGCGCTCGATCGGCTCTACTCGGCCGGCGAGCGCCATCGCGAGCTCGTCGACGTGCTGCGGCGTCTCGCGGAGCTTGCCGCCGTGGAGCCCGCGGAGAGGCTCTCGCTGCTCCACCGCGTGGCCGCGCTGCAGGAGGGACCGCTCTCCGACGTCTCCGAGGCGATCCAGGCGTACCGCGCGGTCCTCGCCGTCGCTGCGGAGGACGCGCCGGCGATCGCAGCCCTCGATCGGCTCTACACGCGCGAAGGCCTCTGGACCGAGTTGCTCGACAACCTCAAGACGCAGCTCCGGCTCGCGCCGGGGCCTTCGCACCGGGTCGGGGTGCTCGTCCGGACCGGATCGATTCTCGAGAAGGAGCTGTCGGACCTGGACGGTGCGATCGCCCAGTACCAGTACGTGCTGACCCTGGAGCCCGACAACTCCGACGCGCTCGAGTCGCTCGGCCGGATCGCGCGCGAGGAGTCGCATCGCGCGCAGGCGGCGATGGTCCTCGAACCGGTGCTCGTCGACCTCGGTCGCTGGGACGAGCTCGCGCGGCTCCGGGAGCTGCGGCTCGAGATGATGTCGGATCCCCGCGAGAGGCTCGAGGCCTTGCGCTCGATCGCCGAGGTTCACGAGACGGGTCGGCAACGGCCCGCGGACGCGTTCGACGCCTGGTGCCGCGCACTCTCGGAGGATCCGGCGGACGAGGGCGCCGCCGGCGAGCTGGAGCGTCTCGCGGCGATCTTGCAGGCGTGGCCCCGGCTCGCAGAGGTGTACCGCGATCGATCGTCGAGCGTCCTCGACGCGCTGGCGGCACGGACGCTCTGTCTGCGGCTCGGACGGATTGCGGAGACTCGCCTGGGCGATCGGCCTGCGGCCATCGAGGCGTACCGACGCGCCCTCGAGCACGGCGGCGAGGAATCCGCGTCGCTCGAGGCGCTCGACCGCCTCTACGGGGAAACCGGGGCCCACCGGGAACTCTCGGAGATCCTCGCGCGCCGGGCGGAGCTGTCCACCGACGCGATCCAGGCGGCCGATCTGGAGTACCGCCTCGGCACGCTGCGGGAGACGCGCTTCGCGGACGTCGCGGGCGCAATCGTCGCGCTCCGCGGAGCGCTCGAGAAGAATCCGGCACACGCGGAGGCGCTCTCGGCCCTGGAACGGTTCCTCTCCGACGAGCGGCACCGCGCGGACGCGATCGAGATCCTCGAGCCCGTCTACCGTCAGCGGCGTGACCAGCGCAAGGTCGCGGGGCTGCTGCGCATCAAGGTCGAGCTGGCGGAGCCGTCCGACCGCGTGGGGCTGCTGCGCGAGCTCGCGGAGCTCGAGGAGAAGGACCTCGGCGACTCCGCGAGCGCGTTCGCATCGCTCTGCCTCGCGGTCAAGCAGGACCCGTCCGACGAGGCGCTCCACGCCGAGACGACGCGGCTCGCGGCGATGCTGGGTCGATTCGCGGACCTCGCGCGCACGCTCGAGGAGGCGATCGAGAAGGTCGCGTTGCAGGCCGACCTCGTCCACGACCTCGCGCTGCGCGCGGCCCGCATCCACGTCGACCGGACGGGTGACCGTGTCGCAGCGGAGCGGCTCCTCGCGGCGGCGCTTCGTGCGGAGTCCGACTCGACCGAGGCGCTCGAGGCGATGGACGCGATCCTGCGCGCTCCGGGTCGCGAGGCGGACCTCGTGCCGATCCTGCGAAGGCGCGCCGAGACGACGCTCGACGCGCCGCTGCGAAGGCGCCTGCTCCTCGAAGCCGCGGCGCTGGCCCAGGGACCCGTGCGCGACCCGGCGACGGCAGAGGCCTGCTACGAGGAACTTCGGGCGGCGGACGAGACGGACGGCGAGGCGATCGACGCGCTCGTGGGGCTGCGCGAGGCACGTGGCGACTGGGAGGGCGTCGTCGAGCTTCTCGAGGAGCGCGCGCGCTTCGCCGAGGACCCGGAGGAGCGGCTGAGGCTGCGGCACCGTCGCGGGAGGATCTTCACCGAGCGCCTGGACGACGACGGCCGGGCCGTGCAGGCCTACCGGGAGATCCTCGACGAGGAGGCCAAGGACCTGGAGGCCATCGTGGAGCTCGAGCGGCTGCACACGGTCGCGGAGCGCTGGCTGGACCTGCAGCTCACGCTGGTCCGCAAGCTCGACGCGCTCGACGACTCCGGCGAGAAGGCCGAGGTCCGCGAGCGCCTGGCGAAGCTCGCCGAGCAGCGGTTCGACAGCCCCGACGACGCGATGGACCACTACCGGGAGATCCTGCAGCTCGACCCGCGGCACCTTCGAGCAGAGGGTGAGATCCAGCGGATCCTGACCGCGTTCGGGCGCTGGCCCGACCTCGTCGACTTCCTCGAGGAGCGCGCCGAGGCGGCGAAGGGGCGGGGCGACTCGGCCGCAGAGCTGCGGGCGCTCGTGCAGGTCGGTGAGATCGCGGACGGGAAGCTCGACGACACCGAGAGGGCCGTCGCGATCTACCAGCAGGTGCTCGACCGCGACCCGCGCAACGTCCGCGCGCTCGCGGCGCTCGCGCGGCTGCAGGAGAAGGCGGGCGACCTGGCGGCCGCGGTCAAGGCGATGGAGCAGGCGGCGGCGCTGCCAGCCGTGGCCGAGGACGCCGCGGAGGTGCAGTACCGCCTCGCTCGCCTCAAGACCGCTCTCTTCGACGCGGCCGCCGCCGAAGGGCACCTGCTCCGGGCCCTCGAACTGCAGCCGACGCACGCCGATGCCCTTTCGGCGGCGAAGGAGCTGTACGTGAAGGCCGAACGCTGGGACCGCCTCGCGGCCATCCTGACGGTCGAGGAGGCCGCGACGCCGGAGCCAGAGGCGAAGGCGAAACTGCTCGTCGAGATCGCGCGCCTGCAGACGGAGAAGCTCGCGAACCCCGCGGGGGCGGTTCCCGCCCTCGAGCGCGCCGTGCAGCTGCTTCCGAAGGACCGAGACGTCCTGCTGCGCCTCATCGACGTCTACACGGACGCCGGGCGCCACGACGCGGCGACGCCGCTGCTCCGTCGCTTGCTCGATCAGGCCGGGACGAAGCGATCGAAGGAGGTCGCCGTGCTCCACCATCGGCTCGGCCGCGCGCTCGAGGCGGCGCGCGACGGAGCGGGGGCGCTCGCGGAGTACGACGCCGCGCTCAAGATCGACATCTCGAACGTCGCGGTCCTTCGCGATCTCGGCAAGCTCGCCTTCCGCAGCGGCGACATGGATCGAGCGCACAAGACCTTCCGGGCCCTGCAGCTCCAGAAGCTGTCGGCCGACGCGGGGATCTCGATCTCGGAGGTCCACCTCTACATGGCCAGGATCCTCGTGGCCCAGGGAGAAAAGGCGAAGGCGTCCCTGTCCGTGGATCGCGGGCTGCAAGCGGACCCGAAGAACGCGGAGTTGCTCGCGCTGCGTGCTCAGATCAAGGGGTAGTCCGCGCGAATGGGCCTGCACGCGGTCGTCTCCGTCCTCGCAACCGCCGTCGTCCGTGTCCTCTCGTGGACCTACCGCGTCCGCTTCGAGGGGCCGCTGCCGCCGGCGAACCGGCCGCGCATCTTCGCTTTCCACCACGGACGCCAGCTTGGGCTCTTCCGACACGAGCGAGATCGCCGCGTCGCCGTCCTGTCGAGCCTGTCGCGCGACGGCAGGCTGCAGGCGCGGATCCTGCGCAGGCTCGGGTTCGAGGTCGTGGACGGGTCGTCGTCGCGCGGTGGAGCGCGCGGCCTCGCCGGGCTCGTGCGCGCGGTCCGCCAGGGGCTCGACGCGGCCTTCGCGGTGGACGGGCCGAAGGGGCCGCGCGGGGCGGTGAAGCCCGGCGTGGTCTTCCTCGCGCGTCGGACGGGCGGTGCGATCGTGCCGGTGTGCGCGAGCGCGCGGCACGCGCTCCGCTTCTCGCGAGCCTGGGACCACTACCTCTTGCCGTTGCCGTTCTCCCGCGTCGTCGTCCGTCGCGCGCCCGCCATCGACGTCCCGCCGCACGCCGCGGACGCCGAGGTCGAATCCGTCCGTGCAGGGCTCGAGACGGCGCTCGCAGCGCTGGGCGCGGCGTGCGACGCGGAGGTGGCGTGACGGCGGTCGTCGTCCGGGACGGCGAGATCGTGCCGCCCGATGCGGCGCACGTCTCGGTGTTCGATCGCGGGTTCCTCTACGGCGACAGCGTCTACGAGGTGGTCCGGACGTACGGCGGCAGGCCGTTCGCGCTGGGCGAGCACCTCGACCGGCTGGAGCGAAGTGCAGCGATGATCGGGATGTCGTTGCCCATTCCGAAACGGATGTTCGCCGAGGAGGTCCGGCTGGGACTCGATGCGGCAGGCAACGCCGAGTCGTACGTGCGCATCGTGGTCACGCGGGGCGGGGGCCCCGTCGGGCTCGACCCGGCCCTGGCGGTCGGTGCACTACGCGTGGTTCTGGTGCTGCCGCTGCCCGTGCAGGCGGCCGCCAACTACGGCAGCGGAGTCGCCGTGGCGATCGTCCGTCCCGGACCTCGCGCGGGCCTGTTGCCCGTCTCCGACGCCGGCACCGCGAAAACCGGCAACTACTTGCCGAACGTCCTGGCGCTGCGCGACGCGAAGGCGCGCGGGGCGTACGAAGCGTTCCTCGTCGATGCCGACGGGCGGGTGCTGGAGGGATCGAGCTCGAACGTCTTCTGCGTGAAGGCAGAGCGGATCCGGACGCCTCCGCCGTCGATCGGGATCCTCGAGGGAATCACGCGCCGCCACGTGATACGCGTCGCACGGGCGCGAGGCCACGAGGTCCTGGAAGGAGACGTGCGGGTCCTGGATCTTTTCTCGGCCGACGAGGTCTTCCTGACGAGCTCGCTGCGAGAGGTCGTGCCGGTGACCCGCATCGACGACCAGCCGGTGGGAGAGGGAACGCCGGGGAAGATGGCGAAGGAGCTCCTGGCGGCGTTCAGAGAGTCGGCCGCTCGAGAAGCGGCGCGGCAGTAGAAGCAACAGGACACAGGAAACGGGCAACCGGCAACCGGCAACGGGCAACGGGCAATGCCATTGCCTGTTGCCCGTTGCCGGTTGCCTGTTGCCTGTCTCCTGTTGCCTTTCGGGGAACGGCCCTACGGATACGGCCGATAGAGCGGATCTCCCAGCCACACCATCATCCACACGCCCGCCACCGTCGATTCGTACGCGGCCTCCCCGAAGGTCGCGCCTTCCGTCAGGTACTTGAAGAACTGATCGTACTCGGGCATCCCGGCGACGTACGGCTCGCTGACGGCGCCGAAGGTGGCCGTGATTCCGCGGCGCAGGGCCATCGCGCTCCAGTCGCGCTCCGTGCGGATGTTGCAGGCGGAGCATGAGTCGAGGTGTCCGCCGATGGCGCCGACGTTCCACGTGAAGACGTCGTTGTAGTTCCCGAACGAGTACCAGCCCGCGTAGTAGAGCGCGTCGGGGGCCTCGAGGGGCGCCGGTGCGGTTCCGAACTCGGCGTTGTCGTAGTTCGCCACGATCGGATACCAGCCGAGATCGTCGAAAACGACCTCGACCCCTGCGATGTTGCGTTCGCCCCACTCGTACGAGCCGAAGTCGCCCTCGTCCGGATGCGGCAGGCCCCGGTTCCCGTCGACGTAGACGGTTCCGGCGAGCGTTCCGGCGCGGGCCAGCTCGTCCGCGGCCGCCGTGCGGTCCACGAGGGCCTTCGCGGCGTCGGGGTCCGCTCCGTCGATCCGCGCGACGAGGAAGTAGTCGTGGTCGATCCCGGGTCGCAGCTCTCCGAACGGCAGGTACGGGTCGTACTCGTTCGTCATGCTGTCGCCCTGCTGGTACAGGGGGTTCTCGACGCTCGCGAAGAGTCCGTCGCTGGACGCGCCGTATACGAGCAGCGAGTCGAGGCTGATCGGCCGGCCCACGCCGGCCCCGAAGAAGTTCACGGCGCGATCGACCTTGTACGGAACGCCCCAGACCGGGACGAGGTAGTGGACGTGCCAGCCCAACGCGGCCACGCAGTCGAGGACGGCGTCCGTGAAGTCGTCCCAGGCACTTCCCGCGAGCACGTCGATGTTGCCGCCCGCATCCACGCCGCACAGGTGCGTCTCGGGGACTCCGCGGAAAGCAGCGTAGTGATCCGCGACCTCGCGCGACCGAGCGGCCGCCGCGTTCGTGCTGTAGATCACGACCGTCCGCAGCGGGAGCGGCCAGTCGAGGACGACCTCGGCCGTCGCGACGTCGTCGGGGCATCCGGCGGCCGTCGCGGTCGCGGTGGCGACGAAGGTCTCGGCGACGTCGGGGGCGACGTCGGTCGGCAGCGTCCACACGACCGACGCGCCGGTGTCCGCCGACAGGGTTCCGCCCGACGCCATCCACGCGACCTCGTATTCGCGCCCCGAGCCCCCGTCCGCCGTCGTGAGCGTGACATCCCCGCCGGGGGCTGGCTCGCCGCCGACGCCCACAGACAGGACGAGGTCGCACGGGCGATCGTCACCCGCGTCTTCCACGGTCCCCGAGTCGTCCGTCCGGCCGGCGTCCTGGGCCGTCTCGCCGCGCCTGTCGTCGTCACCGCCGCAGCCAGCGACCGCCAGCAGAAGGAATGCGGAACGAGCCATGGCTCCACTCCTATCCGGCGGCGGGAACGGATGCAACGGGTCGCGCGCCGGCCCGCAGGGACTCGAAGCCGACGAAGCCGGCGAGGGCAAGGAGCGCGACCGCCGTGATGCGCAGCATGGCGTCCTCGGTCCGGATCGCCTGAACGACGAGGGACCAGACGGTGATCGTGAGGACGAAGAGCATCGGCAAGAGCACGAACCACGTACGTCGCCCCTCTCGACGAAGCCAGACCGTCACGCCCATGAGGGTCAGCGCGGCGAGGAGCTGGTTTGCCGATCCGAAGAGCGTCCAGAAGCGCATGTACGGAGGGGGCTCGCCAGGCGTCGCAGGGTTGGCCCAGAGCACGACGGCCGGCGGGACGATCGTGAGGGCCGTCGCGGCGACCATGCCGATCCGGCCGCGCAGGCCGGTCAGCTCCTGCAGGATGTAGCGGCCGAGGCGCGTCGCGACGTCGATCGTGTCGAAGACGAACGTCGAGAACGCCATGGCGCCGAAGGTCTGGGCGAAGACCAGGTTGCGCTCGCCGACGACGATCGCCAGGAACCGACCGAGCCCGTCGCCGTAGATGCGGCCCGGGCCGCGCCCGGCGACGTCGTCCGGGGCCACCATGACGATCGTCGACAGGGCGATGATCGCCACGAACGCCTCGAGCAGCATTCCGCCGTAGCCGACGGGCTTGCAGTCCGCCTCCCTGGCGATCTGCTTCGACGTCGTGCCCGAGCAGACGAGGCCGTGGAAGCCCGAGCAGGCCCCGCAGGCGATCGTGACGAAGAGGAACGGGAAGAGCGCCCCGGTCGGGCCGGGTCCGCTCCATCCGCGGAACGCCGGCTGCGCGATCTCCGCACCCGAGAAGAGGACGCCCACGACGCCCGCGCCGAGCGCGACGTACAGGACGAAGCCGCCGAGGTAGCCGCGCGGCTGCAGGAGGAGCCACACGGGAAGGAGCGCCGCGACGAAGCAGTACCCGAGGATCGTCGCCGACCAGACGGGCGCCGGGAAGACGAGGCGGGTGGAGACCATCGTGCCCGCCCAGACGGCGGCGAGAGTCGCCGGGACGAAGATCACCGTGACGAGCCACAGGGGAGGTTTGAGGAGGCGCTGCACGAGGCCCATCGCGATCGAGAGGCCGAGGTACATCGCGCTCGCCGCCGCGACCGCCCCGCCGCGGTTGAACGGGACGTGGCCGGGCAGGTCGGTGGTCCGGCCGACGAACGTGTTCGCGGTCACGTCGACGAAGGCGACGAGCACGTAGACGAGCGCGATCCAGATGAAGATCATCGTCGCGATCCACGCGCGCGTCCCGACGTGCTCCTTGATGACCTCCGCGACGGACGCCGCCCTGTGGCGGACCGAGGCGACGAGGGCCGAGAAGTCGTGGACGGCGCCGATCAGCACGACGCCAATCACGATCCACAGGATCGACGGTGCCCAGCCGAAGACCTGGCACGCGAGGATCGGCCCGGCGATGGGGCCCGCCGCGGAGATGGCCGAGAAGTGCTGCCCGAGCAGGTAGAACCGCGGCGTCGGGACGAAGTCGACGCCGTCGTTCACGGTCGCCGCGGGCGTCGCCCGGGCGTCGTCGAGCCGGTACTGACGCGCGATCAGCCGCCCATAGGAGAGATAGCCGACGGCGAGCACCGCGATCGACACGAGGGCGAGGAGCGCCACCGGCAGGGACCTTATCCAGGAATGACGATACGATGAAAGGGTCGTGCGTGCGCTGATTGTCGCGTTCGTCGTCGGGACGCCGGGCTGCGGTGAGGACGACGCGCGCGTCCCGATCGCCGACGCCGGGAGGGACGCCGACGTGGACGCCGATGCGGGGACGACCCTGCCGCCGGCCCCGATCGCGCCCATGCCCCCGGCGCCGCCCGAGGCGCCGAGGATGACGCCGTGTCCCGCGGGGTGGCGTCAGACCTCCGACCCGGGCGAGCCCGGAGTCGTCGTATGCGATCCGTGGCCCGAGGGCGGGCCGCTGGAGTGCCCCGCGTCGGAGTTCCACCTGCCGGGTAGCCCCGGATGCGAGCCCGTGGGTTCACCATGCCCCGCCGGAGATTTTCCGGAGGACCTTCCGGTCGGCGCAGCGGTGTTGTACGTCCGCGCCGGCGAGCCCGATGGCGGCGACGGATCCCTGGGACGGCCGTTTGGACGCATCGGGGACGCGATCGCGGCGGCCGCCGGCGGGGAGATCGTCGCCATCGCGAAAGGTGTCTACGACGAGGGGCTCGCCATCGACCGCACGGTGGAGCTACGCGGCGCCTGTGCGTCGCAAACGATGCTGGCGCCGACGGTGGCCGGGATCGCAGTGCAGATCCGCGACGCCACGACGGACGTCGCCTTCGTCGACCTCACGATCGACCCGCTGGTCTTCGGGGTCGCGGTGTTCGAGGGAGCGCTCGGCACGCGCTTCGAGAACGTGGTGGTCGCGAGCAGCGAACGGATCGCGATCGTGGGGTATCCGGGATCCTCCATCACGGCCCGGAACCTGTCGGTGCGGGGCGCGAACGACGGCATCGGGAACGGCTTCGCCCTGCAGGCGCTGGCTGCGACGATGGATCTGGAGCGCGTCGCGGTCGAGGGGAGCGGGAGCCTGGGCATCGCGGCGTTCAACGGCGCAGTGCTCACGGCAGTCGACACGGTCGTGCGACGTACGGGATCGGCGGGAAGCGGCCACGGGCTGCTGATCGAGGGCACGTCGGAGGCCACGCTGGAGCGTACGGTCGTCCGCGGGAGTCTCACGTCGGACGTGGATGTCGCGCTCGACTCTCACCTGTGGGCGACGGATGTCGTTCTCGGAGCGGGCGAGGGCTTCGCCGGCATCGCGCTCAACGTGTGGAACGGTTCGACCGCGACTCTCGATCGCGTCCTCGTCGATGGATACGGACCGGTCGGGCTTCTCGTGGGCTCTCCTCCCGCGACGCTGGATGCGCGCGACGTCGTCGTGCGGGACGCGGCCGTCGGCCCGGCCGGTGACGGGACCGCGATCGAGGTGCTCGAGGGAGGCGCGGCCACCGTCGCCCGTGCGGCCGCTCTCCGCGCGCGATCGGCCGCCGTGATCCTGCTCGGACCGGACACCGACGTCGGCTTCTCCGATCTACTCGTCGCGGACACCCGGTCGGACGAGGAGGAGGGGGGGCTCGGGATGTATGCGCAGGACGTCTCGGTCGTGATCGACCGCGCTGAACTCCTCGGCAGCGCCGACGTGGGCCTCCAGTTGATCGGGGGGACCGGCCTGGTTGCCCGCGACTTCGCGATCCGATCCGTGGCCTCGCGGTCCGACGGCGAGTTCGGCTACGGCGCATTCCTCGCGGGCCCCGCGGAGTTCGATCGTGCCGTGGTCGAGGACGCGCACATCGTCGGCATCGCCGTCGAGGGTGTAGTCGTGACGCTGCGCGACGTCGCGGTGCGCGAGATTCACTCGTCCGGGTCCGAGGGCAGGTTCGGGTACGGGCTGCTCCTCGACCTCGGCGGGAGCGCCGACATCGAGCGGATGGAGGTCACCGACACCCGGGGCGTCGGCATCCTCGGGCACTACGGTGGCGCCACCGCGGTGGACCTCGCCGTCCTCCGGACGCTCGAGCAGGAGTGCGGAGAGACGACCTGCGCGGACGCTGCCGGAGGGATCGGAATCACTTCGCGGGATGGAGGCTTCATGGCGATCGAGCGGTTCGCCATCGAAGACAACGTATTGGCGGGCGTCCAGGTCGCGCACGGCGGCACGATGGACCTGTCCGGGGGCGTCGTCTCCGGGAGCGCGGTCGGCGCGAACGTGCAGGACGCCGACTTCGACGTGGCCCGGCTGAGGACGGACGTCGTGTGGCGCGACAACCTGCGAAACCTCGACGGCGCGGCGCTCCCATTGCCAGAGCCCCCGCTGGAGTTGTAAGCGGGGCCCCCATGGCAAAGACCCCTTCCACGATGCCGCCACTCGGGATGAAGGCACCGGCGTTCCGCCTGCCCGACACGACCGGCCGGCTCGTGACGCTGGATGACTTTCGGGGATCGAAAGGACTCGTCGTCGCGTTCATCTGCAACCACTGCCCGTACGTCGTTCACATCCGGGACGAGCTCGCGCGCTTCGCAAGGGACGCCCATGAGAAAGGGATCGCCGTGGTGGGGATCAACTCGAACGACGTCCAGGCGCACCCCGACGACCGGCCCGAGAAGATGGTCGAGGAGGTCCGGGCCGTCGGATACACGTTCCCCTACGTGTTCGACGAGACGCAGGAGGTCGCGAAGGCGTACCAGGCGGCCTGCACGCCCGACCTGTACCTGTTCGACGCGGAGCTGCGGCTCGTCTATCGGGGGCAGTTCGACGAGAGCCGGCCGAAGCGCGGCGTCCCGGTCACGGGCCAGGACCTGCGCGCCGCCGTCGAGGCGCTCCTCGCGGGCCGCTCGATCCCGGAGGCCGAGCAGCGGCCGAGCCTCGGCTGCAACGTGAAATGGAAGCCGGGCAACGAGCCGGAGTACTTCCCGACCCGTTAGCGCTACCGCAGCCACCCCATCTCGGCGAGGGCCGTGGACAGCTCCCGCGAGTCCCGGTGGAAGCGCACGCCCTTCTCGGCGAGGTGCGCCGACGGGTGATGCGCGTTGGGCCTGTCGGTGCGCCGGATGAAGATCGCGGCGACCGTTTCCCGTTCGCCGAGGTGCCGCCGCACCGGCGGCAGGAGCCGCAGGCACGACGCGACCACGTCCTGCTCCACACCGAGAGCGGTCAGCTCGTTCCGGAGGCCTGCGGTGTTCATGCGCCCGGAAGCGGCCTCGCGGTACAGGTGGTAGGCGAAGGGATCCATCTCGGAGTCGTCGCCGAGGAGGACCTCGATCGCTGCGCGCGGGAAGTCGAGGCGGTCCTCGAGGAGGGCGCGCAGCTTGTAGCCGACCTGCTCGCGCAGGGCGCCCTCGATCTCGCCAGGCGCGGCCATCGCGAGCTTCGCGGCGACGATCCGCCCCATCGGCTTGAGTCGCAGCGCGTCGAAACGGATCCGGTCGATCGCGAGCCTTCCTTGCAGGTGCGCGCGGAAGAACTCCGGGCTCCCGGACAGGAACGTGAGCGCCTGCGCGCGCAGGCGGCGGTAGATCTCGGGCATGCCTGGCAGCGGTGCGTGCTTCGACGCCGGGTGGCCGAGCAGGCCCAGGATCTCGCCGGCCGATCCGAACCGCGTCTCGAGATACGTCATGTCCACGTCGCTGCGGACGATGCGCGGGGTGCCCTCTGGATCGAGAACTGTGGCGAACGTCGTGCCCAGCCTGCGCTTGGTCGAATCGCGGACGTGGATGGCGTGCCGCCCGGGTGGAAGAGTGCGAGGCAAGCGAATCCTGAACCAGCCTTCCCCGTCGGCGCGGGTGCGGCCGGACTGTCCCCCGTCGGTCGTCCACTCGAGCCGGACGTTCTCGAGCTCGGGCTCCGAGAGGCACGTGCGCGGTACGGTCGGATCTTCGTCCTCGGGCTCGAGCACGCGCCCCTCGACGAGGACGCGCCCCGGGAGGCCGACGGCGGGTCCCATCCGGGCGTAGGGGCGGCTGCAGGCCGCGATTGCGAAGACCGTGAACGTCGTTGCCCGCACCAAGGGGACGAAAGACCAGCCTAGCTGGTGCAGTCCGCGTTCGACGCGCAGGGATCGCACAGCGGCTCGGGCTGGTCCGCCTCGCCGTCGCAGCTCAGGTCGGTCGGCGCGCAGGCACGGCCCACGTGGGCGCCGGCCGCGTCGTTCACGTCGTAGCAGGTGAAGTTTACCGGGCACGCTCCGTCATCCTTGCAGTCGACGCCGCAGAAGTTCGCGCCCCCGTCGAAGTTGATGCACAGGTTGTCGGGATCGAACAGGTCGTCCGTCGAGCTTCCCGTGTCGGTGTCGGATCCCGTGTCGGAATCGGTGTCGGTGTCCGTGTCCGTGTCGGAGTCGCCACCCACGGGATCGCAGTCGCAGTCCAGCGCGCGCTCCTCGCCGAAGAGGCAGGGGGGCTCGCAGTTCCCCTGGCACATCTCGTCCGGCGGAAGGCAGGGTTCGCCGGTCCCCGTCCCGGTGTCCGTGTCGGTGTCCGTGTCGATGTCGGCGTCGCCACCGTCAGTACTCGGCGCCGAACCGGTCGCGCAAGCCGCGACCCAGCAGCCCAAGATCCCAAGACCGACGGTCCACCTCATGCTGCCCTCCCTGCCCGGCGAGGATCATCGTAGCATCGTTTCCCATGGAGAAGGTGAACCTGGCCGACAAGCTCGCGACGTTCGAGGACCCCTGGGTTCCCAAGGTCGTAGGCGAGCTCAACGGCCAGTACGTGAAGGTCGCGAAGTTCGAAGGTGAGTACGTCTGGCACCACCACGCGGACGAGGACGAGCTGTTCCTCGTGGTCGAGGGCCGCATCCGGATCCTCTTCCGCGACCGCGAGGTGGCCCTCGGCCCGGGCGAGTTCTGCATCGTCCCGCGCGGCGTCGAGCACAAGCCCGTCGCCGACCGCAAGTCCTCGGTCCTGCTCTTCGAGCCCGCTGCGACGCGCAACACGGGCAACGTCGATCACGGCTACACGATCGAGGCGAAAGAGCTGGAGAGGATCTGATCTACCGGAAGTCCCGGCTCCGCACGGAGTCCGCGCCCGCGGTGGGGCGCAGCGGGGAGAACGACTCGGCCTGGAAGTTCACGACGCCGTCCTCGCGCTGGATCTCGCCCGTCACGACGAGAAAGACGTTGGACACGATGGTGCGCTTCTCGCGCTCGAAGATCTTCGGGCGGACGATGACGTTCACGAAGCCGGCCTCGTCTTCCAGGGTCAGGAAGCAGAAGCCCTTCGCGGTGGGAGGTCGTTGCCGCGCGACGACGAGCCCCGCGGTCTTGACCCGCAGGCGGTCGGGGTGGGTGCGCAGCGCATCGGATCGCAGGATTCGGCGCGCGCGCAGCCACTTGCGCAGGTGTGAGAGAGGGTGGGAATCGGGCGAGAGGCCCAGGACGCGGTAGTCGTCGGTCGTCTTCTCCACGGGAGTCATCGGGCGCAGGGGCGCGTCCGGCTCGCTGGTCTCCAGACCGGAAAACAGCGGCGCCTGGCGCAGCGCGGCGTGACGTGCGACCTGCCAGAGGGTCTGTCTCCGATCCGCGGCGTAGAGCGACTCGAACGCCCCGGCCCGTGCCAGGCGCTCCAGCGCGCGCTGGTTCAAACCGCTGCGCCGGCAGACGTCGCCCACGGAATCGAACGGGCGCGCGGCGTAGATCTTCTCGCGCGCGTCCTTTCCGAGGCCGTCGACGTAACGCAGGCCGATCCGAAGGGCGTAGGCGGTCCGGTCGGCCCTGGGATCGCACCCGTCGCGAAGCTCCAGCGTGCAGTCCCAGTCGGAGCGAAGCAGGTCCGGCCCGCGGACCTCCACGCCGTGGCGCTTTGCGTCCTGCACGATGGTCGCCGGCGAGTAGAACCCCATCGGCTGGGCGTTGAGCAGGCACGCGGTGAACTCCGGCGGGTAGTGCACGCGCAGGTAGGCCGAGGCGTACACGAGCAGGGCGAAGCTCGTCGCGTGGCTCTCTGGGAATCCGAAGGAAGCGAAGCCCTCGAGCTGCCGGATGATCTGCTCCGCCGTCTCCCCGGCGATCCCGCGCGTGCGCATGCCGGCCCGCAGCCTCTCGGACATCTCTCCCATGCCGGACTTGCGCTTCGACGACATGGCGCGCCGCAGCTTCTCTGCCTCCACCGGAGTGAACCCCGCGGCGGCGACTGCGACCTTCATGCCCTGCTCCTGGAAGAGCGGAATACCGAGCGTGCGCTGGAGGGCCGGGACGAGCCGCTCGTCGAGGTACTCGACCGGCGCCTTGCCGCGCCGCCGGTCGAGATACGGGTGGACCATGTTGCCCTGGAGCGGGCCCGGCCGGATGAGCGCGACCTCGATCGCGAGGTCGTAGAAGTTGCGCGGGCGAAGCCGCGGGAGCGTGTTCATCTGTGCGCGCGACTCGATCTGGAAGACGCCGACCGTGTCCGCCTCGCAGACGGCGTCGTAGGTCTCGCGGTCGTCGGGCGGGATCGAGTACAGGCCGTACGAGACACCGCGCGTCAGCCGCAAGAGCGTGAGCTGGTCTTGCAGGAGCGTGAGCATCCCCAGGCCCAGGAAGTCGAACTTCACGAGGCCTGCAGGCTCGAGGTCGTCCTTGTCCCACTGCATGACCGTGCGATCGAGCATCGCGGCCGGCTCGATCGGCACGCACTCTGAGAGCGGTTCGCCGGTGAACGCGAAGCCCCCGACGTGCGTGCCGCGCTGGCGAGGCAGGCCCTGCATGCGGCCCACGACGTCCACGAGCGCCTGGCAGCGGTGGTCGGTCGGATCGAAACCGGCCTCGGCGAGCCCGCCATTCTCGAGCGCCTTCGCTGCATCCTCCGGGGCGTCGAACGCACCACCCGCAGCCGCGAGCCGTCCCTCTTCCTCGAAGTCGAAGCCGAGCGACTTCGCGGTCGCGCGGATCGCCGCCTTCGCGCGGTACTCGATCGTCTCGCACACCATCCCGCCGTGGCCGCGCCCGTACTTGCCGAACACGTACTGCAGCACGCGCTCGCGCTCGCGGTGCGAGAAGTCGACGTCGATGTCGGGATAGCCGTCGCGCTCCTCGGAGAGGAACCGCTCGAAGAGCAGGTCGTAGCGGATGGGATCGACCTGCGTGATCCCGAGCGCCCAGCACAGAACCGAGTTCGCGGCGGACCCGCGCCCCTGGCACAGGATCCCCTCCGATTCGGCGAAGCGCACCGCGTCCCACATGATGAGGAAGTAGCCGGCGAGACCCTTGTCGCGGACGAGACGCAGCTCGCGGTCGAGTTGTTTCGAGTAGCGACTGTCGTCCACGCCCCTCGTCACGATCCCCTCGCGGGCGAGACGCTCGAGGTAGTCGATCTCGGGGATCCCGTCCGGCGTCGCGAAGCGGGGCAGGGCGGGGCGCAGGTTCTCCAGGCGGAACGTGCAGGCCTCGGCGATCTCGACGGTTCGCTCGATTGCCTCCGGTATTTCGGAGAAGAGCTGCGACATCTCCGCCCCGGATTTCAGGTGCCACTCCGGACCGGGGAGCAGGCGCGTCCCGGCTTCCTCGAGGGTGACGTGGTGCCGGATGCAGGCGACGACGTCCGCGACGACGTGCTGCCCGCGGGTCGCGTGGTACGCGTCCTGCGTCGCGGCGATATGGACGGACGCTTGGCGAGCCATCCGGACGAGCCGGGCCGCGGCGAGGGCCTCTTCGCGGATCCCATGGTTGCCGATCTCGACGGAGAGCCGTTCGCCGAAGGCCTCCTTCAGGCGGCCGAGAGAGCGGCGGGCGGAGACCTCGTCGTCGCAGGCGAGCGGTCCGCGAGGTCCTCCGGTCAGGCAGTGGACGTCGATCGCCGATCCGAGCAACTGCTCCCACGTGACGGCGGGCTCGCCGCGCTGGCGAACACCGTCCTCACCGGCTCGGATCGCCTCGAGCGTCCCCATCCGCGAGAGCGTGACGAGGTGGGAGAGCCGGTTGTAGCCCGCGCGCGACGCTGCGAGCAGGACGACGTCGCCCGCGCCGGCGATCGTCACCTCGGCGCCGACGATCGCCTCGACCCCGAGCCGCCGTCCTTCCTCGGCGTGACGGACGACGCCGCCCATGTCGTTGAAATCGGTCAGCGCGAGCGCGTGCAGGCCGAGCCGCGCGCCTTCGGCGACCATCGCCTCGGGAGTCGACGCGCCGCGCCCGAAGGAGAAGCCGCTGCGCGCGTGCAGTTCGGCGTAGGGGGTCAATCGTACCAGCCGACCAGCTTCCAGCTCTGCGCCTTCGGGTCCTGTGACAGCCACACGAGCATGCCGCCCTCGAGAACCACGCGATGGTCGAGGCGCTCCTTGTCCTCCTCCGCCCACCAGCGGCTGCGCAGCGACTCCACCCACGGGCGTTTGACGACGCGGCGCCACCGGCCGTCCCAGCGGACGGCGACGGGGCCCTTTCCGTCCTGACGGACCTCGACGGGCGTCGGGTCGGGCGCGAGGCGCAAGGCGATGGGAGGTCCTGGAGAACGAACTCGCTTTCGTGGCGATCGGCGAAAGACTTTGTCCTTCTTGACCGGGACGAACGCTCCTTGCTTCTCGGGGTGAGGGTCGTCCACGGAAACCGGACGGACGACGGCGTCCGGACCGTAGCGGCCGACGAGGCGGGAGAGCGCGGCGTCCTTCGCGGAAGGGTCTTGCTCGCCTCGATCCAGTCCGGGTCCGGGGCCGCAGAGCGGCCCCGATGAGGAGAACAGGCCACGCTGGATCGGAGTTCGAGGGACGGTCCGCGTCGCCTCGAGCGTCACTGCGACGACGGGCGAGGCGAGCGTTTCCTTCTCCAGCGCGCCGCGAAGCAGCGCGGCGAGAACCTCGGGGTCGCCCGTCGGCGCGGCGGGCTCGAGGGTGCGGACGAAAGCGGAGCGATCGTCGAGATCCAGGGTGAGCCGGATCGCGGCGAACCACCGACCGCGCGCGGACGCGAGCACACGCGCGCACAGGGCATTCCAGACGAACAGGAGCGCCGTCGTCCTGTCGACGGGCCCGCCGAGGTCGAGGTGCGCCCGGGGGACGTCGTCGTCCGGGGGCGGCGGGGGGCCGCGTCCGTCGATCCCGCGCGCGAGCCGGTGCAGCGCCTGGCCGTCCGGCCCCCAGCGCGCACCGATCGACCCGAGGTCGAGTGCGGCGAGCTCCCCGCACGTGAAGACGCCGAGCGCCGTCAGCGCCTCGGCGAGATCGGCCGGCGGTCCGAGCACGGAGAGGGGCAGGGGGGAGAGGAGCGCCGCGTCGTCTCCCGGAGTCACGTGTTTCACCTTCACGTTGGCGAGCATCGTCGCCGCGCGCGCCGCGACGGCCGTGTCGGCGACCCCGACGCGCGCCTCGGGGAAGCCGAGCGCCGCAGTCCGTTCGATGAGCTTGCCCGCGAGCATCTCCTCGCCGCCCATGCGATCGAGCCCGGACGCGTCACAGAGGAACCCGTCCGCGCCGAAGACGGACACGCGCGGGGCGACATGGAGCAGCGCCGTCGCGATCTTGCGCTGCTCCTCCCGGCGCAGGGCCGGGTCGTCCGGGAGCGCGACGAGGTCCGGGCAGTGTCCGCGCGCGACGGGCAACGACATCCCCGGGCGCACCCCGGCCCGGGTCGCCGCCTCGGTCGCGAGCCGCACGACCGCGCGCGTCCCGCTACCTTCCAGCAAAGCGAGGGGCCTGCGTCCGTCCGCCCGCGCCCCGCCACGCGACAGCAGCGCGATCGGGAGCTTCGGTATGCGCACGCAGGCGATCCGCCTCTTCTTCATGAAGCACGACCTCCACGCTCCGGGGCGGTCCGCCCTTCTCGAGCCGGACGGTCACGCGCCGCCCGACGACGACCTCGGGGATGCCCGCGGTCAGAAACTCCGAGCCGGTCACGCCGAGGCGCGTCTGCACGAGACTCGACCCGCGCGGAGTATCGGAGACGAAGAGGCAGACCGCGCCGGCTTCCTCGGCGAGCCGCTGGAGCCGCACGATTGGCGAAGTCCGCCGGTCGGCCGTGTCGAAGACGATCACGAGCCCGAAGGCGCGGCTCCTCAGCAGAACGTCCGCCGAGTACGGGCCGTCGCCCCGCACCACCCAGACGTCGTCCTCCACGACCCAGTCCGAAGCAGCAAGCGAGGCGACGACGTCCACGATCGCGACGGGCTGCTTCGCTTCCCGGACGAGGCTGCGAACCAGGCTCGTCCGTCCGCTCCCGATCGGGCCCGCGACCTCCGCGAGCCGTCCGCGCGCAAGCCCCCCCCGGGGCAGCAGGCCATCCACCTCGGGGATGCCGAACCGGACGACGGATCCTCCTCGAAGGGGATTCGCCGGCAGGTCCGGGCGCGGCAGGGCGTCCGGAAACCGGCGGGCGAGATTGCTCCGGAGCGTCGCGATCCTCTTGAGCACTGAACACAAGTATAGTATACGGGACCCCTTCGCAAGGTCAATGCCTCCCCGCGGGCCCTCGACGTGCGCCGTATGCGGCTGCCCCATCGTCGCCGGGGAAATCCGCTGGTGTATCGCGCAGATGCTGCCTGAACTCTCAGGTGATGGTGGAGATTCCGATCCGCTGCTCGCGCACGAACGGTGCGTCCCCTGGCAGGCCCGCGGCGTCCCGATGCCCTACCTGGGTGCGCTCGAGGCCTTCCGGCAGGTCTACCGGCGGCTCAAAGCTTCCGAGCACCGCGAGGTCGCTGCCTACGTCGCCCGGACGGGCCGGGCCCTGCTGCACGAGCTCTCCCGCTGGCCGGCCGAGCCCCTGGTCCGGCTCGACGCCGTCCGGCGGCTGGGCCTGCTCGTCCAGGGCGCCGTCGAGTCGCATGGGGTGGTTCGGATCGTCTCCCCGCTGACCTTGCCGGGGGTGTCGCTGCTAGGGGAGGAGAAGGCCCGGCCCCAGGTCCCGAAGGACGGCGTGCACTTCGAGCATCCCAGGGACCTGAAAAGACGGATCCAGAAGATGCGCTAAACCACGCAACCTCCTCCCCTCTCCGACCGATAACCCCGAGTCGACATGGTCAGGGCCGACCTCGCGAACATCGAACGTGTGGATCGGACGATCCGCGTCCTGCGTGGGCAGAAGGTGATTCTGGATTCGGACCTGGCCGCGCTCTACGGCGTGAACACGAAGCGGCTCAACGAGCAGGTGAAGCGCAATCCGGCGCGCTTCCCTCCCGATTTCGTGTTCAGTCTCACGGCAGACGAACATGCGGCTTTGAGGTCGCAAGATGCGACCTCAAAGGCTTCGGGGCGTGGGGGTCGACGCCACCTGCCGTACGCGTTCACCGAGCATGGTGCGGTCATGGCCGCCTCCGTCTTGAACTCGCGCTGGGCGATCGAGATGAGCGTTCAGGTCGTCCGCGCATTCGTTCGGATGCGGCGGCTCCTCGCGAACCACGCGCAACTGGCAGGTAGGCTCGATGCGCTGGAACGCAAGCACGCATCGCAGGACCAGCGGTTCACCGTCCTGTTCGACGCGATCCGCAGGCTGATGGCGCCCGCGGGAAAGCCAAAGCGCCGAATAGGCTTTGGCCAGGAGGGATCCTGACGAGGATGCGCTGACCTCGCGGACGTTCATCGTCCCGCTTGCGCACCGAACATGCACGATACACCCTGCGCGGATGACGTTGCGCGCGGGCCCATGGTTCCTCGGAGCGATGGTCGGCTGCGGTGGAGGGGGTGGCGGCGGGGGGTTCGCGCCCGATTCCGGGGGGTCGGCGGACGCGGGCGGAGCCGATGGCGGCTCCTCGGCTCCGTGCGACGATCCGGAGCGGTGCGTGCTCTGGATCGCGCAGGACGTCACGACGTGCACCGACCACTCGACGAAGACCGAGGGGCTCGACCGGGCCATCGGGTGGGCCGCCAGCTCGTATCGCTTCGCGTGCGGCGACCGCGGCGTCGTGCGCTGGTCGCTCTCCGTGCCTGGCGCCCCGGCCCTGGCCTGGATCGGGGGCGTGCGCGACGGCACGGGAGGCATGCCGGACGGCGACGACTACTTCGTGATGGGAACCCACGAAGGGCTCGAGCTGCGGCGATACACGTTCGGGGGGGAGACGACCGCGAACGTCGTGCCCGAAGGCTGCGACGGCAACTGCGGCAACGAGAACGAGCTCCTGAACTGGCTGCCGAGGGCGACCGCCTTCTGTAACACCTACTACTGCAACCAGGTTCGGATGGAGAGCGACGTCTTCTTCCAGATCGAACGGGGGCCGTAGGCTCCCCCCCCGCCGTCCGGCGACGAAGATGCGCTAACCTCATGGCCGGTGTTCGGCCCGGCCCCCGATCTCGCGCGCCAGATGCTGCAGCACGCGAAGATCGCCGTCCTCGAGCGGCTCGCGCCCGATCGCGTCGACGACGCCATCGCGACCAGCGGCGCCGGGCTCGACCACGTCCGCGGCGAGCATGCCGTCGCCCTCGCGGACGCCTCGGCCAAGAAGAAGTTCGACCTCTTCGTTTTCCTCACCGATCGCCGCTTCGCCGCGCGCTTCGACGACGAGCGCTGGCAGTTCGCATACGCGGACCTTCAGGCCGTCACGCCGAACCCGAGCATCTGGAAGCCGACGCTGAAGGTCGCCGCGGGCGGACGCATCCACGAGGTCCTGATCGAGTACGACTTCGTCGAGCCGATCGGCCGGTTCCTGCAGGCGATCTGCGCCATGGATCCGCGCCTGCGCGGGCCGCAGGACGATCCGCTCGGCGCGCCCGCGACGGCCGAGGACCCGACCGGTGCGCTCGCGACGGCCCACGGCGGCGCGGGGCAGGAGCCGCGCGCGAACCTCCTGCTGCGACTCGTCTACGAGCAGACCCGCAAGGGCACGACGTCCGTGGACGAGGGCGTGGACGTCGTTCGCCGGACGGACCTGTTCGCACGGACCCTCCGCTTCGGCCGCGGCGCGAAGGAGGGCTGGTGGCTGTCGCCCCTGTCCGCGAACGACCTGACCTTCGCGTTCGCGTCGATCTTCGGCCGGCCCCATGCGCACCACCGCGCGGGAAACGTCGCGACATACGACTTCCATCTGCAGGGGACCTCGTCGGGCGTCGGCAAGGCCGTGGCGTCGTCCGCACTCGGCCTCGCGTCGATGGCCGTGCTGGGCGTCGGCTGGGTCTCGACGCCCGGCAACACCCTGAAGCAGTTCCGGCTCGTGGCGACCGACACGCCGGCGTCTTGCAGCTTCACGCTGCACGGCGTCGAAGGGAGCGATTTGCCGCTCCTCCACACGACCTTCCCGCGCTTCGTCGGCAAGGTGCATTCGATCCTCCGCGACGTCGAGGCGGACCTGCTCCTGCGCCGCGCCGCCTTCGGCGCCGCGCCGGGTCCGGACGAACTGCTGGCGATCCCGCAGGCCGCCCTCGACGCCCGGCTGCGCGGCGCCCTCGGCTGACCCCGCGCGGTCTGGCCGAACCCTCCCGGTCCCGGTCCGGGCGGGGATCGCCCGAATTTCGTGGGACTCGCACCGGCACGGTCCTCGCAATGCACCGACCCATGAACGACGGACTGTGCTCGGTCGGGCTGCTGGCGGCGCTCTTCTCGATGGGTTGCTTCGCCTCGGCGAGCGGGGGAGGTGATGCCGACTCGGACTCCGACTCCGACATGGACTCGGATGCCGACACGGACACCGATACGGATACGGACACGGATACGGACACGGACACGGACACGGACACGGACACGGACACGGACACGGACACGGACACGGACACGGGCACGGACACGGACACCGCCACGGTCTCCGACACGGATTCGGGTTCGGATTCGGATACGGATTCGGATTCGGATACGGGCACCGACACCGCAGTCCTCTCGACCTGGTACCGGGACGGCGACGGGGACGGACACGGAGATGCGGGCGACTGGGTCGAGGCGGCCGCTGCCCCCGACGGTTACGTCGCGACTGCAGGCGACTGCGACGACGCGGACGCCGACGTCCACCCGGCCGCCGACGAGCGCTGCAACGCGGACGACGACGACTGCGACGGCGAGTTCGACGAGGCCCTGTCCTGCGGGTGGGAGAGCTGTCAGGCGATCCTGGACGCGAACCCCGAGGCTCCGGGCGGCGTCTGGGAGATCGAGCCGGAGGCCGGGCAGATCGTCGACGTCCAGTGCGACATGGTCACGGACGGCGGCGGCTGGACGCTCGCGCTCGTCAAGAACTCCGCCGCATCCTCGTCGCTCGTGGACTTCGCAGCCGGATACGTCGGCACCGATGCGCTCGCGACCGACCCGATCGACGCGTCGGACTCGGACGAGGACCTGACCGGGTGGCTCGACCTCAACCAGATGTCCTGGACGACGCTGCGCATCTCCGCCTACCTGACGGGCGCCGAGACCTGGACCTCGGGCGACATCGACCGCGCGGACCTGCGCATCGCCTTCGGCGAGGACGGCTACTACCTCTACGGCGAGGCCGGCTACACCTGGTGCGGCGGAACCCGGACCTTCACGGACGACGGTGCATCGCAGGTGAACCGTCCGGTCGGCGCGCCGGCCGACTGCAAGGGGCACGGCGGATTGGGCTCGGGCTGGGACTTCTCCGAATCGGTCGTCGCGAACGTAGGCCTCACGGCGTGCGGCCACGAGGGCGGCTGGATGCACGGGGACTGGAACGACTATGACGGCTCGCACCGCGACTACCCGGCCGCGGGCGCCGCGCAGGCCTTCTGGGTGCGCGGGATCGGCCAGGTCTTCTTCCGGGACGCGGACGGAGACAGCCACGGCGACCCGGACGATCGCGCCTCGGCAGAGGTCGCGCCGGACGGCTACGTCGCGACGCGCACGGACTGCGACGACGCCGACGCCGGCGTCTTTCCGGGCGCCCTCGAGGTCTGCGACCGCGTCGACCAGGACTGCGACGGCCTGCGCGACGACGGCGCCGACTGCGGCCTCCCGTCGAGCTGCGCCGCCGTCCTCGCGGACGACGCGGCGGCAGCGGACGGCGTCCACACGATCCAGCCCGCGGGCGGCGAGGTCGTCGACGTCGTCTGCGACATGACGGGCGGCGGCTGGACGCTCGCGCTCGTGAAGAACTCCGCCGAGGCGTCGTCCCTCGTCGACTTCGGAGCGGGCTACGTCGGCACCGCGGCGCTCTCGACACACCCCGCCGACGCGTCGTCCTCCGACGTCGACGCGACCGGCTGGCTGGACCTCAACGAGGTCGGCTTCGCCACGCTCCGGATCGTCGCGTACCTCGACGGCGCCGAGACCTGGGTTTCAGCGGACATCGCCGCCGCGGACCTCCGCATCCCCTTCGGAGAAGACGGCTACTACCTGTGGGACGACGCGAACGGCTACTACTGGTGCGGCGGCGAGCGCAGCTTCACCGACGACGGCCTCGGGCAGGTGAACCAGCCCGCGGGCGCTCCCGACGACTGCAAGCTCCACGGCGGTCTCGGTTCGGGCTGGGACTTCTCCGACAGCGAGGTCGCCAACTCCGGCCTGACCGCGTGCGGCCACGAGGGCGGCTGGATGCACGGCGGTTGGAACGACTACTGGGGATCGTCGCGCGCCTACCCGAGCGCCGGCGCGTCCCAGGCCTTCTGGGTTCGCTAGCTGCTTCCGCGCCGCCCCGGGACGCGATACCCTGGGCGTCGTTGCACGGGCGGAAAGGTCGCGCGGTGCGCTGGGTCCTCCTGGCTGCGGTTCTCGGGGGTTGCCCCGACTCGTTCTTCGCCGAAGACGAAGGCGATCCGGACGCGGGCACGCCCGTGGAGCAGCGCTGCAACGCCGAGGAGCACGTGGGCAACACCTACCTGACGGAGGCGGACGTCCTGTGCGTCTGCGAGGCCTGCGCACCTGACGAATGCACCGACTTCTTCTGGAACTGCGAGCAGCCCGAAATGGTCGAGTGCATGGAGCCCGAAGACCTCGGCAATCTCATGACGACGGACGACGGCCGCGACTGCGAGTGCATCGAGTGCGCGCCCAAGGAGTGCCCGACGGGCACCGAGGTCCGCTGGAACTGCGTGTAGAGTGACGCATGAGGGGCGTGCCTCGCGAAGGGCTGCTGGCGCGGCTCGATCACGAGTGGTTGCTCGTCGGCTCGAAGGACGATGAAGCAGAGGTACCTCGAAGTGACCTTCCGGAAGGGCCGACCGCTCGCGGCGTACCTCTATCTGCCGCGGCCCAACGGGACTCGCTCGGCGCGGACGAGCGATGCCGGGCGCGGCCTGCTCATCGACTACGATGCGGGGGATAGACCCATCGGAGTGGAGATCACGGCCCCGTCGCTGGTGGCCGTCGCCGATCTGAACGCGGTTCTCGCATGACGGCGACACAGCCAAGGTCGAGATCCACTTCCAGGGCGACCAGGCTGTCGAGGAGGACGCGGAGCAACGAGTCCGTGCGCCGGTCCGTACGCCGGAACAGGATGAACGACGGCTTCTGCCGCTCCCAGAGCGCGAGGAGCGCCCCAAAGTCCGTGTCGGCCGAAACGAGGATTCTGCCTTCGGCGTCGCCCGAGCGAAGACCTCCATTCCGGTGCGCTCGCGAATCCGAGATCGCGGATGTGAACCGCGTTATGTCCCGCGCTCCGCAGGCCCTCGGCCAGGCGGGGCGAGAGTGCGTTGTCGACGAGAAACCTCAACGATTGGTCGTCAACGGGATCGATCTTTCCTGCACCGCGGCGGCGGCGTACCCGAGGGCCTGCCGAACGTCCTCATCTTCGAGGTCCGGGTACCCGGCAAGGATCTCCTCGGTCGTGAGGCCGTTCGCGACGAGACCCACCACAGTCGCAACCGGGATGCGCAGGCTCCGGATGCACGGGGCTCCGCCCATCTGATCGGGCCGGACGGTGATTCGGTCGAACATCGACTCCATCCTAGCATCTCCGAAGCCCGCTCAGCAGAACTCGCCGGGTAGGTGTAGGAAGCCTGGCGCTCGAACCTCGGAGGCTGACGCGTGCGAAAGTCTCCGACGTAGCGACGCAGTCGCGAAGCGTCCGAGCAAGAAGCGGCTCCAGCGCCTGACCCGCGCCCGAACAGGTGGTAGGCTTCCCGTCGTGGAAACCCGTACTCAGACGGGCAGCGGCTCTCACGTCGTATCGACGCCGGACCACTGC
>Ga0247727_10002999_pt1 | contig 37935 bp, 36 predicted proteins | sample WisWelCaveWW1625_FD_202498 | JGI IMG/M metagenome (GOLD analysis project Ga0247727, IMG submission 202498) | Biofilm microbial communities from Wishing Well Cave, Virginia, United States - WW16-25 | ecosystem: Environmental > Aquatic > Deep subsurface > Groundwater > Cave microbial mat | place...
GGCAATGATAATGAGCAATTCTTTTCGTTCTCTTGTGCTGAGGCGAACCAGTCTTTTCTTCGGCATACGCCGAAGCTTACTATGCAAAACTTTTTAGTCAGCCTACTAGGGCTTATCATTTGCAAAACGCTCAATATGGTTTCTAGAGTATCTGTCATGCTGAGGCCGTTCTTTGGCCGAAGCATCTCTAGACAATTATTCGAGAGCGTTACGAGGCTTCGCGCTGGCTTGCCTAGAGACCCTTCGCAAAGAACGCTCAGGGTGACAAGCCGGGATAAGTCGCCTCCTTGAAACCAATCAAGAGCGGGGAGGGTCATATGACACGCAATATCATTGGCGCACTCCTGGGGATTTCGTTACTCGTCAACCTCTTTCTGGTCGGACTCTATTTCTGGGACGCGGCCCGGACCCCGGCCCCGACCGCTCAGCCCACGCTCGCGCCGACGAAGGAACTGCCGCCGCCGCGACTCTCCGTCGGGGCCGCCGCCACCGCTTCGGCGGCGGCAGTTGCGCCCACCTCCCCGCCGCCCGCGCCCACCACGCCGCCTCAGCCAACGGATGTTCCAATTGCAGAACCGACGCTGGCCCCAACAGAGTCGGCGCCAACGGTGCCACCCACGTTGGCACCCACAACGATCCCGCCAACGCCCGTCATCACCGGCCCGGAATGGTTGCAATATCTCAATCTCTTCCGCGCTCAAGCCGGTCTGCCGCCAGTGACAGAGAATCAGCAGTGGTCCATTGACGGCAGTTTGCACAGCCGCTACATGTCGAACACCGGGCGGCTCGATCACGGCGAAGACCCGGTCAGTCCCTTTTACACCAACGAGGGCCACGCCGCCGGCCAGAACGGCAACATCGCGGCGACGGTGATCACGATGCCGCCGTACAAGTGGGCGTTCAATTATTGGATGTCGGCGGCCTTTCACGGCCTGCCGATGATCGATCCCGAATTGCAGACGGTGGGGTTTGCGGAGTATCGTGACCCGGCGGCGGCGATAGAAGTGACGGGGACGCTGGACATCAAACGCGGACTCGGCCCATTGCCGGCGTCGGTGAAGTTTCCGATCATGTTCCCAAAGGATGGCGGCCTCACCTGGGTGCTGCGTTATTCCCTGCCCGAATTTCCGTTTGCGTTGTCCAGTTGCCCCGGCTATGCCCAACCCAGCGGCCCGCCGATCATGTTGCAGATCGGCAAGGGCGACCTGACTCCCAACGTCACCGGCACGGCGCTGACGCAGGGCGACAAACAACTGCAACACTGCGAGATTGACGAGACCAACTATTTCAATCCCGATGGGCGCTTTCAAAAATCGGGGCGGCGCATTATCGGCGAGCGGGATGCCGTCATCCTCATCCCCCAATCGCCGCTCGAACCGGACAAGACTTACACTGTGCGCATTGATGTGAATGGGGCGTCGTACACGTGGAGTTTTAGTACGGTGAAGGGGCCGGTGGGGGAGTGAGGGGGAACGTCGGGCATTTGCCATGCGCGGAGCATATCAACTTTGTACCCGTGTCAGGTAGCCTTGATGTTACGACGATGTGCTTCACCCAGGGATATCAACTTGCCTTACTAGCGCGCCCTTTTGCTCCAGCTTGTCAATTTGCAAATTGATTAATTTGCTAACAACTTCTAACTCTGGTTCATAGAAATCGCCACCGGTTATAGGATTTGACTGGATAATGATTACAAACCGATCAACAAATGTCCCAACGAAAAACATGAAGTTGCCATTGCTATTCGCTATTTTTGTGTTTCCTGTTGGTGCTTTAATTGCCTCTCGATAGCTTTCTTCATACTCTTGTGTGCCCTCTGGAAGCGCACCATACTTGCCACTCAAAATTTGTTGCGCTTGATCAGAGTTGTCTGCTCGTATTACTGTAAGCAGAAAAGTTCCTCGAATCGTGAAGCTATCTTGATAGACAAGCCACAGCAGTTGATTACAATCTGATAAGCCTTGCCCCTCCAATCCGCTGGTAGTGTTATATACATCTATTCGATTTTTGAACACAGAAGCATCGATCTTAGCTGAAATAACATCCGCGAGATCGATAGTGGCTTCTCTCAATCGAGGTAATGGCAGAGCTGTCGGGGTTGCAAGAAGAGCAGGATCATTAATAATGACTGGGTTAGGAGTCTTGGCACATCCAACCAAGAACAAAAGAGTAACACTTGCAAAGAAACGCGTTAGCATTTGCTGAGCTTTAGTAGCCGCCAACGATTACTGATTATTACAGGGCGTGGGTTGCAACTTCCTCGCCGTGTTCAATCCTATCGGCGATGACACGCAACCCTAGAGCTTGAGCTTTCGAGATGGCTTCCTGCTCAGAGTCCCCGTAAGTGAGGACGCCGGGCAGTTCCAACACTTCTGCTATCCAGCGCCCGTCTTCTTCAAGTTCGGTATCAATGGTGAAGTTCATAGCGTTTCTCCTGTCGCCGCCGCTGGCAGAATTATACGCCTTCTTCCACCAGCTTCTTAATCCGGCTTCCCGTCTCCCGCCACTGGATGGGCGACAGCCCCATCTTGCGGCGGATGGCGTCCTCTTCCATTTTGGCTTTGTAGTCGCGCACGGCGCACGTCCAGCGCATCATGTCGAAGGACACATTCTTGTTCAGCCCGGCGGCGACTCCCACTTCACCCAGCGACATTTCAAGTTTGCGCACCGACCACGGGAAGACGGCGTCCTTCGGCGCGTATTCGGCCAGATAGTCGCGGTAAAGCCCAACCCACTCCGCTGTGAGTTTGAGTTTGCGTTCTTTGGGCCAGTCTTTTTTGTCGGGATAACGGACGTAGAGGTGGAGGTCAGAGGGGTGGGTGAGGTCAATGTGTTCCTTTTTCAGGTTGGCGACTTCCACTTTTTTCAGGCCGGTGTCGAGCAGAAGTTTGAAGAGGACGAGCGGGCGGAGGTCGGGCTTTTCGCCGCGCCGCAAAATCTCACCGGCGGCCAAGCACTTTTCCACTTCTTCGTCGGTCAAAATCTCCGGCAGGGGACTGCGGACGGAGAGTTGGAGGATGGTCTCGGAGGGGTCGGCGCGCAGTTCGGCCATGGGCGTCGCCCAGCGGAAGAAGGCTTTGAGCGAGGTGACGCGGCGGCCATAGGTTTTGTCCGAGGTCAGCCTCTGCCCGCACTCTGGACAGACTGGCCATTCGGCCTCTGGCTCATCCGTCCAGCCGCTGGCGGCACTGGCCAGGGCCGCATCTTGCAACATTCGCGCCCGCAAGGCAGCCAGGCGTTCGTCCAACGCACTTGCGATTGCCGCGAAGGTCGCTTTGGGATGTGGCAAACGCCATTCTTTCATGCCGGTGATCACTTCTTCGCTCCGTTCCCGCCAGCTGCGGTCAAAGTCGGTTCGTTTCATGGGGCCTCCAAAGGGGGAGCGGAGCCAGGTGACAAGCGATGGTTGATTGAGGCGGTCCTTGAAATCTGGTTTGCTATTCGATCCACCCTTTCCGTTCTATCCACCACCACATGATGGCGGGTACGATAATCATTAACACCAGCCCGAAAATGAGGAACCATGGTTCGGAAAACGGCAACCACTCAAAGTTCATACCAAAGAACCCGGCGATGAATGAGATAGGCAGGAACATGGCGCTGAAGATGGTCAATATTTTCATCGTCTGATTGGTGCGGTTGGCACTAACAGAGAGATAGGTGTCGAGCGCGCCGCCAATCAGGTCGCGCAAGGTGTCGTTGATGTCGGCCAGCCGCACCAGATGATCGTACACGTCGCGAAAGTAAATCCGCTCGGAGGGATCGACGGCGCCGTAAGTGTCGCGAGCGAAGCGATTCATCACCTCACGTTGGGGGCTGATGATGCGGCGCAGATGAAGGACGGCGCGCTTGATCGAGAAGATATTGCTCAGCACTACGCGACTGGCGCTGGTAAACACTTCATCTTCGAGATGGTCAATGGCGTCATCAAGCTGATCGACGACGGGCATGTAGTCGCTGACCAGGGTATCGGCGATGTGGTAGAGCAGGTAGTCCGCGCCCCGCGCCAGGTAGCGTTCATCGCGCTGGCAGGCCTTCCAAACGTGATCGGCAGAGGCCTGCGGATTCTTGTGGTGCGTGACCAGAAAGTTCTTGCCCAGAAAGATGTCAATCTCATTAGTGTCAAGTTCGTTGTTAGCCGGGTCGAATGAGAGGCCATGCAAGACGGCGTACACATACTCACCCCAATCGTCCACCTTTGGGACGTGGGCCTGTTGCAGGGCGTCTTCAATCGCCAGCGGATGGAAGTGGAAAACGTCAACGAACAATTTTTGGACTCGTTCAGGCGGCTCGTCGGCAAAGTCCACCCAGAACAGGCCGCCGGTATCACGGATGACAACTTTCCAATGAGCCTCCGGCACATCCGTTGTAACCCCGCCTTTGTTGTTTCGGTACAGGGTTCGAATCATAAGCGCCTCCGGTAGTCGTCGAATTGTCCGCTGTTGCAAGCCTCAATGTATTTTAGAAATTCACCGCCGCTGAGGGGATAGAGCGGGTGGCAGGAGGTCGGCCACGCGCCCCGAGGGGCGGCGGCCACGTAGTGAACGGCCGGGGCGGGGATGTCGGCCCGACTCAAGATGTCGTCCACTACTTCTTCAGCAGTAATGATTGTGGTGCGGGCCGTCATGGCCATTTCAACGTCCATCGCCTGATTGCCGCCGATGAGGGCGTTGCCAATGCGATCCGCTTTGAGGGCGTGAATGACGGCCACGTCGCAGACGATGGCCGGGAAGGCGACGAGGGTTTCACCGGTGTAGGGGTCCACAATCGTTTTCACATCAGGCCGGAGTTTGAGCAGGTCGGTGCCGATCCAGCCGCGGCCGGGCATGAAGCCCACTTCGGAGAGTTTGGCTTTGAGGCCGAAGGCAAGGCTGGCTTCGGTTTCTTCGATCACTTCGACCTCGCCTTTGTTGGCCGCTTGAGTGAACATGGGAGCCAGGCCAAACGATTCGAGGCCGAAGTAGCAGGTCCGAACTTTTTTGATCAGCCCCGCGCCGACGAGGAGATCGGATTCGTAACTGCCGGTGCAGGCGAGGAGAGTTAGAGAGTAGGAGTTAGAGTCAGAATACTTGAGAAGTTCGCGGACGAAGGCCATGGGGCGGCGATAGAGCGTCATGCCGCCGAGGCCAAGTTGGTCATTCGGTTTGACGAGCGTGGGGGTTTCGGAAAGCGGGAGGCGTTTGTCGGTCATCACTCTTCTTTTTTCGGCGGTTCAGATTTGAGTTCTTGCACGCGGCGATGAAGTTCATCTAAATCTTGTTGGCGTTGTTTGCGGACTGCGGCCCCGCCGCCGATGGCGTTGCCCCAAATCTTGGCCTGCTCTTCCAAATACTTGCTCCGGCGGAAGGCGCTCAATAGGGTCAGGTTCACGCCGAGGAAGAGGCCGCCGAGGCAAGCCAGAGCGATGAGGGCGCGGGGGTTGGAGAGAAGTTCGTCCATAGTACAGTAGGCAGAAAGTAGGTGTTGCGATTGAAGACTGCCTACCGCCTGGTGCTTTCTGCTTTCTTCCGAGTCAGTTTCTCGGCCACCGTTTCCAACTCTGTCCGTCGCTCGAGTCGTGCGATCCAGTCCTTCGGAAAGGCGTGGAGGCCGAGCCGGGCGCCGAGGAGGCCGCCAGTGATGCTGGCGATGGAGTCGGAGTCGCCAGTGATGTTTGCGCCGAGGCGGACAGCGGCGATCCAGTCGTCGGGATGTCTGAGGCAACAGTAGATCGCCAGGGCCACCGCCTCTTCACCCGTCCAGCCCTGGCCGATGTGGCGGATGGCGGCGTCCGTGTCCATCCAGCCAAGAGTGTGGTTGAGGCGCAGAATGGCATAGTCGAAATCATCAGAGATACGGAGACAAAATTCAAAGACGCGGCCTGAAAACTCTTTGGGGTGGACGCCATCGAGGGCGAGTTTGACCAGATAGGCCGCCGCAATAGAGGCGGCATCCGCCGCGGGATGCTGATGAGTGGCGAAGCCGATGGCGTGGGCAACTTCGCGCAGTCGATCCGGGTCGTGTTGATAGAGATAGCCAATGGGCGCGGCGCGCATGGCCGAGCCGCAACCTTTCGACGATTTGATACCGGCCTCACGCCAGTTTCGGCCTTGCTCCAATTGTTTCACTGCGCGCAGGCAAGTATTGCCGGGAGCGCAATGGGGCGTGTCGGGATGATGCGACCAGGCAATGAATTTTTGACTCACGATATTCATCAGTGATTCAAGATTGGCGTCACCTGCCTCAACCAATGCCCCGGCCACGGCCAGCGTCATCTGGGTGTCGTCGGTGAACAGGGCCGGGTCGGGCGGCTCGGTAATGCCATGCGGCCCATAATGCGCCCGAATCTCGGCGAGAGTTTTGAATTCAACCGGCCAGCCGAGCGCATCGCCGAGGGCGAGGCCGTAGAGGATGGGCAGGAAGGACATGGGTCAATGAACAATGAAACAAAAGAGGCGTCAAACGACAAATGACAACCTTTGAAGTACGGCACCGGCTTCTAAAATCGTCCCCACCCGAAAATCCACCGCCGGGTCGGACGTGGCCCCGTCACCTACCAGTATCGTCGTCATGCCCAGGGCTTTGGCCGGGCGCAGGTTACGGACGCTGTCTTCGACGTAGGCGCAATAGTTGGCAGGAACGTTGAGGTGATTGAGCAATGCCGCGTATGATTGCGGACGTGGTTTGTTTTCAAATCCCATCGTCCGAATGTCTACGACGGTTTGAAAATGGCGGACAATGCCGAGCAAGTCCAGCACCCGATTTGTATGCCCCGTGTCTGAATTGGTGAAGATGGCTTTGGGTTGGGGCAAGGCGGCGAGCATGGCCTCGAGCGCGGGGTCGGGAGCGAGGTAGCGGGCGAGGTCAATGTCGTGGACGAAGTTGAGATATTCGTCGGGGTTGATGGGGAAGTCGTCCATCAAGCCGCGCAGGGTAGCCCCGTGCATTTGAAGATACTGGCGGCGAACGGCGTTGACTTGATCCGGCGCAATCCCGAGACGCTCAATCATGAACTGGTTGATGCGCTCGCCGATTTCATCCCATAGCCCGTTGCCGGGTGGATAGAGAGTATCATCCAGATCGAAGACGAGGTGGGTGATTGGCACGGGGGGATTATACGGTATATTGTGGCTGTCGAACTGTCAACGGATTATGCCGCCTTCGGCGGGATCGGATTACACGGATTGCGTATGACTCTTCTTTACCTCGCCCTTGACTTCGGCGGCACAAAACATGCGGCCGGTTTAATCGAACGGGGAAGCCGCCACTGGTTGGGGAAACGACAGGTGCTGGCCCCCCCGGGCAGTGACGGCGTCACCGACCGACGGGTGATGTTTGAGTTAGCCGACGATCTATTGGCATCCCATCCCGGCAAATTGGCCGCAATCGGCGTGAGCTTTGGCGGGCCGGTGGATTGGAAGTCGGGTCGTGTTATCCTGTCGCATCACGTTCCGGGGTGGGAAGATACACCGCTGGTGGAGATGTTGCGCGAACGATACCGAGTACCGGCGATTATGGATAATGACGCCAATGTGGCGGCGCTGGGCGAGTGGCGGTTTGGGGCGGGGCAGGGGTGCGAGAGTTTGCTGTACATCACCGTCAGCACCGGCATCGGCGGCGGCTGGGTGCTGGGCGGACAAATTTATCGCGGCGCGGATAGCATGGCTGGAGAGATCGGACATTTGGCGATTGACCCGAACGGCCCGGAATGTGTGTGTGGCAAGCGCGGTTGTGTGGAGGCCATCGGGTCGGGGACGAACATTGGGCGGGCGATGAACGAGCGGCGAGGGGAGACTGGCTGGACGGGGGCAGAGGTGAACCGGGCGGCAGAGGCGGGCGACCCGCAGGCCATCGCTGTGATGGAGTCGGCGGCGCGGGCGTTGGGGATCGGGATCGGCTACGCCATCACGCTGATGAATCTGGGGCAGGTCCTCATCGGCGGCGGGGTAGCGGGTGCGGGGCAGGTCTGGTGGCGGACTCTGCGGGCGGCCGCCGCCAGCTATGTCCTGCCCCAAATGCGGGTCGAGATCATACCAGCGGCATTGGGTGGCGAGTCGCCGCTGTGGGGGGCGGTGGCGGGCGCAGAGGCGCTGGCCGAGAGGGCGGTTGATGAGGTAAATGGGTGATGCGTTTCCGGCTGAATGGACTACAATAGGCAAAAATGAGCAGTTTTTGGGCTGTCAATTGATTAGCGAGTTGCGGTAGATTAGCCTCGGAGAGAGAGGGACATTGATGGAACTGAAACGCGTCGTCATGGTGCTGGCTGATATCAGCGGCTACACCCGCCTCATGACAATGCACACCGCGAGCCTGCTCCACGCGGAAGCTATCATCGCCGAACTGCTGGAGGCGGTGATTGACCGCCAATTCGAGGATCTGGGCGGCGAAGACGCTATCGTGATTCACCGCCTGCTGAAGAACTCGATTCCGGCTAAAGAGTACATCGTCATGACGGAGGCGTTTTACGAACTGAGCGGCGGCCTGGCGGGGCAGACGCCCGAAGCGCGCACCGAGGAGTGTGAGGGCATCGGCCCGGTGGCCATCCGAGTCTATTACCCGACGGGAGAAGAACCGCCCCTGCCGCCCCCGCCCTCGCCGTTCTCGCCACCGTCTGCTGAATATAAAGCCCTGTCTGCTCGTTTCAACGCCCATACGGCCCATCGTATGCAGGGCCGCGAACCTCCGCCCAACTTCGCCCATTTGCCCAATGCCCGGCTCACTCCCTTCGATTGGTTGAGGGTTGTGGGGGGGAACGTGATATTTATCGTGACCGTCCTCCCTAAAGCCCTGGGCGATCATCTGAGGCGCAAGCGTTAGCGCCAAGAGGAGATTGAGATGGAAATCAAACGAGTAGTTTTGGTGATGGCTGACATCGGCGGCTATACCCGCTTCCTGAAACTGCACACCTCGAGCCTGCTCCACGCCGAGGTCATCATCGCCGACTTGCTGGAAGCCGTGCTTGACCACACCGAACACCCGCTCACGTTGAGCAAGTTGGAGGGCGACGGGGCATTTTTGTACGTGACGCTGGAGGCGGGCGGCGACCCGCGCGCCGCCGCTCAGGACGTGCTGCGGCAGGTGGCGGCCTTCATGGACGCCTTCAAAGTTAGGGAGCGAGAACTGATCGCTTGCATGGCGTGCGCGTGTGAGGCCTGCCAGAATATCCAACAATTGAAGATCAAAGCCTTCCTGCACGTCGGCCAGACCACCATCAAAAAAATCCACCAGTTCGAAGACCTGGGTGGCGAAGATCCAATCGTGATTCACCGCCTGCTGAAGAACTCGATTCCGGCCAAAGAGTACATCGTCATGACGGAGGCGTTTTACGAACTGAGCGGCGGCCTGGCGGGGCAGACGCCCGAAGCGCGCACCGAGGAGTGCGAGGGCATCGGCCCGGTGCCTATCCGAGTCTATTACCCAATTGGCGAGGCGCCGCCTTTGCCGCCCCCGCTCGGGCCGTTCTCGCCAAAGTCAGCAGAATACAAGGCCCTGTCTGCTCGTTTCGATGCCCATACGGCCCGTCGTATGCAGGGCCGCGAACCTCCGCCCAACTTCGCCCATTTGCCCAATGTCCGGTTCACTCCTTTCGACTGGTTGAGGATCGTGGGGGAGAAGGTGGTATTTATCGTGACCGACCTCCCCAAAATCCTGCGCGAGCAGCGGAGTCGCACGCGTTAGCGTCAAGAGAAGATTGAGATGGAAATCAAACGAGTAGTTTTGGTGATGGCCGACATCGGCGGCTACACCCGTTTTATGAAAGTCCACACGCTGAGCTTGTTGCACGCCGAGGCGATTATCACCGATTTGCTGGAGGCCGTGCTTGACCAGGCCGAGTTTCCACTCACCCTGAGCAAGCTGGAAGGCGACGCGGCGTTCATGTATGCCACGCTTGACGACGACCGTCAGGCCGCGACCGCCGCGCAAGACATTCTGCGGCAAGTGACGGCGTTCTTCGAGGCCTTCCACGCCAAAGAGCGCGCGCTCATTGCCTGCGATACTTGCCGCTGTGAGGCCTGCAACCACATCGCGGAACTCAAGCTCAAAGCCTTTCTCCACGTGGGCGAGGCGGCCTTCAAAAAAATCCGGCAGTTTGAAGAGCTGGCTGGCGAAGATGTTATTCTCATCCACCGCCTGCTCAAAAATACCGTCCCGGCCAAAGAGTACATTCTCCTCACCGAGCGGTTTTACGAGTTGAGCGGCGGAATCGGGGAGGGGCCGCTGGAGGCGCGCACGGAAGAAGCCGAGGGCCTCGGCCCGGTGGGCGTGCGCGTTTATTACCCGGCGGGCGACCCCACGCCCCTCCCGCCCCGGCCCGCCCCCGTCCCGCCCTCGCGCGACAACGCGGAACTGTGGGCTTTAGCCAATCGGTTTAACGATTACGCCGTCAAATGGGCGTTGGGCCGCGTAGAGCAACCGCGTTTCAACCATTTGCCCAACGAGAAATTAAACCCGGCCAGTTTGTTGAGCTACTTCGTGGTCGGGATCAGCAACAACATCCTGGCCACGCTCCAGCATCAACGGGGCCAGAAGCAGGCTAAGGGAGGTTAGGCGCTCTCGCTTCAAGCGACGGACTGTTGCCGCCCAGACCTGCCGGGTCTCTGAGACCCGGCAGGTCTGGAAACCCGCGAAGGACTTTCGCTAAACTGCTCCAGTGAGCGCGGCCCACTGTAAGGTGAAAAGATGGACACCAAAACTCAACACGGTTATCTCGTCCTCGCGGACATCTCCGGCTACACCGCGTACCTGGCCGGCGTGGAACTTGACCACGCGCACGAGATTTTGAGCGACCTGCTCGAAGCCATTGTGGGCCGGTTCAAAGCCCTGCTCACCATTTCCAAATTGGAGGGCGATGCGGTGTTCGCTTATACGCCTGAGGCCAAACTCCCGCGCGGCGAAACTCTGCTCGAACTGTTGGAGTCCACCTACATAGCCTTTCGCGACCAAGTGGAGGCGGTGCGCCGCCGCACGACGTGCCAGTGCAATGCCTGTCGCGCCATCCCCACGCTTGATCTGAAATTCTTCGCCCATCACGGCGATTACATCATCCAGGACGTGGCCGGGGTCAAAGAGCTGGTGGGAACAGACGTGAACCTGGCCCATCGGCTGATGAAAAATCACATTGCCGAAACGACTGGCTGGCATGCCTACGCCCTCCTGACCGAAAAGGCATTGGAACACATGCAGGTCTGGCCGGAAGGGGCGCACGAACAGACCGAGAATTACGAGCACCTGGGCGAGGTCAAAACGCGGAGCCTGAACCTGCACGCCCGCTATAAAGACATCACCGAGGCCCGGCGCGTGTTCATTACCCGGGAAGAGGCTGACTTTGTTCACACGCAGGATTTTGCCACGCCGCCGCATGTAGTCTGGGATTGGATGAACGACCCCAGAAGCGGGTGCTGTGGAGCGACTTTAATGATCATGACCTATCAACTGGAGCCGCTGCCAGGCGGAAACGCTACGCGCTTCCACTGGCACCTCATCGGCAAGATGCCCCTGCCCAAACTCCTCCTCCGTCCAATGCTCAAATTCATGCTGAAATCATTCGGCTTTCAAAAAAGACTTGAGAAAGTGAGCGGCTTGATTCAGGAAGACCTGGCGCGTCAACGTGCGGCGGAGGCCACTCCTGAAGCAGTAAACTAATTGGCAGTTACGACTTGCCCATTACGCCAGATAACATGAGCTCTCAGACTCAGCACGGTTACTTCGTCCTGGCCGATATCTCCGGCTACACCTCCTATCTCGCCGGAGTCGAACTCGATCACGCCCACGAGATTTTGACCGACTTGCTGGAAACCATCGTCGGCAAATTCAAAACAATGTTGACCATTGCCAAGTTGGAGGGCGATGCGGTCTTTGCTTACACGCCCGGCGCGGCCCTGACGCGCGGCGAGACCTTGCTCGAATTGATTGAAACCACCTATGTGGCTTTCTGTGATCGGCGCGACTCCTCACACCGCCGCACCACCTGCACCTGCGCCGCCTGCCAGAATATGCCCAACCTCGACCTGAAGTTTTTTGTTCACTTCGGCGATTACATCATCCAGGAAATCTCCGGCATCCGCGAACTGGTTGGCTCGGACGTGAACCTCGCCCATCGCCTGATGAAGAACCACATCGCCGAGGCCACCGGCTGGAAGGCGTATGCCCTGTTCACCGAGCGCGGCCTCGAACAACTCGGCGTGCGCCCCACTGAGATGCACGTACAAACCGAAACGTATGAGCATCTGGGCGACGTGCCAACCCTCAGCCTCGACCTGCACGCGCGCCGCGCGGAACTGCTCAACGCCCGGCGCGAAGTGATTGAGCCGAAAGACGCAGACTACATTGTGACCTGCGAGTACCCGGCCCCACCGCCGGTGGTGTGGGAGTGGCTCACCGAACCGCGTCGACGCGAGCTTTGGGCCCACGGCGTTAAGTTTAGCCCGGTTGCCCGCCCCCGCGGGCGTATGGGGACGGGTGCGGTGAATCATTGCGACCACGGCAAGTCCACTACCGTTGAGACCTTCCTCGACTGGCGGCCCTTCGACTACTTCACTGCCCGCTCGGAGGACGATAGCACGGCGATGGTGGAGACGTTTTATCTCGAACCGATAGGCGATGGTTCGCGCACTCGTGCGCGCGATGTGATTAAGTTTCAAAAATTCCCCTTCCCCCTGCCTCGCCGTCTGGCCGTTCCGCTGATGCGGTTTATGATGAAAAACTTGATGAAGTATGAGGACATGTGGAACGGCATCGGCCTGTTCATCGCCGATGAACAGGCCAAGCGGCAACGGGCCGCCGCCAGCGAACCAGTGGAAGAGGCGTCGTAACGGCTACCGGGAAAGGCGAAGGAGTCAATCAAAATGTCAACGGATCAAAACAAAGAATTGACACGCCGGTTCATCGAAGAAGTGCTCAACACCGGGGACATGGCCCAAGGTGACTGTCACCGGCTCGCGGCAGCCCGAATTTCAGAGTTTTGAAGCCGGTGACAGTCACCTTAAGGGATTCAAGAGCGCGCGTTTGATGGTAGAGCGCAAGACCGGCAAGGTCGCCTCAATGGGCCTGTGGGAGACGGAAGCCGACGTGCAGGGCACTGTCGAGTGGAACCAGGGGCAACTCGCCAAGTTTGCGGGCTTCTTTACCGCACCTCCCCTCGTCGAGCTTTATGAGGTCGCTGCCGAAGTGGTGTGACGAAGTTAAGGAGACAAGCATGAACACTCTCAATCCCACTCGCATTCGTTGGGGTGCACTGGCCCTCGGCCTGTCGGCGCTGTTATTTTTAGCATTCCAGTTGTTTCACCCCGTCAGCTCTCTGGATTTGTCTAGGCCCGACGAGGCCGCGCGAACTTTCGGCTCTACTGTATTCGTTCTAACCGATAGTCTGTTGATCGTCGCCTTCACGCTACTCCCCTTTGGCGTTCTAACCTTGTGGGCGTATTTAGCGAACAGCAAGGCAGAGCGTTGGATGTTTGTGGCGATGATTCTGCTGTTGGCGGCGCTTGGCCCATTTCAGGCCTTCAGCGGTGTTGGGGCCTTCGCCTTCTCCGCCGCCAGTCAAGTTTATTTGCAAGGCAATGAGGGGGCCCTAGAAGTATTGAGGGCGCTCACCCAGGGGCCGAGTGTTCCGTTTGGATTATTCGGCGTGCTTCTACTCGTGTTAGGCTCTATCGCGCTGGCGATAGCGATATGGCGGTCAGAGATGTTGCCGAAATGGGCCGGGGTTCTGTACGCTTTGGGCTTCGTCCTGTTCATTGTCGCCGTGTCAAGCCCGGCGAGCGCCCAGAAGCTCTTTCGCGTCGTGGATGGGCTGTCCGGTGGTATCGGCGGGATATGGCTGGCCTGGAGCATCTGGCGTAAACTATAGCCATGAGCACCCAAATCCAGCACGGCTATCTCGTCCTCGCCGACATCTCGGGCTATACCAGCTTCATCGCCGCGACGGAACTCGATCACGCCCACGCCGTGCTGAGTGAATTGCTGGAGCTGATTATTGACTGCTTCAAGGCCGTGCTGACTCTGTCCAAGCTCGAAGGGGACGCCGTCTTTGCTTATGCTCCCGAATCAAAAATCCCTCGCGGCGAGACTCTGTTTGAACTGATCGAGTCCACCTACGTCGCCTTCAAAGATCGCGTCGAAGCCGTCCACCGCCGCACGACCTGCACCTGCAACGCCTGCCGCGCCATCCCCATGCTTGACCTCAAGTTCATGGCCCATCACGGCGACTACGTTTTTCAAATCGCCGCCGGGATCACCGAACTGGTCGGGTCGGACGTCAACCTTGTCCATCGTCTGCTCAAAAATCATATCAAAGAAGCGACTGGCTGGAACGCCTACGCCCTGTTCACCGAACGATGCCTGGAACATCTCCACCTCAAGCCCGAAGGCATGCACCTCCAGGCGGAGAGCTACGAGCATCTAGGCGAAGTGCAAACCCACAGCCTCAACCTGCGCGCCCGCTACCAAGAATTGACCGAGACCCGGCACATCGTCGTGACCCGTGAAGAAGCGATGGTCACTGCCACCCTTCACTACCCCGTCCCGCCGGCAGTGGTGTGGGACTGGATTAATGATCCGCACCGCCGCGCGCGCTACACCTTTCAGCCCGGGCTGGAGTTCAGAGCCATCCTGCGCCCCGGCGGCCGCACCGGGGTGGGCGCGCGCAATCACTGCATGCACGGCAAGGATCAGGCGATGGAGGAAGACATTCTCGACTGGAAGCCGTTTGACTATCTGACCGTGGTGCAAAAGTTCTGGGGCTTTACCATGTTTATGACGGCCAAACTCACGCCCACCTTGGACGGGACGCAGATGGAAATTTTTATCAATGGCCGCTCTCCGGCGCCGGGCTTCCTCAATCGCCCGATGTTCCTGTTGATGATGACGAAAATGTTTCCCATGGCCAAACTCTTCGAGAACATGGGCCGTTGCATCGCCGAAGAGCAGGCGGAAGAACAGACAGAGCTTGCCCCGGCCATGGCGGCGGCTGATTGATACTCGTCATATGGAGTCCAAGACCCAGCACGGCTACCTCGTCCTCGCCGACATCTCCGGCTATACCTCCTTCGTCGCCGGGACCGAACTCGAACACGCGCAGGAAATTCTGAGCGAACTGCTTGAACTTATCGTCGCCAAATTCAAATCCCTGCTCACCATTTCCAAACTCGAAGGGGACGCCGTCTTTGCCTATGTCCCCGAATCAAAACTCCCGCGCGGCGAGACTCTGCTCGAATTGATCGAGGCCACCTACGTCGCTTTTCGCGACCGGCGCGAGGCCGCCCACCGCCGCACCACCTGTACCTGCGACGCCTGCCGCGCCATCCCCACGCTCGATCTAAAATTTCTAACTCATCACGGTGACTACTTCATTCAGGACATTGCTGGCACGAAAGAGTTGGTCGGCTCGGATGTCAACCTCATCCACCGCCTGCTCAAGAATCATGTGGCCGAAGCCACCGGCTGGCGGGCCTATGCCCTCTTTACCGAGCGCAGTTTGGAACATATAGGCCTGCGGCTCGAAGGTATGCACGAACTGCCGGAGGCCTACGAGCATCTTGGTGAAGTTCAAACCCACAGCCTCAATCTACATGGGCGTTACGCCGAAATCGTCGAAGCACGGCGCGTGTTTCTCAAGCCTGAAGAAGCGCACGACATTATCCAACTGGATTACGCCGCGCCGCCGCCGGTGATATGGGAATGGTTCAACGACCCGCGCAAACGCGGCCAGTGGATGCACAGCGAGATTGTGCCGGTGATGCGCGTGGGCGGGCGCAGTGGGCCGGGCGCTCGCAACCATTGCGTGCATGGCAAGAACGAAGTTGTGGTCGAGGAAGTGCTGGACATCCGGCCCTTCGACTATGTGACGGTGGCGCACACCCCGCGCGGAACTCCGGCCTCGGTGCTGATGACGTTTCACTTCACGCCGGCCCCGAACGGTGGCACCCATTTGCAAATGACGTTTCGCGGCCAGTTGAAGCCCATGCCCGATTTGGTGGGACGGTGGCTATGCAAATATGCGCTCGAATTTCAACTCAAACGCCTGTGGGCGTTCGACAAAATTGATGAGTTGATTGCGCGTAATGGTGAACTGGCGAATGTAGCGCCCTGAGCGGAAAGGAACGAAAATATGGACACCCTCACCCAACACGGCTACCTCGTCCTGGCCGATATTTCCGGCTACACCTCCTACCTCGCCGGCGTCGAACTCGGTCACGCCCACGAAATCCTGACCGATCTGCTGGAGACCATCGTCAACAAGTTCAGATCGGCGCTGACGATCTCCAAACTCGAAGGGGACGCCGTCTTTGCCCATGTCTCCGAGTCCAAACTGCCGCGCGGCGAAACTCTGCTCGAACTGATCGAGTCCACCTATGCCGCCTTCCGTGACCGGCGGGAGGCAACGCACCGCCGCACGACCTGCACCTGCGCTGCCTGCCGGGCCATGCCGACGCTCGATCTCAAATTCTTCGTCCATCACGGCGACTACATCGTGCAGACGGTGACGGACATCAAAGAGTTGGTCGGCTCGGACGTGAATCTCGCCCACCGCTTGATGAAGAATCACATCACCGAAAACACCGGCTGGAAAGCCTATGCCCTGTTCACCGCCAAAGGGCTGGAACACATTGGCGTCTGGCCCGACGGAATGCACGAACAGCCCGAAGCCTACGAGCATTTGGGCGAAGTTAAAACCTACAGCCTCGACTTGCATCCGCGCTACGAGGCGCTTGTGGATGCCCGGCGCAACTTCATTACCCAGGAGCAGGCCGACCTCGTGATCACCCAGGACCTGCCTGCGCCGCCGCACGCCGTGTGGGATTGGATCAACGATCCCCGCAAACGCGTGCTGTGGGATGATCTGGATGAAGTGAAACCCATCCTCAGGCCCGGTGGCCGCACCGGAGTCGGGGCGCGCAACCATTGCATTCATGGCAAAGAGGTCGCGGTCGAAGATGTCCTCGACTGGCGGCCCTTCGACTATTTCACGGTCAAGATTTGCAAACGCGGGGTGTGCGCCAGCCGCACCTGCCACTTCATCCCGTTGGACGATGGCAACCGCACTCGCCTCCACACCAACTTCATCGTCGAGATGCCTTTGCCCGATTGGCTCGCCCAGCGGTTGATGAAACCTTTCTTCAAAATGGTTAAGCTCCACGAGACCCGCAATCACATGGCGCGGTTGGTGGAGGAGGAAGCGGCGGCCTCGGCGTAGCGCGATTTGCCAAATCGCGCAACAAGCACAGGTATGAAACGCCTCGCCGAACTCTTTGCCATTCGCCCCGAAGAGGGCCGCCTTGCCGCCCTGTTGGTGGCTTTGATGCTGATCACCTCCCTCGGCACCACCCTTGGCGGCACGGGCGTGGAGACCCTGTTCTTCGCCCGCTTCGGTGTGGCCTATCTGCCCCTCATTTACATGATTCAGGGCCTGTTGACGTTGGTGGTCACGTTGAGCATCTCAGCCCTGTTGGGCCGCCTGCCGCGCACCCTCATCTACCTGGGCCTGCCATCGGGAATGGGACTGATCCTGATTGGCGAGCGATTCCTTACAAGCGCGATCTGGTTCTTCCCGGTTATGTGGTTGCTCAAGGAAGTTATGTACGCCCTCATGGGCCTCTTCCTGTGGGGCGTGGCCAGCACGTTGTGCGATACGCGGCAGGCCAAGCGGCTCTTTCCATTATTCAATGCTGGCCGCATCTTTGGCTCCGTCATCGGCGGCTTCGGCACGGGCCTGTTGGTGAGTTGGATCGGCGCCGAGAATTTGTTAGTGGTGTGGGCGGGGGCCTTGTTCATCGCCTTTGGCCTCGCCCGGCTGTTGTTGGGTCGGGCCGCCGCCTCGGTTCCCAAACAGAGGCCGTCATCCCGGCGACGGAGTCCGAGTTTCATCAAAGAGATGCAACAGGGTTATCAATTCGTGCGCGGGTCGGCTTTGATGCGGTGGGTGTCGGTCGCCGCGGTGTTGTTCTCGGCGCTGTATTTTTCGCTGGCTCTGCCATTCTCCAAAGCGGCCACGATCCAATTTTCGAGCGAAGCCGACCTCGCCGGGTTCCTCGGACTCTTCAACGGTCTCAGCACCGCCGCCGCCTTTCTGGCCTCACTGTTCCTCGCCAATCGTTTATTCACTCGCTTCGGGATCATGAACGCCATCCTGGCCCTGCCGATCATTTATTTGATCGGATTCGGCCTGCTGGCGGTGCTTCCGATTTTTGTCGCGCTGGTCGCTTTCAAATTCTTGCAGATGCTGTGGCTGTCCGGGGTGGCTGACTCGGCCTATCAGGCCATGTTCAACGCCGTGCCGGCCGAACGGCGGGATCAGGTTCGGGCCTTCATCGGCGGCGTCCCCGAACAGGCCGGGACGTTCATTGCCGGATTCATCCTCGTCGTCGGCGAGCAGTCCCTGTCTTCGCAGATGTTGTATCTGATCGGCCTGGCCCTGGCGGCGGCCTGCACGTTTGTGATCTGGCGATCGGCGCGGGCCTACAGCGGCGCTCTGGTTGCCGCCTTGCGCGCCGGACAGCCGCAACTCTTCATCGGGGGGAATGACGCTTTCGGCAGTTTTCAAAATGATGGGACGGCGGTCTCGGTGGTGGTGGACAACATCGCCAACCCCGACCCGGGGGTGCGCCGAGTGGCCGCAGAGATTTTGGGCAATCTTTCCGTGCCGCGCGCCACCGAGGCGCTGGTAACGGCACTCAATGACTCCGATGACGACGTGCGCGCCGCCTCGCTTCGAGCCCTGGCGCGGGCGAAGGCCTCGCCGGCTTTGCTCGAAGTGTCCATACGACTGCACGACCCCGAACCCGAAGTCCGACTGCAAGCCATCGAAGCCTTGCGCGAATTGACGAGCTATGCGCATGGGCTTACGACTCATATTCGCCCACTGCTCGACGACCCGGACTCGGCGGTGCGGGCGCGGGCGGCGGTGGCCCTGCTGAGAGTCGGCCCGCACCCGGAGGCCCGCGACATGCTCCGGCAAATGGCCGCCCTGGGTGAAGTCGAAGAAAGAGTCCAGGCCTTTACCGCACTTGGCGATTGGGGCGACTCGGAAGCATGCGAGTTGATTGCCACCGAGTTGAGCGACGCCCATGCGCCGCCCGCTGTGCGCCGGGCCGCCGCCTCGGCCCTGGCCTGCTGTGATCAGGCGCATGCCCTCGGCCCGCTCGTCGAAGCGTTGAGCGCCGACGAGCGATCGGTGCGGGAGGCCGTTGCCTCGGCCCTGGGCCAGATCGGACTCCCCGCCCTCCAGCCGACGGTGGACGCACTCCACAACCCCGAAACCGAACGCGGCGCATTATTGGCGCTCGAAGGCCTGCCGGCCGCTCAAGCCGCTAACTCGATCCGGCGTTTTATCCGCGACCGAATCACCAGCGCCCTGAACTATCACGCCCTGTGGAACGAGTTTGCGCCGCACGATGACGATTACTACGTTTGTCTGCTGGTTCGGTCCCTGCGCGACAAAGCGCACCGGCATGGCTTTAATGCCTTACGCGCGGCCAATCTCCTCGACGGACAAAACCCCCTGTCGGTTGTGATTGAAAATCTCAGAAGCGACGATCCGGCTCAACGGGCGAATGCGCTGGAGACGCTGGAGTCCGTTCGTGAAGCGCAACTCGTCCGCCCGTTGTTGAAGCTGTGGGAGTCCGCCGAGGCTGTCCGGTCTGCTCCCAATGGATTCCCGAATACAAAATTAGCCGCGCTTATGCAGGAATCGGACGCATGGATTCGCGCCTGCGCCGCGCTGGCCGCCAGCAAAGCCGACGGTTCCAATATTCTGCCGACGCTCAATCAACTTGCCGGATCCGACCCTGACTCAGTCGTGCGCGACGCCGCCGGTCGCGCACTGGCTGTTCTCAATGGAGATGTCACTGTGGATACCCTTGCCACCCTGTCACTGATGGAACGCATTTTGTTTTTGCGCCGCGTGCCCCTGTTTGGCGGCCTCTCCCCGGCAGACCTGAAACAAGTGGCGGCCATCGCCAGCGAGCAAGTCTTCCCCGATGGCGAAACGATTGCCTATCAGGGCGACCCCGGCGAGGAGATGTTTGTGATTGTGTCCGGCGAGGTGCGGGTGGTGAGGGGGGAGGGCGGTGGGACTGAAATAGCGCGGCGGAAAGGCGGCGATGTGGTGGGCGAGATGGCGATCATCAGTCAGGAGCCGCGCATGGCGTCGCTTGTCGCCGCCGGTGAGGTGCGCACCCTGTGTATTGACCGCAAGAGTTTTGAGGGGCTGTTGCGCGAGCGCCCGGAGACAAGCCTGGCGGTGATGCGGGTGTTATGCGCGCGGTTGAAGGAGGCGACGAGATGAGGGCCGGCGGTCAGCGAATGCAGCCTCACATTATTTCTTCGTAAAGCTCAATGCGATTGCCGTCCCCGTCTCTGATCCAGGCATGTTTGCCGCGCGCCCACTCCAAAGTTTCAGGTTCAATGTCAACACCTTGCGCTCGAAGTTTCTCCAGCAGTGTGGAGAGTTCAGCGACGCGCAGATTGAGGAGGAAGCCCCGCCCCTGTTGGGCTAAGGCCTCGTGGGCTTGATAGATGGCAAAGACCGGATTCTCACGAAGAGCGGAGGACTCGGGGTCGCGGGTGAAGAACACCTTGAAATACTTGTCGCCATCCGGATGGCGTTCCATTTCTAGGCCCAAAACCGTCTGATACCAGTTGGCAAGTTTAGCGACGTCCGCGCTGTAGATGAACACACCACCGATACCTTGTACGCTTGTCATCGTGGTCTTCTCCTGGAACGTCTGAAGCGGCCCAACGGCCTCGGCATCAGGCGCGGCGTTGAAGCGGAAGCGCCGTGGCCTGCATGCCATCGTTGGGTGCAGTTGTCCGACCGTTTGCTACTCGTTCGTCTCCACAGGTTTCAACCGTGACACCAAGTCGCGTTTCTGGCGGTTGGCCAACAATTCGAGTTCCTGGTCAATGATGCTGAGCCACATCTCTTTGGCGGGCTGGTACGTCCAGCCGAGTTCGCGTTGCGCTTTTGCACCGGAGAAGTTCAGAGACACGCTGGCGGAAACGGTTTCGCGCGAGATGAACGCGGGCAAACCGACCATGCGTTGCAACGGCTCCAGCGGCGCAAACATCAGCCAAGCCAGCCAGTTGGGTATGTAAAACCTGATCTTAAACCCGCCTGGTTTCGTATTCCAAATTTCAGCCACCTCGCGCAGGCGGATTGGATCTCCGGTCAAGAGATACGTCTCGCCAATGCGGCCTTTCTCGGCTGCCAGCGCAATCCCTTCGCCTATATCGTTGACGTGGACGCCAGAATTAATATTATCCGGCGCCCAGCCAAAGGGTGACATCAGCCGATTCAAATACAGGCGCAGGAAATAGCCCCAAACTGCATGGTCATTAGGCCCCATGACATTGGCGGGGCAGACAATGATGAGCGTCAATCCGCGTTGCTGGTATTGCAGAGCGATTACATGCGCTTCGGCTTTGGTCTGCTCGTAGTAGGAACGATACGGCTTTTGCCGTTGATAGGTCTCATCGCGTGCTTCCGGGCCGGTGTCGCCATAGTATAGGCCCGAAGAGACATACACGGTGCGGGGGATGCCAAGTTCCAGCGCCAGGCTCAACACGTTGTCTGTGCCGATGACGTTGATGGCGTGCATAAGTTTGTGAGCCTTCTCTGACACCCCCAGTTCATACCATGCCGCGTTATGCACGACGATATCGGCACCCGTTATGCCCGCACGCATGGACTCGCGGTCGGTGACATTGCCGGCCACGCACTCCGCGCCCATCTTCATCAAGGCGCGGGCCTGGGGGCTATTGGGATTACGAACGAGGACGGCGACACTCCAGCCCCGCGCCAGCAGGGACTGGGTCAGCGGTTGTCCAATGAAACCTGTACCACCCGTGAGAAAGATTTTCATAGTCGAGCCTCCAGTACTTTTGGATCTACAGCCTTGATGTGAAGTGCGCCCAACATACAGCAGGCAGAAAATGTTTTCGGCATTATACACAAGCGTCTCACTGCAGAGACACGGGTCAGCAACCAACGAATAACTGGCCGCGCCTCATTCGTTTATTCGTTGACAGTCAGCGCAGCCCCAAATTTTTATGGTGGGGATTGGTTGCGCCCCAAAGCTTCATACAACATCACTCCCGCCGCCACTGCTAAATTCAGCGAACTGACCTTGCCGTGCATGGGAAGCCGCACGGTTTGATCGCAGACCGCTAACTGTTCCGGCGATAGCCCTTTTTGTTCACTACCCAGCAATAGAATCAAGGGCCGCTTGTCGTCCGCGGTCCGATAATCGGTTTCGGCGTGCGCCGATGTGCCGATGACGTTGTAGTTATGCTTCTTGGCCCAATGGGTGAACTCGGCGAATGAGGCCGAGACGACGGGCACAGTGAACAGCGCCCCCATGCTGGCCCGCACGGCGTTGGGGTGATAGGGGTCTACGCCGCCGTCGAGAAGGATCAGACCGTTCGCGCCCACCGCATCAATCGTGCGCAGGATGGCGCCGATGTTGCCGGGGTCTTGGGGGGAAACGAGGGCGGCATGTAAAGAATGATGACTGGAGACTAAAGACTGGAGACTGAAGATTGGTTTGCGGACGACGGCGAGGAGACCGGAAGGGTTGTCTTTTTCGGTGAGGGACTCGAAGATTTCGGCCGAGGTTGGGTGGCAGGGGACGTTGAGGGCAGAGGCTTTGGCGATGAGGTCGTTGGCGAAGGGGCTGATGAGGAGGTCCGGGGCGTAACAAACGTATTCGACCGCGGCCCCGGCCTCGATAGCGGCGGCGACGTGGGTGATGCCCTCGACGAGAAATAGCCCGCTGGCCTCGCGTTCTTTTCGGTTGCGAAGCGCGCGGGCTTGTTTGATTTTGGGGTTGGCGCGGCTGGTGATTTGATCCACGTTTTCACCACGAAGACACAAAGGCGCGAAGACTTACGAAGAAAACTTTGTGGAACTTTGTGTCTTCGCGCCTTTGTGGTGAATTGTGAGGCTCTATAGCAGCGCCAAGAGCTTGGACAGAACTTCTTTCGGCTTGCCGACGATGCCGGCGTCGGCGTAAGTGAAGATGGGGGCGTTTTTGTCAGGGTGGATGGCGATGACAACTTTTGCGCCCTCGACCCCGGCCCGGTGCAGGGTGTCGCCCCAGATTCCGGCGGCGATGTACACGTCGGGCGCAACCTCAGCGCCGATCACGCCGACGATTTGATCTTGTGTGATCCAACCCGAGTCGAACGCCGAACGATCCCCGGCGAAGTGCGCGCCGATCGCCTCGGCGATCTGTTTTGCAATTGCTGCCGACTCGTTATCATGGCCCGATCGCCCGACGGCGACGATTTTGGCCGCCTTGCGAAGGGGAACCGTTGGCGGAATAAATTCCCCTTTGCCGAGCGGGCGCACACGGTTTTCGGCGGAGGAGGCATTCCACTGGAACGTCTCTATCTGGCCAGTGCGGCCAGAGTCGCGCAGGGGTACGGCAAACGATCCGGAGCGCACGGTGACGATGGCGGGCCGGGCGGTGAGGGCGGTGTCGAGGTAATACGCGCCGTCGTACACCGGATGCGATCCGATCAGTTCGCACGTGGATTCGTCGAGCCGCAGGGCGATGCAGTTGTAGACCGCGCCGCTATTCAATCGTTGCGCCAACCGGCCAGCGACTTCGTTGCCTAAATTGGTGGCGGGCAAAAACACAAACTCCGGCTTTTGGGTCTCGAAGAGAGCGGTCAATGTAGCCACGGCGGCATCCCCGGAGTCAATAGTGAAGGGGTGAACGCGATCTGCGCCAAAAGCGATCGCGTCAACAGAGCCCGTTGATCCCACATAATGCACATAAGTGCCGAGCGAGTCGGCCATACGGCGGGCTTCACCCAATAGAGGGTTGGCATCCCCATCGAGACCGACGATCCATAGATCGCGATACTCCACAGTTTCCGTCGACTCGCCCATCAGGGCTTGGAGGTCATAAAGATCCATCTCAATCTCCAATCTCTAATTTCAATTCTTCAACATCGCCGCAACCTCTTCGAGCGAAACCTGCTTCCCAAACTCGCGTTCGGGCGGGAACGATTGGCCGCGTTCTTCGGTGACGGTTTGCAAACCAGAGTCGGCCAGACCGAGGTCGGTGAGGGTGACGGTTTCGACCGACTTGGGATCGCGATAGACGGCGATGATATTTCCGCCATGTGCATAACGAGTGAGCGGCGCTTCGCGGGTGAAGGTGACGAGGGCAGGGAGATCGGCTTCGTAGGCGTTGTAGAGACGTTCCGGTGGAACGTCTCCGGGGCGATCCCCCGGGAGACGACCCGCCCTAAGCGAAGCGGCGTCGTCTCTACGGATGGCCCGCAGGCCATTGCCTTCCACTGAACAAGCCACTGCGCCGCTGATGATGGGCCAGCCCAGAGCTTCGGCGGTGCGCGGGCCGGACATGAGGCCGGTGTCGAGCGTGCTCTCGCCAGTGAGGAGGAGATCAACGCCGCCCACGTAGTTGACGACGGCAACGATGACGCGAACGGCGACGGCTTCATCGCCGCGATCGAGCGGAACGTAGATCGCGCGATCAGCCCCGAGGGCGCGGGCGTCGCGGAGTCCATCAACGGCTCGGTCTGATCCGGGGGAAACCACGATCACTTCCGCACCCACTTCGTCTTTGATCTTCAGCGCGGCTTCGAGCGCGCGTTTGGCCGCCGGGTTCATCATATATTCTTCGCGATTGACGAATACTTTGCCCGCCTTGCGGTTGACCATCAGCCCGGCGGGGTCGAGGACTTGTTTGAAGGGAACGAGGATCTTCATGGTCGTAGTCTTACTCCAACTTCCTGCATCAACTCCGAGGCGATCACGATGCGTTGAATCTCATTCGTGCCTTCGAAGATTTCGGAGATGCGGGCGTCGCGGAAGCCGCGCTCGAGTGGAAAGTCGCGGCTGAGGCCGAGCGCGCCGTGAATTTGCAGAGCGCGGTCAATACAGCGTGAGGCCGTTTCGGAGCCGAGGAGTTTGCACATCCCGGCTTCTTTGGTGAATGGTCGGCCGTTGTCCACCAGCCAAGCGGTGCGATAGACGAGGGCGCGCAGGGCTTCGATCTCAGCGGCCATGTCGGCGATCATGAACTGCACGGATTGCATGTGAGCGATGGGCTTGCCAAACTGGGTCCGCATCTTCGCCCAGCGGACGGCGAGGTCGAGGGCGGCTTGCGCTCCCCCCAGGGTGGCGGCCCCCAATGAGACGCGCCCGATGTCGAGCGTCTTCATGAAGGTGACGAAGCCAAGTCCCACTTGCCCGATCACATTTTCTTTCGGTACGCGTACTTCGTCGAAACTGAGGGCCGAAGTGGGCGAGCCGTGCAGGCCCATCTTGCGTTCGGGTTTGCCGGGCTTGAAGCCTTTCCACTGACTCTCGACGGTGAAGACGGTGGCCCCGCCGCGTGCGCCCAGGGCCGGGTCGGTGACGGCGAGGACGTTGATGATGTCGGCGATGGGGCCGTTGGTGATCCACATCTTCTGGCCGTCGAGGAAATAAGAGTCGCCCTCGAGCGTGGCCCGTAACTGAATCCCGGCGGCGTCAGAGCCGGCGCCCGGTTCGGTGAGGGCGAAGGCGCAAATCTTTTGGCCACTGCACAGGTCGGGCATGTATTTGTCTTTGAGGGCTTTCGAGCCGTCGAGGTGCAGGCTCATCACGCCGATGCCGATGTGCGCTCCGACGATAGTGGTGAGCGAGCCGGACACGCGGTCAAGCTCTTCCATGAGGAGGCAGTAGCCGAGTTCGCCCGCGCCCATGCCGCCATACTCGCGCGGGAAGGGCACGCCCAGCATGCCCAGCTCGCCCATGCGTTGAAGCAGGTCACGCCTCAAGGTCTGGTCGGCGTCGAGTTTTTGCGAGAGGGGGGCAATTTCTTCCACGCAAAACTCGCGGATCGTTTTGCGAAGGGCGATGTATTCGGGAGGGAGGTCGTAGTTCATGGCTGGATGCGAATGCCTTTCTCCTCAAACGCGCCGCGGGCGACGACGTAGCGTTGAATCTCATCGGTACCGCCGAGGATGCGCAGAGCGCGGACATCGCGATAGACGCGCGAGATGGCGTATTCGTCCGAGAAGCCGTAGCCGCCGTGTATCTGCAACATTTTGTTGGCGGCGTCTTTGGCGACCCGCGCGCCAAAGTATTTGGCCATCGAGGCCGCCCGACCGTAGTCCTGGCCCGAGTCGGCCAGCCAGGCGGCGTGGCGCATCAGTCCGCGCAAGGCTTCGATGTCGGTGGCCACGTCAGCGACATAATTTTGCATGGCCTGCTTGTGGGCGATTTGGGCGCCAAACTGTTTGCGTTCGGCGGCGAAGGTGACGCCCAGGGCGAAGGAGGCCTCCGAGGCTCCCAACGCGGCGGCGGCTAAGGTGAGGCGGACTCGGTTAAAGGCCCGGACGACGATCTCCCAACCGTGGTTCTCGCCGTTCAGCCGATTGGTTTCGGGGACAAAACAATCCTCAAAGTACACTGTACGGATGTCCATGCCGCGCAGGCCCAGAGTCTTTTCGCGGTAGCCCACGACCATACCGGGTGTATCGTTTTCGACGATGAAGGCCGAGATGCCTTTGTGCCGCGCGCCGGGCGTGGTGGAGGCGAACACCACCATGACGCCGCCGATCCCGGCGTTGCTCACCCAATTCTTGACGCCGTTGAGGGTGTAGCCGCCATTCACTTTTTCAGCCGCCGTCGTCAGAGAACCGGGGTCGGAGCCGGCATCCGGCTCGGTGAGGGCGAAGGAACCGATCATTTCACCAGCGGCCATGGGCGGCAGATATTTTTGCTTTTGCTCTTCCGTGCCAACGTCGAGGATGGACATCGCCGCGAGGCTGGTGTGAATGGCGACGGTGATGGCGGTGGAAAGGCAGTGCTTGCCGAGTTCTTCGGCCAGCAGTGTGTACGACAGCCAATCCAAACCTACACCGCCGTAGGCCTCGGGGATGGGGCCGCCGAAGAAGCCCTGCGCCGCAACTTTCTTGAATAATTCAACGGGTGGCTCCTCGCTTCGGTCGGTATGCTCCGCCACTTTCGCAATTTCGCGCTCGGCAAAATCGCGGAAGAGATCGCGGAACATGGTTTGTTCTTCGGTGAGGGAAAAATCCATTCTAATAATCTCCTTTGTCAGCCCTTCCCATTCCGCTTCGCCTTCAACTCCTGCAACTCTTTCTCCAACTCCTCTTTTTCTTTCTTCAACCGTTCCACTTCGGCCTGGGCCTCAGCCGCAACCTGTGAGGGCTTCTTGGCCTCCTGCCCCCACACAGTGATGTTGTCGCTGGTCGGCGTCGCCAGCTTGCAGCCATAGGCCAGCCACCACCCGCCGACGATGGCCGCCGCGATCAGCAAACTGACTCCCACGTTGATCCACTGACTCCCGAACCAGGCGTAGAAAAACAGCATGCCAATGATGGGATAGACCATCACCCAATTGGCGAATCGCGCCCGCCGCGGCTCGACCCGCAAACGTGAGAAGGCGACGATGAGGAGCAGGGCGGTGAGGCCAATAATGGTTGACCAGTTCATAGGCTGAGTGAAACGCCAAACGTCAAGCAGCGAACGCGCTCGAACTGCGAGCGACTGCCGCCCGTGTCGTTTGACACTTGTCGTTTACTTGTCCTTAAATACTGGTTGTCGTTTGCTTAGAAACGCCGTGACGCCCTCTTTCGCATCTTCGGTGGCGACAAGTTTGGTGACGTTGGCGGCTTCGGCGGCCAGCCCGGCCTCCAGTTCGGCGTCGCGGGCTTTGCTGATCGAGTCCATCGCGGCGGCGATTGCCACCGCGCCCTTGCTGACGATCTTCCTCGCCAAATCTTTGGCCGTCTTCAACACCTCGCCGCCCGGCACCACTTTGTTGATGAGGTTCAGCCGATAAGCCTCTTGGGCGGTGAAGTTGTCGCCGGTCAGGATCAACTCCGAGGCTTTGGCCGGGCCGACGATACGGGTCAGGCGTTGCGTGCCGCCCCAGCCGGGGATGATGCCCAGAGTGATCTCCGGTTGCCCCAGCCGCACCCGGTCGCCAGCGATGCGCATGTGGCAGGCCATCGCCAGTTCCATGCCGCCGCCCAGGGCCACGCCGTTGATGGCGGCGATAAAGGGCTTGGGGCTATTCTCAATTTTGTTGAACGTGTTCTGCCCTTGCTGGATGAACTCTTTGGCCGCCTCCGGGGTGGTCAACTTGGTGAACTCGTTGATGTCGGCCCCGGCTACGAACGCCATCTGGCCGCCGCCGGTGAGGATGGCGGCCTTTACCGCCGGGTCGGCGATCACTTCATCCACCGCCTCACCCAGTTCAGCCATCGTCTTCTGATCCAACGCATTCACCGGCGCGTGATCAATGGTGATGATGGCAACGCGATCTTCAATTGTTGTTTTGACGAATTGACGTTCTGTCATGGTCTTGATAGCCAAGTAGTCTGGTGGTCGAGTGGCCGGGTGGTCGCAATGACTATACGACTGCGTGTGAAGCGCAGCTTCGCCGACTACTCGACTAGGCGACTAGCCTGAATACTCGTGAAACCCTCGCCCCGTCTTCCGCCCCAAATGCCCGGCGCGGACGCGGGTGCGCAGGGCGCGGGCCGGATGGAACCGCTCGCCGTGCTTCTTCTCCAGCGCTTCCAGCCTGGCAAGGACAACCTCGAGGCCGATGAAGTCGGCGACGGCCAGCGGCCCCACACGCTCGCCGCCATAGGTCATGCCGATGCCGGCCACGGTCGCCATGTCAATGTCGCTCATGGAGGCGATCTTCTCGTCTACACACAAGGCGGCCTCGTTGATGAGGGGCATAATCAAACGGTCGGGATCGAATGACGGCGCCCCCTTTTGAACTTTGCCGCTCGCCTGCAAGTCGGCGATCATCTTCTTCACCGGTTCGTCCGTCTCTGCGCCATAGCCGTAGAATCCCGCCCCCGACTTTTCGCCCATGCGCCCGGCCTTCACCAGTTCGGCGAACAACTCCGCGCCCTTCATCCGTGAGCCGTATTCCCGTTCGAGATATTCACCCACGTGGGCGCACACGTCGAGGCCGATGAAGTCCATAAGGATAAACGGCCCCATCGGCATCCCCCACTCGCGCATCTTCTCGTCCATCTCGCTCATCGAGGCCGCGCCTTCCTGCAGGGCCAGCACCGCTTCGTTGAGGTAGGGCATGAGCAAACGATTGACCAGAAAGCCGGGGCATTCCTGCACCACCACCGGAATCTTGCGCAGAGACTCGGTGAACTGCACCACGTCGTCAACGGTTTCTTGCGTGGTGTCAAGGCCGGGGATGACTTCGACCAGCTTCATCACATGCGCCGGGTTGAAGAAGTGCATGCCGATCATCTTGCCGGGCCGCCCGGAGAACGCTCCCATCTCCGAGATCGACAGGGCCGAGGTATTGGAGGCAAACACGGTGGACTCCGGCGCCACCTTAGAGACCTCTTCCAACACCGCCCGTTTGATCTTCATCGTTTCCGGTACGGCCTCGATCACAATGTCCACGTCGCTAAATTCGTCGTAGTTCAGAGTCGGGGTGATGAGCGAGAGTTTGCCATCCATATCGCCCGCCGACATCTTGCCTTTGTCCACCCGGCCCTGATAGATTTTGCGGATGCGGGCCATGCCCTTGTCGAGCATCGTCTGATCCACGTCTTTGAGAATGACGGGCAGGCCGGAGAAGGAGATCACCTGGGCGATCTCAGCGCCCATTGCGCCCGCGCCCAGCACTGCCGCCTTGAAAATGTACATTTATTCCTCCGCTTGAAAATCTTTCCAGAATGAGAATAAGTCGCCGATGCTCTCGCGCAAATAGTTGCGCTTGATCGCCTCTCCCAACAGCGCCGCCACCGACAGCACTTGCAGTGGTGGCACATATTTGTCTTCCGAGATCGGCACAGTGTCCGTGGTGACGATGTGCTTGAGTTGGGGCAGGGCGGTCAGGCGTTGGATGGCGTTGCCCACCAGGACCCCGTGGGTGCATACCGCTGTGATTTCTTCGATTCCACGGTCGAGCAATAATTTTGCCATCGTCACCGTGCTGGCCCCGGAGGCGATCTCGTCGTCGTAGATAATGGCTTGCCGGTAGCCGCTCACCTCGCCGATGACATTGGCGATCTGCACCTCGTTGTCTGAGAGCCGTACTTTGTTGCCGACTGCCGCCGGCAAACCAAATTGCTCGGCGAAGCGCATCACGGCGTAGGCGTGGCCGTCATCTGGCGAGACGACGATGGTCTGGCTCAAATCCTGCTTTTTGAAATGTTCGATAAAGACGGGCCGCGCGGTCAGCGAGTCGGTCGGGACATCGAAGAAGCCCTGCACTTGCGGCGAGTGCAAGGTCATGGTGATGATGTGCGTCGCCCCTGCTGTCTCGATCAGTTTCGCCATCAGCTTGGCGGTGATGCTGATGCGCGGCGCATCTTTTTTGTCCGAGCGGGCGAACGAGTAATAGGGGATGACGGCGTGGACTTCGCGCGCGCCGCCGCTTTTGGCGATGTCCAGCATCATCAGCAGTTCGACGACGTGGTCGTTCACCGGCGGGCTGAAGCTCTGCACGATGAAGACCGCCCGCGAGCGCACGCTGGCCCCCAGTTGGACATACAGGTTGTCGTTGCCGAATCGCCGCACCCGGACGGGATCGAGCGGCGCCTTCAAATAACCTGCAATGGCCGCCGCCAACGCCGGGTTGGAACTCCCGCTGAAAATACGGACATCGTCCGGGTCAACGCGATCAGGGTGGGTCATCGCCAACCTTTGGTAGGGGCAAGGCTTGCCCTTGCCCCTACATCGCCTCCACAATCAACGCTGAACCTTGCCCGCCCGCGGCGCACAGGGTGGCCAGGCCGTACCTGGCCGGGGCCTTGCCCTCTTTGTTGCGCCGCTTCATCTCGTGCAGTAGTGTGACCACGATGCGGCAACCCGACGAGCCGACGGGGTGGCCAAGGGCAATCGCGCCGCCGTTGACATTCACCTTCTTCCAGTCCCAACCCAGCATCCTGCCCACCGCCAATACCTGCACCGCGAAGGCTTCGTTGATCTCGATGAGGTCCATTTGCTCCAACGTCATCCCGGCCTTTTGCAACGCTTTAGGCACCGCGCCCGCTGGGGCAATGCCCATGCGGTGCGGCTCGACCCCGGCGTAACCGTAGCTGACGATTTTCGCCATTGGGGTGTAGCCAAGCTCTTTCGCTTTTTCGGCAGTCATGATCAGCATCGCGCTGGCGCCGTCGGAGATGCCACAGGCATTGCCGGGGGTGACGGCGCCGCCTTCTTTGAAGACAGTCGGGTACAAGGCCAGCTTCTGGACGGTGAGACCGGCGTTGATGGTTTCGTCCTGCAAAACTTTTTCTTTCGCCACTTCCTGGCCGGCGATCTTTTTGCTCACCTCCACCGGCACAATTTCGTCCACAAACTTTTCCATCCGCGTCGCCATGAAAGCCTTTTTGTGCGACTGCACCGCGTACTCGTCCTGCTCCTGCCGCGAGATGCCAAACTCCTCGACAAGGTTCTCGGCGGTGCGGCCCATGAGTTGGCCGCAGATCGGATCGGTCAGCCCTTCCCACATCGCGTCGGTGAACTGCGAATGGCGAATCTTCAACCCCCAGCGGGCGCCTTTCACGATGTAGGGGATGTTGCTCATGCTCTCCACCCCGCCGACAAGATAAATGTCGCCGTCGCCCACCTGAATACTGCGCCAGGCGTTCACAATGGCGTCCATTCCCGAGTCGCAGTTGCGGGCCACGGTGTAGGCCGGGACTTCGATGGGGATGCCGGACAGGAGGGCGGCGACGCGGGTAATGTTGGGCGCGTCCGAAGGCTGGGCGATACAGCCGAAGATCACTTCGCTGAGGCTGGCCGGATCGATCTTCGTCCGTTCCAGAATGCCTTTGATGACGGTAACGGTCAGCGCTTTCGCATCCACATCGCGGAACGCGCCGCCGTGGCTGCCGACGGGTGTGCGAACCGCATCTACAATAACGACATCTTTCATGCCAATCTCCTTGAGCGTTACGCAATACGTACTACGGAATACGTAGTGTGTATTACGTTTTCATTCCCTTAATCATCAACTCCATCACCCCGTTGTACAGTGTCTCCAGTTCCTGCTGGATCAACTCGCGGCGGAGGGGGTGAGAGATGAGGATGAGGGCGCCGTTGAGGGCGGCCCAAAACATCCCGGCTGAATTTTTGGCGTTGGCAACATTGAACTCGCCGTCAGCGGCCCCCTGTTCAATCGCCCGCACTGCCCAGCGCAATCCGCGCACCGAGCGCAATAAAATCTGCTGATAGACCTCGGCGGTCACGGCCTCTTGAAATTGGCCGCGGTCGAAGGCCATCATCAAGCGGAAGTATTCGCGTTCGTTTTGGAAGAAGTCGAGGTAGGCGGCGGCGAGGCGGCGCAGACGAGCCTCGGCGGAGTGGGGGGCGGACTCGGCGTAGGCGGCTTCGAGCGATTCGCTCAGCGCGTCCAGCCCCTCTAAAAGCAAATGAGCAAGGAGGGTCTCCTTGCTCTCGAAATACAAATACACTGTGCCTTTGGCAACTTCGGCGCGGGCGGCCACGTCGTCCACGGTGGTGCGGTGGATGCCATGCTCAAAAAATAGGTCGCGGGCGGCAGCCAAAATCGCGTCGCGGCGTTCCACGTTTTCGCGTTCGCGCCTGGCTTTGGCTGGGGAAAGTTTGCTGGTAGCTGTTTTCTGACTGGCGGTCATAATATGACTGATAGTCATATTATGAGAATTCTAGACGAGAGTCAAGAGGCAATTTTCGGATCTACGTCACCTGCAACCTTCACCTCGATCTAACTTTCACTGACCGGGCGCCATCACCGGCTGTGGCCCCTCCCGCGTATTCTTGAAAAACCCATCGGGCAGGGGGATGCGTTTGGCCGAAACACTGCCCACCTCACCGTAGGGGATGTAATACAGTTCGGTCACGCTGTTCGCGCCAGTGGCGATGTCCTGAAAGGCAAAGACCAGCATCTTGCCGTCCTGGCTCCACTGTGGGTCGCGATAGCAACACGCGCCGCCGGTCACGGGGAAGATTTGTTTGGGCGGGCGCTTGAGGCTGTAGTTGTAAACGTAGATGTCCCCGAAGCCCTCGTTGCGAATTTCGTCGGCGAAGGCGAAGAGCACGTCGCTGTCCCAACCGAAGCCTTGTAGTTCCGGTTTTTTCTCGTAGGTGGGCATGGTGAACCACGTGCCGGGAAACTCTTCCAATTTTCTCGGCGTGTTGTTCTCGCAGGCAAAGTCAAACAGCCGGATCGTGTCCGCCTTCAGGCCGCTCAACGGAATCTGAACCTCGACGGCCAGCTTCTGGCCGTCGCTCGACCAGCGCGCGGACTCGACGTAGTTCTGCGAATACAACATACAGGTCGCGCTGGCTTCAAGGTCGCGGCGCGAATTGACGGATGCCAAACTGGCCGGGTCATAAAATCCGATGTGCAGTTTGCCCTCGACGCTGATGGCGAAGTATTTGCCGTCGGGCGAGACCTCGAAGCCATCCACTGATGACGCATAGTTCAAGCACGTCAGCGTCTGTCCCTCGGCCGTGAGCGAGTCCACAATTTTGATGCACAGGCCGGTAAAGTACGACACGGTGCGGCCATCCGGCAACCAGCGCAGGGCAGTCTTCTCTCCGCCGTCGGTCGTCAACTGTTTGAGATTGCTTCCATCGAGATTGACGATCCAAACGTCGCCATTGGCGATGAAGGCGATGCGCGGCGCGGACAATTGCGCGTTCGTGGTGGCCTGAGCATTCGCCGTGGCTGCCGCCACTGTGGCGGTGGCGGCCTCTTGCACTGAGGCGGTGGACTGTGCCTCGGCGGTGATTTGGGCGACGGCGTTGGCGGTACCTTCGGCTTGCGCTGTTTCGGTGGTCTGTAGGATTTGGGCGTTGACCGCGCTCTCGGTGGTCAAAGCTTCTGCCGTTCCTTCAAGGCTCAACGTCGCTTCCCGGTTGGCGGCGGCAGTGGCGTCCACGTTGGCCTGGGCGGTGGCGGCGAGTTGAGCAACCTGGGTAAACGACAATTGAGTCGCGTCGAGGGTGGACGTGGCGCGATTGGCGGCGATCAATGCGCGTCCGCCGATGGCAAAGGCGATGCCCGCAACGATGCCAAGGATGACCAACACGCCGATAGCCAAAGCCCAGATCGGAGTCTTGCGCCCGGCCGGGGCCGGCGCCATCGTTTCCGCCGGGGCGCTGACGACGGTCTTCGGCGGTTGAGTAGGTTTAGTGGGGACACGCTTAACCGGCGGGCGAGCCAGAGTGGCGTGTTCGCCTTCATCCCGAGTCGCCGAGAGCAGGGCGCTCGCCATCTCACCGGCGGTGGCGAAACGATCGGCGCGGTCCTTGGCCATCGCGCGCTCGATCACCGTTTCGCATCCGGGCGGCAGATTGGGGTTGGCTTCGAGAATGCGCGGCACCGGCTCGGTAATGTGCTTGAGCATCACCGCTACCGGTGTGTCAGCCTTGTATGGCATCTGCCCGCTGAGCATCTCGAACAGAATTGCGCCGAGGGCGTACACATCGCTCCGCCCGTCGAGGTCCTTGAAGCCTTGCCCTTGCTCCGGACTCATGTAGGCTGGCGTGCCGACCAACCCACTGCCGGTATAAGTCGTGGTACCGCTCAAGAGTTTGGCGATGCCGAAATCGGAGATGTAAGCCTCGCCATGTTGATCGAAAAGGATATTGGCGGGCTTGAGGTCACGATGGACGACGCCCTGCTTGTGGGCTTCGTCGAGGGCGCTGGCCAGCCGGGTGAAGATGCGGACGCACTCCTCGGGTGGAACCGGTTGGCCTTTGAGCCGGTCCTCCAGTGAACCGCCGGACATGAGGCGCATGATGAAGAAGGGCTGGCCCTCCTCTTCGCCGTAGTCGTAGAGCGGCACGATGGCCGGGTGTTCCAGGCCGGCGATGGTTTCGGCCTCTCGCTCAAAGCGAGCGCGGAAGTTTGGATCGTGTAACAGTTCTCTGGGCAGGACTTTGATGGCGACGAAACGTTTGACCGGCGGATCGAACCCGCGATAGACCACCGCCATGCCGCCGCGGCCCAGTTTGTCACGAATTTCGTAACGACCAATTTTTTGCGGTTGATTGGAATCGGACATTGAGATGCTTTGCTCACGCAGTATGGTTGCGACAGCGGCTGGCCGTCAACTCTAATTCTCTCCGAATTGCGAGCATCACGCAACTTGCAAATCAGATCGAGGAAATAATTTCTCTCGCCACCCGCTGCCCACTCTCCACCGCCCCTTCCATGTAGCCCTGGTTGACCGCTGTGTGTTCTCCGGCAAAATACAAACGCCCAACCGGTTGGCGGAGCCGCGCCCAATAGCCCGTCACTTCGCCGGGCGCGAAGGCAACGTAACCGCCCTGTGAGAACGGCTCATTGGGCCAGGCCACCGTGCGCGCGGTGACGACGAATTCTGCCGAACCGGGGAAAGCCTGATCCACTTGAGAGATCGCCGTTGCGATTCGGTCCTCGTCGTTCATCGCCGCAAACTTCGAGCCATTGTTCGCGCCAGTATACACGGTGAGGATACCGCCCTCGCCGCCCTGTCCGCGCGTCGGCTCCCAGGTGCACGTCATCGGCAGGTCGGTCATCAAACTCCCCACCCAGCCCACCTCGCGCCAGAACCGTTTGCGATATTGGATCAGCACTTTCGTGACCGGGCCATAGGTCACGCCAGTCATCATGAATTGACGATCGGATGGCAATGACGGCTCGAACGTGATCCCCCGCATTGGGCCGAGGGGGAGCGCCAGCAACGCATAACGCGACTCGATCTGCTCCCCGGGTCGGACGGTGGCGCTGACTCCCTTTTCGTGCAACCTGATCTCGCTCACCACCCTCCCCAATCGCACATCGGGCAGGGCTTTCGCCATCGCGCGCGGCAGTTGATCGTTGCCGCCGACGATGCGATAGGCTGGGCCCTCGGCGTCGGGGTCGCCGTAGTAAAGCGCCCCCCAGCGCGCAAGATCGAGCAGTGAAAAGTTTTCTGGCTCGGCCAGATATTCGGAGCGCAGTCGGGCAGTGAATATTTTTTTCGCCAGCGGATGAACGTTCAGCCCCGCCAGCCAGTCTGCCGCCGATTGTTTGTCGAGTTTCGCCGCATCCGGCGCGGTTTGCGGCTGGGCGGGGTCAGGCACGAGTCGACCCAACCCGGCAAGGGCGGCCCAAACCTTATCCAGTTCTTGGCTCAGATCGATCCCCCAAAGTGAGACATCGTCGGCGCGTCTGATCTTGCCTTCGAGCGACACCCACTGCGCCCACTCGGCCATCCCGCCCAGGGTCTCAAGCTCCAGCCCAAACTGCTTGACCAGATCGAGCATGCGATGGTGAAAAGACTCAATGAACTCGCCACCGCCCTCGGCGTATTGCCCGTTCTCAAATCCATCGCGGAGGGTATAGACCCGGCCGCCGACGCGGTCGCGGGCCTCCAGCACAGTCGTCTGCCATCCCGCGCGGTGTAGTTCGAGCGCCGCCGACAACCCCGCCAGCCCTGCGCCGATGATGGTCACTGTTTTTGTCGTCGTCATGCCTGAATTATAATGTCGCTCATGCCCATCCACTTATTATCAGAAGACATTGCCTCCCAAATCGCCGCCGGGGAAGTGGTGGAACGCCCGGCCTCGGTGGTGAAAGAATTAATGGAAAATGCCCTCGACGCCGGGGCCAAGACCATCATTGTGGACATCGAGGGGGCGGGGCGGGCGTCCATCCGTGTCTCGGATGACGGCGGCGGCATCCCCGCCGCTGAGGTTGAGTTGGCCTTCGCCCGCCACGCCACATCCAAGATCGAATCGGCGGATGATCTGTTTTCGGTCGGCACGTTGGGCTTTCGGGGTGAGGCGCTGGCTTCGATCGCGTCAGTATCGCGCACCAGCATGATCACCCGCGCGGCGAATGAGTCAGATGGCACGCAGATCAAATTTGAGGGCAGTAGTTTGCTCAGCCGTTCGCTGATCGGCGCGCCGAGGGGAACCGTCGTCAGCGTGGAGAATCTTTTTTTCAACACCCCGGCCCGGCTTAAATTCCTCAAATCCGAAACAGCCGAGCGCAGCCACATCGTCACGCTGGTCACGCGCTATGCGATGGCTTATCCCGCAACCCGCTTTCGCCTCAACGTGGACGATCGCAACGTCTTTCAGTCGTCGGGCAACGGTGATTTGCGCGAAGTGCTGGTGGCAGTGTATGGCGTAGAGGCCGCCAAACAACTGCTGGAGATCATGCACCCCGACGATCCTGAGCCGCCGCCCCAGCCCCTGCCTGAAGACGACGAATGGCCGCTGGCTTTGCACGAGCGCCCCGCCGCCCGTCACCCCCCACCTTTAATCGCTGTTTCCGGCTTCATCTCCCCGCCCGCCCTCAACCGCTCCAACCGCAAAGAGATCACGTTTTTTGTGAACGGGCGCTGGGTGCAGGACATTCGACTCTCGGCCGCCGTGATGCAGGCCTATCACACCATGCTGATGGTGGGCCGCTATCCCATTGCGCTGGTGATGCTCACCGTGCCAGCCGCCGATGTGGAGGTCAACGTCCACCCCACCAAAGCCGAGGTGCGCTTCCGCAGTACCGATGCGGCGTTCTCGGCGGTTGAACGGTCGGTGCGCCGCACCCTGATCTATCGCGCGCCCGTGCCGCAGATCGAACCCGCCCACTGGAGCACCGAGCCGACCGTCTTCAATCCTCAACCCATCTTCGCCAACATCCCCCCGCGCTTCGACGCCGACTCCGTTCCTCCCTTCTCTCAATCCTCAATTACCAATTACCAATTACCGGATACCCATCTCCAATCGCCAGTCTCTAATCTCCAACCCCCATTGCCCTCGGCACACGTCCCACTCCTCCGCGTCATCGGCCAAATCGGCGCGGCCTATGTCGTGGCTGAGGGGCCGGACGGGTTGTATCTGATCGATCAGCACGCGGCGCACGAGCGGGTGTTATACGAAGCCTTCAGCCTGCAACGGGCGGCGGCCCAAATTGTGTCGCAGGCCCTGCTTGATCCGGTGGCGGTTGAGGTGCC